>Ga0265798_10008564_pt1 | contig 13010 bp, 11 predicted proteins | sample P3T30metagenome_FD_192430 | JGI IMG/M metagenome (GOLD analysis project Ga0265798, IMG submission 192430) | Plant litter microbial communities from East Loma Ridge, Irvine, California - P3 T30 | ecosystem: Environmental > Terrestrial > Plant litter > Unclassified | place: USA: California...
ACATCCGCGACCTGACCGACGCCGACGTGCGCGCCGCCGTGCAGGCCGTGCGCGCCGGCGGCGTGGGCGTGGCGATCCGCGGTTGCGACCTGAACCTGTTGGGACGCAACCTGTCGCCCTACGCCTCGTACGTCGAAGTGCGCTTTGCCGGCGTCGACGTGGCCGGGCAGGCGCGCAATTACGCCGCCGCCAAGCATTCGGCGCTGCGCATGGTGGGCCGTCCGGTGGGCAGCTGGGCCGATTTCGATGCCTGCGCTGCGCTCGGGCTCGACTCGTTCGTCGGCAAGCTGCACCTGACGCCGCGTCCCGGCAATCCGGTCAAGGGCATGAACCCGACCCAGACCGTGATCCTGCAACTGATGCAGATGGTGCAGAACAATGAAGACGTGCCCAAGCTCGAAAGCGTGCTCAAGCGAGATCCGGCACTGACCTATAAACTGCTGCGCTACATTAACACGGCCGGTTTCGGCGCCGGGCGCGACGTCCAGTCGCTGCGCCAGGCAATTGCCTTGCTCGGTTATGCGCCGCTGTACCGCTGGCTGGTGCTGCTGCTGGCCTCGGCCAGTGCCAGCGGCTTCTCGCCGGTGCTGATGGAGGCGGCGGTGGTGCGCGGACGCCTGACCGAATTGCTGGGGCAACCTTACTTGGGCAAGGCCGAGGGCGAACATCTGTTCGTGGCCGGCATGTTTTCGCTGCTCGACCGCCTGCTCGGCCTGCCGATGCAGGAAGTGCTGGACACCATACAGCTGCCCGATGAAGTGATCCGCGCGCTCACCAAACGCGAAGGCAGCTACGGACCCTACCTGGCGCTGGCCGAAGCATGTGAACTCAATTCGAACCTGGTGGCGTCGCTCGCTGCCGGTCTGGGAATTGGCGCCTCGGAAGTGAACCAGGCGCACCTGTCGGCGCTGGCCTGGGCGCAGAGCGTGGCCGCTTAAGGGCGCCTGAGAAAACCGTTCGACATACTGTCGACAGATGAGCGAGCAGGCAAGCGACAGGAACGCTTGGTGAATGTCTGCTTGGCGCTCATGTCGGATGGGCAGTTTGCGAAACGATGTAGCCGTCCCACAGTGCTCAACTGCTCAACTGCTCAACGCCATCGGCCTGGCCTTTCATAGCAGGTGGCAGTGGGTGGACGCTCATCAAGCTCCAGCCCATTTGCTCTCCCAAGCTGCCATTTCAATCTGCATTAGAAGGTTTGAAACCGATTCAAAACAATCCCGGAGCCGCAAGGCAGCAAGCTGCTGCTCCAATTCTTGCCAATTCCCATGGGCAAAAGCATTCCTGATTTTTCGAAAATTGTGAATCAAGGATATTTCCTCTATCTGGCCAGACAACAACAGGCCTGCATTCTGTTTGATGTGCTGAAGAAGGTAATCAATATCGCTGAGGTTTTGGCTGTTCTTTCGCGGGGGCGCGGAAGTCAGTTCTCCGGAAATGGTCTTTAATGCCCATTCCACAAAACTGCACAGCAGGATAATTGCAGTCGCCCAATACTGAAGAAACAGCAACTCGGGAAAACTCCAGAAGAGCAGCAAAGATTGGCTGATGCTGCTTGCGCACTGATACATTGTTCTGCTGGATTACCAGAAGGGCCGACAAAAGAAATCTTAAAACTACAAGAAAAACGGGGTAACGATTATATTGTTGAAAAGCCACTACTTCAAAAAACTGGGAAGTTTGACTATGACTATTTTGATAAAGGAATCGATACAGGTCTAGAGCTTGCGGACAAGGCAACTAAAGGTTGGTCTACCAACATGGTAGCAGCCGTCGGCTGGGCAGTAGATGGAGTAAGTAGCGAGCTGATGAGTGTCGGCCGTGGTGCCTTCAATCTAGGCTATCAAGTGTCGACTCATGGCCCGAGCCCTAACCTACAAATACCGCCCAAGTTCCCGGACGATTTCAATGGTCCATGGGCGGGCGGTGGTGCGGTTGCTGTGATGCCTATGCCGGTATGTGTACCGCCGTTCTGTGCGATTATCCCAGTCGGCGTGCCTACATCAGGAGCAGGTTATAAGCCAAATAATGTTTTATTGTCAAGCGGGGGGCCGAGTGAACCTCTTAATTCGTCAAATTCTTCAAATTCGGACAAAGATATAGCTGATAATGAGGGACTGGCTATCCGTAAGGATTTGCCAAAGCACATGGTTGGTCCTGATGGGTTCACTCCGGGAAAGCTACATGGCACTCATAATTTAGATAACGCAAAAACAGCTCTGGATGCAGAAGGAGCTAACTATATAATTAAGCCGACTAACACGCCCGGAATATCTGAACTTGAATACTCAGTTAAAAATCCCAAAAATGGGAAAATGATCACGGGCTATAAAACCGTATATGATCCAAAAGTATATTCTGATGAGATAATGTTGAAAAACTCTCAAGAGGCTGGGCGGGCTGCATGGCAGCAATATCTTAAAGACCCAACTATAAAAAAGTTTGATAGTATCCAAGGAGGGGTAAGTTTCCGCTCGTATATTAATTTTGACAATGGAAATGCTTACATCGGCAATGTCCATCCAATTAAGTAGAGTAAAAATGGATTATTTTGAAAGTGCTTTTGGTAGCTACAATCCGGATGTTGATCCGAATTTTGCAGTAAAATTTATTCTAAATTGTATGTTAAGTGAGGATCGCCTTAAAGAACTAAATTATTTATTGCTAGATGGACATGAGGTTGGCGGAGTTGAAGGTGAACCTGGATGGATTGTAGAACGACAAGATACCGAGAGAGATGGTTCTATAACTGCGTACGATGATTGGCCTGAGGGTGCAACTTTTCGTGCCTATGTTGAACCACACTCTTTCAAACTTGGTTATCCCCAGAACTTTTTGAGTACTCAAGAATTCCATGAGTATGTCCGCAAGGCACTTGTGTCTTATGTAGCAAAAAAATCATCAAAAGGTCCTATTGTCGAAGAAATAATTTCTCTTCTGCGAAGATGTCCATAAAGTATATTTATTGACCAGCGATATGGTGTGAAGGTCAGCGAAACCGTGCAGTTGCCGGACGGGCGCATTGAGACCGTGCTGGTGCCGAAGGTGTATGCCGCCACGCTGGGCAAGGAAGCATTGCGCCCCGGCGGCGCGCTGGTCACCGGCAACGGCGTGACGATCAACGTCACCGAGAGCATCGCCAACACCGGTGGCCTGATCGACGGCGGCAACGGCCGCACGCTGCTGATGGCGGGACAGGACATCGTCAACCGCGGCGGCAGCATCGCCGGCGCCAGCGTCGAGCTCGATGCCGGAAGCGATATCAGGAACGAATCGCTGACGGTCACCGAGAGCTGGGCGACGACGCAGAGCGGCGGCAGCCATACCCAGCTGTCGAACCAGGGAACGATCACCGCCACCGGCGCGCTGACGATCGAGGCCGGGCGCAACCTGACCGATCTGGCGGGCAAGCTCACCGCCGGCAGCGCCGTGATCACGGCCGGCAACGAGATCCGCTTCGACACGGTCAAGACCGGCAGCACCTACCAGTCGCAGATCGGCGACGCCAGGCAGAACGACAGCAGCGTGACGCACCAGCTGAGCCAGGTCAACATCGGCGGCGACCTGACCATGAAGGCCGGCGGCGACCTGAACCTGACCGGGACGCAGGTGGCGATCGGGACCAACGGCAAAGGCAGCGGCTTCATCGCGGCGGGCGGTGCGGTAAATATCGCGGCGGTGACGAACGAGGCCAATTCGTCGCTGCAGACCGATCCGTCGAGCAAATCGTACGACAAGCAAGTGTTCGAGAACGAAACGGTGGTCGGCGCCGGCGTGGCGTCTACCGGCGACCTGACGGTCAAGGCCGGCCTCGGCGGCAGCGCCGACCTGAACATCACGGGCAGCGCACTGGCCGCCGGCGGCAAGGCCTTGCTGACGGCCACCAACGACGTCAACATCGTCAGCGCAACCGAAGACCACTTGTCGGACACGGCAAGCCATCGCGAATCGAGCAGCACCTTCAAGAAGAGCAGCTCGACCAGGACCGACTACAGCGCCAGCACGCTGGCCATCGGCAGCAGCGTCAGTGGCGAGAACGTGACCGTCGCGGCCGGAAACGACATCAAGGTCGGCGCCAGTGAGCTGACGGCGCAAGCGGCCTTGAGCCTGAACGCAGGCCGCGACCTGATCGTCACGACCGCCGAGTCGACCAACAGCGAACGCCATACGCTGGAAGAAAAGAAGAGCGGCTTTTCGCTCAGCGCGGGCGGCTTTGGCTACAGCAAGGGACAGTCCAAGCAGGCCAACAACGGCGATACGGTAACCCAGGTGGGCAGCGTGCTCAGCGGCGGCAACGTGACCACGTCCAGCGGACGCGATACGCTGGTCCAGGGCAGCACGCTGGTGGCGGACGAGAATATCGCCATCACTGCCGGGCGCGACCTGTCGATCGTCAGCGCCGAAAACAGCGCCACCGAAGCGTCGGCGTCGAGCAGCAAGAAGTCGGGCATGATCGGCAGCTTCTTCCAGCCGTCGATCGGCACGGTGAAGACGACGCAGGACGGCACGCGCGACGCCGTCACCCAGGTCGGCAGCCAAATCGCCAGCCTTGGCGGGAACGTGAAGCTCAATGCAGGCAACCAGTACACCCAGACGGCGAGCGAGGCGCTGGCGCAGGCCGGGGATATCGCGATCGGCGCCAAGGACGTCCTGATCAACGGCGCCAACGACACCAGCAACGGCACCGATCATTCCAGCTACAGCAAGACGGCGATCGGCGGCACCGTCAGCGTGCCGCTGGTCGACGCGCTCAAGACGGTCGCCAATATGGCAGAGGCGGCGTCGGACACGGGCAACGCGCGCATGAAGGCGCTGGCGGCATTGAACTCGGCCGCCACGCTCAAGGATACACCGACGTCGGTCGAGGCAATTCAGAACGCAGGCGTTCGCGTCAGTATCAGCCTTGGTAATACCAAGAGCGAAAGCAACACCGTTACTACCAGCACCACGGCGGTCGGTTCGAGCATCAAGGCCGGCGGCAACGTGACAATCGTCGCCAGCGGCGACGGCCAGAACAGCAACCTGAGCGCCATCGGCAGCGACATCAGCGGCGGCAAGAACGTCTCCCTGTTGGCGGATAACCAGGTCAACCTGGTGGCGGCTGAAAACACGGCGAGCCAGCACAGCACCAATAAATCGAGCGGCAGCAGCATCGGCGTTGGGTTTGGCGTGGGTGGAACGTCGAACGGCTTCTCGATCGACCTGGCGGTGAGCAAGGCACGCGGCAATGCCGACGGCGAGGACGTGAGCTACACGAACACGCACGTCAATGGCGGCAATAACGTCACCGTCATCAGCGGCGGCGATACGACTCTGAAGGGCGGGGTGATCTCAGGGGCGAATGTCGTCGCCAATATTGGGGGCGACCTGAATATCGAGAGCTTGCAGGACAGCAGCACGTTCGACAGCAAGCAAAACAGCGCAGGATTGAACGCCAGCCTGTGCATTCCGCCGTTCTGCTACGGCGCCAGCACCGTTGGCGGCAATTTCAGCAAGTCGAACGTCAACGGCGACTTCCTCTCGGTGCAGGAGCAGAGCGGCATCAAGGCGGGCGATGGCGGCTTCCAGGTTGTGGTGGGCGGCAATACCGATTTGAAGGGTGGGGTGCTGGCCAGTAGCCAGGCGGCTGTGGATCAGGACAAGAATCTCTTGATGACCGGCAGCTTGACCGCATCCGATCTGCAGAACAAGGATGAGCACAGTGCCAGTGGATTTGCGCTGTCGGGATCGGTGAGCGGGAAGTTTGGAGATCAATCCGACATACCGGCCAAGCTCACCGATGAGCAGAAGAAGGTTGCGCAGGCGGATGGCAAGCCGAGTGCCAGCGGTGGTTTTGGTTCCGTTAGCAGTAGCCAGAGTAGTATCACGGCGAGCGGGATCAGCGGCGGTGCTGTGGTGATTACCGATCAGGACAAGCAACTGGGGACTGGGCAGAGCAAGGAAGCGATTCTGGCGAGTATTGATCGTGCTGTGACGACGGAATCTGCGGAGGCATCGGCGGGAAGCTTGGTGAAGGGCTGGGATGCGCAGCAGTTACAGAAGGATGTGGATGCGCAGGTTGCCATCACTCAGAAGTTCAGCTCGATAGCGCCCAAGGAAATTGCTGATTTTGCAGAAAAAAAAGTAAAGGAATTAAAGGACCAAAAAGCAAGCCCGGACGAGATCGCAAAGTGGGAGGAGGGTGGTAGCTATCGCGTTGCCTTGCACACCTTGAGCGGTGGGCTGAGCGGTGGATTGAGTGGAGCGTTAGGAGCTGGGGCTGTTGCTGAATCCGCTAAATTGCTAGACACCATGCAAACGAATGCTGAGTTGGCCTTGGTGCAGCAAGGTGTCAGTCCCGAAGCAGCAAAAGCGATGGCGCAATCGCTGGCACAGGCTACTGCGCTTGCCGTTGGCGCTGTGGTTGGTGGCGAAGTTGGCGGGGCAACTGGCCTTGCAACTGACACGAACAATCGACAGTTGCATCAAAGCGAGAAAGCGAAAATCAAGTCATTGGCGGGTGGTGATCCTAAGAAAGAAGCTCGCCTTACAGCCGCTGCTTGTGCGCTTGTGAAGTGTTATGCTGAATATGCGGAAACTAGTGAAGAGTACAAGTATTTCAAGCAAATTTCAGACCTTGGCGCAAGTGATGCTTTTACTTCGGAAAGAGCGCAGCTATCGAATCAAAAAGAGTTATTCACCTATAGCACTGGAGGTTTTTGGACGGATGAAAGGCGTGATGCTGCTAAAAAGCTGAACAATACTTGCCAAATCGATACGCGTCTCATCGGCGCAGCAAAATTGGGCCTTGGGGCTGGGGGTTTAATTGCGAGCGTGGGTACCGCTCCAGCTGCATGTGCAACTGGAATTGGATGTGTTGCAAATGGAGCTGTGGCTGTATCCCGCTTCGAAACAGGCTTCTCTGGCGCTAAAGAAGTCTTATTCGGAACGCCTGCAGAGACTTACTTAAACAAAAGTTTACAAACTTTAGGCCTATCGCCAACAGCCGCTGGCTGGATGGAGGCAATAGTCGGCCTCGGTTCCACAGTTGCAGTAACTTCAGCTACAAATAAGGCGGCTCTTAACCAAACTGTTCAAGTGGATAAGAGTGCAAATGTTTTAATAGATTCTAAGGATATTCCTGTAATATATGATAATGCACCTGTTAATGCGAGTAAAAATATTGCGTTTGAAGTTAGAACAGTTGAAGATTCTCTAGTTAAAATAGATGAGATTCGTCAGACTCTCGATGTAGGAGCAAAGCGAAATATTGCGGTTGCTGAATTTAATATCAATGGTGAAGTGGGGGACCTTGTTGGGATTAATGGATCTGGGTTGAGATCTGGTACGGTAGGTATTCCTGAAAGACGTCGTTTTGAAACAATCGCAACAGGAATAACAATCGTACACTAGATTCTGAGGTGAAAATTTTGGAATATTTAGGTGCTCGCTTGCCTTTGGACGCAATAGGTACTCTGCATCTTTTCTCAGAACTTCCGCTCTGCGTTTCATGTTCAGGAGTAATCCCACAGTTTCAAAAGGCGTATCCAGGCATACGTATTGTTGTCACACACGGGTTAGAAAGAAAATAATGAAAAAGGAAAATTTGTTTTTTCTATTGGTTGATTCAAAAATATGTAGTGTAGATGAGATAAAAGGGGCAAGCTTACACCAGATAGAGGAGCTAGAAAGAACGGCTGGAAAGAAGCTGCCTAAAGAATATTGTGAGTTCCTTTTGGCGGTTGGGAATGGAGCGGGAAATTTCTTAAGGGGGACAGATATTTTTCTGCCCAATCTTGATGGCATTAAAGAGGAAGCAGAAAAATTGCTGCGTGAAAACGCGGAAGAAGTAGAATTAACGCCCGAAACATTTGTCTTCTCTATGCACCAAAGTTATGAATTTACTTACTTTGATTTCTTGGAAGGAGATAATCCACCTATCTACCAATATGTGGAAGGCAATGGCCCGCCTGTTCTTACTTGGGGATCGTTTGATAATTATTTAAATGATGTTATAGGGCAACATTTTCGCTCTCTGAGATAGAATGTAATTGTTCAGTATCGTGCGATCATGTTCCTCGCCGTAGCTGGCCTTTGTTCCGTGCAAAAGCTATGCTGGGCGACTTGATTGCTGGGTTCAGCAGTCCCAGTATTCAATCGCACCCGGAGCAGTTGGCAGCATGAGTTCAAGTATGTCAAGTCCCGCCTGGTCATGAACCCTTTTGACGAATAGCTCTGGGCGCTTTTTCTGCCATTCCTCGAGCGCTAGGATGGGGGTTTTACTGTCAATAGCGCGTTGCGGAATGTGGTGGTTGTACAGCTTTAAATAGTTCATCAAGGTCGTCTCCAAATCATCCCTACAGTCGAAACGAGTCTGCTGCAAAAGTTCGTTAATGCGGCCGTTGAACCGTTCGACCATGCCATTCGTTTGCGGGTGTCGTGGCGGCGCCAGGCGGTGTTCGGCAGAAATAGCCGCGCAGGCAACGTCAAATGCATGCTTGCCGCTGGGCTTCTTGTCTTTGGCAGCGAAGCGGTCCGTGAACTGGGGACCATCGTCTGTCAGGATTTTGCTGATTTTGATGGGCGAGGCCAGTTTGAGTCGAAGCAGGAAATCGACGCTGCTTTAGTCCGTCATGTCGCCATAGATGTGCATGAAAACCCAGCGCGTTGCGCGATCAATGGCGACAAACAGGTAACGGCGGGAAGTCTCATCAGGCATCTGCGGCAGGTATTTGATGTCAATGTGGACGAAGCCCGGCTCGTAGTCCTTGAAAGTTTTTTTTGGCGCAATCGTTTCGCCCTCGGCCTTGGGAATGACGTCTTCCAGGCGCGACATGCCTTCGCGCTTCAAGAGACGCGCGATACCTGAGCGCGATACGTCAGCGTTGATGTACTGCCGAGTAATAAACAGCAGGTCGTCCAGCGGCAGGTAGAGCGATTGGCGTAACGTCAGAACGATGGCCTCTTGCGCTGCACTCGACGTCGTATGCAGCGTGTGGGCGCGGTGCGAGCGGTCTTGCACATCATCGCGCTTAAGCCATTTCTGGGCGGTGGCGCGCGTGATGTTGAACACCTTGGCTGCCTGACGATCAGACAGGCCAGAATCCTTGATCTCCTGCCGGATTTTTGGGGTGGTACGGGCTTGTGGATGAATACGCGAACTCATGCTGCCAAATGCTCCTGCTGTGGATTGCCGGGATTGCTGAACCCAGCAATCAATCCCTCAAGTGTAGCCTTTGCACGGAACAGAGGACAGCTACGACGAGGGGATATGATCGCACGGCACTAAACAATAGTGACCGAAATAAGGACGTGGTTTTCGCACTTCTTTCAGGTAACTTAATTTCGCCCGTAATCGCTGTTGAAAGGCAAACGGCAAAGGCTATGTTGTTAACTGAGCTGGAGCAAAAGGGCACTCGGTTAACGCCAGAAAATGTGTTGTGCATCGAAAAAATGCCCGATGGGAAAATTGTATTTTTAGAATCTGGAAGTTCTAAGGCAGGGCTTCAACATATAATCGAGCGTCACGGAGAGGAATTTGCGGCAAGAGGAATTTCGAATGAGGAAATACCAGATTTCATTATGAATACCATAAAAAATGGTGATATATTGGGTGCCAAGGAAAAGGTACTGCAAGACCTGTATATGTAATCGTCCATAATGAAGAGGCTATTAAGGTGTCTATTCAGGTTGCATCGAATGGATATGTCGTTGGAGCGAATATGCAAGGGCGTGTTAAATGAAATTAAAGCTTTGTCCAGATTACTTTTCTTCACCTTTGTGGCGGATGGATGGCCTAAATGGGGATGAGAGTCCTGAAATTGATCCTAGTGAACTTCAAATAAGTTATGAGTTGATTGACGACTTATGGAGGTGGGCTAGTGAATATGATGCAACTCTGAATACGGATGATCCACCGAATTCAGGTTTTCTAAGTATTGATGATGAATTTAAATTCAAAAGGCGCGGGGCAGAATTGGCTGAAAAATTAAGAAAAGAATTAAGTGGAAAAGCAATAATAAAATATTATTATGACCATGAAGTGTAAATTAAACTGATTTGAATGCGCGCAGGGCGGTTTGTTCGTTCAAAACCCGAATGCGTCTGGCGACTACCTGTTCGAGACCCGCCCCCAGTTCGCCAGACAGGATCAGTGGACCAGCAGCGACTACCTGCTCGACCAGGTCGCCATCGACCCGGCCATGACGCACAAGCGCCTGGGCGACGGCTTCTATGAACAGCGCCTGGTGCGCGAACAGCTGTCGCAGCTGGCCGGCCGCACGACGTTCATGGGCGCCAGCGACGACAGCATCTACAAGGAACTGCTCACCAACGGCGTGAGCGCCGCCCACGAATTCGGCCTGCGCCCGGGCATCGCCCTGAGCGCCGAACAGGTGGCGCGCCTGACCAGCGACATCGTGTGGATGGTCGGCAGTTGCAGAAGGATGTGGATGCGCAGGTTGCCATCACGCAGAAATTCAGCACAATAGCGCCCAAAGAAATTGCGGATTTTGCAGAAAAAAAGGTAAAGGAATTAAAGGACCAAAAAGCAAGTCCGGACGAGATCGCGAAGTGGGAAGAGGGTGGTAGCTATCGCGTTGCCTTGCACACCTTGAGCGGCGGGCTGAGCGGTGGATTGAGTGGAGCGTTAGGAGCTGGGGCTGTTGCTGAATCCGCTAAATTGCTAGACACCATGCAAACGAATGCTGAATTGGCCTTGGTGCAGCAAGGTGTCAGTCCCAAAGCAGCAAAAGCGATGGCGCAATCGCTGGCACAAGCTACTGCACTTGGACTGGGAGTGGTAGTTGGTGGAGAGGTCGGTGCGGCGACCAGCTTGGCTGTTGATACGAATAATCGACAGCTTCACTTCAAAGAACGAGATTTGATTGAGAGTCTTGCAAAAGCAAAAGCGGAAGAAGCATGTAAGGGCAGAGGAAAGGGTTGCAGTGAGGCATTTAATAAAGCATGGGGCGATGCTCTTCAGAAAGTAGCAAGTGGGCTTGTTGATGATAAAGTGAATGCTGCGAATGTTGCGTATTTGAACGAGCTAATTATCGCTTCGGAAAACCCTAATAGTGAGGGCGCGCGTGGGGCATTGCAGCAATACCTTGATATCTTTGGCGAGGCAGAACGTATGCTATCCCCATATGCTGGTCAACAAATTCAAATAAAAGGAATTAATGTTGCCGCTAATGGGGCGTCGCAGAACTATTTCCAGGCAACTGCTTCTCAAAAGGCTGATTCGTCGATTAATACTTTCTTGGGTGGGAAACCGACGTCTATTGTTCCAGGTATGCCATTGCGAGATGGTGAGAGGGTTGACTATTTCAGTGCTTTGAATGGATCAGCCTTGAAGGGTTGCACGGCAGAAGAATTGTTGCTAGGGGAAAAATCATCGGCGCAGCTTTTGGGCTCGCAGGTAAAGGATTCAACGTACTTAATGAAGCACATAATGCAACTAGTTTTGCCAAATATGTGAATTTGTTAAAAACTACTGAGATGGCTAATCCACTGGTCGAGAGTCTGCAACTAACTAAACAACTTCCTTCGAATTACTTAACAAAAGATCAAGCTATGAAAGCCGGCTGGAAGCCTGGTAAAGCTCTAGAAAATTCAGTTCCAGGTGGGCAAATTGGAAGAGGGATCTTTGAAAACTCTACCGGCATCCTTCCTAGCGCTTCCGGCAGGGTTTGGTATGAAGCTGATATTGGCTTAAAAAATACCATGAGTCGTTCAAATCAGCCAGGAACTCGGTTATTATACTCTAACGATGGGCTTCTAGATGTAACGCCGGACCACTATGAAACAGTTTTCCCAATTGGTAATTAGAATAAATAAGATATAGAATGGAAATTTTAATTGATGGAACTAATGTAAAAGATGAGAAAGATTTTCATTCGCTGATATCAAGCGCTTTAAGTTTTTCCTCATATTATGGGAGAAATTTAGATGCTTTATTTGATGTTCTAAGCACCGATGTTGAGCGACCAATCACATTAATTTGGAAAAATTCTGAAGTATCAAAAATAAATATGGGTGATGATTTTGAACGTGTCGTAAATGTTCTTCGGAGGGTTGAGCGTCAGGATGCGGATTGGAAATTAGACGAAAAATTTAAACTGCAATTAAATTAGACATTTACTTGATGAGGCGAAGTGCTGATAATTAGCTAGGGAAGCACTGATTATTCATGGCGGCGCGCTCGGCCACGAGAAAATGCGCCCTACAGCATTGAAAATCCTCGCGATACCAAGTGGTATCGCTGTGGTTTTCGCCTTCCCCGGCACATTTTTCGTGACCGATCGCAGCGAGGCAGAATAAATCAGTGTTCCCTAGCCTGCGAGCTTGTAAAGGTAGTTCTCAACCCATTAATCGTTAAGTGTGAAGAATCAAACAGTAAGAAGATGTTTTTGCATAAAGAAAACTGATTAATTTTTTATCACAAATGGTTTTGACGCGAAAATGATTGGTTGTATCTTAAGTTTCTGCTCGATGAAAGAAGCCGCGCCCAGACAGCAGGCCGCCAATCGGTAGTGCAAGGCTCAACCTTGAGCATTTTTTTATATGTAATTAATCGAAGATGATATGAAGAAGATTCTGTTTGTACTATTCATCTGTGCGTCATTCGCCGCGATCGCTCAGGAAGCCTCCAGCGATATCGCCATTGCGCAAGATGCTCCCAGCGACGTTGCCATCATTCAGGAACCGTCCAACGACAATGCGATCGCCCAGGAAAAAACCGGTGATACTCGCAACCAGCGAGAAGCGTCCGCAAACACCGACACCCGCATCGCCAAGGAAAAAAGTGCCGACACCGCCACGCTCATCTTCAGAACACGTGGCGCGCCAATGAACGCCACCTTCAAGACCAGTACCAACGAAAAGCCATGTGAAGATCTGGATGACGTCGGCACCGTCTTCGATCCCGAGCTTCCGCGCGCCAAACTGCTTCCGTTTATCGCCAAACTACAGGCGAAGATGAACACGCTGGCAGACCTGCGTGAAGAGATCGAAAAAACAGTTCCTGCCGG
>Ga0265798_10008566_pt1 | contig 13009 bp, 13 predicted proteins | sample P3T30metagenome_FD_192430 | JGI IMG/M metagenome (GOLD analysis project Ga0265798, IMG submission 192430) | Plant litter microbial communities from East Loma Ridge, Irvine, California - P3 T30 | ecosystem: Environmental > Terrestrial > Plant litter > Unclassified | place: USA: California...
GACGGTGCGGCTCTTGATATAGCCGTTATAGTTGCAGGTGATTGTGCCGGCGCCGATGTTGGCTTTGGCGCCGACCTCGGCGTCACCGATGTAGCTGAGGTGGTTGGCCTTGGCGCCGGCGTGCAGCACCGCGTTCTTCACCTCGACGAAATTGCCGACCTTGGCGCCCGGCTCGAGTACCGCACCCGGCCGCAGCCGCGCGTAGGGGCCGACCTCGACCCCACTCGCGACCCTGGCGCCCTCGATATGGCTGAAGGCGTGGATCGTCGCGCCGTCCGCCACCTCGACGCCCGGGCCGAACACGACGTTCTGCGCGATCGTGACATCCCGTCCGACGACCGTGTCGTGCGCGAACCACACCGTCTCGGGTGCCAGCAATGTCGCTCCCTCCGCCATCGCGCGAGCACGGCGCGCCTGCTGCCACGTCGCCTCCACCGCCGCGAGTTCAGCGCGGCTGTTGACCCCCGCGACCTCGTCCGCCGACGCCTCGATCACCGCGGCATGCCCCGACAGCTCGACCACGTCGGTAAGGTAATATTCGCCCGCTGCATTGGCATTGCCGAGCCGGGCCAGCAACGCGAACAGCCGCTCGCCGCGCACCGCCATCAGCCCGGTGTTGCACAGATCGACCGCGCGCTCGGCGGCGCTGGCGTCCTTATATTCGACGATCCGCTCGAGCCGATCGCCGCCGGGTGCGACGATCAGGCGGCCATAGGCGCCAGCGTCGGCGGGGCGGAAGCCGAGCACCACCACCTCGGGTGAGTCGGCCGCGTGGAGCCGGTCGAGCATCGCGCGCATCGTCGCCGCGCTGACCAGCGGGACGTCGCCGTAGAGGATCAGCACGTCGCCCGCGAAGCCCGCCAGCGCCGCCTCGGCCTGCATCACCGCGTGACCGGTGCCGAGCTGCTCCGCCTGATGCGCGGTCGCGGCGCCGAGCGGCGCCACTGCCGACTCGACCTGGTCGCGTCCCGCGCCGACCACGACGACGGTGCGCTCCGACGCGAGCGACGCCGCACTGGCGAGCAGGTGGAGCAGCATCGGCCGTCCGGCGATGGGATGCAGCACCTTGTGCAGATCGGATTTCATCCGCGTGCCCTTGCCCGCGGCAAGGACGACGATGGCGACGGGCGGCTGGCTCGACATGACGGTGCCCTGCCACCCTTTGCTTGCCAATTCCAGTATGAGGCGGCAACGCGGCGCGCGCATGACCGGCTTCCCTTTCCCGATCGTCGGGTTCGACCTCGACGGCACCCTGCTCGACACCTCGGGCGACCTCGCCGCGGCGACCAACCACGCGCTCGCCTCGATCGGGCGGCCGACACTCAGCGTGGAGCAGGTTAAGCCGATGATCGGCGGCGGCGCGCGCCACATGCTGGCGCAGGGCATGGCGGCGACCGGCGGCTGCTCGGAGGAGGAGCTGGCGGTGCTGCATCGGCGCTTGCTCGACTATTATGAGGCAAACCTCACCGTCCACACTCGCCCCTACCCGCACGTGCTCGAGGCGCTGGACGCACTCGCCGCGCGCGACGTACGGCTTGCGGTGGTGACCAACAAGCTCGAGCATCTCGCGCGTCAGGTGCTCGGCCAGCTCGACCTGACCGAGCGCTTCGTCACAATCATCGGTGGCGACACAATGGGGCCGGGCAACGGCAAGCCGTCACGGCAGCCAATCGACGCGATGGTGGCGCGCTGCGGCGGCGGGCGGGCGGCGTTCGTCGGTGATTCGATCTACGACATTCAGGCCGCACACGCCGCCGGGCTGCCCGCAGTGGCATGCCGCTTCGGTTTCCTGATGCAGCCGGTCGAGGAACTCGGCGCCGAGGCGATCATCGACGGCTTCGACGACCTCATCCCCACGCTGGAGCGGCTATGACCGAGACCACCTCGCTGGCGCGGGTACGTCCGCTGTCCCTCGTCGCCCTCATTGCCGCAACCGCGGGCGCGGTGACGCTGGCGCTGATGCCGCACCCGCCGTCGGTCGGCCATGTCAGCGACAAATGGCAGCATATGTTCGCCTTCGGCACGCTGACAATCCTGTCGGTGCTGGCTTTTCCGGCGACCTCGCTGCTGCGCATCGGCGAGCGCATGTCGTTCCTCGGCGCGCTGATCGAGGTGTTTCAGTCGATCCCCTCGCTTCACCGCGACTGCGACGTGATGGACTGGCTGGCCGACACGCTGATCATCGTCGCGGTGCTGGCCGTGATCGTGGTATCTCGCCGGCTCGCTGCTCGCGTGCCCGCTGCCCAGCCACGACGATCTGCGTTACATCGGCGCGCGTGATCGACGAGATCCCGCTCCGAACCTGGCTCGCCGCTGCGATCGCCGCCGCGACCACCGCGGTCGTGCTCGTGCTGGCGGAGGATTATCAGACGGCGCTCGCCGCGCTGGCAGGCTGCGCGGCGCTGGTGGTGATCATCGCCACCATCCCGGAAGAGCTGCCCGCCGACACCGCACCCGAGCCGACTCGCGCCGAGGTGCCTTACGAGGCCGCGCTCGAGGCTATAGCCGAGCCCGTGCTGGTGCTCCGCGCCGGCCGCGTCGTGGTCGCCAACGCCGCGGCGCGCGCGTTGCTCGGCCAGCATATCTTGGGCGAAGACGCGCGCGTGGCGATCCGTCATCCCGGGGCGGCGGAGCACCTCGCCGAGGGCGCGGAGCATCCGGTCGATCTGGTCGGGATCGGCACGCTCGACCAGCGTTGGCAGATGCGCACCGCCGCGCTCGGGCCCGAGCTGCGGCTGGTTCATCTCGTCGACCAGACCAACCAATATGCCGCCGAGCGGATGCGGGTCGATTTCGTCGCCAATGCCAGCCACGAGCTACGCACCCCCCTCGCCTCAATCCTCGGCTATGTCGAGACGCTCGCCGACGCCGCTGGCGACGATCCGGGCCTACGTCAGCGCTTCCTCGGCATCGTCTTCGACGAGGCACGGCGGATGGAACGGCTCGTCGAGGACCTGATGAGCCTGTCGCGGATCGAGGCGGAGAAGTTCCGCCTACCGCGGGCCGAGGTCGATCTCGCCGAGCTGGTGCAGGACGCGTGCGACTCGCTCTCCACCACTCACGGGAATCGCGGCGACGACATCCGGCTGGAGCTGGCCGACGACGTACCGCGCGTGATCGGCGACCAGGCGCAGCTCTCGCAGCTGGTCCACAATCTGGTCGGCAACGCGATGAAATATGGCCGCGCGGGCACGCCGGTGGACGTGTCGCTCGCCGTCGCTGACCGCAATCTATGCCTCGTGGTGGCGGATCAGGGCGAGGGCATCGCGCCCGAGCACCTGCCGCGCCTCACCGAGCGCTTCTACCGCGTCGATCCGGGCCGAAGCCGCTCGCTCGGCGGCACCGGTCTGGGCCTCGCGATCGTGAAGCATATCGTCGAGCGCCATCGCGGACGGCTCGACATCGCCAGCCAGGTCGGGGTCGGCACGCGCGTGGCGGTAACCCTACCCGCCGCCGCGCCGTTGTCGCTACCCTGAGTGACGCTCGGGCTCCGCTGTCATCAAGACGTAACTCACGTGTCACATTAGCGGCGCCACCGCGGCGCCGTGTCGGCAGCCCGCTCGGGGGAATGATGTCGCGACTCGTCCACGCGCTCGCGGCCAGGATGCCGGCGACGCTGCCGCACCTCGTGCTGGCGGCGACGGCGCTCGGCGCGCTGACGGGCTGTGTCGACCAGGCTGCCGGCGGTGCGGCGGGATCGCGCGACCAGATCCGCATCGTCGGTTCCTCCACCGTCTATCCCTTCACGACTTTGGTCGCCGAGCAGTTCCTCGCCAACACGCCGGGCGCCAAGCCACCGGTGATCGAGTCGACTGGCACGGGCGCGGGCATGAAATTGTTCTGCGCCGGCCTCGGTGCGGCACATCCCGATATCGAGGACGCCTCGCGGCGGATGCATCGAAGCGAGTATGACGCGTGCGCGCGCCACGGCATCGGTGCAGTGCTCGAGGTACAGGTCGGCATCGACGGCATCGCGCTGGCCGAGTCGCTGCGCGGGCCGGGCATGGCTCTGACCACGACCGACCTCTACCGCGCACTCGCCGCGGCGCCCGGCGGCCGCCGCAACACCGCGCGGCTGTGGCGCGACGTCGACCCGGCGCTGCCGGCGATACCGATCCAGGTCTACGGCCCGCCCGCGACGAGCGGGACGCGCGACTCCTTCGTCGAGCTGATCATGGCGCCGGGCTGCGAGGCGGTCGAGCCGGAGACGCGCACGCTGCGAGAGCGCGCGCCCGCGCTGTTCGCCGCGCGGTGCCACCGATTGCGTGACGACGGCGCCTATATCGACGCGGGCGAGAACGACAATCTCATTGTCCAGAAGTTGCGGGCCAACCCCGACGCGATCGGGATCTTCGGCTATGCCTATCTCGAGGAGAATGCCGGCGCGGTACGCGGCGTGACTCTCGGCGGCGTGGCGCCGAGCTACGCCACAATCGCCAACGGCAGCTATCCCGGGGCACGGCCGCTGTACCTCTACGTCAAGAAGGCGCACCTGCGCGCCATCCCGGGGCTGCGCGCCTTCCTGCGCCAATATGCCGCTTTGTGGGGCCGGCCAGGCCCGCTGGTGCGACGCGGGCTGATCGCCTCGCCCGAGCCGGTGCAGCGCCGCGCCGCCGCGGTGATCGCGCACGAGATCGCACTCGATCCCTCGATGCTGCCCTGATGTCGCCGCTCGCGCTCGCCTTCGTCATCGCCGCGCTGGCGCTGATCGGTTGGATCACCGGCCGCGCCCGGGCCGCGCGTTTCCGTCGTGGCACAACTCGACGCTTCAGCTCGCTGCCGCAGCACCACGGCTGGTTCGTCGCGATGGGCACACTGTTGCCAGCGCTTCTCTTCCTCACGGTTTGGCATCTCACCTCGCCCGCGTTGGTGACCGAGGCGGTTCTCGCCACTCCCGGCGCTGCAAACCTGCCCCCACCCGGGCTCGACCGTGCCGCGATCCTGGCAGAGGCCCGCAATCTCGCAGCGGGGCACGCTTTCGGCGCCTTTCACGCGCTCTCCGAGCAACTCGCTCCGGTCTATGCCGCGGCGCAGGCGCGCTACGACTGGATCGCCACGGCGGTTGCGCTGCTGCTCGCCTTCGTCGGGGGCGCGCTGTCGTTCCTGCGCGTGCGCCCCGGCTTCTCGGCGCGCACGCATGTCGAGCGCGTGATCATGGGCGCGCTACTCGGCGCCTCATTGATCGCGATCGTCACGACCATCGGCATTATCGTCTCGCTGCTGTTCGAGAGCGCGCGCTTCTTCCGCGTCGTGCCGCTCACCGACTTCCTCCTCGGCACGCACTGGAGCCCGCAGGTGATCGACCCGCGCGACCCCGGCGCCTCGCTCGGCGCGGTGCCGCTGTTCTGGGGCACTTTCTTCATCGGTGCGGTGATCGCGATGGCGGTGGCGATCCCGTTCGGGCTGATGAGCGCGATCTACCTGACACAATATGCGCGGCCGGCGACGCGACGCTGGGTCAAGCCGATGCTCGAGATCCTCGCCGGCGTGCCAACCGTGGTCTACGGCTATTTCGCGGCGCTGACGGTGGCGCCGGCGGTGCGTGACCTCGGCGTCGCGCTGGGGGTGAGCTGGGCCTCGTCCGAGAGCGCTCTCGCCGCGGGCGCGGTGATGGGGGTGATGATCATCCCCTTCGTCTCGTCGATGGCGGACGACTCGCTCTCCGCCGTGCCCGCGGCGATGCGCGACGGCAGCCTGGCGATGGGCGCGACCAGCTCGGAGACGATCCGGCAGGTGCTCCTTCCCGCCGCGCTCCCCGGCGTGGTCGGCGGCGTGCTACTAGCGGTGAGCCGCGCGGTTGGCGAGACGATGATCGTGGTGATGGCCGCGTCCGGCGTGGCGACGCTGACGCTCAACCCCTTCGCCAGCGCCACCACCGTGACCAAGCAGATCGTCGACCTGCTCACCGGCGAGGCGGCGTTCGATTCGGCCAAGACGCTCGCCGCCTTCGCTCTGGGGCTGACGCTGTTCGTCATCACCCTGCTGCTCAACATCGTCGCGCTGATCGTGGTGCGCCGCTATCGCGAGGCCTATGAGTGAGCGGGACGCTCGTCCCCGAGGCGCCGGTGCGCGCCGCCGTGCCCGTCGAGCGGCGCCCGACCGACTGGCGCACCGCGTCGATGCAGCGCCGCGTGCGTCAGCGCTACGCCGCCGAGCGGCGCTTCCGCCTGCTCGGGCTCGCCGCGGTGGTCGCCTCGGCCGCCTTCCTGCTGTTCCTGCTCGCGTCGATGCTGGCGCGCGGTGCCGGCGGCTTCGTCGAGACCCGGGTCGCGCTGCCGCTCGACCTGGCGCGCGCCGGGCTGAACGTGACGCCGGCGCAGCTGCGCGGCCCGCGCGCCGATCTCGCCCTCGCCGGGGCCGGGCTGGAGGCGGCGGTCGACACCGCGGCGGAGGCCGCCTTCGCGCGCGGCGGGGGCGCGGCGCTCCTCTCCGACGCGGCCTGGCTGCGCGTGCGCGAGGCGGTGAAGCGCGACCCGAGCCTGCTCGGCCGCCGCGTCACGATCGACGTGCCGGTCGCCTCCCGGCTCGACATTGCCTTCAAGGGCGGCGGCACGCGCGCCGACCGCGCCGTCGCGCGATCGCTCGCGCCACGTCTCTCGCGTGGGCTCAACCGCGACTTCTTCCGAGGCGCGGATTCGACCGACCCGACGCGTGCGGGCATCTGGGGCGCACTCAAGGGCTCGCTGCTGACGATGGTGGTCACGCTACTGCTCGCCTTCCCCATCGGCGTGCTCTCCGCGCTCTACCTCGAGGAATATGCGCCGCGGAACCGTTGGACCGACCTGATCGAGGTGTCGATCAATAATCTCGCCGCGGTGCCGTCGATCATCTTCGGGCTGCTCGGGCTGGCGGTGTTCCTGGGGACGTTCCACATGCCGCGCTCGGCCGCGCTGGTCGGCGGGCTGACCCTAGCGCTGATGACCACGCCGGTGATCGTGATCGCGGCACGCAACGCGATTGGCGCGGTGCCGCCCTCGATCCGCGACGCCGCGCGCGCGCTCGGCGCCTCACCGGTGCAGGTGGTGTTCCACCACGTGCTGCCGCTCGCGCTGCCCGGCATCCTCACCGGGACGATCATCGGCATGGCGCGCGCGCTCGGCGAGACCGCGCCGCTGCTGATGATCGGCATGCGCGCCTTCATCGCCGCCCCGCCCGAGCGGCTGACCGACCCCGCAACCGTACTGCCGGTGCAGATCTTCCTGTGGTCGGACGACGTGCAGGCCGGTTTCGTCGAAAAGACCTCGGCCGCAATCATCGTGCTGCTCGTGTTCCTGCTGGCGATGAACGGCCTCGCCATCTACCTCCGCAACCGTTTCGAGACCCGCTGGTGATGAGCAACGCCCCGCCCAAGATGACCGCGAGCGGCGTCGACGTCTTCTACGGCGCCAAGCAGGCGATCCGCGACGTCAGCATCGACGTGCGCCAGGAGGACGTCACCGCCTTCATCGGCCCGTCGGGCTGCGGCAAGTCGACCTTCCTGCGTACGCTCAACCGCATGAACGACACGATCCCGGGCGCGCGTGTCACTGGCGACGTGCGGCTCGACGGCGAGGACGTCTACGCCAAGGCCATGGATGTGGTGCAGCTGCGCGCGCGCGTCGGCATGGTCTTTCAGAAGCCCAACCCTTTCCCCAAATCGATCTTCGAGAATGTCGCCTACGGGCCACGCATTCACGGGCTGGCGCGCTCCAAGGCCGATCTCGCGCAGATCGTCGAGCGCTCGCTGACCCGCGCCGGCCTGTGGAATGAAGTCAAGGACCGACTCGGCGACTCGGGTACCGCGCTCTCGGGCGGGCAGCAGCAGCGGCTGTGCATCGCGCGCGCGATCGCGGTCGACCCCGAGGTGATCCTGATGGACGAACCGTGCAGCGCGCTCGATCCCGTCGCCACCGCGCGGATCGAAGAGCTGATCCACGACCTGCGCGGCCGCTACGCGATCGTGATCGTCACCCACAACATGCAGCAGGCGGCGCGCGTGAGCCAGCGCACCGCTTTCTTCCATCTCGGCCAGTTGGTCGAATACGGCGACACGTCCGACATCTTCACCAACCCGCGTGAGGAGCGGACCAAGGATTATATCACCGGGCGCTACGGCTGAGAGACGGGACGGAACGGATGGCGAACAGCCAGGAACATACAGTCAAGGCCTTCGATCAGGACATCGGCCAGCTGCGCGGGCTGATCTCGCAGATGGGCGGGCTGGCGGAGAGCGCGATCGCCGAGGCGATGACGGCGCTGCAGCGCGGCGACGCCGAGCAGGCCGCGCGCGTGGCAGAGGGCGACCGCAAGATCGACGCGCTGGAGGCGGAGGTGGAGCGCACCGCGGTGCGGATCATCGCGCTGCGCGCGCCGATGGCGGATGACCTGCGCGAAGTAGTCGCCGCGCTCAAGATCGCCGGCGTGGTCGAGCGCATTGCCGACTATGCCAAGAATATCGCGCGCCGCGTGCCGCAGATCGAAAGCGAGCATCGTATCGATCCGATCTCCACGCTGCCCGCCATGGCGAAGATGGCGTCCGAGATGGTGCACGAGGTGCTCAATGCCTTCGCCGCGCGCGATCCGGACAAGGCGCTCGCCGTCTGCGAAAGCGACCGCGCGCTCGACGATTTCTACGACAGCATCTTCCGCACGCTCGTGACCTATATGGTCGAGAACCCGAAGACGATCAGCCAGTGCGCGCACCTGCTGTTCGTCGCCAAGAACCTCGAGCGGATCGGGGATCACGCCACCAACGTGGCGGAGATGGTCTATTTCGCGGCGACGGGGACGCGATTGACCGAGCGCGACAAGCTTCATCACGGGGGAACCATCTAATGGCCAAGGCCCGCATGCTGCTGGTGGAGGACGACGCCAGCCTCGCCGAACTGCTCGTCTGGCATTTCACGCGCGAGCATTTCGCCGTCCAGCACACGATCGACGGCGAGGAGGCGCTCCTCATGGCGAAGGAGACGCCGCCGGACATCGTGCTGCTCGACTGGATGGTCGAGGGTATCTCGGGGATCGAGGTGTGCCGCCGCCTGCGCCGCGCCGCCGAGACGCAGAACGTGCCAATCATCATGCTCACCGCGCGCGGCGAGGAGGAGGATCGCGTCCGCGGGCTGGAGACGGGCGCGGACGATTATGTCACCAAGCCATTCTCGCCGCGCGAGCTGGTCGCGCGCGTTGGGGCGGTGCTGCGCCGCGTCCGCCCCGCGCTGGCGGGCGAGCAGCTCACCTATGCCGACCTCGAGATGGACACGGTCGGCCACAAGGTCCGCCGCGGCGGCGAGGTGGTCGCGCTCGGCCCGACCGAGTTCCGCCTGCTCAAGCACTTCCTCGAGCATCCCGGCCACGTCTTCTCGCGCGAGCGGCTGCTCGACAGCGTCTGGGGACATGACAGCGACATCGAGAGCCGCACCGTCGACGTCCATATCCGCCGCCTGCGCAAGGCGATTAACGAGGGTGGCCGGCCCGACATCATCCGCACCGTCCGCTCGGCCGGTTACGCGCTCGACACGGGACATTGATCACTTCGTTTTCAGCTAGTTGCGGATAAAATTCGCGTGCTCCTGCGCGCGAAGGGGCCCAGCGCCGGTCGCGATGCCGCCAATGGCGCTGCGTTCCGGCGTTGGCGGGACTAACGTTGTTTCGGGACGTTCCACCCGCTTCTTCTTCGGTGCGCCGGCGCAACGAGGGACCTTTTCTCGCCGCCAGTTCGTTGGCCGCCCCGCGTGACTTAACGCGTTTCTGACCGAACGCACGGCAGGAGAGAGAACATGAAGACGATTCTTCTGGCAGCAGCCGCCGTCATCGCCGTCCCGACGATGGCGGTCGCCCAGGGCACACCGCAGCAGACGCCGCAGACGGGCACGATGCAGCCCGACACCACCACCGCGCCCGACGCCACCGCGCCCGCAGACGCGGCTCCGGCGCCCTCGGCCGACACCACCGCCGACCCGGCGATGAGCCAGCAGCAGGCGCCGATGCAGAGCGCACCCTCGACCGGCGACGCCGCGACCCCGCCTTCGGCGAGCCCTGCCTCGCCGCAGCCCGCCGCGGGTGGCGCCATGGGGACAGAGACCGCGGGCGGCTACCAGCCGTCGCAGCCGGCGCTGTCGGGTACACCGCAGCCCGGCGCGACGGTGCGCTTCCAGCCGGCGCCATCGCCCGACCAGGCCTATCCGGCGCCCGCGGCCAAGTCGGAATATCCGGTCTGTAAAAAGGGCGAGTATGACGGCTGCATGCAGGCGAGCGACGCCGGCGGCAAGAAGCGCGCTCGCGCGCGTCGCCGCTGACGGAAGGGGACGGGCTTCTCGCTCGTCCCGCACCTGACTAGGAGAGGCGCTCCATCGCACGAGTGGGTGCCTTTTCTATGTCCATCCGCTTCGACGACCGCGTCGCCATCGTCACCGGTGCGGGCGGCGGCCTGGGTCGCCACTATGCGCTCGAGCTCGCGCGCCGCGGCGCGCGCGTCGTCGTCAACGACCTCGGCGGCGATCGTTCGGGCCAGGGCGGCTCCGATGCGGCGCAGGCGGTGGTCGAGGAGATCCGTGCAGCCGGCGGGATGGCGATGGCCAACGGCGCCAGCGTCACCGACTTGGCGCAGATGGAAGAGATGGTCGCGCGCGCCCGCGAGGCCTGGGGCGGCATCCACGTCCTCATCAACAACGCCGGCGTGCTGCGGGACCGGTCCTTTGCGAAGATGTCGCCGGAGGACTTCGGCTTCGTCGTGGGTGTTCATCTCATCGGCTCGGCTAATGCCACGAGGGCATGCTGGGACATCTTCCGGGAGCAGCACTATGGCCGCGTGCTGATGACCGCCTCCTCCTCCGGACTGTTCGGCAATTTCGGACAGGCGAATTACGGCGCGGCCAAACTCGGCCTCGTCGGACTGGCGCGCACGCTTCACCTCGAGGGCGCTCGCTACGGCATACGGGTCAACACGATCGCACCGGTCGCTGGCACGCGGATGACCGAAGAGCTGTTCCCGGCCGAGGCGTACGCCGCTTTCGCGCCCGAGAAGGTCGCGCCGGCCGCGCTGTTCCTCGTCAGCGAGGAGGCGCCGAGCAACCAGATCGTCGGTGCCGGCGCCGGCGTGTTCCAGGCGAGCCAGATCACGCTGACGCCGGGCGTGCTGCTGGAGGGCGAGGCACTCTCGCCCGAGGGCGTCGCGGCGCATTGGTCGGCGATCACCGACCCCACCGGCGCGGTCGTGCCGGACTCGGGCGCGGCGCAGGCGATGCTGATCGGCGCCAAACTCACGCGGGGCTGAGCGACCAGCCCGCGATCGAGCCAAGCCGTGGATACCGTACCGCAGGCAGCGGCCCAACCGCGGCGCCGACCTACTCCTCGACCAGCTTCATCAGCCGCCGCTCGATCGGGGCGAGTACCGGGCCGAGTTCATGGCCACGGCGGACCACCTGCCCTGCCTCACCCACCAGCGCCCACATGCCCTGACGCTGGCGCAGCGCCGGGCGCTTCTCGATGCGAAACTCGGGCCGCTCGGCAGTGCGACGGAAGACGCTGAACACCGCCGCATCGCGGCCCAGGTCGATCGCATAATCGCGCCAATGCCCGGCAGCGACCATGCGGCCGTACAGGTCGAGGATGCGGTTGAGTTCCAGCCGCTCGAAGCCGATCTGGTTCGGCCGCGCGCCGCCGGGAAAAGGCGTGACAATCCCCATCAGGCGCGGTCACGCTCCGGTCGCTCGCCCTGCTCGGCGAGCAGCATGTCGAGCCGCTTCTTCATCGCCTCCAGCTCACAGCGCAGGATCTCGACCTTCTGAGTCGCGGGATCGAACACCTCGCTGCAGGGCGTTCCATAAGGAACGAAGCGCGGCTCGGGCGCGGCGCCGCCCTCCACCATCGTCGGCCGCGCGGGAATGCCGACCATCACCGCACCCGCGGGCACGTCGCGCGTGACCACCGCGTTCGCGCCGACACGCGCGCGCGGCCCGACGAGGATCGGGCCGAGCACCTGCGCGCCCGAGCCGATGATGGCGCCGTCGGCGATCGTCGGGTGGCGCTTGCCCGCGACGCCGTTATCGGGGCTGGTGCCGCCCAGCGTGACGCACTGGTAAATCGTGACGTCGTCGCCGATCTCCGCAGTCTCGCCGATGACGACGAAGCCGTGATCGATGAAGAAGCGCCGCCCGATCTTCGCACCGGGATGGATGTCGATCGCGGTAAGCAGGCGCGAGACATGGTTCACCACACGCGCGCTGAGAAACCAGCCGCGGCGGTAGAACCGATGCGCGACACGGTGGAAGCCGAGCGCCCAGACCCCCGGATAGGTGAGGATCTCGAGCCGTGAATGCGGGGCGGGGTCGCGCGCGCGGATCGAGTCGAGGTAATCGGTCAGTCGCGCCATCCGTGTCCCCGCCGGCTCCCGTTAGAGGCCGGCGGCGCCGACGCTCGATCATGGTTGTCCGCCACAGATAAGGCGAACCCGCGACGGATTCCATAAGCAGCGCTTAGCCGAGTGAAACGCGAATTTCCCATCGCGGTTGTGGACGATGGCTCAAGTCCGTAGCATCGCCTTCGCGGCGGGCGCGATCAGGAAGGTGCATGCAGGTACTCACTCAGCTGGACGTCGCCGGCCTGCTCCCGTTCATTGCCGTCGGCTTCGGTGCCCAGCTCGTCGACGGCGCGCTCGGCATGGCCTTCGGCGTCATCTGCAACACATTACTGGTGGCGGTGATGGGCGTGGCGCCGGCACGAGCCTCGGCCAATGTTCATATCGTCGAGGCATTCACCACCGCGGTGTCGGGGATCAGCCACGCTTTGCACGGCAACATCGACCGAAGGCTGTTCCTGCGCTTGCTGATCCCGGGCGTGATCGGCGGGGTCACCGGTGCCTATCTGCTCACCAATCTCGACGGCAATACGGTCAAACCCTTCGTCCTCGGCTATCTAATCGCGGTGGGCGTCTATCTGCTGATCCGCGGACTGCTGTTCCCGCCAAAGGTCAGCAAGCCCAAGGTGGTCGAGCCGCTCGGACTGATTGGCGGCTTCATGGACGCCTCGGGCG
>Ga0265798_10008567_pt1 | contig 13008 bp, 14 predicted proteins | sample P3T30metagenome_FD_192430 | JGI IMG/M metagenome (GOLD analysis project Ga0265798, IMG submission 192430) | Plant litter microbial communities from East Loma Ridge, Irvine, California - P3 T30 | ecosystem: Environmental > Terrestrial > Plant litter > Unclassified | place: USA: California...
CAATCACGTGCGTGCTCGTTGGTTGGCTCGAGTTTCGCATAGGCAAGCCCTCGGCAAACAAACATTTCCATTCTCTAGATTCTATATTTGTTTACTCTTGTCGCAACCTTGTCGCACGACCACACAGCAACCATTACTTCAACAGCCGCAGCAAAAGTGATCACGGATCCAAAAGGCCTCTGCGCCGTCTGCAACAAAGCTGGACGCTTTAGATGCACCAAGTGCGAGGCCATGCCGTACTGCTCCCAGGAATGCCAGGTAACGTTGTTTGTAACGACCTCGAAGAGTATGGTACTAACCTCGGCCTTGCGGCTCTACAGAAGTTCGATTGGTGTCTTCACAAACTCATCTGCAAGACCTACAAAAGCCATATGGCCTGCCGACCCAGTCCCTTCCATAAGAGTGTCATATAATTCCCACACAACGAGCCCACACCTCGCTTCATGTGGTTCGACTGGATGTTTGGTGCGATGGACAAGGACGCCAACGGTTTGGGTGCTCTTGGGTTCAAGGCCGACGAGCAGATCTCCATCGACGACGACCGAGTCAACGTAGTACTCGCGCGACACCTTGAACCCGCACAGTTCAGGACGATCATTCCTCCATGTGCCACTGCCAAGACTCTGAGCGGATCTCGCCCTCCAAACCAGAGTTTGATGAAGGTCAACAAAGGCATCGCCGAATGGCTGCGTGGCCCATTGCTCGTAGTCGGCGTTCGTATTGCGAACAAGCAAACTATAGATGCCAGCTTCGATCTTGTAGCTGAGGACTTCCGACACGCAGTCGACAATCTTGGCGGGCAGTACTGTGCATCTAGCATGCATCACATGTTTGCCGACTTCGGTGCATGCCAGAGCGGCCGCAAACAAATCACTGCCGTCCGTGTCAATTGCGTAGGAGACCAACAGCTATGCAAGCGGTCCACATACCAGAGTGTCACAGAACAGGGCCACTTTCTCCGCCTCGACGAGAAGTCCGATATCCCTACACCCATTGCCCAGCGAATCGGGCTGGAGCTCGTCATGCGCAACATCGCACCGGCAATGCATTTTCGCACAAAGGTGTCGAAGATGGAGAGCCAGGAAATTGGCATGCTTAATCCTCCTCACCAGGCTGACAACACTGGCTCCTTCATTCTTGCGCGCAAGGACGGGAAACCATTACTTCCTGTACATGTACTCGCCCTCAGCATGTATACTGATCAGCGACTCAAGAAAGCTGAGTATGAGCTGAATATCCGCCCTACACGTGCCAATATGAACATGCATCTCCTGGGGAGACTGTCGAAGGAGGACTTTAAGAAGTGGTGAGTTTCTCGTTGTGGATGTTATCTTAGATAATTACTAATCAAGTCAGGTGGTTCAGCGAGTGGATGGAGAGTAGCTTTGGCGACAAAGCGGTCCCATCACCCTTCGCTATAACGGATGACTACGTTGGTCCTCATCAGGAATTGGGCAAGCGGGACGACCATGTTTGGTAGCCATGACTGTGCAGTTGACCCAGGAAGGGGTACATAGTAAAGTGCTGAGTGCACGCTTAAAGCAACCCTACATATCGTTCCACGTCCATATAATCCCATCTCGATCTTCTAATGCCGGCATGGCCTTGCTTCTCATGCAAGTCCACGTCTCCCAGCATCGTCTTTCCTCACATCTCAATACCGTTATCGCCACTCCGTGATCATGCCAAACGATCCGATTGGCTCAATGGATTTGCTTTCCGGATCGGGACTGATATCGCGTTCGGGAAAGCCACCGCAAGACAACTCCGCATGTATGCGAGAACGATAGGGAAACCTCGGTCATGCGCTTGTGCAGCTGATCAAGATTGATGCAAGTCTTTGTTGATGCTTAGCGATCGTCATGATGGATTTGATTGCCGTGCCAGGGGCTGGCCAGAGAAAATGCGACTTCGGGAGCTGTAGAAACGGACCTAGCCGAGAGAGGTCGAAGATTTTCGGCGCATAGCAAAGAGCAGAAGTGTGAGCAGGCTTAGAAAACGACCACGAACAAAGAGCTTTGTCTTCAAGATGTGATGTTCCTTATGGAAGACTCGTGTTCTCAGTGTGAGAACTCTACCTGCGCAGAGTGTAGAGAAGAGAAGCGAAAGTCGTAAGTCATTACCAAAACCCAGCAGGAAACAAGCGAGAGGACGATGCCTCTATCAACGCGCCATAACACCTTACAATGCTGCCATACTGAAAGAGCAAAATCACCAAGCCAAGTCGCCTTTGTCGTTATCATTACCACACGCAAGACCCTCGCAGAACGCGACGTCCTCATTGCTGATCGCGCTGGTGCCCGTCTTTTCGAGCTGCTGCTTCGCAGGCCAGATCTGCCGACCCTCGCGCTTTTCGCGCGCACCATGCTCCATGACTACCTCACGGCAGCGTTTCTGGAAGAACAACGGGCCTTTCTCCATACGTGGGTGCAGTTCGCCGTTGACGAAGACCCCGGCGTTGATGTTGGCTTGCGCGCGCTCACAGAGGACCTTGTCTTCCTTCATGACGCGAGCGTACAGGTCTGAAATGTGCCTGAAGTCTTCTTCGGTTGAGTTTTTGTTCTTCCACACTTCGTAATGCATGAGCGAGACAGTCGGAGACTTCGGCATGAACTTTTGCATCATCATGAAGTGCTCTCTGATGTTACTGTCAGCGATTGATTTGGCCACGTGTTGTTGGCATACTTACGTGACAGTGAAGGAGACGTTAGGGAACATGTACGTTGAGCAGATGCCGAAGCCCTTGGCACGCTGCTCTTCAGTGGTCTTCGGATCGTGCTGGATGTGATCGGCTGAGCAATTTACATCGTAAGTCTCGAGACTGAGTGCACCGTTTGTGAGGTCTGGGTGTGTACTCTTGCAGTGATAGCACTCGTTAAAGTTGTCCGCCAGTATCTTCCAGTTGAAATTGCTCTCCATGTTCCAGGTATGGTTGAACTCGTAGTGGTCAAAGTTGAAAGCGTTGAGGCGCTCTTGCTCGTCCACAGTGTCGAATTGTGACTCCCATGATACCTCTGGCACCTTCTTTGAGTCCATGTTGATCCATATAAAGCCGTTCTTGTCGATACGGACATGGATAGGAAGGAGTCCATTCTTAGCCTTGTCGAAGGTGGGAAGCTCTTGATAGCCAGGTGCCTTGGCGAGATTGCCGTTAAGGCCATATGACCAGCCGTGGTACCTGCAGGAGAAGATCTTCGCGTTGCCTATGTCTTGCTCGACAACGGGGTAGGCACGGTGTCGGCAAACGTTGTGGAAAGCGTGAACCTCACCAGATCGGTCCTTGGAGATGACGATGTCGTAGTTGGCGACACTGTACCGGAGATAATCGCCTGAATTCTGGACTCTTGACCTGTGTGTAAGGAGTAGCCATCGACGTGAGAAGATTGCACGCCTCTCTAGCTGATACATCTCTTCCGATGTGTACCAGTTCCCTGGCAAGGCGCGCACGGTTTCCGTTTGTGGCGCAGCTACGGCAGCCGAGCCACCGAGACCGATGTAGCTCAGAAGTGATGCAACCATGATGAACTGTGGAATTGATAAAGCCTTGTACCACGGTTGCCGAGATGGCGAAGAATATGTGAATGAGTATAGCGATAACCTATTGATGTGGCGGAGTGTTATTATAGTCCTGGGTGGTAGCAACGTTTGGTGGTCCTTATCAAGTAAAGAAATTCGACAAGTCCCCATGGGGTAATAGCACCCATACACAGTGAGGAGAGATTGTCATCACAAACGTAATCGGTGCCGACCCACTTGCCAAATACTGGCTTTACGCCTCCCGATAGCTCCTCAAGCTCACTAGATATGCCATCGTGATCGAGTGCGTCACGCATCGCAGTCTATAGATAGCGAGCCAGAAGTGCGTTACTGTGCTGTCACTGAGCAACGGCTCATGATTGCTGTCTCTGTAGAGTGTGGAGGTGCGCTGTCATCGTGACAGAACTTGAGCGCATTGTCGACTGAGGCCCTCGTGTGGAGGCCAGGCTGGAGTGAGTGGATCTGATGTCCAGATTTGGACATGGAAAACCAGCCAAGCTTGGACCATTCTAGACCCAAAACACCACGAGATGAATCAAGACCCTTTATCGGGCTCTTATCAGGCTATCACCGGGTTGCTATCAAGACGATAGATCTCCAATGGTGCAGCAAAGATGGGCGTCTGCATTGCCTACAGCGGTTGACGAAAGGTTTGAAATCCAGTAATTCGTGCTCATGGAGGGATAACGTCGCACGCTTTCGCTTCTGTACATGGGTGCGTGAGAAGGATCACGACCTGGAGATATTGGCTCAGCGGAGTTAGATGCCTATGAGCCGTGGATGTAGCAGCAAGATGCATTGACGCAAATAGTCGATTTATTTTCACCGGTACGGTGACTTCGTGGCATGCTTTCACCCCGCGCGGCTTGCGCAGTAGTTCCGTTCGAAGGCTACGAAGAGCTGTTGGCTTAAGTGCTTTCGGTGACATTTGTGCCCTGGTGCTCCATGGACCGCTGCTATCGTAAGACGCATGTTGCTGGATGGTCCGCGCTTACTGATAGCACCTGAAGGGTATCGTGGATGCCAGGAACCGACTAGTCAGTTGCGGAGGTCACTTCAAACCTGACATGCGAGAAATCCCCTCGGCATGTTATTGACACCTCCCGAGCCTCTAGCCTACCAGGTCCAGACCGTTGGGTTTCGGAAAGTGGTTACGAACCATTCCAAGTTCCGTGAAAAGGTCGCGTCTGGTACTGCCAGGAGTTTTGTGGCGTAGGAAGCAGCCATTGCAGAAGGCGGAGCGAGGACTGTTGCTCTCAGTGAAGTCCTCGTGGACGAGCTGCGTGGTGATGTCGCCAAGTTCTTGTTGTAACGAGCTGGCATGCATGGGCGCGAAGACATTTGGCGCGAAGGCATTGTTGCAATGATTTTGTCGCCAGGCTCAGGTGTTTTGACAGCATTGATAGCGTGAGATATCAGGTCATTGTTACTTTGTCTGGGTTCCTACAACACGGTTGCGAGGCATTGACATTGGGCTTCGGTTTCATCGAACAGAGCGATCATATTGTATCGCTGATGATCTTGCTAGATAGCTCGTACATACCAAATAGTTTCGGAGATGTCGCGGTGAGGATTGCACGCTCAGGAGGAGGTAGTAAAATGGCGAACACGCCCGCGAGGTGGGGTCGTCGCTTGTTATGTAGTGGCTTGTGTTGTCCAAGTTCGGCGATCGAGACTAACCTCGTTTTGGTAAACAGAACCCTATGTTCTCCAACGAAGTTTACACGTCCCCACCATGTCGTAAGAGTCGGTTGCGGGGTGAGCTGTCTGTTTCACGGGTGCCTTTTGGTATCCGGAAAGCTTTTGCGTTTCTGATCTTGTAGTCCTTGCTTAGCGGCGGTTATGGAGGAGGCGTTTATTGCAAGTGAGTCCGTTATCGCGGGCAAGAGATATTCTTAAGCAGTAGGCTCCTGCAAGCAATTTAAGCCATTCAAATCAATACCCTTTCCCTCCTACCATGGACATTTCACAGCGCGTTGTCATTATCGGTGCTGGCATCGTTGGCACTAATCTCGCTGACGAGCTCGTCTCTCGAGGATGGCAGAACATCACAGTAATCGAACAAGGCCCATTGAGTCTACCAGGAGGCTCAACGTCGCACGCGCCTGGCTTGGTGTTCCAAACAAATCCTTCCAAGACAATGACACTCTTCGCTAAGTACACCGTCGAGAAACTCCAGTCGCTCTGGAAGGATGGCCAGAACTGCTTCAACCAGTTGGGTGGTTTGGAAGTGGCGACAACACCTGAACGCCTTCAAGAGCTTAAACGCAAACACGGGTACGCACAGTCATGGGGCATCGAAGCTCATTTGATCAGTCGTGAAGAGTGCTTGGAAAGGTACCCTCTTCTGAACAAGGGCATGATCCTCGGTGGTCTGCACATTCCAAGCGATGGTCTTGCGTTAGCAGCTCGAGCGACACAGATACTCATTGAAAGCACGCGCAGTGCCGGCGTCACCTATCTTGAGCACACTGTCGTAACTGGGATTGAACAAGGAGACGGACGCGTGACTGGCGTCGCAACGAACAACGGCTCTGTACCCGCAGATATCGTGGTGTCTTGCGCGGGTTTCTGGGGAGTTGAGATTGGAAAGATGATCGGTCTCAAGGTGCCGTTGCTTCCGCTGGGTCACCAGTACGTAAAAACAACAGCAGTGCCTGGTCTTGAGGGCCGGGAGATAAACAAGAACATCAATGCGATGAACGCCGAGCTTCCAATCCTCCGACACCAAGACCAAGACTTGTACTACCGTGAGCATGGCGAGCAGTTCGGCATCGGTTACTATGGCCATCGACCCATGCCCGTAGATGCTGCATCTCTCGGCGTAACGCCAAATGACGTAGACGACAAGCATATGCCATCTCGACTTGAGTTCACACCCAAGGACTTCGAACCAGCCTGGGAAGCCACTAAACAACTTCTACCCGCTCTTCGAGAGACTGAGATTGCAGATGGTTTTAATGGAGTGTTCTCGTTCACTCCGGACGGCGGGTCTATCGTTGGGCAAGCTCCCAATCTGGACGGCTTCTATGTGGCCGAGGCGGTGTGGGTTACCCATTCAGCTGGTGTGGCTCGCGCTGTTGCCGAAGTGTTGACGGAAGGTCGCTCGAGGATCGACGCCGCGGAATGTGAATTGACGCGCTTCGAGGAAGTCCAGCTTAGTCCTGAGTAGTAAGAGAGCTCCATGTACGAACTGCATGTGAGACATATACTGACTTCGTACATCTATCTCTAGTGTCAGCGAGACATCCCAGCAAAATTTTGTGGAAATTTACGACATCATTCACCCGCTTGCGCCAAAGGAGAACCCACGAAACCTTCGCGTCAGTCCCTTCCACGCACGACAGCGGGAACAGGGTGCTTTCTTCCTCGAAGTTGGTGGCTGGGAGAGGCCCCATTGGTACGAGTCGAATTCCGACTTAGTGAAAACTTTACCAGCGGATTGGCGGCCTGTTGACCGCGATGCTTGGTCCTCAAAGTTCTACTCGCCAATCGCAGCGGCAGAGGCATGGAAAACTCGTAATGCCGTCGCCATGTATGACATGACCACTTTCCACAGGTTCGAGGTATCTGGTCCGGGCGCAGTTCATCTGCTTCAGCGTCTGACAACAAGCGACGTGACAAAAGACGTAGGTAGCATCACGCACACGCTGTTGCTGAACAACCATGGCGGCATAGTGAGCGATGTGTTTGTCTCGCGGCTCGAACATGACCTCTTCCAGGTTGGGGCCAATACCGCGACCGATCTGGCTTACCTCACACGAGAAGCTCGCCGCCAGCTCAAACAAACACCTGGAAAATGGGCTCAGGTACGCGACGTGACCGGTAGCACCTGCTGTCTCGGTCTCTGGGGTCCGCGAGCTCGAGATGTCATCACTACTGTCAGCGCCGATGACTTCTCGAACAAGGGGCTACCATACATGGATACCAAGAAGACAAGCCTTGCGGGAATTCCGGTCATCATGTTCCGCAAATCATTCGTGGGCGAGTTTGGTTGGGAAATCCAAACGACACCAGAGTATGGCCAGCGCTTGTGGGACCTCCTGTGGGAGTCAGGCAGGTCACATGGGCTGGTCGCTGCAGGTCGTGCTGCCTTTAACGGACTCCGCCTTGAGAAAGGTCTTCGAGCGTCAGGATCTGACATGTCTTCAGAGCATAACCCATGGGAGGCTGGGGTGACATACGCTATCCAGATGGACAAGAAGGACGACTATGTGGGAAAGGCTGCGCTTGAACAGTTGTCGACGAAGACGTCCTCGTATCGATTACGCTGCTTGACAGTTGACGACGGCCAGTCCATGATCCTTGGAAAAGAGCCAGTGTTTGTTCAAGGTCAAGCAGCTGGTTATGTAACCAATGCCGCGTTCGGATATACAGTACGCAAGCCGGTTGCTTATGCATGGTTACCTGGAAGCGTAAAAGAGGGTGAAGCCGTTGAGATTGAGTACTTTGGCAGGAGGATCAAGGCTACCGTAACCAGTGATCCTTTATACGATCCTCAAGATCGTCGCTTGCGTAGCGAGGGCACGTCGAGCGCGCCAGAGCTGCAGATGCGTTTGAAGTCGCTCCTGTAACATGGAAATGGTTATGACTTACGGCAAGCATCAATGGCTCGAACATGGAGGTGTTTGGCGTACGGCATTCCAGGCCTTGTTCTCGTTGTATATAGTTATTTGAACGAAGTGGGTTATCGAACTATGTTGTATTATCGAACTATGTTGTGTTATCGAACTATGTTGTGTTCGACGCGCTTGGGAGACGCGGAGATACGGACTTAGAGAAAGACGCTAAATGCTCCACGTGACTGCTACCTCGGTCTTCCGAATGCACGTCATCGTTCCCGACCTCTATGACATTGACAACCACCATTCGCAAGTCCTTTCTCAGCATCGTCCTTATGAGCTTACTTGCTACTGTCATTAAGCGCTATTCGCCAACCTTACTTACGAAACAAATTGCGAAGGTAGATCACCTGTAACGAAGTTGTTCGATGCTGACGCAATGTAGCCAATCACAACTCGAGCCATGCATATTCAATCCATTCCCATGTGTACGAGTACCCTAATGGCCTTTGTACAATGACTAAAAATACTTACTTGTATCAGGGGAAGGCACGGGTAACAACTACGCCTACTTGGTCTCGGACGACAAGACCAAAGAAGCGGTCATCATCGACCCAGCAAATCCATCAGAGTACGGAGACAGATTCTGTTTGAGAAGGGTACACCAATCTAACTTGATCACAGAGTACTCTCTCACCTCAAGGAGAAGACGGACGCTGGCTTCAAGCTGTCGAAGATTATCAACACACATCAGTACGTAACGCTTTCTGAGTATGCAAGTATCCCATTGATTCTGATGAAGCCATCACGACCATGCCGGTGGTAACGAGGAGATTGTGAGTACCTCAGTGATTCGTGTATGAAGTAACATCTGACGCGGAGTATAGACCAAGTCGTACAACATACCCGTGGTTGGTGGTAGAGACTGCGCCCTCGTTGCTGAAACACCCAGCCACAACTCAAAATTCAAGATTGGTTCTATCAACGTGACTGCGCTTCACACGCCATGTCATACTCAAGATAGCATCTGCTTCTTTCTCGAGGATGGTCAGGACCGCGCTGTCTTTACCGGGGACACGCTCTTCATTGGGGGGTGTGGACGTTTCTTCGAAGGTACACCGAAAGAGATGCACAAGGCGTTGAACGAGGTGCTAGCAGCTTTGCCCGATGACACAAAAGTCTACCCCGGACACGAGTACACCAAAGGCAATGTCAAATTCGCGAAGCAAGTGCTGAACAATGATGCGATCAAGAAGCTCGATTACTATTCCCAAGCGAATAAGGAGACGCAGGGCAAGTTCACCATTGGTGATGAGAAGGTATATAGTTTGGATCCAACACGCAAATGATTGGCAATTATGCTGACACGAAATAGCAACATAACGTTTTTATGCGAGTCACCGACCCAGAGTTGCAGAAGCTTACGGGCAAAACTGACCCCATCGATGTCATGGGAGCTTTACGGTCGATGAAGGACAACTCGTAGAGAAATTTTGAACCGTCTCCTCACTTCGCACCATGATTTGGCTGGCTAGATCACTACCGATTGGCTATCCATATACGAACCACACGTCGTCTTCAAACTTGATCCGTCAAAAGGTGCAGACTACAGCGAATTAAGGCTTGGTCACACTGTGAGCAGTCGCTACGCGTCGCCAGTTGGTATTGCATTTGGTATACCAAATTTCAGTAACACTTTCCCTTCTGTAGACAAGTTTTCCTTCAAAACGAGCGTATTTTCCATGCTCACCAGCTCCTACGGTGTAATGATGGGTAGATGTCATCGTCTTGACCAGTCTAACAAGAAGGCCTCCAAACGGCTCAACCGAGATCAGCAGCTTGGGACTAGCAGGCGAACATGCAGTTCTAACATGCACATGCGGAATCCGATGAAGCTAAGATCAGCCCAACGCGGTGCTTGTCTTGTCCACACAACTTACCGTTGGGACCCCGCTTTCGCATCTTCCGTCATTGAAGATCGACAGCGGACATATCGGTTTCTGCTCGCTTCATGTGATGATATATTTGCGAAATGTGAACGGGCGATAGCCTTTTTGGTATGCCAGACAAATATATGTGATATTTGCCCCGCAATGCCAACAATTCGCCCCTGCTCGCGCCTTCTGGTGCACCGCAATGAGGGGTGGCCTTTTCTCACTCCGGCATGCGGCTGCCATCGAGATGATGACAACCTTACTCGGCACCAGGTCCACATGGTGGTGTATGCAATACCATGTCGGATTACCTACCTTCCTGACCCCTTAATGTCAACCTCGGAACGAGCCTTTTCAAGATCTACAAGGACAAACTTGCAGATAAAGCAGCCTTTTCGTTGTCCTAAGCAGCGGTGCAGCTTGATCGGCGATACAACATGTAATGTAGGTAACTACCACCGCGGTAGATATCTAGTGGAGTAAAAGACAAGAACGCGGCGCGGGCGATCGGTGTCTACAAGGTTGTAGAAGGCGTTGAGAGCGGCTGATATGCTTCTGATATGCACTTGATAGTACGTCGAGTAACGAGGACTGTAAGACCATGCGAGGGAAGAGCGGCTGAGTACCTAGGTAGTGACCAAGGAATTCACCGAGGCCAATAACAACCACGAGGTGTACCAAAAGTTCTGGTGTGTGACTTGGGCAGCAACGGCGCGCACTACAACCAAGAGCCAAATCAATTGTGTAGGTATGCCGATCCATTGATGACGATCGTTGGAGGCTCTCTCCAATTTGGCGTGTTCCAGACTTTCGAAGTGACGGAATGCGACGGACGCTTAGAGTCGTGTGCACACAAACTCAGTTCCGAACTTCCTGGTACGAGCATGCATCCCATCGGCGGCAGTAATGCGGTTGATCAGGCGATTACCCACGTATAGTGTAGCAAGGGTTAGACTGTCATGGCGAGCGGGACAAGCAGAGTAAAAAAGAAGGCCAGGCATGAAACTTGGAAGGAAAAGGCAACCTTGCATCGGTGTGCAGCCGTCTTTGGCGGTCTGGTTGGGATCAGTCACGGTCTGACTGACCTGTGGTCCATCGACTCCATCCCTGAGTAGGTGGGGTAACGATGCGGGTTACCTACTGCTGACGGAGCGCTAGTCGCGACAACGGAGCCCACTGGAATGTTGATGAGATGGCCCGCCCTACTGATATAAGGGGCTGATGAACTGTCCCTAGCCACAGCTATCAATAAGACCTGATGTGTATTGCAGCTGGTGCAAAGCTTGATTTGACCAAAAATAGGTGATCAAAAGTCTCGGGTTCGCGCTGAAGGACCATACATATATGTTTTACTACTTTCTGCGCGTATCCGTAGGTCAGACTGTCGCCCAGTGGTGGAAACATTCGCAGGATCGCCGCATCCCAGGTCAGCCCACTGTTGGTGATTTAGCCTAGAGCACGACCTTGGGTGAGACGTTAGGCGATTCGTCGATCGTGAGCTGGAAGGAAACCCCGGCTGTGCGGATAGATTCCGTGTCGTACTGTGGCATCATGTGCTGCTGTGAGTGCTATCAGCCCGCCCGGTGTAGCCAGGCCAACGTATGTCAGCCGCCATCCGCCTCGTAGCACTAGCCCTTTGCCTTGCCTATGATCCATGAAGTCAACAAAGGGTCCAAGTGGTGCACCGATGTAGTGTGCATAAGAGAAGTGAAATGGACATCGAGCCACATCTCGAGGAACAATGATGTGAATGTCATTCGGACGTCTCCAGAGCCCAAGCCACTGTTATATCTTGAAGAGGTTAGTCAGGAGCTCAATTCCTGCATCAGTGGTTAGTGTTACAAGCGAATGGCGCCGCTATAACTTCAAAAGGTTAGCATGGTGTAGCTAGGATGGCCTGCTGGCTGCTTGCTATGGTGTGATGATTGAGATATCTGCTCTATCGATACATGAATAATTTGCAGCAGTACGAGCTGGACACCAACCCGTGAGGCTCGTCTCAAGACATGCGGGTCTCTTGCAGCCTAGTTCGTTATGCTGGCATCTTCGGGATAAGGATTTCCAGTGCTCCTGCAAGGCTTAATGCAGATTCCCGGGCGACAGTGCTTTTGACAGCGGCCAACCCATGTTACTACTCGTCTGTAGACAGTGATTGGTGAAACGTCATTACTGTATGTGCAACTTGATGCCCTCTGCATGCTTCCGTTCATGCAAGGAGTGTACTGGACCGAGTGGGTCGCAAAGGTGGTGATTGTAAACACCTCGTGACTCGCCATTGCTTCATCTTGGGTTGCGATTTCTGTGTCACAACTTCGGAGAGTCCCGACGTCAGTCTCGTGAGGAAGTTGGTTCGACAGACTTGAGTCGATTCACCTGCTCAGTAGGTTCGAGGCTGTGGCAAGCGGAGTCATTTGAATTCGGTCTCGTGCTTGCGCCCACGATAACATCGCTTGCATGGAAGTTACTCAGGTCGTAGTGGCCCCAGCCCGCAAAAGTACACGATTCACCCTAGGCGAACGGCGCCGGTTAATTGGGTGCAGCGAGCGAAAATTGGCAAGTGAGCCCCAAAATCCGGTAGGGTCCTGGACCGGCACCAAGGGCAAATGCCGCCGTGGGCGCAAAGAGAAATTTGAACTTTTCACGACGATCTGACCATGTTCTAGAACATGCATTACATTGCCAGCCACAAAGCATGCAGCTAGCCATAGAATTCGTTGCACTCAGCAGGCTGCCGGAGAAAGGCGGCAGTTCGCTTGCAACGATAAATGCTTGCTGGACATATTATCGATGATGACGCCGTCTGATGAGGCATCTCTCTCCGTACCAGTACCACGTACGAACCTTCGTTTAATAAATGACAAACTTAGCCCTTAATCTCGCCCCTCGGATGTGGAGTCATCGATAGATCACACAACAAATCGAAAAGCGCCAACCTCTTGTAGAGCACGGACTAGGGATCGTGCTTAGTGCGCTCA
>Ga0265798_10008568_pt1 | contig 13007 bp, 17 predicted proteins | sample P3T30metagenome_FD_192430 | JGI IMG/M metagenome (GOLD analysis project Ga0265798, IMG submission 192430) | Plant litter microbial communities from East Loma Ridge, Irvine, California - P3 T30 | ecosystem: Environmental > Terrestrial > Plant litter > Unclassified | place: USA: California...
CATTAATCCTGCATATTCACCTTGTGCCCCTGCATTTGGTTGTAAGCTCATCGCTGCAAAGCCTGTAATTTCGCTTAACCATCTATCCAGTTCATTGAAAACCGAATAGTATCCGAGTACTTGATCGGCAGGTGCAAATGGGTGTAGTCTACCAAACTCAGCCCATGTAACTGGGATCATTTCAGAAGTTGCATTCAACTTCATGGTGCATGAACCCAATGGAATCATGGAGTGGGTTAAAGAAAGGTCTTTACTCTCCAAAGATTTGATGTATCTAAGCATTTCATGCTCAGAATGGTGGCTATTAAATACCGGGTGAGTTAGATATGCTGATGTACGTTGTAAAGATTCAGTAATGACTGTATTGATGTTCTCAGTTACCACTTCAACACGGTCAGCACCAATACCTTTAACCTTCGAAAAGATTTTAGTTATCAGCCTAATATCTTCAAGTGATGATGTCTCATCAAGCGCGATGGTTGTGATACTGCCCTGATAATTTAAGTTGATCTCATTGTCAATACACTCGCGGTGAATTGAATCTTTAAGATCACCCAAATCAAGCTGGATAGTGTCAAAATAAGCTCTATTTAGTTGTTTATAGCCAATTTGTTCCAATGACTCAGCAAGTGATACTGCTAGACCGTGGGTACGCTCGGCGATCAATTTCAAGCCCTTAGGACCGTGGTAAACAGCATAAAAGCTGGCCATAATTGCTAATAGTGCCTGTGCAGTACAGATATTGGATGTGGCTTTATCTCTGCGGATGTGTTGCTCCCTGGTTTGAAGCGCCATGCGCAAAGCATAGTTATTATTGCTGTCTATGGTTACACCGATAATGCGACCTGGAATAGATCTTTTATATTCTTCCTTAGTTGCAAAGTAAGCAGCATGAGGACCGCCAAAGCCCATAGGTACACCTAAACGTTGACTGGTACCAACAACGATGTCGGCGCCCCATTCCCCTGGAGGGGTTAGTAGTGTCAAGCTTAGTAAATCAGCAACAACAGTAACTTTAACATTATTTTCCCGTGCAGTGGATGCGAATGTTGTATAGTCAAATACTTCACCATTTCCAGCTGGATATTGTACGATCGCTCCGAAGAAACCATCGCCAAGGTCAATAGATTCGTGATTACCAATAACCAGTTCGATACCAAAAGGATTTGCACGGGTTTTCAGGATGTCGATGGTTTGTGGGAATACCAGTTCAGAAACAAAGAATCTTTTGGCAGCCTGGTCCTTACGTAAGCTATATTGCATAAACATGGCTTCTGCCGCAGCAGTACCTTCGTCAAGTAGGGACGCATTTGCAATTTCCATTCCGGTAAGGTCAATTACCATGGTCTGAAAGTTTAGTAATGCCTGTAAACGGCCTTGTGCGATCTCTGCCTGATAAGGGGTATATTGTGTGTACCAACCTGGATTTTCCATCACGTTGCGCAGGATCACTGCAGGTGTAATGGTGTCATAATAACCTTGCCCGATATAAGATTTAAATACCTTATTAAGAGAAGCAGTTTGTTTCAGACTTTCAAGATACTCTTTTTCAGATTTTGCTGCAGGTAGATTTAAGGCTTGTTTCAATCTAATTTGCTGCGGCACCGTTTGTTCGATGAGCTCATCTAACGAACCAACACCAATTTCGGATAACATGGCATCAGTATCCGCTGAATTTGGCGCAATATGACGGTCTTTAAAGTCTTCTTTATAATTAATATTTAAGCTCATGATAGCAATAATAAGTTGCCGCAAAGGTAGCTATTTCCAAACCCTTACGCAACGTAATTATTGATTGTAAGCTTAGTTTGACAATTGCCGTAAATACATCTGAATGGTGTTCTCAAGGCCTAAATATAGGGCATCGCTTATCAGCGCGTGACCAATGCTGACCTCCAATAATGCGGGGATGTTCTCTGCGAAATACTTCAGGTTGTGTAAGTCCAGATCATGACCTGCATTGAGGCCCAGTCCCAGTTCATTTGCTACTTCTGCAGCTGTTACATACGGCCGGATTGCTTCTTCTTTATTCTTGAAGTAATTGTGTGCATAGGCTTCAGTGTATAGCTCTATTCTATCAGTGCCAGTTAAGGCCGCTGCTTCCACCATCTCTACTACAGGATCAACGAAAATTGAAACTCGAATTCCGGCTTCCTTAAATTGAGCAACCATATCCTGTAGATAGGATTTGTGGGTCAAGGTGTCCCAGCCATGGTTAGAAGTAATTTGTCCTAAAGCATCTGGTACAAGCGTAACCTGTGCGGGCTTGTTGGCAAGCACAAGATCTACAAACTTCTGTTCCGAGCAGTTTCCTTCGATGTTGAATTCTGTGCTGATCATGGCTTTAAGATCAAAAACATCCTGGTACCGGATGTGGCGCTCGTCTGGTCTCGGGTGCACCGTGATACCCTCCGCGCCGAAACGCTCGCAATCCAGCGCAACTTTAACCAGGTCTGGATTATTACCGCCACGACTATTTCTAAGTGTTGCAATTTTGTTGATGTTTACAGATAGTTTTGCCATGCTCAAATATAAAGTTAATCGGGAAGATTTTAACAATACGAAGCAACACAAGGTTTGCCCGCCTGCTTAAATACAGCATGTCAGTGCCTGAAAACCTCAGCTTAATTTCATTGGCCACGGTTAAAAATCTAAGCCATAAAAAAGGGAAAACCGAAGTTTCCCCTTAATCAAAAGATATGGAATCGAATTAGTATCTGTAAGTTTCTGGTTTGAATGGCCCTTCAACTGGAACACCAATATATTCTGCCTGATGATTATCAAGAACATCCAATTCAACACCAATCTTAGCCAGGTGTAAACGAGCAACCTTCTCATCCAGGTGCTTAGGCAAGGTATATACCTTGTTTTCGTATTTACCAGGGTTGGTCCATAGCTCAAGTTGAGCAAGGGTCTGATTGGTAAACGAGTTAGACATTACGAAACTTGGATGACCAGTTGCGCAACCTAAGTTCACCAAACGGCCTTCAGCCAGCAAGATAATGTCTTTACCGTCGATGGTATATTTATCAACCTGTGGTTTAATCTCTACTTTGGTATCACCATAGTTATCATTTAACCAGGCAACATCAATCTCATTGTCGAAGTGACCAATGTTACAAACAATCGCTTTGTCTTTCATTAACTTGAAGTGCTCAGGACGAACGATGTCACAGTTACCAGTAGTGGTAACAATGATGTCTGCTTCTTTAACTGCAGTCATCAATTTCTTAACTTCATAACCTTCCATAGCTGCTTGAAGCGCACAAATTGGGTCGATTTCAGTAACGATAACACGTACACCTTGAGAGCTTAAAGATTCTGCAGAACCTTTACCCACATCGCCATAACCGCAAACAACAGCAACTTTACCAGCCATCATCACATCAGTAGCACGACGGATCGCATCTACCAAAGATTCACGACAACCGTATTTGTTGTCAAATTTAGATTTGGTAACGGAGTCGTTTACATTAATTGCAGGTAAGTGCAAGGTGCCGTTCTTCATACGCTCGTATAAGCGGTGAACGCCGGTGGTCGTTTCTTCAGATAATCCTTTGATTTCAGCGATAAGTTCAGGGAACCTGTCAAAAACCATATTGGTTAAGTCGCCGCCGTCATCAAGAATCATATTCAATGGTTTTTGCTCTGGGCCGAAATGTAAGGTTTGCTCGATGCACCAGTCAAATTCTTGCTCGTTAAGACCTTTCCAAGCATAAACCTGAATACCTGCAGCAGCAATTGCAGCAGCAGCATGATCCTGAGTGGAGAAGATGTTACATGAAGACCAGGTTACTTCTGCACCTAAGGCTACTAGCGTCTCGATTAAAACTGCAGTTTGGATGGTCATGTGAAGGCATCCTGCAATGCGCGCACCTTTAAGTGGCTGCGAAGGACCAAATTCTTCACGCAAAGCCATAAGACCAGGCATTTCTGCTTCAGCTAGTCCAATTTCTTTGCGGCCCCATTCTGCCAGTGAAATGTCCTTAACTTTGTAAGGAACGTAAGTTGTCTCTACTGATGACATATTGAATTGTTTTAAGTTCTTGTTTTTAGGTAGTTACGGAGCTTGTGTCTCTTGTTTGTATACATTTTGCATAGATTTTAAGACGCCCCGGTTTGCTGATGCAAAAGTAAGTAATAGTTTAAGCAAATTCAAAGATGCAAATATGGGCTGTCGGATAAGGATTTTAATTTGACATAAGTCTGGGAGCTGGAACTATCTGATAAACATTACCCAATAACCTAATCAACCAATAGTGTATTATTTACACTTTGGTTTATTAAATGAATTTTCTACTTTCGCCCTTGAGAGCGTTAATTGGAATTGGGCAGCCGTTATGGTTGCCCTTTTCTTTTATCTGCAAGTAGCGGGGCGATTTATATAATTTTATTATCTTCATGGCCTCATCATCTGTTAATGCCTCCATCTCATGCCTACTATAAGGTCCAACCAATTCTTTAACCACTTATGACTTCATTCAAATCAATTTTCCTGGCTGGAATCGCTATGCTCTTTCTTTGGCTATCGGGCTGGATTTTCAACCATTTGAATCCTTATGCAGGCATTTTGCTCGGTATTGCTACCCTCGTAATATTAGTCAACTTTATACTTAAACAATATGATAAGAAACATTAGTATCGCAGCCCTGGTGATTGTAGTCGCCTTAATTATGACCATATCTTCATGTGAGCGTGTTGCACCAAACTACGTCGGCGTACTCATGGAAAACTATGGAAAAGCTGGTAAAGCAGATTTCAGTACTACTAAGGGCAGGGTAAATACTTTGTATCCTGGAACTGAGTTGTTTCAAGTCCCTTTATTCGAGCAACGTGCAAAATTTGATGACCCCTTAAATCTAAAGGCAGCAGATAATACCGCTTTCCAATCAAACCCAACTTATAGTTACGCAGTAATTGAAAACAGGGCAGTAGACGTTGTGTTTCAAAATAAACAGTTGGGATCTGGAGAGGATTTTATGAGGGCTCTTGAAGACAACATTTTGGAGGCGAAGATATATGACATTATGAAAGAGGAAAGTAGAAAGTTCACAACCGATAGTCTAATGGCAAATGGAGGCTCTCTTCGTTTTGAAGAACGTGTGCAAAATTTGGTAGAAAGAGAGTTTAATAATCGTGGTTTAAATCTTACAACCTTCTCTAGTCAGCTTGAATTTAGTGATAAAGTAACCAAGAAAATAGATAATCGGAATGAGGTAAATACGAACGTTTCAGTATTAGATCAGCAAATCATCGAGCAGCGTAAGCGTAACCAACTGGCAGAGCTCAAAGCGCTGGAGAACAAAATAATATCATCAGGTATTACTCCTGAGCTACTCCAGCAGCAAGCAATTGAAAAATGGGACGGGAAATTGCCTTCCACATGGTCGGGATCTGCCTTGCCATTTGTAAAAACAGTGAAATAAATAAGATATTTCAAAAACCATTTGAACGTGAGCCTGGTGAAAACCAGGCTTTTTTTATCCCAATATTACAACATGGATCTATACATAACTATAGACACGGACACTTGCCAGATGCTAATGAACAACACCATCGGTATTAACGACATTTTGCCTCAACACATCATTAACCAAGAGCTCAACACATCCTTGCTCGACCTTCATACCCGCAATGGTAATCCTTCGGTGATCAGCTGCGAAATCAACCCGGCTAAAACCAAGTTCGACCTTAGTACACTAAAAGGGAGTTTTACCCTTAGCTATACATTAGAATACTTCTTTGCATGTGATGGTATAGCCAACACGCAGCTGTACACCGATGAGTTTCAACTTTCATTGGATAAACAAAGCCTAACTTTCAGCATTAGTAATCCGATTAAATGGGAGCTGGACAATTAAGTTAGTTCTTCCCCAAACTGAACCGTCTCGAAATACCGAATCCCCAGCGGTATTGGCCTTTGGTCCAGCTGCTGGTGGTTTCGGGGATAAACTGTATTTCCTGTATCGCAGTAGCATTGGTGAAATTCAGATGAAACACGTGTCCACCTGTTTCAATTTCCAGTCCTACCCCCAAAGGATTGTAAAACTTCCTGTTACCCGACTGCTCCAAATATGCTTGATCTTCCTGTTTTCTAAAAGGGAGGAAGTAATCGATCACCAAAGCCATACGCTTACTGATCTTAGCCCGGCCGCCTGCCCCAATGGCAAAAAGGTCGTTCTGGTCCCGAAATACCGTAAAGTTGCGATGTACATATGTCGGGGTAACCACAAGAGAAAAGTTACTGTTGAATTTTCTGGCGATAATCATCTGCGCTACGTAGTTTAGTCGATCCTGAAAATTTCCGTATGCTGTAGCAGAGGTAGGATCTTCCCGGTTAGCTCGGACTGCTGCAATAGTGCTGCTTCCAAACAGCGTTACAGCCAAAGGAATATTTTCATTTACCGTCTGTTCCAGCAGCCTGAATTTTAGACTGCCTTCATATAACTGCTGCACGGTCGTCGCGCCTTTTGCTCGAGCAAAGCCTGCAGTGAGCCGGTCAGATATCCCGTATTCGAAGCCGATCCTGATGTCGGTGGAATTATCGAGGCCGAAAAACTGTCTCAATCCGCCGTTGCTTCCTGCAATATCGCCAAAACGATGGTCTACTTTAAAATCTAATTCGTTCTTGTGGATTGTCTCGTTCGTATGTCCATTGATAAGCCTGGTAGACTTAAATGTAGCACTGACTTTTTCAGGAGCATTGGTTGTCGTTGCCAGTTCCTTTTCTAATCCTACTTGTCCATAACTGTAAAAGGCGCTTAGCATTAGCGCCATTAATATCTTGTTTTTCATGTGCAATTCACTTTTTGAGTTGATATAAAGCTTGAATGCGTACCTCAACAACCTCTGCTATGTTCTTAAATACTAGCGTTGGAATCTTAATGTTATGATCCGCAACTCTCACTTTGAAAACGGATTTTGCCGTTGCTACTCCGTTGTTCACGATAATGTCTGCTACGCTTCGATAATCCTTGGTAACGCCGTGAACAGTGAGTTTACCATTTACATTGACTCGATAGCTGCCGTTAGTACTTACATCGATGGATTTGTCTAACTTACCTTTAAACTCAGATAATGGATACTTGTCGGATTCCATGTAGTTCTCATTGAAGTGTTCTTGCATCAATTTTTTCTTGAACTGAAAGGAGGTGTTGGAAACTTTAAAAATGATCTCGCCGGTATTTGCGTCAATGGCGGAACTCCCCGTGGTGCTCTTGCCTTCAATATCTTCTATAATGGTACTTGAGAAAAAAGAAACTGCTGCTTTGTTGCTGATCAGAATGCTCTGAGCCTGAGTTACCACAGTATACAGGCAACAACTTAAAATTATTGAGATGATTTTCATTGGTTTGGATTTTTATTATTCAGGCATTCCATCGTCAAACCATTTGCCTAACGATTCCAGTTCTGTGTTCGATAAGCTTCCATTGGGTGGCATACGCTTGGTGACAATCACGGCCTGCCTGATTCTATCGGCATTAGCAGTTACAGCAGTGTAACCGCTGAAAGTGAATGCAGCAGCTGCGGGACGTCCCGGTGCATGGCAGCCACCGCATTTGGTTTGAAACAGCGCCTGAGCGAAGTTATTATATGTTACTTTTTGTGGTTCAGGTTCTTCCGGGACTAGTTCCTCTGCCTGTTTTTTGCTGCAACTTGCAAGCAGCAAATAGATGATGGTAATTGCAATGTAAATGCGAAAATGCTTGCTCATAAGACTTAATTTATAAGTGCTGGAGAATTGAGTGTTAACACAGGCCAAACGCCTGCAACAGGAATACTGACACCCTTGGTTTCACCCCGCTTGGTGTCTGGTCCGTAATAGTAAAGTGGGTGACCTTTGAACGTCAGCTGTTTCTTACCTGCAGAGGTAATTTCCATCACCAAACTTTCACTGATTACCGATGGCAATACCACGTCTAACGATCCGTAGATTGGCCAAATGGCATCATTTGAGAGGTCGTCCTTTGTCCAAGTGTTCTTATTGAAAGTGTCTGGAGCATAACCATAGAGCGTTCTGCCAGTACCATCCGTCAGGTATCTAGTTATGCCGGTGCCCTCTTGGTTGTCTGCGGTATAGTTCTTGCCATTCTCGCCAACCAGTTGGGCCTCCCCAAGCATAATCGCGTAATTGCTCTTGGCTACAAACCAGTTGTCACCGATGCCATCGCCTTTCACATCATTGCTTGTACCATCCTGCGCATAGTAGTACAATGGCCAGCCCTTAAATGTCGTTTGCTTTTTACCATCTGCTCGGGTAACCGTTAAAACATCGGCAGCCGCTAATTCTGGGGGCAAGGTGTTATCGTTGGCATAGAAAACTGGCCATAGTGCTTCACAGCCGCCGCTACATTCAGACGTACCCTTTACATCCGGTGCAAAAAAGTAAAGTGCTCTCCCGTTCCCATCCGTTAAGATGTTGCCAAAAGTTGTATTGGCGGATATCTTTAATGCGGTTTTTGCGCCATCAACTGGAGGTTCACCCGTAGGAGGGGTATCCGGGCCATCGTTTTTTGAACAAGACGATAAGAATACTATCGTCAGTATAGACAATACACCCAGCGCATTTTTGAAGGTAAATAACATCGTGTTAGGTTTAAGGTTGACTATTAGGTTAGTTGTTGAGGTTACGCACATGCCTTTCTAAAGGTTGCCCGGATCTGCGTATCTTTATTTTTCACGTTATAGGCAACCTTATCTTGTTTTTGCCGTATTCCTCTCAGGAACAGCATATTTTAAAAACTATATTTATAGGGTGCAGGCAATCATCAAAGGATGTATTCAGAAAGACAGATCCAGTCAGTATCTGCTCTATAAGGAATTCTATAGCTACGGAATGGGTATTTGCCGGAGGTATGCGTTAAACGAATTTGACGCAGGCGATGTCTTAAACGATGGCTTTTTAAAGGTATTTACACATATCGACAAGTATGATGAATCGAAACCCTTTAAAACCTGGCTGGCAAAAATTATTACCAATACTGCAATCGATCGATATCGCCAAAATTTGAAATTCAGCAACCACGATGACATCAACGATCATATCCACATTGGCCGTGATGCGGCGATACATGCGGATCTGGCTTACAAAGATCTGTTGATTATAATCCAGAGTCTGTCACCGGCCTACCGTTTAGTTTTTAACCTCTATGCTATTGATGGCTATTCGCATGAGGAGATTGCGGAAATGCTTAACATTTCTATTGGAACGTCAAAGTCAAATCTATTTAAAGCTCGACAGAAATTGCAGGACAAGTTGCTGGCTTTTGAAAAGAATATTGACAGTATAGGAGGGGAGGCGATGCAGCAAATAAATAAACACGAATGAAAAAGCAGCATAAAATAGATCAATTATTTAAACGGGGGATGGAAGATCCGGATATCCCTTTTGACGAGCTGGACTGGGAAAAAATGGCAAAGAAGTTAGCTGCCAGTGAGACCAAGAGGAAGCCTTCACTTTGGATCTATGCCGGGGCTGGCATTGCCGCATCTTTGCTGCTTGTATTGTTCCTGTTTTTATCTGATCAAAAGGTTCCAGTTGACCAGACTAAGAATGTTAAGACTGAATCTAGATCTGGTGCAAAGGATCAAAAATCAGCACCGTCAAACCCGACGAGCCCTTCTGATGAAAGGACGGATATCGCTCTAGCGACTTTGGATCGTTATGCGACGAAAAAGCAGTGCCAACCTAAACAGGGCAAGTCGCAGTTCGATAGACCATTGATGCCTTCCAAGGAAAAGCTGCCGATGTTAACTTTGGTGCCCCAAGTTAAAATGCTTTATAACAGTGAGTTACGGAAAATAAGTAGGCCTCTCAACCTTGATGAGATGCGGCAAGGCCAGCAAGTATTTGGGGAAAAGCAAAACGCGAAGAGCAAAATAGCGATTCTTGAAAGCCCTTCGGAAGAATCTGGAAAACTGACCTTCACCTTGTTGGCGGCGCCTGACGTGACTGATTCAAAATCGAGCATCGGTACCAAGATCAGTTCCAACTTTGGACTTTTGTTAACCTATCCAATTAGCAAGAAACTTAGTGTTTCTAGTGGTGCAATATATGCCCGGAAATTGTATGACTATGGCGGAACGCTTAGTGCCGCATACGGCGCAGCTGGAAGACCATGGGCCTTGAATGCGGATTGCTTTGTTATTGATGTACCGGTAAATTTAAATTATCAGGTGTTGAAGAAAAAAAACGTTAGTATAAGCATTAACTCTGGGTTGTCAAGTTATTTTATGCTCAAAGAAAAATATAAATATCGGAATACAGGTCTGGATGGTGTTGAACAGACAACTGCTTTAGAGATTAATAATCAAAATCAGCACCTATTCGGTGTTGCCAACTTCTCGATAAGTGTTGATCGTAAGGTGTCGGATAAAGTCAGCATAGGTGTTCAGCCCTTTTTGAAAGTGCCTCTAACGGGTATTGGCTACTACGACTATAACCTAAGGTCCCGTGGTGTCGCTGTCTCAATCAGCATAAAACCGTTTGGGGCAAAGCACTAAACATACTTTTTTGTACCTACAGGCAAATGTTCCTATTACTAGATTGATTAGGTATAATCACCATTGCTAAGCGGCTGGTAATATCGCTAAGCTGTAGCTGGCTGTTGAGTGACTTACAGATTCCAGATTAATGTTTTGACTAAGCACTTTTCTTTATTTTTTGTTACGGTTTACCATAAAATCACATGGTAAACAAGATAATGTATACTAATGTGTATCTGCTCGTGAATCAAAGTGACAATCTGATTTTATAGCTTTAAGATGTAGGAATTAACCTGCAGGTAAAGTTTAGTTCATATGGAATTACTAGTTTTGGTTTCAATCGCTGTTCTTGCTGTTTTTGGTATAAGACCTTTCAACCGCTTTATTGATCGATGGAATGAGCGGGATTCCTTATAGAAACAAAATATTGCTGTTAATTGTGTAGTGCGGTATGACTTAATTTTGCTCGTAACTAAACTCCTGTAGAAAGCGCTCAGTAATATTTGGATTCTTAATTTTTACCACCTCATTTTCCACAACACAAATAACCCGGTAACCAGCATCCTTACATTTTTCGATAAATCGATCAGTTGGGCTATTATACAGTTCCAGATTGTAGAGCTTATTTCGGGTATTAATGAAAACAATCTTATACATGGGCTTCTGAAATTTGATGTTTACGTTCTTCATATTCAAGAAGCATGTTGTAGCGCTCGAGCAAATCCAGGTACTTCTCTCTCCAAATGTCGAATTCCTCTACAGCAGGTGCTACTGCCGGTTCAGCTTTATGTTTCGCCCTAAAGTCTTCAGAAGTAAAAAGATCTGGAAATTCTATTGAAAAATCATGGTCGATCACACGTCCAATGCGGTGAATTATATCTGGTTTCAGCTTTGGCTTCATAAACCAGTTGTATACAGATCGTCTGTTTACCCTGGCTAAGCGGGCTACATCGGTTAAAGAATGGCCCTCTCTTCTAATAACCTTTTCGATTGTGTTTCCGTGGTGCAATAGCATTTTTACTGAGTTTTTTTAAATTAAACAATACCTTATTATTCGATTGTACAAAGACTCCGCAAAGTGTTGCTTTTCTCCCCATTTTGATTGATCGAATATCAATTAAAATCGAGTTTAATCCACGATAGAGGGCCTTAATGTTTAATCAGGTTTTCTGCAAGCATAATACTGCAATCAACAGACCTAAATTGTTGAGTTCTTTGCCTTCCAGTAAGTGATTGACCTTTATACTGGAAAAAAGCGCAATTGCTATAGCGCGTTTGTTGCAGTGTCAGCAGGTATTCATAATATTGAATAGGGGGTTTAGCCGGGTTGGCAGGCTCCATAAATTTGAATTCTTTTGTTCAAACTACTAATTCATGTACAGACTTATCTATTTAGAACCTGATACGGGCTATAAGTGCTTTGATTCCGATAACGGTGCAGACATTGACATAAATGTAGAAATACTATACAAAAAGAGAATACTGGTTATTTGCATAGTGGATTATGCTAAACAGTCCATTAACCATAAATGTGCGGACTATGGTAATCACTGTGACAGTATAGATGGAATGATTTTCGATCCCGTTTATGTAACGCAATTCTGATAAAATAATCTTTCTATAAACTACAAACCTGCTTTACCGTTGTAAACAGAAAAGTTTTGCAAAATGTACAGAATTATCTATTTCGACACCCATACAGGCTACCGAAAGTTTGACTCAGACAATTATAATATCATTGCAGAAGAGCACATGATATTGAAAAAGCATGGCTGTAAAATCATCTGCATTGTAGACTACAACGCGAATGTAGTTCTAAATAAATGCATCGACTTCAAAGCGCATGTGCATGAAGTTGATTGCTTAATAAACTAATTCACCGTAATATAAAGGTAAAAACACCTGGATCAATGCCGATTAGCTTTGATGCGAGTACCTCGTACGCTATCTTTGACTCATAAAATTTAACAAAATTTAAACAATTAAGATATGTATCCAGAATATTTGGTAGAACCAATGCGTGCAGAACTAACAAATGTAGGCTTTCAGGAGTTGAAAACATCTGAGGAAGTAGATTCTGCTATCAATAGCGAAGGAACCGTGTTTGTAGTGGTTAATTCAGTTTGTGGTTGTGCAGCTGCTAATGCACGTCCAGCTGCAAAGATGGCGGCTTCGAACGAAAAACACCCAGACAAACTGGTTACTGTTTTTGCAGGTATGGAAAAAGAAGCGGTAGATAAAGCAAGAGCATACATGATGCCTTTCCCGCCATCTTCTCCATCAATGGCATTATTTAAAGATGGTAAGTTAGTTCACATGATTGAGCGTCATCAGATTGAAGGCCGTCCGGCTCAAATGATCGCAGACAGCCTAGTCGGCGCCTTCGAACAATATTGCTAGAAGAAATTCAGGCCAAACGGATTATCAAAAAGATGATTGTTTGGCCTTTATTATAACTTCGTTTCTGCTCATTATCTCTACACTATCGAATTAGTTCATTGGCATTCGAATGCAGGAGGCCA
>Ga0265798_10008570_pt1 | contig 13003 bp, 13 predicted proteins | sample P3T30metagenome_FD_192430 | JGI IMG/M metagenome (GOLD analysis project Ga0265798, IMG submission 192430) | Plant litter microbial communities from East Loma Ridge, Irvine, California - P3 T30 | ecosystem: Environmental > Terrestrial > Plant litter > Unclassified | place: USA: California...
CCCAACATTTCAACAAGCGCAGACCCGGATGCAAAGCACCCATAACGCAAAATATGTCCCGACAGATAAATTACAGAGGTCCGACACATGGTTTCAGGCGGTTCCGTACTCAAAGATCGTCGCATTTACTCTCGTCTCATACACACAACCTCTTTTCCTCGAAGAAAGAAAAGAGAAAGCGTTGTGTGCATCCAGCTCGAAATCTGCTGATGGAACAGCGGATTGAGCGAGGCAAGAGACCGTTCTACAAAAGAGCGCGCGTTTGGCTCCAAAAGCTCGGCGTCGACAGCGCGCGTCTCTTCACGAATCGGTGAAGATAGCGATGGTAGTGTATGTGTGGTAGAATGTGTACGACATGAGTACACAAACTTCACACGCGCGTGGTGATGGTGGCACCGGTTGTGGTTGGGTAGAGTAGGCGGAAGAAAGCGCGGCGTGAGCAAGGGAAAGTTTTTCACGATTATGTCATCGCAGCACTAAGCCTGTAGGGTGCTAGTGTTCATGCTCAGCCCGCGCAATTCATCCCAACTTCTGCCAGTTCACGCGGCATGTTCAGCACCCGCCAATCAAAGTTGTGCGCAAATGGCGTGCCCAGGGTCCCGGATTGGCCGCCGGCTTCGCTCGCAGCTCGCAGAGGTTTGGCATGCTGGATTGACGTGACGCTAGTGTTTATGTGGCATCCCGTGGATATCCAAGCCGTGCGTGTAGAGTCAAGCGATGTGAAATCGTCAACTTCCTTTCTCTCGTAATCCTGCAACTTATTCTTGAGTGCGCGATCGCATTCGCGACATGGCTTCGAACTCGGCGACCGCCAGACCAGAAGAGAAAGCGATAGCCTCACCTCCTCACCATGATGCCGAAACAGCCTTGACCGCAGCGTCCACCGACAAAGACCTAGCAATCAACCTCGTCGGAGAGCACGCCCAAGAAATCGATCCACGAATAGAAGCAAAGGTTCTCCGAAAGATCGACTGGTTTCTCATCCCCGCAATGATTGTTGGTATGTCCATCTCACCATCACCACGACCACGAGCCTCATCGATTCCACCCATCTCTAAACCCAAATCATCGCATTTCATCATCTTAACAGTCACACTATAGGCTATGGCCTAGTATACTACGACAAAGCGATCCTCGGTTCCGCCGCCCTCTTCGGCATGACAACCGACCTACATCTCACCCAAACCCTCTCTCCCCCTACACCGACTTCCCCAGCGGTAATCTCCACGACGCGTCTCTCATGGGCCACCTCACTATTCTACTTCGGAATGCTCGCAGGACTCTACCCATTGACATTCGCCCTCCAGCGTTTCAACCTAGGCCGTATCCTTGGTGCCGTCGTACTACTTTGGAGTCTAATATGCATGTTAACAGCCGCTGTTATGGACTACAGAGGACTGTATGTCCAACGTTTCTTTCTGGGTTTCGTGGAAAGTATCATCCCGACAGGCTTCATGACGATAGTAAGCAGCTACTACACGCAACGCGAGCAATCCGTTCGCCAGTCCTGGTGGTTTAGCAGCACGGGGCTCTTCACCATCACCGGTGGCGCGCTGAACTACGGGTTCGCACAGATAACTTCTGGTGCGTTGAGGCGTTGGCAGTATATCTACCTCCTCGCCGGATGTTTAACCTTCCTTTTCGGATGCTTCTGCTTCTTCATCCCTAATTCCTGCGCCGAGGCGTGGTTTCTGACGAAGAACGAACGCGTGGTAGCTGTTGAGCGGCTGAGGAAGGGAGCGACGGGCGTGCGGTGTCAGAAGATCAAGATGTATCAACTCAGGGAATGCGTCACGGATGTAAAGTTTTACCTCGTGTTCCTGCTCATGGGGTCAGCATACACCGTCAACGGCGCAGTCTCCGGATTCGGCCCACTTATCGTAAACACATTCGGATGGTCGCCTCTCGCATCCATACTCTGGCAGTTTCCGCTTGGACTCATTTGTCTTGTTACGATCCTGCTGTGCGGATGGTTGTCCTCGCGGATACCCAACATCCGGATCATCTTACTCATCGTAAACTGCCTCCCCGTCATAGCCGGCTGCGCCATGATCTGGAAATCCTCCTGGACATACCATGCACCCACGCCCGTTGCAGGCTACTCCATAATCGGCACTTTCGGCGCGGTAGTCAGCCAAACAATCGTCATTGCCATGTCCAACGTCAGCGGCGCAACGAAGAAGAGCGCCATGGCCGGTACAGTCTTCGTTGCGTACTGTGTGGGAAACATCGTCGGTCCGCTGTTGATCAGGAGTCAGGAAAAGGGGCAGCATTATCCTAGGTTATGGACAGGTTTGATCATCTGTTATTGTATTACAATTGCGTCGGCCGTAGCGCTTTATGTGCATCTCAAGAGGGAGAATGCGAAGAGGGACGAGATGAGTGTTGATGAGGCAGAGAGGGACAAGATGGCCTTTATGGACTTGACGGATAAGGAGAATGTGTATTTCAGGTATGTGTTGTGATGTGGTGCGAGATGTGCACGAAACATATCCGGAGGATGCGACAGGAAATGGATTGGGTGACTCTGTTCTTCCGCTACTGCCAGCAACTAATTTCAAAGTTTGCACTCAGCGTGTGCCTCCATCCCACATTGAAGAATCAACTCAAAAGCGCAAGTCAATTCAAGGTTTCCACGTCATGCCAAATGGCATGTGCTCTAATTCGCAGCCTGAATCTTGCCCAGAAAGATGTGCGTGAACGCGAACGCCAGCATCTTTTGTATCCGCCAACTCCCGAAACCCATTCTTCAACGCCTCTGCCCGCATTATGCGAGCCCATACATTGGGGTAAAACCTGATATCGCCACTATATCCGGCGGGTGTTTGGTGCAGACAGAGACTCTTGTCTAAAGTTGCACTGATGGTTTCCTTTTGCTCATCAATCCTGGCCTCCAACTCAATGACAAACCTGACGGCGACGTCCAGGGGCACGCGCAGGATATCAAGGCCAGTGACATCATCTCTGTCGATGGGCAGAGCGAAGAGTTTGAGAGGATCTAGAGATATGTGGATGCCGGTGCTGGTCCGATTTGCTACTCCGGTGAGAATAACCAACACAGTCTTCGTCCTCGCTACTTCGCGCAGACTAACGAAGCCATCTGGTCCGCGTCTAGCGGTTGAGTCACGGCGGTCGCATACGAGGATAACAGCAGGAAGAAGCGGATGCACCGAGTAGTTCTCCATATCCAACGAGACACGCTGTGCTTGCTCACAAAGCGATGAATGTGCCTTCAAGATATCTGGTAGGCTGTCCGGACCCGTCCCCGCAACCCTAACGGGCGCCGCGAAGAAATGCCCAAACTCGATATTTGGTTTGACAGAGCTTCGACGCCATTCTTCGTATATAGCTGCGAAGACACCACCGGACATATTGGACTTCTCAGGGGCGTGGGGAGCACCAGTCTGCGCAGACTGAAGCCAATAGAATGCCGTAGGCTTGTTACACAGCTCTTTTGCTGTGTCGCCTACCGTGCCTTCGATGTCTCGAAGGACTACACGATAGCTGTCAACCGAGGTCCAAATCACCTTTTGCATCCAGCGGAATTGTGCCTCTCTCTGGAAATTCCATGATCGTTTTAAGTCTTCGAGGACGAGCGACTCTGGTAGCTCATCGAAAACGATGGCGGGATTGCGCCATGGGCTGTCCGCCCATGAAATGTCCGTGGACATTGCTCTTACACGGTAGAAAGTATCGTAGGTGGTGGCGACATACTGTGCGTTCAAGATAACGTAAGAGCAAAAGCCAAATAAAGCTTGTCGGCAAATTGAGTGAGCGCTAGGTCCTCACTTTGGTACGGCAAGTATAGCACCTTCGAAATAGGGACGAACTCGTATTTTTGAGCGATTCGACAGTATGAGAAGGGCGATTTGTGTTCGTAGATCGTGTGTTTGGTACTTGGCGTCTCAGGTCGATGGATGTGTAAATGAGTGTGGGAGTATCTCCGAACGAAGCAACAATTTATACTTCGGATTATCTTAAGGCAGCAGGGTTATCGCCTCTAGCACATGCATGATGTCGCACCCGTGGTTGACATGGAAGTGAATAAACCATACCAGAATCGAGGAGTTGGGCCCAACCAGAAGGTGGTCATTTCGAAGGTTGATAATTGGTGCGGATGTGTTAGTCAAGATGAGCTTGCACTTAGCGCACAAGGCGGGCGGGTAGCCGAAATTTGCCAAGGCCCTAGGCTGAAATTGATGGGCATATCGGGGTGATGAAAGGAACTCCAACGCCACTATGCTGTATAGGTACCGACGTCAGGAATTCGCTACCAATTATGTGTATTTGCGCAGACAATTTCTGGTTCCAGAAATTCGGTTCCTCACTACAGCACTATATCCACAGCCACTACCACCACCAACGAATTACCGTTCACTCATTGCCGTCTTCAAGAGACCAAGCGCCGGCAACCAATCTGAAAAGAAGCATCATTTCCCCGTCAACTCCAGAAGTTGGTATGAAGGCGCTTTAGCTCTTCAAGACCGGAAGAAGCGACAGATTGTGCTCATAAGCCTCGCGATCGTAGCCTAGGGCTTCTTTTTCGGTTCGAACAAGTTCCCAGTGATCGTCGGTAATTCGCTCGCGCCTTTGCTGGCGGCGATGAACCGGCTCCAACACGAAGGAGCCGTAGCGAAGCAAGCCAGCCACTAAACAGTAACGTCAACTGATAACCCGTCGGTGGAAAGGGGTCCACGCCAAGCTAGTTACTGAATGCAGTGCAATCCAGACAATGCATTCCTTGTATGACGGTAGCATGGATTAGAGTGAAAGATCAGAAGCATGCCTTACAGATTGCTCTCTCAAATCCGACCGCCCACCTTCCTGGCGATCGTATGCGATACCATTGGACTTGACTTCTTTCGAAAGGGCCCCAGGGGCAAAGGCCAACAACGTGCGATGCGATGCGATGTCTGGTAGCCTTGCTGACTTTGTGGTCGGCTGTCCACAGTGCGTGTGCCGAGCCATTGTAATTGATCGCGCAACTAACCGCAACATGCATTTTGTGATGGCGAAAGGTGTGCCGCCTGCATCGCTACTCTCGTTTGTTGTATATTTTTCTTGAGTCACTGCCTGGCACCGCCATATCGCACAGTACTTGTGTGAGGCTCTGAGTAGGTGTGGAGTCCGTATGCCTTGTATACTGTGCTAAGGCCGAGAGCAGGGTCGCGATGATAGCGGTCGACGCGTGAGTTGGAGCGGTATTGGAAGGTAGACGTGTGCGATGGTATCTTCGATAAGGTCTATCTGAGATCAGGTTACTAAGAGGTACCAGCGCGTCATATGCGCCCAGCGATGGCTAATGGTGTGTCAATACCGGCAAGGGATAAAGGTCGTTCGAGTATCTTAGCGTCGAGAACGCGTGAAGAGATCTAGATCAGTGGCTGGCTTTGAGAAATGCCCGAGCTGGCTAGCTTCGGGAAATGGAGAGGCGAGCCGCATCATCAGAGCAGGTTTCGAAATGCTGGTGTTGTCGAAGATGCGGATGGAAACGATCGTCGGTGGGAGCTCAGCCTTGGAGGAGGTGCGGCGTGCGCCCCGGCCTCCGCTTTGTCCACCTCCCCTCTGCTGCTTCCCTTGAATGACTTGTTCAGAACGCAGTCTCGCGCGACAGGCTTCCCGATCCAAGAGATTAACCAAACAACCTTCAAATTGAAAGGAGGAACGACACGATAAGGTTAATAATTGATCAAAAGTTTGTAATCACCGAAAAGGCTCGCGCGAAACGGGCCCTTTGGTCACATCAATATGGGATCGCAGTTTCGTTCCAACTCCACAACAATCCTGTATGTTCCAAGGCTGTCTTCTCTACGACGGCATAGATACGCCGTACCGAATCGCCGATATCTATTAGACTCTTCCAGCCATTCAATCTTGTCGCGACCACGCCCGATTCGATGGGTAACGCCGCAATGCGAACACCTCTTTCCCTGAGATTCATGGCTATCGTCCGCATGGCTGGCTGAGACCTGCTTTAGCGACCTTGTAAGCAATCTTACCACCAGTCTAACTTCCTGCTGTTCGTTAGCTTGTTAGAGGTATGTGATACCGTAAATCTTGTTCTTACCGGAGACTGAGCCAAGTTTGAAAAGAATGTTCACGATCTTTGCAGTCTTGCCCAGCACTTCCGTGCTGGGTTACTAGCACAGGCCCAACCCCCATAGTCTTTAGCTACATGGCATTGGCGCCAGAAACGAAGACGATAAGAACAGTTGCATAACTAAATCATAAGTCAGTCATTACTCGGTTCTTGATAGATATGACAAGGGAAGTGACTGACGTGGCTGCGGCGACGACAAGCTCCATCGTCCTTGATCTCGTCAATGCAGACAACACGAAGAGATATACAACTGTGAACAATGTGATAACGACTATTCGGGTTGACGTAGCTCTAGTGATATTGCAAATCACCACGGGAATAAGGAGCAAAGATGTGATCAGAAACAACAGCATTGTTCGAGCGATACGCTTAATGGAGCGACCGGTGTACAAATACACGTTTGGATCTGCTGAAAGGTCGTGATGACGGTCCTGGTCTCATCGTCAGCCGGGGGTTCGATGTGAATGAGACGTTACCTACATGACGGAAGCCACGATAGAATCGGACAAGCGCATTTTCGACCCATATCTCAAATCTGAGGAGAGCATTATCGCTTGACGGGGCCAGCGTCGCTATTTCCCTCGTGTTTTCAAGGTATGCTGTTTCTTCTCGCGCGATGCAACCAGTGCCGGCGAGCCAATTTTCCAAGCTCGCGACATCCCTTGATTCAGCAGAGTCTAGTGCGAATGCACGGTGGCAACTCTCGGTAAACAGGTCTGGCCTCGATTAGTTTTATCACGCATGTAACGCATCGTGTTCTAGATAGCCTACCGTAGTCAGCTAGGCTTGTTTCTAGCTTGTATAAGACAGACATCCGATCTCTATTGGTATCGCCTCGACTCTTGCCTAATAACAGAAGAGATTTCTCATTCTCATCGATTTCATCAAGTTCCTTTTCCAGTATGGACAGCCTTTCCTGTTTCAGCAGCAGAACTCGAGCGCGAACTCTGTTGAAACGGCGACAAAGAAAGAATGGGACGTGGTTGGAGAGAAGAGCCGTGAAACGAGGATATCCGAGTCTGTAGTCTTCAACTAGCTAGTATTAACGCACGACACTAGAATTTCCGATGTGAAAGGTGTCTTACTTTTCTTTGATTGTGTTCGAGAAGCCATTGATCTTGTTATACGAGACCGGCTAACCCAGCATCAGCGCTGGTATCCTATAATTTACTCGACGTATAGTTCGTATCTCTCATCAAGAAGGGGATACTGCTGCGTCTGCTGAACCACAAAAGAAATAGAAGTGGCTGCTGAATGATAAGCAGGAAGAGGATAGTAATGGTAGTTACAGCCTTGCATTACCACATGCTCTTTTTTATATTCAGACTTTATTTGCCACTGACGATTCCGGTCAGGAAATCATTGGCTTTCTTGTTGTCCGGCTCACATGTGTGATGACTCGTCGATCCGGATGGACCTAGTCAGCCGATAAAACAAGCGAGTATACCCGGATAGGTGCCACGTATTGGCTGCGTTACGTTCTAGAACACCCACGAGGTGGCTACCGAAGCCTTAAGCGCGATTTTCGCCTAACTTTCCAGCGTCAGCATCATGCTGTGCCACGAAAACGATATGCGGAATAAGCCACGGGCTTGTTCGTGCGCGCGCTTTCGCCTTCAAATTGTCTGACTACCTAGGTAGTCTCCTGCGTACGTCACGCATAAGGCGTGGATATATACAGCAACGATAGGTCACCTTTTATCACGAGACACCTCTCTGAAGTGCGACAAGGCTGAGCTTTACGGCCTAAAGCTATGTTGACCATAGTGATTTGTGATATACAGCTTGAACAGTAACGGGACAACGAATTCTGCATTCATATCGCCAATCACTCTATCTGAGGGGAGAGATAGTGTCGAGGAGTCAATACAGGCTTCCAGGAAAAACCCGATACCGCCGTGACCGTTGCAAAGACACATCAAGTACGAAAACGAAAAACCACAAGCCACCAGAGCTTAACAACCCTCAAGCTGACCCTCCTGGTATACTTGCCCGTTGTGAGCTGTCGCGTAGCTGTCCACAAAGGCGAGAGTATACGCTCCTTCGAAAGGTCGAGATGCGACGAGGAAGGGCTCGCTTCGTGAGCCATCGACGTATTTCAGACGCACTCGATCTCCGACGCGAAAGCCACTTGCCTGTTTGCATTAGTGCTGTGGTATAGTATATAGAAGGTGTTCCGGCCGCTTACAGTACTTCGCGCGTATTCCAGTATCTTCGCGCGTTTGCTGTCACCAATGTGATCGGTTTCAGGGCTTTCCCCGCTATCAAACATCTTAGTGCTGTCGTACTTGCGCAGTCACTGCGAGAGCTTACCTCTTTTGTTGCATCAAGTATTGATAGTTATGGCCACCGTTGTTGTCCCAGTGCTCCTTTCCGCCAACAGTATATCTGATACATAGCGATAATGCGCAGGGCTGGTCATGGACGAGACCGGCCAAATCGAAGTTGAACTTGAACACGTCGTATTCGATGTCGTCGATTGTAAACTGGGATTCGTATCGGGCTTTCGCTTCGGATTGGTTTTTCCAGTCATTAACAGTGTAACAGCAAATGACTTGCTTTTCGTATGCGAGTTTGTGAACGGAAACCGTTCCAATGAGTTCCTGCGCGTCGGGTGATAGCTTCACGCTCTGCAGTTTACAGGCACCGTCACTGGATTCAACCCAGGTATTCTCGCGGAGGACCTTGAGTTCTGCATTTTTACTCTTGATCTGAACAGTGATATCTGTCGTGAACCACTTTTCATCTGGTTGTGGGGCCTCTTTTTTTACCAAGTTTCTCGTCTTGTCAAAAAGTGTTCTTCTGCCTTGGATAGCATCCCAAATCTCAGGCATGGTCAAGCTCTTGAACGAATGGCTACTCCGCGTGGTGACGATTGCTCTGATGATGTCTCGGTATTCATGCCGCGCAAACTGGTCAACATCCTTGAGCTCCTTTGGTATCTCCATCGTAAACTCTACATCGCGTGATTGGCCAGGCAATAGCTCTTCAGCGCCATCATTATTCGGTACGATCTGACTAATGCAAAATCCTGGACCAAGGAAGACGATACAAACGAACAGGGTCATGGAGCCTGTATTCCGGTATTCCAGGCACACTGGTTGTCCGTCAATGACTCTCAGGACTTCCCCGGGTCCAACATCATTAACACGAACATCGAAAGTATTCTCCAGACCAGGATCGCTGCGTCGAAGTTCCCGGATTTGAGCGTATCGAACCAAAGATGTCGCTGCAATAGCAGCCTCCTGCGTTAGGGTCTCTCCCTGATCGTCGCGAGCTTTGAGCCTCCAAATAGGTCCCTTGAACCCGCCCCATTCTTCTGGACAGCGAATGTTGATGAAACCATGTTCAGCTTTCATGAACATCAGTCCATCGGATAGAGAGCTTCCTGCGTCAAGGCTTGAGAGGTTGAAGTTTCCCACCATTGCGTTCCTGAGACGATCGCGAAACATCTCCTGGAATGCGTCGCTGTGATTTGAATCAAAATAGATCTGTTTGAGGTGCTCAGGTACGCTCCATCTGGACAGTATAGCGTCGCCCCCATGAAAAGAGCCTTGTTGAATGCTTGCTTCGCATAAGAAGTCGAACACGTTCGTCACCTCAAGGATTGTTGTGTCGATAGAACTGGGTAGCATGAACTGTGTCTGCTCGGTGACACCTTGGGCACAGCCTAGAGGAAGCATAACTTTGCCGTTCTCTAATCTGGCAGTGCATCGAGTGATGTGTAGAGTAGTGGGCTCCGTTCCTTCGAAGAATAGTAGCGTACTCTGGCCGTGAAGTTTAGGGGTTTGGCCTCGTTTATGCTCTCGGATCTTTCCCTCAACGTGATCGCGAATGCTACGATAGGGAAGGTCAATACCCCCATCGTTCAAATGCTTCAGAAGCTCATACGTAAAGATGCCTTGCATCTTCTTCTCTCTTCCTAGCACCTTCTCCGATGTTGTCTCCTCACTATCACAAGCAGTCATGACGGTGAAATGATCTGGATTGATCGACCAGGAAGTCTCCTGGTTCGGGTTTCGACTGCTCCGCCCAGGTAGTTGCTTTACCTCATGGTCGATTTCGCTCGGCAGATTTGGCGTCTCTATGAATCCAAGTGATCGACTGTTCTCTCCGCGCCAAGCATCCCCAGCGTGGCAGCTATCAAGAGTCACCAGGATGTGCACTCCCTTTTCGTTGAGGTTTTGGAGCCATTCATTTAGCACCCATCCCCGTAGAGCTTGCTTCCCTTCGAAGTAGTCCATCATCAATAAGGAAGGATCGGTATCAGATGAACCTGGGCGGCGGGTTGAGGGAAGTCGAGCTCCATGTCCAGAGTAGTGGAACAAGAAGTAATCTCCTTTGTTCGCTTTCTCGATAATTTCAGCGAACTCATGCTGGACGTTCACAAAAGTTGGCTTTTGATGTTCTCTTTCCGATGGTTTGTTGACATCCGATGGACGACTGGAGGTGAGGGTGCGGATTCGAAGTCGACCAAACCGATCTTCCTGCTTGTCGAGGAACTCTTTGATTTCATAGACATCATTCACACAGCCCTGCAAGTCCCTGGGGCTCAAATTCCGATCGTCCATGCTCTTTCTTCCGTTTCCTTCCGTATAAGCATCGATTCCAACAAGTAAAACCCATCGAGTCGGCGGAATAGATGTCATCATAGTCGACTCACTCAGGCTGACCAGTACTGTTCCGGTTCCTCTACTTCAACGGCCCTAGTAGACTTGGAGAGATAGCAATGCTGAATGCGAGCTGGTTGTTGCTGAATTAGGAGCTATTATGGAGACGAAATTTGGGCGTCGAAGGTCTCTCGTATCGTCTCCACACTATTCACCGGTTGAGCAAGACACAATCGTGGATGCCGGACGTTCAGCATGCAACGGTAGCAGAATTTCCAGGCATATCGTACCGGTGAGCATAAACATTAATATCCAGGCAGAAGTAAGCGAAAAGCGCGCAACAGTAGATACCAGCGTTGTCCGGTGAGTGAATGCAGCTATCAGGCAAACATGAGATACGATCATTGACGCCCTGATGCCTTGCCGCTCGTAGCATGTCATACAAGGGGAGCTCTAGACATATCTACAGCCTGCATGAAGATAGACACATGCAAAGTAGGTAGCGTAGGGTTAACATACGCTCTAGAGCGTTTAGGCCGTTCTTTGAACAAGGTGGTAGAGAACTTCGTGCACACCACATAATCGCCAGACCCTCAGGCAAAACGGTTGGAGGATGTGTGATGAGTGGTGTATGATTGCAGATCTTATCAAGTGGCTGCATATATCAATATGTGGCTGCATGGAATGAGAGGCGGCTGCGCACGACTGCATGCATCAGCATGGGCAGCGAACGCTGGTTCCGCGGAGTGATCAGCATTGCCAGTTTGGGTGACAGCAGGGCGCAGCAACCTTGTCCAGATTTTGCCAGCAAGAAAAGATCTAGAGTATCAACAAGCTTCGCTTTTCTCTCGTATAGTGCGATAGACTTGCTCCAGTCGCGTCATGTATCATATACGTACTTGGTCAGTAATCGGGGCGCGATTTCCAGCATGACGCTAGAACAACCACTGCCGACATAATCAGTCTGGTACCGGGTATAGTAAGTACATATTTACTATTAAATTGGATTCTATCGACATGGCGCACCAAGCCCATGGAGCATCCTCTCACCACCCCCCATCCCAAGGAACCACAACCCCACCTGCGCTGCTCGCCTCAACATCACTCAATCCATTGAACTCCCAACTAACATCCACGCCATGCATCTTCCTAAACCTTGTTCTGGCATCCTTCGTCACGGGATCAACCTCGAGCTCATCCGGAAAAGTCTCAAGTAGCCTCTTGACAAATCTCTTGCCCGGTCGTACTATAGTCACAATCTTGATCTCCGTGTTGGGCGGTGGTGGAAGGGTCTCAGATTGCGTTGTTTTGGGGAAAGACTTGGGGTCGCTGGGGGGGCGGGAGGGGTTACCGGACGTGGCGCTAGCACCAGTAGTTCGATCAGGGCCTCGTTCGGGGACGACTTGTCGATGTTGTGAGAATTCGCGTAGTCGTGTGCCGAACGATTCGGTAGGGGTGATTGAAGTGGAGGATACGGGGGATAGCGCAGACGGAGGGGGTTTGGTGTGGAGGACGTCGTGGAGTTGGAGGCAGAGTGATGTGACGACTTTGAAGCGGTTGGAGCGGATCATGCCGGAGTAGAGCTTGTTGGGGTCTGTGCTGTTTGTGGGGGTTGTGGGTGGTGGTGTTTGCTGAGCAGGTGGGTGTATGACCTGGACGGTGGGATTGTCCTGTTGGGCTTGGAGATGTTGTGCTAGCGGACTGGGGTTCGGTGGGTGGTTGTGCTGGCCGTGGGCGTGCGGTGCTGGCATCGCTTGTTGGTGATGTTGCGCTTGACCACCCATCCCCAACGCCCCCTGCATGAATTGCGGGAACGGCATCGCGGGCGCCGGTGGAGGCGGAGGCGGGACTTGGTTCGCGTTGGCAGGAGTATGCGCATGGCCGCCTGTGCCGCCGACGATTTGCACGCCGGCGGTAGTCATGACCTGGTTTATGGCGTTCTGGACATGTTGCTGTAGGGTGTGTATCTGATGTCCCACAGCATTCTGAATTGCCGGTAGGTGTCCCGCTGGTTGGGGTCCGAGAATTGGGCGTTGTATCCCAGCCAGTACGCCTGACATGAAGTGTGGGCACATTCCCAATTTGAGGAATACCCAGAGACTCTTCAACTTAGGCAGATCAGCTCTTAGGCTCCTCACTTCCTTCCCGCTTCCCATATATTCCGTCCATAATGGCAGGTCCTTGTCCTTTATGCGGATGTACACGCTCGTTATGTTTGCGGAGGCGGGAGACGTGACGACGCGGAAGATGTTGCAGTCGCTGGGATGTGTGAATAGAAACTTGCTCTGTGCGT
>Ga0265798_10008574_pt1 | contig 12997 bp, 11 predicted proteins | sample P3T30metagenome_FD_192430 | JGI IMG/M metagenome (GOLD analysis project Ga0265798, IMG submission 192430) | Plant litter microbial communities from East Loma Ridge, Irvine, California - P3 T30 | ecosystem: Environmental > Terrestrial > Plant litter > Unclassified | place: USA: California...
GCCCGGGCGTAGGGTCGCACCAGAGCAGGCTCCAGATCGCGGATCCCCGCCGCGTCGAGGAGGTCGAACGCCACCCCGTGCCCGGACAGGATCTCCCGCTCCAGGGCGGCGGCCTTGAAGGCGGTCTCGGTGCGGTAGGCCTTGAGCCAGCCGGTCCGCTGCAGCCGCTCGCTGGTGCCGGCCCTTGCGGCCAGCCGTTCATGGGCCGGGTAGGCCGCGCTCGTGAGCGGCAGCAGGGCGGTGGCGGCCCGGCGCCAGCGCGAGGCCCGGGCGCTCGCCAGGAAATGCGCCGTGTAGGGGAGGATCCGCGGCAGGTGCGCGTAGCGCAGGCGCAAGCCCCGGTCGGCGTTGCGCAGGTAGGCCGGGAGCTTGCCCCACAGGGCCGGGCTCGACATCGGCAGGATCGAGCCGCGGCTGACCACGCCGGCATTGCCGTAGGAGGTCCGGGCCCGGGCCTCGCCGGGGTCGCACAGAACCACGTCGAGGCCGCGATCCTTGAGCGCGATGGCGCAGGCGAGCCCGACCATCCCGCCGCCGACCACCACGATATCGGCCGTCTCGTCCATCCCGCTCATCCTGCTCAGCGCCAAGCGTGGCGTTCTGACGGGTTTTGCCGGGGCTGGGTAGCGGGCCGAAGGCGAGGGTACGGGCGGTTCGCGTCACCCATGCGCGAAGGGACGCGCAAAACCGTCCGCAGATCGGCTACAGAGCGGGTCATGACGCTCGTCCGCTTCGCTCCCTCGCCCACCGGCTACCTGCATATCGGCAACGCCCGCCCGGCTTTGCTCAACGCGCTGTTCGCGCGCAAGGCGGGCGGGCGCTTCCTGCTGCGCCTGGACGACACCGACGCCGAGCGCTCGACCGAAACGTTCGCCGAGGCGATCCAGGAGGATCTCGCCTGGCTCGGCATCACCTGGGACCTGTTCGCCCGCCAGAGCGACCGCAAGGCCCAGCACGATGCCGCCGCCGACACCTTGCGCGCGGCGGGGCGGCTCTATCCCTGCTACGAGACGCAGGAGGAGCTCGAGCGTCGGCGCAAGCGCCAGCTCGGCCGTGGTCAGCCGCCGATCTACGACCGGGCGGCGCTGCAGCTCACCGCGGAGGACCGCGCCGCCCTGGAGGCGGAGGGCCGCCGGCCGCATTGGCGCTTCCTGCTGGAGGCCCGGACCGTGACGTGGGACGATCTCGTGCGCGGTCCGGCGCATGTGGATTGCGCGTCGCTGTCCGACCCGGTGCTGATCCGCGCCGACGGCAGCTATCTCTACACGCTGCCCTCCGTGGTGGACGATGCCGACCTCGGCATCACCCACGTGATCCGCGGCGAGGACCACGTCACCAACACCGGCGTGCAGGTGCAGATCTTCGAGGCGCTCGGCGCGGACGTGCCGGTCTTCGGCCACCACAACCTGCTCACCACCGCGGACGGGGAGGGGCTGTCGAAGCGGCTCGGCCACCTGTCGCTGCGCGGTCTGCGCGAGGCCGGCTACGAGCCGGCGGCCGTGCGCTCGCTGGCGGTGCTGACCGGCTCGGCCGAATCCGTGCGGGCGGTGCCCGACCTCGACGCGCTGGCGAGCCTCGTCGATCTCGGCGAGATCTCCCGGGCGCCGGCCCGGTTCGACCCCACCGAGCTCGACGGGCTCAACGCCCGGCTCGTCCATGCCATGCCGTACGCCGAGGTTGCCCCGCGCCTCACCGCCCTCGGCATCCCTGCCGAGACCGCGGAGCCGTTCTGGCGGGCGGTGCAGCCCAATCTCGGCCGTGTCTCGGAGGCGGGCGACTGGTGGCGCGTGGTGACCGGCCCGATCGATCCGGTCCTGACAGAGGAGACCGTGATCGCGGCGGCCCGCGAGACCCTGCCGGCTGAGCCGTTCGGGCCTGAGACCTGGAAGGCCTGGACCACCGAGATCCGCAGCCGCACCGGCGCGAAGGGGCGGGCGCTGTTCATGCCGCTGCGCCTCGCGCTCACCGGCATGGAGCATGGGCCGGATCTCGCCGGGCTGCTGCCGCTGATCGGCCGCGACCGGGCGGCGCGGCGGCTCGCGGGCGAGGCGGCCTAGCGCCTACTGCGCCTCCGGCTCTTCGAGCCGCGTCGCCAGCAGCTTGTCCACGCGGCGGCCGTCGAGATCCACCACCTCGAAGCGCCAGCCGGCGATGTCGCAGGTCTCGCCGGTCTCCGGCAGGCGCTGGAACGCCGCGATGACGAGGCCGGCGGCCGTGGCGTAGTCGCGCGAGGGTGGCAGGCGCAGGCCGAGCTGGTCGGCCATCTCGTCGGCCGGCATTGAGCCGGCGATCAGCCAGGACCCGTCCGGGCGGCGCACTGCGTCCGGCTCCACGGATTCGGAGTGGAACGCGCCCGCGATGGCATCGAGGATGTCGGCGGGGGTCACGAGCCCGTCGAAATGGCCGTACTCGTCGTGGACCAGCGCCATCGGCACGGTGCCCTTGCGCAGGGCGTCCAGGGCATCGAGCGCGTCCAGCGTATCGGGCAGCACCGGGGCCCGGCGGACATGCCCCCGCAGGTCCAGGGGCTCGCCGCGGGAGAGCGGGCCGATCAAGTCGCGGACCTGCACGACGCCGATCATGGCGTCCGGGCCGCCATCGGCCACCGGTAGGCGGGCATGGGGGCTCGCCAGCAGGCGTGCTCGGATGGCCTCGGGATCGTCCGAGAGGTCGAGCCACACGACCTCAGTGCGCGGGGTCATGACGCCGCGCACCAGCCGGTCGCCGAGCCGGAGCACGCCGGAGATCATCGCGCGCTCGCCGCCCTCGATGACGCCGGCCGTCTCGGCCTCGGCCACGAGGCTGCGGATCTCCTCCTCGGTGACGGCGCTCGCGCTCTCGGTTTCCTGGCCGATCAGGCGGAACACCGCCCGGGTCGAGGCGTCGAGCAGCCACACCGCCGGCAGGGCCGCCCGGGCGACGAGCCGCATGCCGGGCGCCACCGCGCAGGCGATCCCCTCGGGGTTGCGCAAGGCAAGATGCTTCGGGACCAGCTCGCCGATGATCACCGACAGGTAGGTGATCACCCCGATCACCAGGGTGTAGCCCAGCGTGTCGGCCCAGCCCTTCGGCAGGCCGAGGTCGATCAGCGTCAGCGCCAGGCGGTCGCCCAGCGCCGCGCCCGAGACGACGCCCGACAGGATGCCGATCAGCGTGATGCCGATCTGGACTGTGGAGAGGAAGCGTCCCGGCTCCTCGGCCAGCGCCAGGGCCGCCTTCGCCCCCGGCCGGCGGGCATCCGCATAGGCGCGCAGACGGCTCTTGCGCGATGAGACCACCGCCAGCTCGGAGAGAGCGAAGACGCCGTTCAGCGCGATCAGCAGGACGACGGTGACGAGCTCGAGCAGGCGGGCTTGCAGAGCCGCGATCCCGCAGCGCGGGCCGGGCTTCCTCTGATGACACGGATGTCCAAGATGGGTGCGAGGCCCGGACCATTCAACGGCCAAGCCTCCGAGTGCAAATCAGGGCGTGTCCGATCCGCCTTGCCGACCCCGCGACCTCAGGATGAGGGGCGGGATGGGGAGGTCCCACTTCCGGAGCCGCCTTCCGACCGGGATCCGAAGTTCGGAAGAATCCTCAGCGCGGGCGCGCCTCGATCAGCGCGGAATCCAGCAGAAAACTGCCGTCGCCCTCGATGCTGAAGTGCTCTGTGACCTCGACGGGTGCCGAGCCCTGAAGGGCGCGGATCGCCGCGACGTTGTCCTCCGGCGTGCGCATCCGGGCAATCCAGCTCGCGAATTCCATCCGCGGCCGGTAGGCTCGCGTGACGCCCAGGACGAGGCCGGCCGCCTCCAGCATCGCGCGCCATTCCGAGACCCGGTAGTCGCGCACATGAGAGGGATCGCGCAGCAACTCCACCGCCTGGAGGTGGGTGTCGAGCAGGGGCTCCTCCGGCGCGACGATATCGCAGACCACGAACAGGCCGTCCGGCTTCAGCACCCGGCGCGCCTCCGCCAGGGCGGCCGGAACGTCGCGCCAATGGTGGGCGCTGTAGCGGGTCAGCACCGCGTCGAAGGCGGCGTCCGGGAAAGGCAGCGCCTCGGCGGCGCCCTGGCGGGTCTCGATCCCGTCGAGGCCGCGCCGCTCGGCCTCGGCGGTGACCGCCGCCAGCATCTCGGAGGAGAGATCGTAGGCCGTGACCGAAGCCCCCGCCGCCGCCGCCGCGAACGCCACGTGGCCGCCGCCGCAGCCGAGATCGAGCACGCCCGCGCCCGGCAGCCCGCGAACCAGAGCGCCGATCCGGTCCAGGTCGGCGCCGGCGGCGTGGACCGCGCTCGTCACGTAGGCCAAGGCTTGGGCGCCGAACTGATCGACGACGTGGCCGGAATGGGTGCGCGTGCTCATCACGGGTTCCTCAGCTCGGCAGCGGCGCCAGGCGCGAGAGCCGAATCGCGATGGCGAGGGCCAGACCGTAGAGGGTGCCCACGAACAGCACCACGCCGGTCCAGCCGGAATGCGCGAAGAACCAGCCGCCCGCGGTGCCGAGCACCGACGACCCCAGGTAGTACAGGCACAGGTAGATCGAGGAGGCCTGGGCCCGGTCGCGGAGCGCCCGCCGGCCGACCCAGCTGCTCGCCACCGAATGCGCGCCGAAGAAGCCGATCGTCACGACGACGATCCCGGCGACGATCACCAGCAGGTTGTCCGCCTGCGTCATCAGGATCCCGGCCAGCCCGACCCCGGTGGCGAGCCATAGCACCCGCCGCCGGCCGAACCGGCTCGCCAGCTCGCCCGTGACCGGGCTGCTGACCATGCCGGCGACGTAGACGGAGAAGATCAGGCCGATCACCGTCTGGCTCAGGGAGAACGGCGGATCGAGCAGGCGGAAGCCGATGTAATTGTAGATGCAGACGAAGCCGCCCATCAGCAGGAACGCCTCTGCGAACAGCCACGGCAGCCCGGCATCGCGGAAATGGTGGCCGAAGGAGCCCGGCACGTCGCGCCAGGCCATCCGGCGCGGCACGAAGTTGCGGGCCGGCGGCAGCCAGCGCCAGAAAGCCAGCGCCGCGACGAGGGCCAGGCCGCCGATTGTGGCGAGCCCGATCCGCCAGTTCATGTGGTCGGCCATCACGCCGCTGATCAGCCGGCCGGACATGCCCCCCAGCGCGTTGCCGCCGACCAGGAGCCCCATCGACAGGCCGATCGCCTGCGTGTCCATCTCCTCGGCGAGATAGGCCATCGCCACCGCGGGCAGGCCGCTCGCGGTCAAGCCGGACAGCGCCCGCAGGATCAGGAACCCATGCCAGCCCGGGATCAGGGCGGCCACGATGGTCAGCACTGCGGAGGCGAATAGGGAGGCGAGCATCACCGGCTTGCGGCCCCAGATCTCCGAGAGCGGGCTCACCACCAGAAGCGCCACCGCCAGCAGCCCGCAGGGCAGCGACAAGGCGAGGCTGCTCTCGGCCGGCGAGACGCCGAACGCATCCGAAAAGATCGGCAGCAGCGGCTGCACCGCGTAGAGCACCGCGAAGGTCGAGAACCCGGCCGCCGCCAGCGCCAGCGCGGTGCGGCGGAACACTGGCGTACCCGACCGGATCAGCCGCCCGTCGTCGTCGCTCTCCATGAACCGTCCCGCGCCGCCACCTTCGCCCGGTGGTGGGACGCATGAGCCATGACGTCAACCGCGGCGGACGCATTGCTCCGGCCCGCCGCGGTCAGTGTCGTCAGTCCGCTCAGCGTGGCGGTGGCGCGCCCTGCGGCGTTCCCTGCTGTAGCAGCGGCGTGATCCGCCGGACCGTGACGCGACGGTTCTCCCGGGCCGCGTTCTGCGTGTTCACCTTCAGGTACTGCTCGCCGTAGCCCTGTGTGGTCAGGTTCTCCGGCGGAACCTGGAACTGCTGGGTCAGCACCGTCGCCACCGACTGCGCCCGGCGGTCCGACAGGGACAGGTTGTCGATGTCGGACCCCACCGCGTCGGTGTAACCCTCGATCAAGAAGACCTCCTGCGGGTTGGCGCGGATCGCCCGGTTGATCGCCGCGGCGATCACCGACAGCCGGGCCGCCTGGTCCGGCGTCACCGTGAACGAAGCCGTGTCGAAGGTGATCGTGTCGATGTCGACCGAGCGCATCCGCGCGCGCAGATCCGGGCTGTAGCGGACCTGGTCCAGGGTGTAGCGCCGGTCCACGGCGACCACAGGCGGGGCCGTCAGCGCCTCGTAGACCGCACCCTCGTCCGCCTGCTCGTACTCCACCACGTAGCGGTCGCGGGGGATGCGGATGTCGGGGGGCGGCAGCACGACCACGTCGTCGTAGATCGGGCGCGGCGGGCCGGCGTAGCTGTTGTCGATGATCACCACCTCGCGGCCGTCGCGGAAGCGGCGATAGCGGCGCAGCATCCGCCCGTCATCGTCCGTGACGGTGACGATCTGCTCGCCGCCCGGCCGGTCGATGAAGCTGTAGAAGTCGGCACCGCGCCGCTCGGAGCGGAAGCCGCGTGGGTCGATGTCCCGGAACCGCTCGTTCTCGTCGTGGCGGATCAGGTAGCCGTCGCGGTCGCGGACGATGATGCGGCCGGGCTCCCGGTAATAGGTGCGACCGCCCTCGCTGAATTCCCGCCGGTCGCGCCGGACCTGGTCGTAGTCGCGCACGTCGTCGTCCGCACGGAAGCCGCCGGGGACGTAGCCGGGCTGGCCCGGCGCGTTGAACACGCCGCGCGCCGCCGGACCGCCAGCGGGCGGCTGGCCCCGTTGCGCACCGGGGGGCGGGGGCGGGACAGGCGCATCCGGCGCCTGTCCGGGGGGCTGCACGGGACGGCCGGGTACCCCCGGCGCCATGTTGGGCGGCACCGGGCGCCCCGGCTCCGCGCCGGGCTGCGGCTGGGCACCGGGCTGCTGGGCATCGAGGCGCTGCACCGGACGTCCGGGTAAGCCGGGCGCCATATTGGGTGGCGCAGGGCGTCCGGGCTCGGCGCCGGGCTGTGCATCCGGGCGCTGGACCGGACGTCCCGGCACGCCGGGCGCAGCGTTGGGCGGCGGCGGTGACGCGCTGGGCCCGGCAGGACGTTGTGGCGGGGCCTCGCGATCGGGAGCGGCCTCGTGGCGCTGCGCAGGCGCGTCCGGCGCGCCGCCAGGGGTGACGCGGTCCTGATCCGGGCCACGGCGATTGCGATCCGGGCCGCGCTGCGGTTGCTCCGTCGCGTCCGGCGCCGGACGATCCTGATCCCGTGTGCGGCGGTCCTGATCGGGCCCGCGCTGCGGCTGCACCGGACGCTCGGGATCCCCCCTCTGCGCGGGCGACGGATCGCGCTGCGCGGGCGGCCGGTCGGGATTGCCGCGGTCCGGCCCGGGGCGATCGGGTGCGCGCCGCTGGTCCGGCGCCGGACGCTCGGGTGCCACTCGGTCCCGGCCGTCAGGCTGGCGATCCGGCTGCCGCTCCTGCGCGGGTGGCCGGGGCGCGGGCCGCTGCTCGGGGGCACGCTCCCGCGGGGGCGGCTCGGCCTGGGGCTGCCGCTGGGCCGGCGGCTCGGGACGCTCGCGCGGCGGTGGAGCGCGTTCAGGACGCGGCTCGGGGTGCTCGCGCGCGGCGGGCGGCGGGCCGGGCGGCGGGGCCGGACGCTCCTGCGGCGGACGCTCGGGCCGCGGACCGCCATGAGGCGGTTCGCCGCCGCCGCGCGGGCCGCGCTCGTCCGGGCCGCGCTCGGCTGGGCCACCTTGGGCCAGGAGCATCGGGCTCGGGGATGCGCCCGCGGGCTGCGTCAGGGTCAGGCCTGGGAGCACCGTGCCGGTGAGGAGGATCAGTCGCAGCAGCCGCATCGGAACCTCGTATCGGATCGAGCCGACCCGAACCCGATGCGCGGCGTATGGTTCCGCCCCGGCCGCTCAAGACTCCGTCAGGGCGTGAGGCGCTGGGGCACCGCGATCATGTCCGGGGCGATGATCCGCACCGCCACGTGGTCGGGCTTGGCGACACTCGGCTGAGCCGCGGCGGCCTTGCCGCCCGCCGCCCCGGCGCCCATTTCGACCCCGGCCCGGCCGGCCGCGTCGGCGGCGAGTTCGGCCGCGGTCCGGTCGGCCCGGCCGACCAGGGTCAGGCGCACCTTGGGACGCGACAGGGCCTCGGCCTGCATGGGCGTGACGAAGATGTCGCCCTTGTGCCGCACCAGCATGCTCTCGGCCTTCACCAGGGACTGCGCCCAGGTCTGGTTCTGAGGTTTGCAGGAGCAGTTCGGGACGAATTCCTTGCGGAACTTGAACGCGTTGGCGAGGCTCGCATAGGCGCGGCTGCCCTTCACCGAGGCGGCGTGCTTCAGCGCCTCGTCGCCGTACGGCATGGAGTAGGCCTGCGCCTCGGTGCCGGGGCAGAGCGCCTGGCACATCTCGTCCGCGCCGCCGCGCCCCTCGGGCAGGTTGCGCATCGGGAAGAAGCCGCCGTCGCAGGTGCGCACGCAGACCATCTGCGGGCCGCCCTTGGCGTAGCTCTCTCCGCTGGCCGCATAGGTTTCCCGGGCCGGACAGTTGGCGGCGACCAGGCCCTGCAGCTCGCGCTTGCGGGCGCCGCTGTCGTCGAACACCGCGCCGCCATAGGTGGCCTTGAGCGCGCGGATGCGCTGCTCGACGGCGCCGCACTGGGGCGGGCGCGTGTCGAAGAACAGGAACTTGCCGCCCTCGCAGTTCAGCCCGCGGAAATAGGCTTCCAGCCGCCCGATCTCGTCGTTGAGCGCCCGGGTCGTGCTGGCACCGGTCTGGACGGAGGCGAGCTCGGCCCGGTAGCGCCGGCAGGCGGGCGACGGCAGCTGCGGTGCGCCGGGCCGCGGCTCGCTGAATGCGGGTGGACCGGCCTGCGCATCCTGCGCCCGGGCTGTGTCGAGGCTGAGGGACAATCCGCATGCCAGCGCCGCGCTCAAGATGAGGCGGCCGAGCGAACGGACGATCGGGCGGTCAAGCATCGGCTGCATCGCGTGATCGGGAATGCCGTGGTCCCCTCGGTTGGGCGCTGTTTGCCCCGGCCTCGGGACCGAAGCAGCTTGACTGTACGCCCCCTCGTCAGGCGACGACAGCCCTCCTACATCCGGGTGGCAAGCTTGGGCAGGGAATTGATCCGTGATGTGGTTTCGGAGTCTCACCTATGTTTGGTTGGTTGCCCTCGGCCTCTCCGCGGCGGGGCCGGCCTCGGCTCAGGAACCGGACCGGATCTTCTCCAAATCCACGGTCTGGCGGCCGCTGACGCCCAACGACAAGCTCGTGGTCTACGGCATCGACGACCCGGCCGTGTCGGGGGTCGCCTGCTGGTACACGCAGCCGGAGAAGGGCGGCATCAAGGGAACGCTCGGCCTCGCTGAGGACGTCTCCGACATCTCGCTGGCCTGCCGCCAGACCGGGCCGATCGCCTTCAAGGGCAAGCTGAGCCAGGGCGAGGTCGTGTTCAGCGAGCGGCGTTCGCTGATCTTCAAGTCGATGCAGATCGTGCGCGGCTGTGATGCCCAGCGCAACACGCTGATCTACATGGTTTATTCCGATAAGGTCGTGCAGGGTTCGCCGAAGAACTCGACCTCGGCGGTGCCGCTGGCGCCCTGGGGCACGGAGCCCGCGCCGAAATGCTCGGAGTTCGTTAAAGGCTGACGACGGCCCGCCGGGGCGCCGTTCAGTCCCGGCAGGTGATGCGGATCGGGCGCTCGGTCGGCGTCGAGATCGGCTGCTCGATGGCGCCGGTATATTCGTCGGCGGCCGCGATCCCGAACGTGTTGGCGGCGGCATAGCCCTGCGCTTCGCACCACGCGTTGGCGACCACCTGGCCGCACTCGCTGCCGGGGGTCGTCAGGCAATCGCCGACGCCGTAGCCGTCGCTCGACGGGATCAGGAAAGTCTTCTCGACATGGGCCGGCACCTTGGCGGGCGTCTCGCCGTCGCTGCCGGCGAACGCGCTCTGCGCCAGGCCGGCCGTGGCCAGGGCGGCAGCGATGACGAAGGTACCAACGGCCGTGCGTCGCATGGATCGTCCTTGGGCACAGGATCTTGAGGTTGCGGAGCTTGGTCCGGACGGTCCGACGGCGGGGTTAAGGAAGGCTTACCCGCCGCTTGCGCGGACCATCTCGAATTCCTCACGCTTTTGCGTTAGCCCCATCGGGCGGGCGGCACCGTCGCCGCAGTGCAACAGCGAAGCGCCGCGGCGGTACCGGAGCCGTCACGGTTCGGCCGCTCTTCGCGTCGCAGCGCCCGCAGGTCGTTGAAGGCAGGGCCGGTTTTCCGGCGACGGCGCGGCGCCGGGATTCGGCCGCGGCGCCGGAAGGGGATGAGTTTCATGGCGCCGATGTTGCGGCTCTACAACACGCTCAGCGGTGCCAAGGAGGCGTTCGCGCCGATCGATCCCGCCCATGTGCGGATGTATGCCTGCGGCCCGACCGTCTACGACGCGGCCCATATCGGCAACGCGCGCCCGATCATCGTCTTCGACCTGCTGTTCCGCTTGCTGCGCCACCTCTACGGGCCGGGCCACGTCACCTATGCGCGCAACGTCACGGACGTGGACGACAAGATCAACGCCCGCGCGGCCGAGCGCGGCATCACCATCCGTGAACTCACCGATGGCACGCTCGCGCAGTTCCACCGGGATATCGGCGACCTCGGCGTCCTCGGGCCCGAGGATGTGAACGCTCCGGGCGCGCCGCCCCGCTTCATCGAGCCCCGCGCCACCGATCACATCGCCGAGATGCGCACGATGATCGACGCGCTGGTGGCCGGAGGGCACGCCTACGTGGCGGAGGGGCACGTGCTGTTCGACGTCCCCGCCATGCCCGAGTACGGCCGTCTCTCGAAGCGGCCCCTCGACGAGATGGAGGCCGGCGCCCGGGTCGAGGTCGCGCCCTACAAGCGCTCGCCCCTCGACTTCGTGCTGTGGAAGCCGTCGAAGCCCGGCGAGCCGTCCTGGCCGTCACCCGCCGGCATCGCCGAGCCCGGTCGGCCCGGCTGGCACATCGAGTGCTCCGCGATGTCGGCCAAGCACCTCGGCAAAACCTTCGACATCCACGCCGGCGGCATCGACTTGATCTTCCCCCACCACGAGAACGAGGTGGCGCAGTCCCGCTGCTGCTTCGGGACGCCCGTGATGGCCAATGTCTGGCTGCACAACGGCTTCCTGCAGGTGGAGGGGGAGAAGATGTCCAAATCGCTGGGCAACTTCATCACCATCCGCGACGTGCTGAACGACTGGCCGGGCGAGGTCGTGCGCCTGACCATGCTCAGGACGCACTACCGGCAGCCGATCGACTGGACCCTGCGCGGGCTCGAGGAATCGAGCCGCGTGCTCGACCGCTGGTACAACGCGGCCGGGGATGCTCCGGCCGCCGAGACCGCCCCGGGCACGGTGGTCGAGGCGCTCTGCGACGACCTCAACACCCCGGCGGCGATCAACGCGCTGCACGGACTGACCGACGACGCAGCCGCCCTGCGGGCCGGCGCGCACCTGTTCGGTCTGCTCGCCCGCACCCGCAGCGCCCGCGAGCACGATCAGGTCGCGGCGTCCGGGGTCGACGTACCCGCCGTCGAGGCGCTCATCGCTCAGCGCAAGGCAGCCCGGGCCGCCAAGGACTGGCCCGCCTCCGACCGCGCCCGGGACGCCCTCGCCGCGATGGGGGTGTCCGTGAAGGACAACAAGGACGGCACAAGCACCTGGACCGTGGCGCGCTGACCGCCGCGTCCTTGGGGAAGCCGCGTCCGAGCATCGAATGATTTCCGCGGTTTGGCAGGCGCCCTGAGGTTCAAGCCTTCACCCCGTCATCCGGGGCTCGCCTGCGGCGCCCCGGAACGACGGGGCGATTGAAAGCGTCGCCGGCGGTCATCCTGGCGGCAGGGCCCGTTCGAGGCATCGCGATCGGTCGCTGAAAAAGCCAGTGACGCGATGACCTTGGCCGCGTCCTCTCGCCCGCTTGCACCAATTGCGTGTTCGCGCATCTGTGGTTGTGGGGCTGGGGGCAGAAGGGTCGCGCGTGACGGCATTCAGGATTATCGGAGCGGGTCTCGCATTGGCGGTCGGGCTCGGCCTCGCCGGGCCGGCCGACGCCATCGACGGCGGGGCGCCGGCGGGACGGGATGCGCTGGCGCAGGCCACCGTCGCCATCGGCACCATCACCCAGCCCGAGGAGGCGCTGAGGCTCACGCGCTGCACCGGGATCCTGATCGCCCCGGACCTCGTGCTCACCGCGGCGCATTGCGTGAACGGCGATCCGCTCGGCGCCCTCGTGGTGTTCTTCCGCGGCACCGAGCCGGCGCGTCCGGTCTACGGCGCCCGGGTCGCGGCCCGCTACAGCCCCGATCCCGGTGAGATGCTGCCGAACGCGGCGCCCGACGTGAGCCTCGCCGACCTGTCCCTCGACCTCGCGGTCCTGCGCCTGACCCAGCCGGTGCGCGATCGGCGCCCGGTGCCGCTCGCGGCCGATCCCCGGCGCCTGCCCAAGAGCCTGCGGATCGCGGGGGCCGGCCTGTCCGGGCGGGGTGTCGGGCGCCTGCGCACCGCGACCCTGACGCCGGTCGCGGCCAGCAACACCGGCCTGACCATCGCCCGGGCGAACGGCGCCCGGATCTGCTTCGGCGATTCCGGCGGCCCGGTCGTCGCGCAGGATCGCGGCGGGATCTATGTCTGGGGTGTCGCCAGCGCTGTGATCACCCGGACCGCGCCGTGCGGCGGCTACGTCGTGGTGGCGCCGGCCGCCCAGGTCTTCTCCGCGACCGGGGTCCGGTAGGCCCCAAAAAGCGAAAACCCCGCGCGGCCGAGCCGCACGGGGTTTTTCGAACCTGGCGGTGATCCGGGAGGATCAGACCGCCATGCGCTCCTCGGCGTCCATCGGCTCGCGCAGCACGTAGCCGCGGCCCCAGACGGTCTCGATGTAGTTCTTGCCCTGGCTGGCGTTGGCGAGCTTCTTGCGCAGCTTGCAGATGAAGACGTCGATGATCTTCAGCTCGGGCTCGTCCATGCCGCCATAGAGATGATTGAGGAACATCTCCTTGGTGAGCGTCGTGCCCTTCCGCAGCGAGAGGAGTTCCAGCATCTGGTACTCCTTGCCGGT
>Ga0265798_10008575_pt1 | contig 12996 bp, 15 predicted proteins | sample P3T30metagenome_FD_192430 | JGI IMG/M metagenome (GOLD analysis project Ga0265798, IMG submission 192430) | Plant litter microbial communities from East Loma Ridge, Irvine, California - P3 T30 | ecosystem: Environmental > Terrestrial > Plant litter > Unclassified | place: USA: California...
GAGGAACAAGAATTCTTGGAGATGAGCAGGAGGCCCGACATCTACGAAGTCTTCGCACGCTGCATCGCACCCTCTATCTACGGAAACCAGGACATCAAGAAGGCTATCGCTTGCTTACTGATGGGTGGCGCAAAGAAGATCCTGCCGGACGGGATGAAGCTGCGTGGAGACATCAACGTACTCCTCTTGGGTGACCCCGGTACCGCCAAATCGCAACTCTTGAAGTTCGTCGAGAAAGTGTCACCCATTGCCATCTATACCTCAGGAAAAGGATCTTCGGCAGCTGGTTTGACAGCGTCTGTGCAGCGCGACCACAACACACGAGAGTTCTACCTCGAAGGTGGTGCTATGGTCCTGGCCGATGGTGGCGTGGTATGCATTGACGAGTTCGACAAGATGCGCGACGAGGACCGAGTGGCCATCCACGAAGCCATGGAGCAACAAACCATCTCCATCGCCAAGGCAGGTATTACCACAATTCTCAACTCGCGAACATCTGTACTAGCGGCCGCCAACCCCATCTTCGGTCGTTACGACGATATGAAGACACCCGGCGAGAACATCGACTTCCAGACCACCATTCTGTCGCGTTTCGACATGATCTTCATTGTGCGCGATGAACACGATCGCGGCCGTGACGAGCGAATAGCAAAGCACGTCATGGGTATCGCAATGGGTGGTCGAGGTGTCGAGGAGACCGTACAAGCCGAGATTCCGATCGAGAAGATGAAGCGCTACATCACATACTGTCGGCAAAAGTGCGCGCCGCGTCTTTCGCCTGAGGCTGCGGAGAAGCTGTCCAGTCACTTCGTCAGCATCAGGCGGCAAGTGCACGCTTCGGAGATCAACGCAAACCAAAGATCCAGTATCCCGATTACTGTCCGTCAACTAGAAGCCATTATCCGTATCACCGAGTCGCTGGCCAAATTATCGCTGTCGCCTATCGCTGACGAGTCGCACGTCGATGAGGCCATTCGTCTCTTCCTTGCGTCTACGATGGACGCGGTGAATCAGGGCGAGGGCCAGAGCTCAAAGGAGCTCATGGACGAAGTCAACAAAGTCGAAGAGGAACTCCGAAGACGTATGCCCATTGGCTGGCAAGTCAACCTGTCGACGCTCAAGCGTGAGATGGTCGATGGAAAGGGTTACTCGGAACAAGCACTCGCTCGCGCACTTCACGTTATGAACGCCCGCGAGACGATCAGATGGAGACATGGTGGTAGTGTAGTGTTTAGAGCAAGCGCATAAGCGATGCGCTGGATTTGGATTGGCATAACGGCGTCTAGCGTTGATGGTGTTTGCATATGCGCCGCGGGTGCTTCGAGCGTGGTTTTGGGCGGGCAGGCACGCCGATGCTGCTTCGTGATGAGGTACACTGAAACGTTCACGACGGAGAGCTGCATCAAAGCGTCTTCTTAGCAATGTAATGTTGAATTTACTCCCCGTCAGAAAAGTTCTTTTTCGCTTTCTGCTGTGTCTGATGGTTTCAATATTGCAACACGCTCTTATGCCGGTGTGCAGCGGCCATCCTACAGCGAGAGGCCGCAGATGCCGCAATCGCCATCCGCACCTTTCCAACTCCTCCTTTCTCTCTCTTTCTCTTTCTCGGCCTGAACAGCCGGCGGAGAACAGCTCCGCGCCATTACGCAGCCCACCGTCGGTCACTGATCGAAACTCGTGCACATACTGCCTAGGCAGCCCAGCGCATCGCCCCACCCAGACACACAGAGACCTCTTCGCCTCATCATGTGACCCGTCCTCCGCAATGGCCAATGACAATGCTCTGGCTCATGAGACGATGTACGATCGATACTTTCATACCCCGGTCGGGTCGCTCAGGAACCAGGGTCCCGTAGGGCTGCAGCGGGCGCTAGCGGGATCTAAGCTTTCAAGGTGAATGCTACAAGGGTAGGCAGTCCTCCACGAACTACGATCAAGTCTAGCCCATGCCCTCCACAGGAGCGCGATGAGTATAAATATCTGGCGGGTACGCTACTGGAAAGGGGGATGTTTCCGTGGGACGATGTTTCTTCAGTACTGTGGGTGTGGCTAGTGCGGCTCTGAAAGCTCGGACTAAATTTTATGGTGCCTGAGAAGCGGGTCCACGGGCCTGTGTTAATGTTTGTCTCGTGACGAGAAGAGTTTGCTTTGAGAATGGCTAGTCGAACATTCGGGTTGGAGACTAGGGGAAGTGGGTGCCTTGGGTGGTGTCATTTGAAGGCAGTGATGGTATGGACTGGTCACTGCGACATGGTGAATATCATCTTGATGATTTCGAACCGATGAGATGATGCTCAATGTGCCAATCGATAAATGCCTACATTCTGCTAATTTCCCGTTCATGTACCTAGGGATAGGTGCGCACAGTGTCAGACGGGTACTTGCGGCAGTGACGGACAGGGCCTCTCATGGGCACCGCACGCCCATTCCACATCAGCCATGGTATGATATCGGAACGTCAGCAGTTTTGGAAACCAGCGGCGGAGAAATTTCTGCTTCTGCAATTGACGTAGGGGTAAGACTCATTCAGCTATGGCTGATTATATGGGGGCGCGCGTCGGCCCGCACCGTACCAATGTATGACACACTTCGGAGGCCCGCTATGATGATCTCTCTGGGAGTGGAGGACGTGGGCCTAAGGATCAGTCTGAACGTGTCTGCTAAGAATAGCCTCATCTCATAATTCATGCTGGCTCAAATCTCTCCTTCGTAACACCGTGATCGTGACGGCATTTTCGATAAAGTATGTGTGCATCTCGGACTGCACAGCCCTATTCGCATCCGCCATCGTCTCAGGATCTACTAAGTTGCAAAGACGGCGAGAGCGCCGTCCTCCAAGTATTAGTTGGGTCGGCATCACCGACTTAGAAGACGAAGTCGCTGATTGGAGCCCTGGGTATATGGCCAATGCACCCTGAATTTCCTGTGACTCGATCTTTCTCTCCAAAGCCACGGGCCTGCAGGGTTATCCGATGGTTCTCGCTAGGGCGTAGAGCGCTAAGTGGATCTGTGAAAGCTGTAGCCAGTAACTCGTCACCAGTTTCTCAGAGCATGACTTTGCCGATCGTGTTGCGTGCTCTCGGTGCGGCCCACCATGCCAGAATGCTTGCGGATTTATAAGGGGTTATCTTTTGCATTTGCTGCTGTGACGTACTCCCTGGATATGTCTCCAATGAGTTTTTTCGTCATTTAATTGTGTTGCTGCCTAAGATCATAGCCATGTGGTCATATGATGTGAGTAAGTTGTAATGATACCTTTTGGATAGCCCAGACTGAACTTGAACATGTCTGGAGACTACATCAAGCTGAATACATGCAAGGTCGCTGACCTAACGGCGATGTAGGCTCCAGGTGTTTAATTATTCCTAGGGTGACGAAGCCCAAAGCAATTACCTGTAATTCTAGATTGCAAAAGGGAGGCCTGGCAAATATGCTCAAATGCTTGGAGTGGGGGCTGGACCATGCCGTGGTTGACTGCACTGACTACCCTAGTTCAGTCATATTCGTGAGGCATTAATTCGGGAGGAAACCACGTGCGAACCGTTGATTTATGATAGTAGCGACTAACTCTGGGTGACTGGTAATAGGGAAGTAGCGAATGCTAAGCGAGACAGATGCCTTATAAAGACCGACTGCCCATCTCTTTCATTTTTGTTCGCTAACATTTCTAACATCTTCGAGCTCATTGCCCGTTATGGAGGGCGAGTCTTTTACAGAAAACGGGTACCACGCGTGGTTCCCGTTCCCCAGCAAGTTCAACTATGTCCACCCTAGCGCCGCCGGTAAGTTGATCCGTTCCGCTCCGGACTCGGCTTTGCTCGGGATAAGACGCCCGCTGATCTGATAACTCAGGATCTCCATCTGATAACCAGATCCCGTACGCACCCTACGCTCCGCCGCGCAACATGGCCTCGTCCAACAACGCTGCCACACCTGGGTCCGATTGCAGCCCTGCACCATCGCCTGCTGAGTCCTCGGGAAGCACCATCTGTACCGCTGCCGATTTTGAACAAGACCGCCGCAGCTCCATCCGCCGTGAGTAACGTGATTGCTTTTTCCGCGTGTCCCGCGTACCAGCAGTTCGCCGCGGCTGTTGGCTGCCAGACTTGTCCAACCGCGTGATCGACCCTTGCCCACTTCAACAACTGACACCAACCCAGAACTCGTACCAAAGTCCCCACCAGGCCCTCACGTCGCCGCCACGTTGTCCGTCAACACGCACGCCAATGGCCCCTCCCAGTCGGGCGGGGGGCCTACGAGCATGATACATTCCATCCCGCCCCGACCCAAGCCCGGCCGCAAGCCTGCCACCGCGGAGCCTGAGACCAAGCGCAAGGCCCAGAATCGCATCTCGCAGCGCAACTTCCGTGAACGCAAGCAGAAGAATGTACAAATGCTGCTCGAACAGGTCAACCAGACCAGTACGGAATTCAACGATGCCCGCAACACATGGCTACGGGAGAAACAGCTTCTGGAAGACCGAGCACGGGTTCAAGCACAAGAAATCCAGATACTGACAGAGCGTCTACGCACAAGTGACGCCCAAACGATTATGTGGAGGAATATGTACCAGAAAGCGAGAGCAGGCGAAGACGTCTGCACGCCAAATTTCGAGGACTATGCTCCCATGCCGGACTTCGCTCGAATCCGTAGCGCACGCCACGACGCACCGTTCGAGAGCACGCAATCAGGATGCGATCGCTGCACGCCTGAACATTGCGCCTGTCTCGCCGACCTCACCAATGATATGCAATTCCCGGACGAGGCCTCGGCTCGTATGGACGGCGTGTCCATGACTGGAACACTTCGCGGCGGCCAAGGAGAGCTCGACCAAGAGAAGCATCCCCACGTCGAGTTCGAAGTCGACTTCACCAACAAGTTCAAGAGCGCATCTACATTCGCACCATCGACGGAGGACAACAAGATTACAGACTGTGGCTTCTGTGAGGGACAAAAGGACATCTGCATATGCGATCCCCCTGCTCGTGTTGACAGCGCCGACGAGGGCATCTCACTCACGCGCATGAAGAGTGGTTCTTCAACTGAAGAAGCGAAGCCCAACATGGCCATGACCGGGCCTGGCTCTTGTGCCGACTGTCAGTCAAACCCCCAGCAGCGAGCCTGGTGTCAGCGAGTCGCTCAGCTCCGGAGCGAGGAAACCCCTTCGAGCTCACGGCGTAATTCAAGCAAGAGCAGCTCGCTCGACATCATGGAACCCAAGGCATCAACCAGCATAGACATTAGCGCCGGCATTTCGTCGCCTGTGGGTACTGGAAGGACAGTCGGTTGCAGCGATGCCTTCAAGTTACTTGATGGTCGAGTTTCCACGGACCCGAACGCCATGGACTGGCGCCAACTAAAGCCTGTTCCGCAGGCTTTCGGACGCCAGGAAACTCGCAGGGACACATTCACTATGGAACCCGGCATGTACAGCGCGATGGAGCTGGACGCCAGCAGCATTCTCACTACCCTCCAACACGCCCAGCGTCCTCTCAGGACCCGCCCGTCCGACGGCCCACATGCGCCGCTGATTGAAGAAGCCGAGGAACGGCGCCGAGCTTCTTTCTCGCCCATGACCAAGGCCGAGGATCACGCCATGATGGACGCAGTCTCTCACTACAATATCGACCACTGATAGCGCCCTCCTGTCTTTGCTTTGCCCGATACCCCACCCTTAGCGGTTCCGCCAGCAATCCGCGGCGTTGATATGCGAGAGTGTCTGTATCCTGTTTCGCATGGTCGTTCATCCGTAACGAGAACACAAATTGAGGGTTTTGACGGTCGCTATGAATAACGACGAGTGGACGGTTACACACTCTTCACTTTCTTGCATTTTGTATCATATCGCATGGCTACTGCAGCCCGGAATTAGACTAATGATTACACGTTTCAACGAACCCAACTACGGGTCAAATGATACTCTTTCAATTCATATATCTGCCTGCATGTGACGACCCTCAGATCTCCGCTCTCCGTAAATGAGTTTTTCAGGATTATACCGAATGTACGTCCGCCCGTGCCCAGCTCCGCAGCTTGGCTCGTCAACTTCCGGGCATGGGCGAAATCACACCACCGCCGAACCTGGGCATTCGCGCTCCGAAGACAGACCGCCATTTCTGGTTCCAAAGCAGCCAGTTGCGTCGAATATGTCTACGCGTACAACATTAAGTTTACATGAGCGATATAGGCTGGAGATGGTTCGGAGCTGGTCTTGAGCTGTGAGTGGCTGTTCGGGCGTCCGGTGTCGCATCTTATCTGATGATCTGATAAAACTCTGCAACGCTAAACCCCAAGATGTGAAGAGGGGTAAAGGATCCGACATGCGGGGAGAAGTCTTATCCACAATCTGCGTTCGCTTCTATGCAACATCACGAAGCTTGCAAAGGAGGCAGACAATCGTGGAATGAGAGTAATGTTACACTGATCTACAACGAGTGTTGTCACTGCTCTCCGCTTCTCCTTCCGCACCACACAGCTCGGTGTGTACCGTCGCGCCTGACTGATGTTCAACCCCACGCCTTCCACGTACACATGCCGTGGCTCCCTTCTCCCATCCCTTCCTCCGCATTCCTCACTAAGCACTACCACTACTTCTTTACCCCATTGACGACGAGCTCGTTTCCTTGTCCAACCCACTGACCATGCGGCCCAGCTCTCACAGCGACCTACGCATGCTGTCAGTATCAACCGTACTCTGACTGTGATAACCCGTTTCTAGCGAACGCATACCTGTACATCGACGCCCCATCGTTGCGCATTGGCAAGAGCAACATTCGCAGCTTCTTGCTCAAGAGTTGTGGCGGCCGTTGCTAGTTTGCCGCCGATGGCGCAGAGTTCTCCACCAAGTTTGTTCAGATCGGCGGCGAGCTTGAGGAGGTTGTCGGGGGTGTTGTGTGACATTCTTGGTGACTTGAGTGTGATGATTTGATGTGGTAGGTTGAGAATGAGGTAGGGTGCCGAGTGAGTGATGCTTAGGCGCTGGGTATATGTCAAGGCTTGTCGCGCAAGAAGTGTGGTAGAGTGATGGTAGTTGTTGATGACAACTATGGCAAGAGGATATATGCTTACTTGGCAATATGGAAGGGTAAAGGTGTTTGCATAGCTGAACGGCACACTGATCAATACGCGAGCATTCCAGTACGGAGCGAACGCTACTCGGCCAGCGATGCTGTACTTGAAGTACGTTCAAACATCCTAACATCACCAACAAGCATGTCGATCAGTACAGCGGAGTAAGAGAGTTCGTGTGATCAATCATCCAGTCTTCACATTGTGTCTAGCCTTTGCCGCCTTCGTGTCGGTGTCAGCGTACGACTCTGAAGTGGTATATGAGTCTTTGATGCAATACGATAACCCGCTGCAACATCAGCGCAACCATTCGAATTCTTTCCAAGTCTTTCCGACAAACAACACCCATCTGCACACGATGTCCTCTTCGAAGCACCCTATCGCACCCACCACAGCACAACGCGATGCAGACTATCACTACAGTCAACAACTAACAAAGCTGCAAGACGAGATTATGGATCTAAACAAGATCATCGAGAACACTGCTGCAGATCACAGACGTGAGGCACATCCGCTATAACCCTCATTCTTACTAAAAGACAATAGGCGAAGTCTCGGTACAAGCCCGCGCAATGACCTGTCTCAACATGAAGATACTGTGGCTTACGTACAAACTCGATCCAATTCTCAAGGTGGACAGTATCACAGCGGAGAGAATGGGCAGGCTTTTCCCAGAGATTGCGGAGTACTTTGTCCTTAACTGAGTTACGTACTAGGAGAGATGTGTGTATGAAAGCACCAGCATAACAGGGTGATATGACTAGCATTATGAGCACATGGGCGCGGGAGAGTTAATGTAGCAGTCATATCAATATCATCGCCCTAGCCTAGGGTCTTGCTTCAACAGTGCAAGACGCGCAAGTCTCCTCCGCTCTGGTGCACTTATGGGGACGGCTTTCTTCTCCTCCACTGGCTCTGCTTGGTCCAACCTCTCTGGTGAAGCTCCATCTATCTCATCTGCCTTCTTCAGATTAACCTCTACTCTCCTTTGCACATCGCTCATGAACAGTCCTTGATCGACTTCTTCCTCTTGGCCTTGCGTTGCCAAGTCTCGCACCTCCTTGTCAAGCCTCATCTTTGTTTCTCGTACGATTTCTGCTTTGCGTTCTTTGAGTGCGGATTCGCGTCTTTGTAGCGCTTCTCGTGTCAGTTGGCAGTTTGCGAGTTCGGCTTCGATGATGAGGAATTCGGCGTCTGGTGTAAGGGCTACGTGAGTGGGTGTGTGTGGATCTTGAGGTGGGCTGGTGGGTGAAGACATTAGGGGTAGTGGAAATCTGGCTTCATCTGACGGTTTTGGGGACCTTGGAGTGGCTATAAGGGGGCCGCTGGTGTTCTCTTCGGGTCGTAAGGCCATAGTTCGGTGTCCTGGTAGAGTTTCCAGGATACCGAGTTTCGCTTTTTGTTCAGCGTCGGCCAGGGCTTGTGATACGAAGGGATGAAGGAGGGTCGCTATGGGGAAGGTCATGATTTCTACGTCTTGGGGATAGCGGCAGGCGTTGGAGGAGCGAGACGTGTCGACAAACTAAAGCAGCTTCCCGGTGTTTGCTGTAATCGTTAACGCTGGTCAACGCCAGGGTCTACGAAATGGAAAGTACGGTGTCACAGGGAAATAGTGTGCAGCGTTTGATAGAGTTGACATTTTAGACATTGTTTCTGGAACGTGATGTCGTGCATCTATGTGAACCACTCAGCAAGAACGCACAATACAGCATCAAGTCTTCGACTCTTCTCGCATCCTCGTCAACGTATCCAACACTGTTTGCTTCTCAGAGCCGGCCTTGAGCGACTTTATCAGAACATCCTGCTCGCTCTCGGGTGCCATGCCAGCCGTCTCAGGTACCCTTCTATCAAGATTGGTCGGGAAAGGGTATCCTTCAGCGACAACGCTGACGAGAGCTCTGAGCTCATCGCTTAGTCCATGCTGTTGGTACATTACCAACAATCCCTCCCAGGTCTTCTCAACAAGTGCGTGCGTATCGATAGCTTCCATCGGCTTACCAAAGGCTGATGAGATCTGAAGCAGATTGGCAGAACGCATGACATCGGCAGAGTCATTCTGACCTGCGGCATGGAACAGCGCTGGATTGAAGAAGAGACCGTCCCCCATCTCTAGTGGCACAGATACATACTTCTCAAGGAAGTAGTTTTGGAACTCAGGCAAGCGGTATGCCATATATCCTTCTTCAAACTTCTGGCTGAACGGCAGCAATCGCGTCGGCCCGCTCTCCACTGGCATATCTGAGTGTGCGATAGCTCCTTGTAGCGTGAGAAACTGTGACGCGACTTGCATCGCCTTCGGAAACTTCGCACAAGACTCGTTATCCTGGAAGCCAATGTGGTAGTCTCTGTGCGAAATCTGGGCCTTCGCGCCTGGCTTCACAATGTTGACTTGTGCTGTGAGGCGGTGGTGCGGACCGAGCCATGCTCCAGATATGAGAGGCAACCATGGGTTGGAGTAGTACTGCACGAATGACTCCGGGTCTCTTTCGCAGTGTTTCGAAACGGAGTTCCAGATGCGATCGTTCGCGCCGGCTCCAGCAAAGTGGTCGCCGCGTTTGCCCGCCACTTTCTTCTCTTCTGCAATGATGTTTGCGTATACGTTGTTTACTTTTTGAAGAAGAGAGACGTCTTTGCAGAGACCTTTGGTGACGAACACGCCTGGTCCGGAAAGCAGGATGTGGTAAAACTCATCCTGTAATGCCGAGCGTTGTTCTGGGGAGAGCGAGGCATAGTCGGGTAGATCGTATATCGGCACATTCGCCTCGATCTTGCTTGCTAGTGGGTAGTGGCAGGGAACAGACTCCGTTGTAAGTGTCTTGAACTCGTCCAGTGATGGTGGTTGCTTGACGGAGAATAGCCGAGGTCCGATTGGTGGCTGGTGACCATTGGTGTGGTCGTTCGCAGAATGCATTTTAGATGCCAGAATGTATCAGAGATGTTATGTATGGCATCGCCCTCAATGCTATATAATCGCGTCGGCTACATAAATGATGTAAGCTTGTAGGATGATGTACCAGACCGGCAATTCTGCCCGCTTGCGGTGGTTGTTCCTTCTTTGAGAAGCGGAGAAGGCGGCGGCCCCACTTACGATTACAAACCCCTTGCGCAATCCATCCTCTCCTCCAGTACCACCTGTCGTTCGACACCAGTTACAATGATCTTTCGCGATTTACTTTCCACATGGGAATAAGAACAGTGGGTAGAAATATGAGCTATCGCGACCTGGTCGCAGGCACTGCTCTCGTGCTTTTCTTCTGACCCCTCGACTTTACCACGACACACCGGCACCTAAGTATCAGTAATCATCACAGCCTCTGATCCTTCGCGGCGCGGCAAAGCCCACCCCCAGAGCTTAATGAGACCGCAACCATGGATTTCGACTTGAAGCACTGCGGAAGACCAAAGACTCGTGCACTATTTTCAAGCTCCGTCGCCAGTTCAAGTTTCCATTTGTCATGTGCACGGAGGCCAAATGCGCAGGTATGGCCGTACACAATTGCAACGGTAAAACTTTATGAAGAGTATATTGGCTATTATCAAGATTTCATGGACACCTGCAAGCCTTGGGTCATTATAGTAATGGCACATAACCCTGCCCTTGCGCGGTACGGCAGACTCAATCGCGCAGGGCTTTGCAGACAGCATGGTCAATACCATAAGCTTCTCTACTTCTCATCCTCTACTTCCTCGACCTCCCAATCTCCATACACAACTCCAGGTCGTCCATTTCGAACACCAGCGTGTCTTGGCGACCCTCCACCGGGTCTAGCGTCGCGAGGCCCGTCGGAATCCGAAGTATTGTCCGGGGACTCAGTTCGCGGATGATTTCGAGGATCGGGTCCCGGCCCGGCCATACCTCCTGGGAAAAACATCGGGCCCCTCGGGAAAGGCATGCCGCCCGGTGGCATCGGCCCTCCTGCACCACCGCCAGCCATGCGCATCTGCTCTGCCATCATCTGTTGGCGATATGCGGCCATGATCATCTGTTCTTGTTGCGCCTCCATCATTTGCTCGCGCTGAGCTCCCATCATCATCATCGCTCTCATGCGCAGCTGTTCCGCCATTTGCAGGCGTTGTCTTAGCGGCATGCCCTGCATTTGCGCCTCTTCCAACTGCGCTCTCATCTGCATTTCCAGCTGCATTTGTCGCATCATCATGACTATCCTGGGGTCCATTACTAATGCCGGTGCTGAGGCTCCTGACGTGCTGAGATGTAGTCTGGAGAGCGAGCAAGGTGTTCGGCAGTACCAAGGCTTTTCCGTGGGCTTTGGGAAGTTCGGTCGTATCGAGCCCGGTGGGTATTGACTCGCAGAGGTAAAATAAGAGGCTTTATGCCTCTGGCTGAGGAAAATCGCTTTCGCTAGACCTCAATATTCATGATCACTGAATAGATGATGTGAAGGCTTCGTCATTGAATCGCACCCACCGACAACATGATCCGAAACAGTTATAGCGCACGTTTGCGGCGTGCATTAAACGCGATATAAATGTTCAATAATCGTCACGATTTGAGTTTTGGATTTATCAAGACTCTAATTCACGCTATCTAGCCACCTAGCAGTAAGCAATGGCATACATGAATTACCGTCTCGCAAACATCAACTGCCGTCTTGCGAAAACGGCGCCAAAGCACTCTCCGTCTCTTGGGATACATCGCCGGTCCACAGCACTCTAGAATGTCTGACTTCCCACTTAAAGACTCACGTTTAAGTATCAAGAGCATCTCCCGACTGTAGTGATCCCGTAGCTTGTTGCGTGTTTGCTTCATAGTCGCCATGGCCTCCTCATACCGCTGCATCCAAATCCAATGTTCTACCCGCATATGCCTATTCTTCACCGGGACCTTGGTCCTGGCTTCACTTAGAGCAGCCTTCATATCTTCGAGTAGCTTGACGCTACGGTCGTAGACTAAAGGTAGATTGTCGGGAGTCAACTTGCCACCGTAGATGAATTCATCGGGGAAGGCGTCGATCTGCATGCGGATGACTTCGCAAACACTGAAGGGATCAGGGACGCGGAGCTCGGTCTCATTTAGTTCGTCGTGGCCCACCATTTTGTTCGTTGGTGAATTTCAAAGTAGTTGGAATGCTTGGCAGTGCAGTGAAACTCTCAAAGAAGAGGTGCTGGTTGCGAAGGAGCATGCGACCAAGAGAGTGAAGTTCAGCTGAAATATTGGTGTTCTGCTGTAAGGTGAATGTATAATCATGCCTCGAAGGACTTACGATTGGCAAAACGCTGACATTGTCTTTTCACAGACGGTACAGTGATTCAGTCCCTATCATTTGCTGCTGCCTGATTACTTGCGGGATCTCTGTTGTATAATAACAGTGCCTCGAAGTGACTTCCCCACAGATCACCAAAACTACCCTCAACCGTACATATGAACGAACCATCAGCCATGTCCCTCAAAGCAGCAGACGAAAGTGAGGCATCTGTGCGGGTTCTAAAAAGCACTCTATTTGATGAGTGTAAGAGGATACGTACAGGAGTCGAGCGCCTTCTCGAACGAACCAACATCGAGGGAATGACACAGCCACAGCTGAAGTCTGCACATGAAGATGTCGTCATGATGCTCGATCAATTTACCAACGCGATCCAGATTTGCGACGTCCACATTCATAAATTGAAGACGACAATCCTAATGGATCTAACAGAGTCCCGTTCAATCCTTTTCCTACAAGAGAAGTGTAACAAAGCTCTCATCGACAAATATCTAAAGTCATTACGACAACTTCACAGCCTCGAGCGCAAACTCCGATATGTCAAGGAAGGAAGAGAGCTATTTGCCCTACCGGATTACGATACTACTGCATATATTCCAGCCCGTCCGGATCACGATATGGAATGCACCGGACGTACATTGGTGATCGCGCGCATACTGTGGCTGATGAAAAAGGCCGAGAGGAACCTGGATACATTCCCTGCCCG
>Ga0265798_10008576_pt1 | contig 12996 bp, 7 predicted proteins | sample P3T30metagenome_FD_192430 | JGI IMG/M metagenome (GOLD analysis project Ga0265798, IMG submission 192430) | Plant litter microbial communities from East Loma Ridge, Irvine, California - P3 T30 | ecosystem: Environmental > Terrestrial > Plant litter > Unclassified | place: USA: California...
GCCCCGTTAGTAGCCGATGAGTAACGATGTCATCGCTCGGTCGGGCTTACCATCCGATCATTGCGGGGGTGCACTTGCCCGACGTGTTAGACGCGTTTTTTTTTCTCCTTCAAAACTGCATAATTCACACATTATTCTTTGCACGGTTACTTTCCCTCTGCATTAAACCCAAACACGTGTCGAATGCAAGTCTTGGTTTCAATCACGTGTCGAAAAGTTAAGCCTTGGCTTCAACTGCATCTCAACCTGGGTACTCAACACAACCACAATATCACCACTAAAATTCGACTCAAATTCTGCTACTTCTAAACCATGGATGTTTCTGGAGGCAGCGCGGGGTTCTCCACATCCTCACAAACCCAAATACGTCTGTGTATTCTATGATTGAAATTCGCTTTTCCCTTTCTGGGCTTTATCCTTGGATCTGGCAAGCACCGTTGACACGGTAAAGAATTCGCCAAAAGTAAGCCGGTGCCTGAGTGGAAGCGCGCTGTTTGCTGGCTCGTTTGCCCCCCACCCCCATGTTCGAGTTTGATAATGGTTAGGGGTTCGGAGTTGAGGTAATGGATGAGGTATTGTATCACGTGACTTTGCTTGGCAAGGGTATTTAACGTTCGCTCTGCATTGCCAAACGTTGGACTAACTCCCCAGACAACGCAAGGTTTCTGTACACTCAGTTCTGAATCAAATCATTCAGTCACGAATACCCAGAGCGATAGTGAAATAATCCGCACCGTCCTCTGGAGAGGGGACAGGAAGGATCCTCGGTATTAAACACTAACCCATAATCGCCCACGTCTTTACTCCTTACAGCTGGAACCCCTCAGCTATACAAACCTCAATTCACGGGCATAGCAGTAGGTCGAATTATTCAACCATGACGACTGTTTTGCATGCGAAGCCGATTCCTCAAACTTTGTCGGCGTCGGCGAAGCCTGGAGCTGTGTCGTTCTTGTCTCTACCTGGCGAGGTCCGTAACCAAGTCTATGAGCTGTTGGTACCAACCAATGAGGAGATTGAGATTACTTGTCTAGCAAGCCACACTCCCGCTTCGGTCGTGTATTCACTCAGAAGCACCTCTTTGCTCTTTCGCAAGGCCGAATGTGTCCCCTTGTTATCCTCGTGTCGGCAAATTTATCACGAATCGCTATCTCTGCTGTTATCCAGTAATACCTGGGTCCTTTTAAGGGGGGGTAATTCCGAGGCTACCAACTTGGTGGCTTGGATGGGGATACTTGGTTCTACCGCAACCATGCTACGGAAAGTCGTTATCAATCTGGCAGTAAAGCCTTGCAACCAGACATACGAAATATTGTATGGGGACGCAGTGGAAATGTCCAATATCGTCAAGCTCGGCGGTCTGGTAAAGGCTCTCTGGGCAGACTGCGACGCAAAATTCAGAATTGAGCTCGCCGTGCCTGACGACATGAACCACTACAAGTATGTGTCACTATACTCCCGCTGGCATCGTGCGAGAGTCATCCATGTGGTTTTCAGTAATGTCCTACAGGCTCTTCGAGAAGATTCACTGCATCTGAAGAGATATAAAAGTCAGATCCGCGACATTCTGGTCAGTCTAGATAGTTTGGAAGGCTACGTCGAGTTCAGTTATATCAGTCCCGATCATCGCTCGCTAAGAAACACTTGCGGTCGATGGTTCTCTATCGCGGACAATGGTAAAACGCTTTCTTTTTTACCAACCAAAAAGCTAGGATTGATGGCCTTACCAAAAAGCTTGAAGGAACGAATCTTTGTTTCAATCACATTCACGTCACCAGATGATCATCACCCCGGAAATCTAAAATGTCCCGCCTACCCACCTGTTTGCTACAATTTGGATTTAGGGACTGTCGAGGGTGCAACACCAATCCTGACTGCGCTGAATTCAGCCCTCCGGTCTCGGTATCGGACAGAGTTTTGGCACCGCAACCGACATTTGATCAAGATGAGAAGCGGATTTCTGCGCACCGATTTCAACCGCTTCAACAAGTTACGAAAGTTTCTGTGTATAGCTTCTACCTCGTACCGCCCTTGGGATATGGGTGAGAGATTCCACGGCTCTAATAACCTTGCGCATCCATACGTCGAGTTGCTTCTAGAGTTCCGTCTTCAAGATGCAACGAACTTGGATAATCTTCGCATCAACATGCTCGACTTCCTGCGGGTAACTTCATACTGCACTAGCTCTTCTCCCAAAATTACCTTTAAGATCACAAACGAGGATGGAAGTACGCAATCTCAAGCTTCGATTAGGTTGGATAGACTCCGAGAGTTTGCTACAGTCGCTTTGACAGAATTCGACTTGGCCTTTCCCTGGAATAGACTCAAGCCATGCCCCAACATCTGGGTCAACGGCTACGGCCGCATCGTTCAAGTTGAACGCGACGGCAAATCTTTTAATCCCTGGGAGTTTATAAGGGATTGGTGGTTTCAGCACGATTACAAGACAATCTACCAGAATGATTGGTGGGAACTTTGTAAAAAATATACCACTAGTATAAGGACAAGGCCCGGATTATGGGACGAGGATTATAAGCCGTCAAGTTGTACCTTCTATGACGGTACACTGGCTTGCTACCTCGGTTACCTACAGCATTTCTGCGCTGTAGGTAACGCTGAACACTGGGCTAGCTTTTACTTTGCTTTCCCTGAGCCTTGAGTTGGCTCCTGCTAGGTATCGAACATGATGCCGACTCCAAACAAAGTCTGGCACTCGTACACATGGAATTATTAGCACTTAACCTACTACCAGGACAACTGATTTAATAATTCCCTATCATCTACTACATAGCTCTCGTATGGTGTGTATTCCAGTCACTCACGAAATGCATCTAGTAAACGTAACTACTCCATCCCATCACCTTGCGAGCACGACGTGACAATGTAAGTACTTTACAAAATATAGTGAGTCCCAAATTCAAATTTCGTGCCTGCCTCCAAATAGAAGAGGTATTATCTACTCTGGTCTCTATTGATTCAACAGCTATACGTTGTATCTTTGATATTGCACACTTGGCTTTAAAACCACACCAACAATAACAACGATAACAATGTCAAAAGCAGCACAGCATCCAACCTGCGTCTATCTAACCCTACAGCCAATCGACAAGGGGGGGAAGGGGGCTCATTACCTTGGAACCAAACTTGACTTCCATTCCCCACCCTAGTCCCCCAAGACCCGAGGAAATGAGGGACACGCCAGACCCTACAAGTTTAGTTTATACGATTGATTAAAAAAAAAGAGACAAAGCTTACTACAGATTATCAAAATCACATGCACTACCTAATTCGACGCCGGGATCGATTTCGAACCTCTGGCAAGATGCCGTAGTTATACATGAAGAAAGAAAGAAAGAAAGAAAAGATTAACATGTGGGCGATTAGAACAAAAGGAAATCAACATCAAGGGCGCCAAGTGCATCGAGCGGATTATATATATATATGCGCTATGGACTCTAGTCCTACAGTCTTTTGGGAGGAGAGAGAGAGGTAAAAAAAAAGCAGAAATTATGTTTCTCAAATGTCCAACAAGGCAGGTGAGTAGTCTCATGTGGAACGAAAACGAATAAGAAAAAAAGAAAAAGAAAGAGATTTCAAAACTCATTTAATCGTTTATTAGAAAACTAAGCAGAGCGGGGCTTTGGGGAAAAAAAAGAGAAAGAGAGTCTAGTCTTTGGTAAAGGAGTTAGCATACGGCAAACGGCGGAGACATTTCAGTTGTGTTTCCAGGTAGTAGCATCATGTGGGGAGTAGACGAAATGATGTGATTATTCTACAACGTTATTATTTTCCATGCGCAAGTAAAATCAAGCCGTGTCACTCAGCGGTCCTGCGTCCTTTGCTGGTACCTCCTCCGTCACGCGCACCTCATGACTTCCTTCCAGCTCTGACAGCACGATCCAGGTAGGGAAAATGCATAGTATGGTGATACCAAAGTTGAGGCCGATGCTGACAAAGTGGTTTGCACCACCTTCTGATTGCATGCTGTGGTAGGTTGTTAGTCAATGTTACATCCTTGTGACTTTTGGGGGGGAACTTACGCCCACGCAATCGTTTGCCCTAGCGCCTCGACACCTCTCAGGATACCAGTAAGATGACTTAGGTTACTGAGATCTGTCGCGTATTGTCCCACCAACCAGTAGAGGAACTGCTGGAAAGCCTGGCCACCGAATTGCCAGAAGAATACGAGCGCATAGCTCTTGTTGAAGCCGCCCTGGAACCAATCGAATACCGGGGCTTCCGCTGAGTCGTAGAACTGTTTCTGCAAGATAGTCGCCCAGATCCACGTGCCAACAAGGAGAGTGACGATGCAGAGGAATGCTATGCGACCGCGGACTTTGATGTGGATCTTTTGGTTGTCGAGCAAAAATGCAATGATGAACGAGGAGAAGATGCCGGCAAAGTTTGTGAAGAAGCTGGAGAATGCGCGCGCTCGGACCGTAAAGTACGTTGTCAACCATGTGCTCATGAAGCCGTTGTAAAAGTAGCTGATGAAGAAGGCGGGAAGTAGGAGCAAGATACGGCGGCTGACAAACAGCTTGCCGACTGCCTTGAACTCGCCGGCCCAGGTCGCCGCACGCTCAGTGACGATCCTCGTGCCATCCTTTCTCCACACTTTGTGCGCAGGCGACAAGCACATGGCGACGGGGAGACCAAGGCACATGATGACGATGAAGACGATGTATGTAGTCGAGGATACGGCTCCCGTCGTCTTCCGGTTTGCGTTCAGACCCAGGTTGATGGACCCTCCAACAATCGGTCCAAGGGCCTTTGCAGTCTGCCACACAGCGAGGTAGAATGCGCGATCTCCGGGTGATGGGTAACCAATAATGATTGCAGCCTCAGCGGCCCAGAAGAATCCAGCGGAGATGCCACAAAGAGCACTACCAAACAGCATGAACCAGGTGTTTGCGGAGACATTGTTGGTGTATAAACCTGCGCCGTACAATGGATAGCCGATTGCTCCCAATGCCAGACCATACCTGAGGCCAATCCGGTTGTTGATAGCTCCAGCAGCCACGCACACAACTGCGAAGAGTCCGTACACCAAGGCGTTTGCGGCAGACACTGCGTAGGGCTCAGCGGCTCCGCCAGCACCTAGCCCACCCAACGCATCCCACATGCCCGGAGCCGTAAAGGAAACTCCACATGCAACCAAGATCTGGAAAGGTACGGAACGGAAAAAGGGCCCAGAAGCCTTGATGGAGTCCGAGGACTCGGACAAGAAGGCGGACGACATGGCGAGGTGGGCAAAGATGAAAGGAGGATGAGGAGGCAGAGTGTCCCCAAGACTACGTGGAGACTACATGATTTTTATGACTTGGGACAAGATGTGCGATGCTTGGCGGCTTCGACTCCAATTTTTTTTCTCCTTAGTTGATGATGGTTGAGGCGATCGAGACGTTTGATGTTCACCATTTTCTATGGGGCGAGCACGACATCTGCGCTAAAACGCGAGCCTAAACCCTTTTGCACTCGCTTCGCACCGCCCTCGGACCCTTCCGACATGACATCGTTCAACTTTTCTCGTGGCTTTACCAGGATCGTCACGGCTTCTGTCGGTTTGAGCGCTTACTCCGTGAGAGGGTGTACAAGTTGGCATCCAACACGGGAAGCACGTTATGTTGAAATTTTGCGTGGCGCTCACACACCATTGGCAATGTGTTGGGCGGGAAAGTTGATGAACAATCACGGTTCACGCATCTTACGTACTCGGCCGTGTTACTGTTCATTAATCTCATAAACTACCTGACTCCAAAAGTCCAGTAATCACCGAGCGCCACTGTCCCCGACCTAGTCGGTTCGTTGCCGGCCTACCGTGCTCGTGTAAAAAACCAGTACTTCGCAAAGTCATTATCGCTGTACCGCTGCAATACTGGGGACGGGTCCGCTACCGCCCGAAGATATGAGAGGTATGCGGTGAGCTTTCCAGTGAAGGGCAGAAAGTGAGTTTCAAGCAGTCCAAATCCATACGCTTGACAGAAAAAGTCACCATACTGTGCCTCAACAGCCTCTATCGAGGGGAGTCGGTTGTAGCCGTTGCTCCCATATATCCGTTTGGTCATCTCTATCGAGGGGAGTCGGTTGTAGCTATTGCTCCCATATATCCGTTCGTCGCTCTCTAGATTGTAACCCAGATAGTCGGCCTCTCCATTTCCATCAATGTCGAAATCGAACGAAGGGCTGCCAAAGATGCGGCGGTCGGTGCTGATCGCCTGCGAGAGGAGTTCGAGAATGCGGCAACGAATGTATCGTAGAGTGATGGTACTCTGCTCGGTATTCGTCACTCCATCCACCGTGGATGATACTTTGAAGCGAACGAAGCATTTGTTTCCCTCGAGATGAGACGTGATACGAATGAGATGCTTGGCATCAATCCGAATGTCAGCAAGAGTCACTGCGCAATCATAGTGAAAGTCAAACTCGATGATGATGCTCTGGTGTTGGTTTTCATAAACATGACGACTAGCATATGGCCAATATATCGGAGAAAACATGTCGACCCCAACCACTTTGGTACAGAGCGCTGCTTCGAGAGGCGATAGGGATGTCTTCTCGTGAACGGCCATTGGCTTTTGGGTCATTCGGTAGGTGAAGATATTCTGTGACCAGAAGATAGGTCGTGCAATGGCTGCGATCTCTCTGTTTACAGATAAAAGGGACATGTCAGGGCTAATGGGGCTCTTGCCTAGGACATTGACATCGATCGGGCATGAGCACATGACTTTTTTGAAGATCGATTCCTTGATCCTTCGAGGGAGGCAGATCAGATTGGGGTTCTGATACTTGTCGTATCGTTCGAATGTCTTGAATTGATCGTTCGATCGGAAATTCAATACCCAGATTGCATCCAGTTGGCAGAGATTTCTATGGCTTCCAAACCGGATGTGAATTTGGGAATGGAATTCAGCTCGGTCGGAAATATGATCCATCCGTATCGACAAAATCTGGCGATGATACTGGCGAATCCCGAAGGTGTCTGCTACAAGCTGCCGGAGAGTCTTATTAACCAGCGCCATCAATTCTCCAGGCTGCTCGTCTTGCTCCGCTTCGACTGGGGAGATGAGGCTGAAGATACATTTTTGATCGTCTCTGGCCCAGCAAATCTTCACAAGTGGTCCCAAATCAATATCCGGGAAATCACACCATCGAATGGTAACATGATGTATGTAGTGGAAGCGCGACCACGAACTTCCTACGAAATACTCCACGAAAGGCGCCGGATCAGGCATGAAGTATTTCAACTCATAGGCGAAAGTGTTCCGGGCGTAGAAAATGCCAACTGCTTCGTGGTAGATGGTGCGACATGTCTCTGAGATTCCAAGGACGGATGCTACCCCAGATCTGTACGGTTCCTTTGAGCTAGCTCCAAGTGAGCTCGTCGTGTTGTCCAGTTGCGGGATGCGGATAGGATGAGGTAGTATGACGAGACGCTCATAGATTTTATTTCTGAGCTCGGGAACGAGAGCCAGAAATGAAGGGCCGGGGCCTTCTGGCTGAGAAACGGTCTTGGGAATGAGGAGTTGTTGAGTCATGGTGGTGGCGGATACGATCGAGCGTAATTGTAGCTGGCAAGCTTTAGCGACAATGAGAGGCAAAGCAGATTATAGTGGATGTAGTTGGCAGAGTTTGGGGATGAGTGTAAGATGGAAAGTAACTTATGGTATTTATCTACTCATAAGTTGGTCGGTGTGCAAGCGTTTTACTCTATACCATGGTACTGCCCGAGCATGAGTACATTGGTTCATTTTCACATCAACTCCACCTTTTTTTTTTACCACTATCTCAGAATCTGGCCAGTCAGCCACCACTATAGAACTTGAGTAAGAGAGGAGATATCAAATAATAAACAAACTCTTCAACAGTCATGAACAATAGCCATTAGTTGTATTCTAACCCGCGATGATGCCTCGAGTTCTGTGAGAGGACGATCGTCTCATGGGTTGTGATGCATGCTAAAGAGCTAAATAAATCATCATGCTCTATATGTTTGATTATTCAGGCTTATTCCAGGTCACAATTATTCACATGTCACGCTCACCTATGTATTGTGATGATATTTACGCAAAGTGCACAGGTCATGTGAGAAGATGGAAATGAATAACATTAATCTGGAAAATTTTATAATATGAACATTAGAATCTTTTGGTTATTGTAGGTGATGATTCTGAGAATATGGTGCTTCTCAAGTTTTTCGGGATATAAGAGCTCGTAATATGGACACCGAGAGAGTTGAGTCGTCGTTATATCGCACAGGATGATCCAAGATTACGTATATTTTTCGTGATGGATATCATTCAATCATATCTATACCGACCGCACATCGCTTAAACGCGGGCTGCAACAAATGCAGCAGCGGTTGGGGCATCGTTTTCGTAGTTCCTGTGCTCAGGGGTGATGATGATACCGTTATCGCAGATGTTGTCGCCCTGGTGGCAGATGATGAGGATCTTGGAGGATGCAACAACACCAAAAGTCTCATCACGGTCAGCATCGCCAAATGTGACAACGGCGGTGACACGAGCGGCGGCTGCGGCTGAAAGCCTCTGTGTAGCCGTGTGGACAAGCTGAGCGCCCTGTGAGTAGCCAGTGACGACAATCTTTGTGGAGGGGCATTGGGTGATTGCCTGCGGGAGGATCAGTACAGTGTTGATATTATCTTGTTTCATGTTTTGCCGTGCTCACCTGGTTGATCAGGTTGTACATAGTAGTAGCTCCTGCGGCATCGCCTCCCGCCAGGAAGCCGAGAATGTTGGCAGGGTATGTGACACCCTGAATAGCCAGGCGGCTAATTCCTCCGACGCGAGCAGCGATGGCGTTGAAGAAGACGGGGCCTTCCGAGTTAGGTTCGCCAACATTTCCAGACTGAGTAGTGCCACGCGCCCAGATGACGGTGATTGGACGGCATGGAGTGCCATCAGTCAGTTGGTTGTAGGTGTCGCTGTTGTACTGGCGCTTAGTGAGGTCACGCTCCTCGATGTCCTTGGCCTCAAGCTGTGCAGCATATTCGTTGATAGTAAGATCCGAGTCGATAAGGTCCGTGATGGGGAAGCTGACGCCAGTCTCCGGTGTTGGTGCAGCGAAGGTGGTGGTAAGAAGAGCCGTCAGGGCGAGCAGGGAACGAGCGCAGGTCTTCATCTTGAACGATTGTTGATGGGAGTACTGGAGAAGCGAAAGGAAGTGGGATGCTGCGTGAGAGTAAATGTCGATCTTCTGCTTTTCACACAGCACAAAACAAGACAGAAATGTCCCACCTTTTGTACTGCTCCATCTAACCTCGTGCCTACCTCACGGTAATGAGCTTTCCCTAGGCTATTGCGTCGCCTTCCATAAAAGCCCTGGTACCCCGTGCTACCCAATATCTACTAGGTACATGATTCAACTGTTCTGGTCTCAATCTCCGTTGCTGAATGTGAGGTAGCTTGGCAACGCCGCGATCGACGCCCAATCGCTGCAGCACATCACCTCACGCTGGCCGGTGACTGCTCAGCCGGTCCCAGGCATGTACGCTAGTGTGGAAACTGGTACGTTATGGCATTGAGACGTCTTCTCGCGTGTGACATGGGACTCTTAGTTCTGGGATGCGAGAAGACTTGACCTTCTTCTTCACGTTAGCGATCTTCCGGCACCGCCCACTATAAGAAACACGTGGGCGCTGTCAAAATAAACCTGGGGAATTAAAGGACAGAACGTGAGAGCTAGCAGTAATGCGATTGGACAAAGCCCTGTTTTCCGAGCAGGTGTGGCGGCGCTACGACGACTGCGGCCAGTGACAAGAGTATAGTTGAGGACCGTGTCGATTGTCCACTAATTTCCCCACATGCTTCGGGTGGCGTCCAGCATCAGTCATCGCCGACCTCCTCTGCTCGAATGATTCGAACATCTAGTGCACATCTAGACCTGTCAGGACCGTCGGTGATTCGATTGGACAGACCTGTGCTTTATTACACAACTTCTTCATGTCTGCGTACCACTTCAGGTATCGAGTCGAAGGCGAAAGACGTATCCGCCAGCTCACGTATAGATTCCAAACTGGAAGACATGTCCGAGATGCAGACTCGGCTGCGCAACGGCCATGTTTGCGGTAAGTTTGTGATGAATGCTGCATGACTGGCGCAGACGTCTCTTTTGTGTCAGTCAACGGCTTGACGTCAGGACAAATGCCAAGCTCTGACGCGGGACGGCCCTCTCACCATAATCTCACTCGCGCTCCCTGATCAATATAACCTTTGCATACCGTCAGCCTTATGATGTTGAGTCTTATAGCTGTTCGCGACATCTCTTGTGAAACAAAAACGCATGAGAATCTGCAAAGTGAGGAGATGCGAGTACATGAGCCGGCCACTGCTGGGTCTTCCCAGCCTGGACCTATTACCTCCGAACGAGCCATGACAAACCACTAACTGCTTACCCCGATGGCGCTCCATCCTGGAGATGACTGATGTTATCGCCCTCCACAGCGAACCCCGCTCACGACCGTTGTCGCCAAGCCAAGATGCAGGAACTTGTCGCGTTAGGCTGGTTGCACCTTTCCCGAGACACTGTTTGGCGCCTTGGTAGCCTTGCGAGCTTCCGCTTCCGCTACAGATCGGCAACTCTGCGAGCAATGATAGCAAAGAGATGCGTCTTCCGATGACGGTATTTTCTGTGGTATCGCGAGATTTTGGAGATACCGGCACTCAAAAATTGTCGTGGAGAGTGGGATGGCAAAAGTGATTCGAGTATAAAATGGTGGAACAGCCAAGGGTAGTGAGGTGTATGATTGTTCAGTATGCGGTCGGCATCTACCTTGGCTGTTTGCGCAGCGGCTCTCCTGCAAATTACCTACTCTACGCCAATTCATCCGTTTCATGCACGATCCCACCAATCGTATCCCAGTACTGAGCAATGGCCCCTACCGGTAGTGGGAAAACAGCTCGAGCAACAGTTGCCTGATGAAGACCTCCAAGACATTCTCTCACAAGTCTCTCGCGACAACATCGAAGCCACGATTCGAAAACTTGCTTCATTCGGCACGCGTCACACACTCTCGAGCCAGACGGATCCTGTTCGCGGAATCGGTGCAGCGAGAACATGGCTCACAGCAAAGTTCCAAGAGGCGGCGGATGAGAGTGAGGGCAGAATGACTGTGGACTGGAACAGCTTCATCAAGTACCCCGGAGATAACGAGCGTATCATTTTCCCCGTAAACATCACTACAGTTGTCGCAACACTCAAAGGAACCGAGGACCCGGACCGGTACTACCTCACAGGCGGCCACTACGATTCACGCAACAGCAACCCCATTGACTACCAAGGCGATGCGCCCGGCGCCGTCGACGATGCCTCTGGCGTAGCCGTCTCCCTAGAACTCGCCCGCATCTTCGCACACTACAAGCCCAAAGCCACGATTGTATTCACCGCCTTTGCGGGCGAAGAACAAGGCCTCCTCGGCGCCGAGCACCTCGCCCAAACGTACAAGAACGCATCCGTCAACCTCGCGGGCATGATTAATCTCGACATGGTCGGCAACTCCAAAGCAGAAGACGGTTCCACCGACCCTCACAGCATCCGCCTCTTCTGTCAGGGCGCCCCCCTAACAGAAAATGCATCAACCACAGCCTCGCGCCTTAGCATCGGCGGCGACAACGATAGCCCTGCGCGCAATCTCGGCCGCTTCATCTACGAAGTCGCCTCCAACGCCTGGACCGAAATGACCGTCCGTATCATCTACCGTCTAGACCGGTACAGCCGCGGCGGCGACCACCGACCTTTTCTCGAAGCAGGCTACACGGGCGTACGCTTCGTCCAGCCAAATGAAGACTACACCCAACAGCACCAAAACGTCACCGTACGCAATGGAAAGCAATATGGCGATTTGCCCCAATGGCTCGACTTTGACTACAACACGCGTGCCGCCAAGGTCGTCGCAAGCACCATGTGGAGTCTAGCTAATGCGCCCGCCGCTCCCACAAACGTCGGCATCAACACTACCACCTCTGACAACTTTAGCCAGTTCAAGTGGGATGTGCCCAAGGGACTGCCAGTGGAAGGCTATGAGATCTTGTATCGTGACACGATTGAGCCGCATTGGACTGGTGTTATCGAGGTGGGCAACGTGACGTGGTACAATCTTACCTCTGCCACGATCCACAAGGACAATGTCATTTTTGGCGTAAGGAGTGTAGGCAAAGGTGGATACAAGAGCCCGGCTGCGTTGCCGTTTCCGTTTGGGTGCGCGAGGAATTGTTAGGCTAAGGAAAGGAGTAGTGTAGGTAGTCATCTATGGAAGGGAAAGCAATCTTCCCGGATACATACACAAGCTTTAGTGCGTTGGTTTGCACCGGGAAAACTCCATGACTAATGTTGTAGTGATTGGTGTCTTTGGGGATAACCCTCGTTCCCTTGTGAGGCACATCCAGAAAACCCGCAGGCCCTTTTTACAGCAACCTGTCCAGTTTCCTCGGGTATCATCATCGTCAGCCTTGCTCTACCACAAAGCGCATCCAACCCTCCACTCAACAGCCGCTTCGAAGCAATCTCACTATTAAGTCGGCAAACTAGGCAGTTCCCAAAGTCTACTCAGGTCCATCAGTACCTTGTATCACAAAAAAGCTCTTATACTCTTTACCTGCAGCGTAACACGCCTAGTCAAACTACACACACACCTACTCATCTGATTTACCCTCCTTGGTAATTATCAAGCCCATGTATCCAACGCTCACAGTCCATGGACTTCTTCATCGCGAATCTCAGTTGACCAGGTATCCGAATCCGGATGCACCAGAGTGGCTAATCGGTCTATTGTCCATCTCCCAGTGTAAGACCAAAAATTACAGGAGACATGTTCAAATGTATGCGATGCCCATAGGACGCTAGCCAATTCCCTTGACGCGCGAAAGTTTGTTAAAGTTGGTGGAGATGTATTGGGTTAGACAGTGTGGTTGTAACATTGCTACAGATTCGCCTAGATTCATTTCCGGATTGCAGGTTGAAGAACTGGGTCAACTCTACGCA
>Ga0265798_10008577_pt1 | contig 12996 bp, 6 predicted proteins | sample P3T30metagenome_FD_192430 | JGI IMG/M metagenome (GOLD analysis project Ga0265798, IMG submission 192430) | Plant litter microbial communities from East Loma Ridge, Irvine, California - P3 T30 | ecosystem: Environmental > Terrestrial > Plant litter > Unclassified | place: USA: California...
GACCTCGCGATCGGGTCGCCGCCCCGTGAACCTCTCGGCACCTTTTATCCGCAGGCCGATCGGCACTGTCCTGCTGACGATCGGCATCGCGCTGCTCGGCGTCGCCGCCTTCTTCCAGTTACCGGTCGCCTCGTTGCCGCAGGTGGATTACCCGACGATCAGCGTATCCGCGAACCTTGCCGGAGCCAGTCCCGAAACGATGGCCAGCAGCGTCGCCACGCCGCTGGAACGCCGGCTCGGCGTGATCTCCGACGTGACGGAGATGACTTCCAACTCCTCGCGCGGCAACACGCGGATCACGCTGCAATTCGGCCTGGACCGCGATATCAACGGGGCCGCCCGCGAGGTTCAGGGGGCCATCAACGCAGCCCGTGCCGATCTCCCGGCGACGCTGCGATCGAACCCCACCTATCGCAAGGCCAACCCCGCCAGCCAGCCCGTCATCCAGATCGCCTTGACATCCGACAGCAAGACGCCCGGCCAGATCTACGAGGCGGTGTCGAACGTCGTACAGCAGCGGCTGGCGCAGGTTCCGGGTGTCGGGGAGGTCGAGATCGGCGGTGGCTCGCTGCCCGCAGTGCGAGTCTCGGTCAAACCCTATGCCGTCAATCGCCTGGGCATCAGCATGGAGGACGTTCGCGCGGCGATCGAGGCGGCCAATGCCAATCGGCCCAAGGGAACGATCGAGAATTCGCGCGGCAATCGCTACCAGCTATACACCGACCAGCTCGGCCGTGATGCCGACCGCTACGCCGGGCTGATCGTCGCATGGCGAAACGACGCACCGGTTCGACTCGACCAGATCGCGAGTGTGAAGGAGAGTGTAGCCGATACCCGCACGCTGGGCCTGTTCAATGGCAAGCCGGCGGTGATCGTGCTGGTGACGCAACAGCCCGGAGCGAACCTGATCGACCTGGTCGACGCGATCCGTGCCGATCTTCCGGCATTGCAGGAGCAGTTGCCGCCCGACATTCGCCTGACCGTCGCCAACGACCGGACCAGTGCGATTCGGTCCTCCCTCCACGAAATCGAGATCACCCTCGTCGTTTCGCTGTTGCTGGTCGTGCTCGTGGTCGGGGCATTCCTGCGCAATCTGCGCGCGACCCTGATCCCCGCAGTAGCCACCGTTGTGTCCCTGCTCGGCACGCTCGGGTTCATGTATCTGCTCGGCTTCAGTCTCAACAACCTGTCGCTGATGGCGATCATCGTCGCGACCGGGTTCGTCATCGATGACGCGATCGTCGTGCTGGAGAACACCAGCCGCCACATCGAGGCGGGCGTGAACCGGCTGGATGCCGCGCTGCTAGGTGCAAAGGAAGTCGGCTTCACCGTCCTGTCCATCAGCGTCTCTCTCGTTGCGGTATTCATCCCGCTCCTGTTCATGGGCGATATCGTCGGGCGGCTCTTCCGCGAATTTGCCGTCACCCTGTCCGTCGCAGTCCTCATCTCGCTGGTGTTGTCGCTAACGACTACACCGATGATGTGTGCATGGCTGCTGAAGCCGGGCGGTCCGGCTGCCAGCGAGGGGCGGGTCGGGCGAACGCTGGAGCAAGGTTTTTCACGCCTTCAACGCGGTTATATGGGTGCCCTCGACTGGGCGTTGGCGATGAAGCCTCTGGTCATGATCATACTTGGGCTGGCGATCGCGCTGACGCTCTACCTGTATGTCGCCGTGCCGAAAGGGTTCTTTCCGGAGCAGGACAGCCCGCTCCTCGGTGCCGGCGTCCGCGCCGATGAGAGCGTGTCGTTCCAATCGATGCAGGGCAAGCTACGCGACGTTTTCGCCGTCATCCGCGGCGATCCGGCCGTTGCCACAGTGGTCGGATTCACGGGGGGGCGCCGCACCGGCAGCGCCTTCATGTCCGTTGCGCTGAAGCCCGAGAGCGAGCGCGACGCCAAGGGACGTGATGTCATCGATCGCTTGCGACCCAAACTGGAAGCCGTACCAGGCCTGCGTGCGTTCCTGTTCCCTTTTCAGGCGGTGCAAGTCGGCGGACGGTCCTCCAACGCCAGCTACAGCTATCTGTTGATCTCCGACGATACACGCTCACTCTACGACACCACCAAGCGTCTGGCGGAGATCCTACGGACCCGCCCTGAACTGACCGACATCGACACCGACCTCGAACAGAACGGCTCAGAAAGCTATGTCGAAATTGACCGCGATCACGCGGCGCGCCTTGGGATCAGCCCAAGAGACGTCGACAACGCCCTCTACAACGCTTTTGGCCAGCGTCAGGCGACGACGATTTACGAGGACATCAATCAGTACGGTGTGATCCTTGAGTGGGATCCGCAAGCTGCTCAGGGCCCTGCTGCCCTGGCGGACGTGTACGTGCCGGCGAACGCGGCGGCCGACCGGGCAAGCACCGATGCGACGACGGAGAGGACCAGCGGCGACACTCTTTCGTCCGGCGCGAAGACCGCGGCGAGCGACGCATCAAGTGGTCCGGACAGCGGGGGCGGCGTGGCAGCCGGCGATGTCACCAATCCTGCACTGCGCGATCCCTCCACCGGAACTGCGCTCAGCACCAGCGCGCGGCAGATGGTGCCGCTGTCAGAGATCGCCACGTTCCGCACCAGCCAAACCGCGACCAGCGTCGAACATCAGAACGGCGAAGTGGCCACCGACATCTCCTTCAGCCTCGCGGCGGGGGTGACGCTCGGGCAGGCGCAGGCGATCATCGAGGAGGCCGAAGCCAAAGCCGTGATGCCCGACAATGTGCGCGGCGAGTTTTCGGGATCGGCAGCCGCGTTTCAAGATCAACTCGCGCAGCAGCCGTATCTTGTCGCAGCCGCACTGGTTGTGATCTACCTCATCCTAGGCATGCTCTACGAAAGCCTGATCCACCCGCTGACCGTTCTGTCCAGCCTGCCCGCCGCCGGCGTCGGCGCCGTCCTCGCGCTCATGGTGATGAAGATGGAATTTTCGATCATCGCATTGATCGGAGTATTCCTGCTCCTAGGCATCGTAAAGAAGAACGCGATCCTTATCATCGACTTTGCGCTCGAGGCCCAGCGAGCCCGCGGCCTGACAGCCGAACAGGCTGTTCGAGAAGCGAGCACCATGCGCTTCCGACCGATCCTGATGACCACGCTTGCCGCCGCGTTTGGCGTGTTGCCGCTCGCGATCGGCTTCGGCGAAGGCGCGGAGTTGCGCCAGCCGCTGGGCGTGACCATCATCGGCGGCCTGATCGCCAGCCAGATGCTGACGCTCCTCACGACTCCGGTCGTCTATATCTATCTCGATCGATTTTCCCGCCGCAGTAGCAGCGGAAGCGCACCGTTACCGCAACCGGAGTCACACGCCGCATGACCCTATCGTCGCCACGGCCTGGGAGCCTCCGACTAGTCGCAAGCGTGGTCCTTGTCGCATCGTTGAGCCTAGCAGGCTGCAAGGCGGGGCCCGACTATCGGCGTCCAACCGCGCCGATCCCGGCAACGTGGAAAGCGATGCCGGGATGGTCCACCGCAGCGCCTGCCGACCACCTGCTGCGCGGCGATTGGTGGACACTGTTCCGGGACCCTACACTAGACGCGCTGGTTGCTCGCTCCGACGCCGCCAATCAGACCCTCGCCGCATCCACTGCCAACTACGCGCAGGCACGCGCGGTGGTTCGCGAAACGCGTGCCGCGTTGCTGCCCAGCGTCGATCTCAGTGGCGGCGCGAACTACCAGGGCCAGAGCGGATCGAACCGCACGATCACCGATCCGGTCACCGGCCAGATCGTGACGGTCGGCGGCAGTCGCCGTACAACGCGCTTGCAGCTCGGCATTGGCGCGAGTTGGGAGCCCGACCTGTTCGGCCGTATCCGACGATCGGTAGAGGCAAACAGGGCTACCGCTGACGCTGCGCTGGCCGATCTGGGCTCGGCACGACTTGCGATCCACGGCGAGCTTGCAATCAACTATATTGCGCTACGAGGCACGGACGAGGAAATTGGAATCGTTGGCCGGACCATTACGGGTTACAAACGAGCGCTGAAGATCGCGGACAACCGCTACCGCGCCGGCATAGCCATCCGCACAGACGTATTTGACGCTCAGGCGCAACTCGCCTCCACGCGCGCAGTGCTGGAGAGTCTGCGACGAACGCGCCGCGCGCTGGAGAATGCAATCGCCGTTCTCGTTGGGATGCCTGCGGGAGACTTCCGCCTGGCCGAAGCCGCTCCCATCACAACGATACCTGCCGTTCCAATAGCGCTGCCCTCCACCTTACTCCAGCGGAGACCAGACATCGCTGCCGCGGAACGCCGGGTAGCCGCTGCAAATGCCAGCATCGGCGTCCAGAGCAGCGCGTTCTTTCCATCACTGTTGCTGTCGGCCAATGGCGGGCAGAATGCCTCCTCGGTGGGCGCATTGTTCGGCACGGCCGCTAATATCTGGTCGCTTGGGGCTGGTGTGGCCCAGACACTTTTCGACAACGGTGCTCGCAGCGCCGGCGTCGCTCGGGCGCGCTTCGCGTATGACGTTGCGGTGGCCGAGTATCGACAGACGGTGCTCGTCGCCTTCCAGAACGTGGAAGATCAACTGACTGCCGCGCAGGTGCTCGCGCGACAACAGGCACTACTTCGCCAAGCTTCAGATGCGGCCGGTCGGAGCGAAGCCACTTTGCTCAATCGCTATCAGAGCGGCCAAATTGCCTACACTGATGTTGTCATCGCCCAAGCAACTGCACTGAACGCGCGACGGGCGTTGATAGAGACATCAATCGATCGCCAGACAGCGGCTGTAGCGCTGATCCAGGCACTTGGTGGTGGCTGGACGAGCTGAAGACGCACCTTCAGCCGGCGGCATCTGAAATAACGACGGTCATTTTGCTCAGCTACACGGCGCGATTCGAACACAGCTGGCTGCCATTACCGCCCGAAAGCTGCCGGACCATTCACCGACAGGATTGGCCGCTTTGTTGTCGCAAAACGCGACGACATTTGACCCGTCGGAAAATCAGGACTTCCGCGACAATGCCGCGGAAGTCCTGTGTGTACGTGCTTTAAATGGTGATCTCGCCCTCGTCGCTACCATCCCAGTAGCGGATCGCCTTTGCATGGATACGGATCATCACGACACCGGGTGTGTCGATACCCTCGGGAAAGTACCGATCGAGATCCTCGGTCCAGTGATCGGCGAACGCTGCTTTGTCCTCGATCAGCGCAGCGGCACCTTCGACAGTGACAAACAGCGGGGGACCGCCGAGCATACCGACGGCACCGGTATAGCTAAGCGTGACGTGCGGATCGGCGCGCAGGTCGGTAATCTTCCGTGAATTTTGGTAGGCGAAGAAGTAGCTGTCGCCCTGAAATTCAACATCGCCGTTGTTGCTCATCGGACGAGCCGTCAGAGTGCCGTTCGGCGAGCGAGTGGACATCATTGTGAAGTCCAACTTCGCCATCTTCTTCGACAGGTCGTTTAGGCTGAGGTCTGACATCGCGTTGCTCCTTCAATGTGGGCCCATGAAGTACGCCCGAAGGGCCGCAACGAACGTAGTGACGTATCGGTCGCACGAGCCAGTTCGACCATCGGCCACGTCGCCAGAACTCCGTACTTTCAAGACTTCGCCGCTTTCCCGTTTCTACGTCGCCGTCCGGATGTTTTGGAAAATGCCCAGCGGCAACGGGTTTTGGGAGGATAGCCAAGCTGAGGCGGGAGTCCCCTATGCCCGTTCGGCTGTCCCAGTTGGGGTTCCGTCTAGGGAAGCCGGTTGCACGCCAGTACCGTTGTGCAGGACGATTAGCTCCCGGCGATCCGTCTATGGGTTCGGTGATCGCAGACCGAGCGGATGTACGCGGAGGTTCCGGGCGAGATCGTCGTGTTCGCGTTTGGAATGCGGATCAACCGTTGGTGGAAGGTGTGGCGCTGGCGCCCGGTGCTGATGGAGATGCCGCCAATGCTTCGCGAACAGGCATCCGATCCCACGATCGGCCCCCTTTCGGTTCGGCCAGTATTTGGCTTCCGGAATATTGGCGTCCTCCAGCACTGGCAGACCGCTGAGCATCTTCACACCGATGCTCGCCAAGCGGGCGGCACCCACTTGGGCGCTAAGCGACGCTTCAATAAAAAGATCGGCACCAGTGACGACGTAGGTATTTGGCACGAAACCTACGTCGTCCCCGCTGGTCACTCGAACTCTGTTTTCGTAAACATGCCGCGCTATGGTTTGGGGGTCGCTGGCACTCTTCACCCCGCCAAAGGCGCGCGGGCCATCGCCCGAAAGCTGCCAGCGAGCACACGATCCGATCGTTCCAACTCACGCTGAGTTTTGAAAGCTACTCGTCGCAAGAAGGGCGACTAGCCGGTATAACCGCTTCCGGCAGAGACAGCTGACCTTCCGCTGTCGCACAATAGCAGACATTGCACGTCCGTTCGCGCGTGTTAGGCTTATTGCCCAACGGAGGGGTCTTATGGATAAGCAGTTTGCAGACGGTGGGTCTGCCGTAGCATCCTTGCAGGTGTCATCTTCGACGACATCGCCAGTGGCATAATTTTCGGCCTGATGCGCGGGGCGGGGCCGGTGTAGCAAAGTCGAGGCCGGGCGGCCCCGACACCTGAGACCTTAGTAAAAGGTGGCATAAAACTTCCGCTTTCTAACACCTATTGTCGTTCAGTGGCGGGATGTGCGAAAAAACCGGTCCCAATGGGAGACCTTCGCGGCACAGCCGCGACGAGCGCAAATACCAGGAGTCCGGCCGTGAGCGAAAGATTGCGCATAGTGCGGTGCCCTTCCGGGGATTCGCGAAGATCCTAGAATTTCGGATCGAAGTTGAAGAACACCGGGTTCGACAGCGCCACCATGTTGCCGCTCAGCGCCATCGAGTTGGGCAGTTGCGGATAAGGGGTCTGCGGGCCTTCCACCGTTACCCGGTAGTAAGTGCGGCCTTGCAGGGGCGGCGTGTCGGTGAAGCTCGCCGATCCGGTCGTCGGATTGGTGTTGTATGAGCCGAGATCCAGGCCGTTCTTGACGACTTTGACACGGTAGGAAGCGCCCTTGAGGCCGCCACCGACCAGCCTGGCCTGAAACCTCACGGGCTTGCCGGTCGGCCTCGCATTGTCGCCCATCATCATGTCCGGCTTGCCGTCGTCATCGATGTCGGCGACCAGTTCCACCCGCGGGTCGTCCGGGTTGGCGCTAACCGACACGCGTCCGTTGGTCAGTGCATCGACCACCGCCTTGGGCGAACGGTCCTTGGCGAACACCCAGGTCGTCGGGGTGCCGACGTAATCGGCGGTCGACTGGATGCTGTTCGGCACCGCCTGAGCCGGCGTGTCGGGCACGCCATGATGGGAGTCGCTGCCGCCGCGCCCGGTCAGCTTGCGACCGGAGCGCAGCATGTCGTCCCAGATCAGCATCGCGGCGGCGTTGTTGGGCCACACGGGCGAGTTCCACACCTCGATCGAATCGACCATGTCGTAGGAGAAGCCGAAATGGTCCTTGCCGCTCGGGTGATTGGCCGAAAGGTGAATGCCGAGCGACTTCTTGACTGCCAAAATCTTCGCGTCGCGCGCGTCCCGCACATCGTACAGCCGCTGATGGTCATAAGGCTTGGCGGAGAAGACGTTGCCATGGCCACGGTCCGTTGTCCATTCGGCACCGTAAAGCAGGATCAGCGACTTGGACTTGAACTCGGGATCGGTCCAGGTGTTGTGCGCGATGTCGCCGTTGACATGATTGTCGTGGTCGGTGATCGCGATATAGTCGAAGTCGGCATTCTCGGCGAAGCGGATGATCTTCGCTTCGGGATTGTTGCTCGAATCCTTGCTGTGGCGGGAGTGGAGGTGGAGATCGCCTTTCAACCATACGCCTTCGCTCAGGCTGGCGACGGGCGGGATGGTCGGGCTGGCGACGGGCGCAGCGAACACAGGCGAGGACGCGAGCATCAGCGCAGCGACGGTGAGGCGGGTGAGCAAGGCGAAGATCCTTCGAACCAATGGGACTAGGAAAGCGCCAGCACCGCCTGAGCGTGCCGGCGCCCGAATTCAGAAGCGGTAGGTAAGCGCAGCGCGGACGTTGCGCTGGTACAACGAGCTGCCGATGAAGACCGCCTGCCCCGCCTCGCTGTTGTCGATGGTGCCAGCGCGCGGGTTGCCGTTCGCCAGGCCCAGCGTGTTGGTGACGTTCTGCGCGATCAGCTGAAACTGCAGTTTTGGCGTGACGTTAACCTGCGCCTGCACGTCCAGGCTGACATAGGACGGCAGGCTGATCTGGTTGGCGACGTCGGTGTAAAGCTGGCCATTATAGTTGACGTCCGCCTGCACGCGCAGCAGCTCGCCGAACAGCGTCACGCCGGGTGTGATGCGGAAAGTGTTCTCGGGAATGCCGTTCAGGCGATGGTGCGAGTAGTCCGTAAGCTGGCCCGCGCTGTTGGTGTACACGAAGTCCGAGAAGCGCGAGTCCTGATACGTCCACGACGCGTGCAGGTCGAACCAGGCCGCCGGCCGGATCGTCGCTTCGAACTCGACGCCCTTGGTGTTTGTGTCACCGTAGACCGTGAACGGTGAGAGCAGCCCGCTTGGCAGCGTTCGGTAGTCGCTGATTTGATAGCTGTTGTAGATCGTACGGAAGCCCGTGACGTATAAGTCTACCGGACCGCGGGAATATTTCAGTCCGGCTTCCAGCATGTTCAGCTTCTGCACCACAGGGGTCGCACCGGCGTTGGTGATGAAGTTGGAGATCGCCGGCAACCGGAACGTATTCGTGTAGCGAACGAACGCGCCGACAAAGGGCCGGAACTGGTAGTTGCCGCCGACCGTGTAGGCGAACCCGTCGTACTTGCGCGAGAAAGGCGTGAACACGCCGGTGCCGACGCCGACCGAGTCATCGGCGGGCGTGGCGCTTTGGCCGAGGTTGGCCTTCCTGCTGCCCTCGACCCGGCCGCTGGTTTCGATCTGCTCGTACCGCACGCCGCCGTCGAGGCGGAACTGCGGCGTGATCTGCCACTCGTCGCTGGCATAAACGGCAATATTGTCCGATGTGCCGCTGCCATTGGCGTATTCGGCACCATAGCTGACGATGCCGCCGTTGGTCAGCGCGGCCAGCTTTGTTCTGTCGGCGCCCAGCAAATAGACGTCCAGCACGTTGGCGTGGTTCGTGACATCTGTCAGCACCGACGCGCTGAGGGCGCCATATTGCTCGTTCTCATGGGCGTAATAGAAGCCGAGCGCCACGTTGTGGCGGCCAAGAAGGTCCACGGTACCGACTATGCGCGTGTCGTTGATGAACTCCTCCAGGGGAACCGTGTGGGTGCGCGCGAGATCGACAAGGGCCAATCCGTTGCCATTCTGACTGGCGAGGTCGAAGGCGGCGCCCGTATCGCGGTAGAAGAGGCCAACACTTTGACCCGCCGCCGCATTGGCTGCCTTGCCGTAGTTGGCGGTCAGAAACGCCGAGCCGCGGGCGACGCTGTACGGCGTGATGCTGTTGCGTTGCGTGAAGCTGTCGCGATAGCGCATGTTCTCTTGGATGTTGAAGACATCATTCAGCGAGTAATCGGCATGGAGGCTGACCTGCGTCAGCTTCACCGTGCTCCCGACCGCGTTGTCGAACTGATAATCACCATTCGGCGTCAGGAAGGTGAAGTAGCGCGTGTCGGGGCCGGCGATATTTTCTTTCCGGTTGTTGATGCCGGGCACGCTGACCACGTCACCGTCGCCGTTGGTAGTGTAGATGCCGCCGCCCCAATACCCCACCCGCTCATCGATGCGCTTGACGCCAAACGTCACCGATCCACGCTCGAACTCACGCGAGATGTTGGCGCGGATCTGGCCGCCATTGTCCTGGGTGAAGCCGGAATTGTGCGGGCCGTCCGACAGCCGGTAATAGCCGCCGGTAAAGAAGCGCCAGCCGCTCTCACCGATCGGGCCTCCCAGCCACGCGTCGACGCGGTGCGAATTGTAGCTGGAGCCTTCATAACGCACGAGGCCTTCGAGCTCGTCACCGCCCTTGCGCGTGATGAAGTTGATCGCTGCACCCGGCGCGTTGGAGTAGAAGATCGCCGACGGACCGCCGCGCACCACTTCGATGCGCTCCACCGTCTGGTCGATGCGCAGCGACTGGTCGCCGTTGAGCCAGCCCAAGCCGGGATCGCCCTGGATAGGGATACCGTCCTCCAGCAGCGCGACCGTCTGGAAGCCGTCGCTAGGGATGCCCCGGACGCGCACCCCGCTACTCACCTCGCCGCCGGTCGGCGTGGTATAGAAGCCGGGGACCTGCTTCAGCGCCTCCGCGACGCCGACCGGCGCGCGGACGCGCAGGTCCTGGTCGGAGATGGTAGAGATCGCATAGCTGGTATCCACCTTGCGCTGGCCCCTGGTGCCGGCGCGGCCGGTGACGACGATGTCGTCGCCGCTGGTTGCCGTCTGGGCAGGGTCCGGAACCGCATTGGTGTCTGCGCCCGTTGGCGCCTGCTGGTCTTGTGCGAGCGCGGGCGCACTTGCCAACGAGCCGGTGAACAACGCAGCGGCAAGAGCCGCGCAGGAAACGAACGTACAGGTCATTGCAGGGCCCCACCGATGTAACGAGTCGGGGCGCGTATGATAGCTTTAGATATCATTTTCATGACACGCTGACGCGCAAGTGTCACGGACCGCCGGTCGCCTAGGGAGTCCTGTACTCGGGATAGTCAAACATCGCCGTGAAAAGGAAATGCGCGTCCTGGAACACCGCTTCGGGGTCGACGTCCTCTTCCTTCAGCATCTCGTCTATCGAGTAGGCCAGCTCCACCGAGAGCCGCGTGCGCCGTCGTAGCAGCGCGCGATCGACGTGCGGGAGATGGCGTGCGTAAAGGTCGGTCAATATGTCCGCGACGAAATTGTGTGACTGCAACCGGATATGCGTGAGGCTGGGCACCGCGTGCAAGGACCGCATGATCCACAGTGCGCCGGGCTCGCTGCTTGTAATGGCATGCATCGTCCGCAGCAATTCGATCGTCTTTTCCGCCAGCAAATCGAGTCCCGCATCGGCGTAGCGGATGACCCAGGCTTCCAAAGCGACGTTCTGCCTCAGCATCAGCCGCTCGGCCAGGGTCGCAATGATAGCGTATTTGTCGTCGAAGTAGCGGTAAAAGGCTGGCGGTGTGGTGCCTGCCCGCTCGCAGATCATGTTAGTCGAGATACGCTCGATGCCCACTTCCCCCAGCAAATGGCCTGCCGCATCGAGCAACGCGTTGTAGGTCTTTCGAGACCGTGCCTGAACCGGCTTGCGGTGATTGTCCAAGCCTCGCCTCTCCCGCTGATGCAATGCCTGTCAAAGCCGCTCAGCTCGTCACATGAATGTTAGTTGTCGCTACCCTATGCAACGTCCTCCAGAAGGAAAGCACATTTTCATCGACTGCCAGCGATGTCCTGCTTCTGAGAGGCTGTTTGGAAAATCGGATCGCGGGAGGCCCGGGGCGGCCGAAATATGATTTAGGGTTGGGATGTGGACCTCGGAAACCCGTGCGCGGAACGCCGCTATCGCGCGCAAGACGAAACGCTATCCGTGCGATCTGACCGATGAGGAATGGGATCGGATCGCGCCACTGATGCCCCGGCCCGGGCGGGGGGCCGACCGCACGAGATGGATTTCCGTAAGGTGGTCAACGCGGTGCGCTACCTGGTCCGGTCGGGGTATGGGTGGCGAATGTTGCCGGTCCACTTTGGCCCATAGCAGACCGTTTACGGCTGATTTCGCGAACTGACGCGACGCTTCTTGCTTTAGACGATCCACGATGTGGAATCAATGCTCGACCGGAGCGGGATGGACGCGAGCAATCCCCGTCAGCAGGCGTGATCGACAGCCAATCGATCAAGGCACCGCACGCAAAAACAGGGGGATACGATGCCGGCAAGAAGATCGTTGGTCGCAAGCGTCATATCGCGGTCGATACCGATGGCCGGTTGCTGATGGTCAACCTGACTACCGCCGACATCTCCGTTAGCGCCGGAGCTCAGACCATCTTGGATGGCATCCGCAAACGCTGGCCCTGGGTCAAACACCTCTTTGCCGATGGTGCCTACGACCGTCTCAAGCTTATGGACAAGGCGAGCTATCTCAACTTCGTCGTCAAGATTATCCGTCGGTCCGACGATCAGAAAGGCTTCACGGTGCTACCACGTCGTTGGGTCGTCGAGCGCACCTTTGGATGGATGATCCGATGGCAACGTCTCGTGCGCGACTATGAGCACCGCATCGACGTCTCACAGGCCATGATCATGGTCGCCATGGGCGGCATCATGCTGCGCAGAAACGCACATCCCTGATTTTCCAAACCGCACTAAGAAGATATCTCTCGTTCCAGTATCTGCCCCATGGCGTCGACCCGTCGGTCTTCAGCCAGGCCAAACTGAGCGCCATCGCCAGGCAACTCAACGAGCGGCCCAGAAAAACCTTGATGTACCAAACGCAAGCTCAGGAGTTCACCGAGAGCGTTGCGTCGATCGGTTGAAGCCACCCGTCGCCTCCGACACGGTCATGCCGCCATACGCCTTCCAGTTGTAGAACGTCGCGTCGCTGATCCCGTGCTTCTGGTACAACTCCGCGTCTTCACGGCAGCTTCATGCTCGCGCAGCATGCCTACGATCTGATCCTCGGTAAATCGGCCTCGCCGCATCACTCGTGTCCATCTGACGAGCTAACTTACCAATGGCATGATTTCTGGGGAGCAGGTCACAGTTCACAATCTCTGCGGCGAGTTGGCGTCAATGCTCGAGCTATGCACCTGTCCAGACACGCAAAAAGCCCCGCGGTGGTGACCGAGGAGGCATTGCAAATCAAGATGGTTGCGGGGACAGGATTTGAACCTGTGACCTTCAGGTTATGAGCCTGACGAGCTACCGGGCTGCTCCACCCCGCGACGGTTCCGTTAGGAACGAGGGGTATGACATGTGAATGGGTTCTTATGGATACGAAACGAACCCGCTGCTCACCGGCTTCAATGCCTGGCGACGACCTACTCTTCCATCACTTAAGTGATAGTACCATGGGCGCAGTCAGGTTTCACGGCCGAGTTCGGGATGGGATCG
>Ga0265798_10008578_pt1 | contig 12995 bp, 14 predicted proteins | sample P3T30metagenome_FD_192430 | JGI IMG/M metagenome (GOLD analysis project Ga0265798, IMG submission 192430) | Plant litter microbial communities from East Loma Ridge, Irvine, California - P3 T30 | ecosystem: Environmental > Terrestrial > Plant litter > Unclassified | place: USA: California...
AACATCGGCACCTTCTGGGGCGTGTGGCGCTATCCGAACCAGCTCGGGGCCTGGTCGCTGGTGCACCTGAGTAAATGGAGTTCATGGTCGCTGCTGGTGATCATGACCTTTACCATCGTGGCCAGCCTGAAGCATGTGAAGGCGCGGATTCACGTGCCGGACGCCTGAGCCGGCGACGCCGCGGCGGCAGGCGGCGCGGCGGCCGGCGGCTTGCCGATATGCTGGTACAGGAAGCGCTCGACGCGCTGCCAGAAATCGATGCGGTTCTTCTCCAGCGACCAGCCGTGCTCCTCGCCGTCGTAGACGATCCATTCGACCTGCTTGTTCGTGCGCCGCACCGCTTCATGGAAGCGGCTGCCGTGGTGCAGCGGCACCCTGCGGTCCTCGCTGCCGTGCGCAAGCAGCAAGGGCTGGCGGATGCGCGCCGCCTGCCGGATCGGCGAGGTTGCCGCGAGCTGGGCGGCGTCTTTTACCGGATCGCCGATCATCACCGGCATGACGTGGAGGCGCGAGGCCTCGGTGTTGTCGGGCTTGGTCGACCAGGTGCCGGTATACATCAGGCCGATGTCGGTGACGCCGGACCATTCGAACGCGCACTGGTACAGGTCCGGGTCCTTGACCAGTCCCATCAAGGCCGCATAGCCGCCGTAGCTGGCGCCGCCGATGCAGACGCGGCGCGGGTCGGCGATGCCCTGGGCGATGGCCCAGCGCGTGCCGTCGGCGATGTCGTCCTGCATGGCCAGGCCCCACTGCCTGAAGCCGGCCTCGAAATGCTTCGCGCCGAAGCCGGTGCTGCCGCGGAACTCGACTTCGAGCACGGCGTAGCCGCGCGAGGCCAGGAACTGGGTGTCGGCACGCCAGCCCCATACCGCGCCGCGTACCCAGGGGCCGCCATGGACCAGCACCACCATCGGCAGCTGCTTGCGCACGCCGCCGGGCGGGAGCGTCAGCAGCCCGGGAATCTCCAGCCCGTCGCGCGCCTTGTAGCGGATCGGTTCCTGGGTCCCCATGCGGGCCGGATCGATCCGGGGATGCCCCACCCCGACTGCTTCGATGTCGCCGCTGCGGGTATCGTACAGGCTGTAGCGCAGCGGCTGGCGGTCGGAGTACGATTGCACCAGCACCCAGGGCGAACCGGGCCGGGCCGGCAGGTCGAGCAGGTTGACCGTGCGCGGCAAGGCCGCATTCACCTTCGCCTGCAAGGCCTTCATCGCGGGATCGAACCAGAGGTCGTTGCGCGCATCCGTGCTCAGGCGCACACCCAGCAAGCGGTCGCCGGCGAGCAGCGCGCCGCTGAAGTCGTAGCCCGGTGTCGCGACCAGCGCCTCCTCCGATACCCTGCCGCTGGCCACATCGAAGCTGCGCAAGGTCGCCTGGTCCTCGCCTGCGCGGGCGGCCACGTACAGGGTGCCGTCGCGGCCGAAGCCGAGCGGACGGATGGACTTCCTGGTGTCGTTGGCGTCGTAGGATGCGACCTCGCGCCATGCGCCGCTGGCCGGGTCTCGGTACCAGATCGTGCTGCCGAGCGCCGTGTCCGACACCGCGATCCGGGGTTTTCCCTGGGCGTCGAGGACATAGCCGCCGGCCCCGCCCTCGGGTTCGGGCACGGTCTGGGATGCCCCGGTCAGCGTATTCAGGCGCAGCAGGCCGCTTCCCACGTACTCGCCCTTCTTGTTGAAATAGGGGCGCTCGACATACAGCCATTCCGAATCCTGGCTGCCGCGCTGGTCCAGCAGGCCGGTATTCCAGCGCAGCGGCGCGTCGGTTTCCCCGAAGTAGCTGTGACTGGCCAGCTGGATACCGCGCTTGCCGTCGCGATCGACCGCGAACAGGCCCGGCGCGTTCATGCGGTCGGCGCTGACCTCGGCCAGGTCGACCACGTTGTACGCCAGGCGCTCGTCATTCACCCACTGGAAGTCGCCGATATCGAAATCCTTGTACTCGGCAGCCACGGTGACCGACCGCGACGCCAGGTCGATCACGGCCAAAAAATTGCGGCGGCCCGGCTTGCGCATGCGCACAGCCAGGTGCGCGCCGCCCGGCGACAGCTCGGCGCCGCTGAACGCCTCGTTCTCGAAGAACTGTTCGGCCGGCGGCAGCGCGGCAGTGGGCTGGGCGTGCACCACGCCGCCCTGGACAAGGAGGAGGACGAAAGCAGAACCGACGATCAGGCGCAAGGACATGTTTCCATTCACAGAATTGGGCTAGCCTCGACGGTAACATCTTGCATGCCTTGCAAAATGCGCGAAATCTCACACGGCGCCTAGGTTTCTTTGCATGGGGAGGCGTCGTCCGCGTCTTCGTCGCCAGGTTCATAGCGGATGATGTCGCCCGGCTGGCAATCGAGCCGCTCGCAGATCTTCGACAGCGTGGAAAAGCGGATGCCCTTCACCTTGCCCGACTTGAGCAGGCTGAGGTTCTGTTCGGTGATGCCGACGTAGCTGGCCAGCTCCTTCGACTTCACCTTGCGCTGGGCCAGCATCACGTCGAGGTACAGGACGATCGCCATTACACGAAGCCCTCGTTGTCCTCGGCGATGCGGCGCGCCTCGTGCATCATCGAGGCGAGCAGGAAGAACAGCACGCAGACCAGCACCAGCGTCAGTTCTTCCGACGACACGCCCATGCCCACCCGCCGGCCGCTGTCGCCGAAACCGACTTTCCAGACCAGGGCGCGCAGCGCCGGCTCGACGATGGTCAGCACCAGGGTGGCCAGCACGCCGGCGGCAAACGCCTTCATGTGGCCGACCGTGCGCCGGGCGAACATCTGCCCGCGCGCGCAGGCGGCCAGCATCAGGTCGAGGCGCCACAGCGCAAAAGCCAGCGTCAGCAGGGCCGGCAGCGCGCAGGCCAGGCCGGACCAGCGCAAGCCCGGCGCCAGCGCGGCCACCGTACCCATCCCCAGCCCGCGCGGCGTGAAGGTGACGGCGACTGGCCCCACCTGTAACGCGTCCACGAACACCCAGGACAGCAGGAAGTAAGCAAGCTGCAGCAGCGCCAGCAGCACGCAGAGCAGGCGCACGAGGCGGGCATGGCGTGGATGCGTCATCGTTGACTTATCGTTATTCATTGTTTTATTATCGTTTTACAGTAAATAATTCACCCATAACGATCAGTATAACAGGAGCTCCGATGCGTTTATCCTCGCTGGCCGCATGCATGTCGATTCCCCTGGCGCTGGGAGGTTGCGCCAGCATCCGCGTGACCGAAGCGCATTTCCTGAAGCCCGATGCGCCGGGCACGGTGCAGCCGGAGCGCCATGCCGGCGCGGGCATCCGCGAGCTGAGCGTGGCCCGGCCGGATGGCGCGACCTTGAATGGCATCCTGTTCGAACAGCCGGGTGCGCGCACCACGGTCCTCTATTATGGCGGCAACATGTTCCACCTCGACCGCCACTTGCAGGAGTTGCTGCCGGTACTGGCCGCATGCGGCACCAACGTGGCCGTGTTCGACTACCGCGGCTACGGGCGCAGCAGCGGCAAGCCGACCGTCGCCCACATGCAGGACGACGCGCTGGCCATGTTCGATGCGGTGAACGCGCGCTCCCCGGGGCGCGTGGTCGTGCACGGGCAGTCGCTGGGCAGCTTCATGGCCGCCCACGTCGCCGCGGCGCGGCCGGTGCTGGCGACGGTGCTGGAAACGACGGCGACCAGCGCCACCGAGCTGGTGCAAGCGCAGGTGCCCTGGTATGCCCGGCCCTTCCTGGCGATCGAGATGGATGAGGGGCTGCGCCAGGTCGACAACCGGGTGGCGGCGACGCGCTTCCGGGCCCCGGCGCTGGTCATTGCGGCCGGCCGCGACAAGATGACGCCACCGCAACTCGGCAAGAACGTGTTCGCGGCGATTCCTCGCCAGGACAAGCAGTTGCTGATGCTGGAAGACGCGGGACACAACGATGCGTTGCGCGCCAGTGGCGCCGGGGCGGCGTATTGCAAGTTCGTGCAAGCGCCATAAGCGTTACCCGGGCGCCCGCGCACTGACCATCCAGCAGGCGGCACGGAAAGACACCGTGTCCCCGCCGACAAACGCGTTGAAGGCAGGCCGCACCGCCTCGATCACGCGCTGGCGCGTGCCGGCATCCACCCCGTCCAGCGCCCGCCCGACCGGCCCCATGCGGCTGAGGTAGCCGACCAGCTCGCGCTCCGGAAAGCGGCACTGCACATCCAGCGGCGCCACATTCACCCGCTCCCAGCCGGCATGGCTGACGACGTCGCGCACGTGCGATTCGCGCGCAAATCCGAACTGGCCGGCTTCGTCGGGCTGGCGCGGCGGCAGGCCGGGCAGCAGCGGGCGCGCCGCGTGCTCGGCAGCCGTCATGAAGGGATTCTCCTCGGCCGCGCGCCAGGCGACGAATTGCAGTTGTCCGCCGGCGCGCGTGGCCTGGCGCAGGTTGGCAAAGGCCGCCACCGGATCGTCGAAGAACATCACGCCGAAGCGCGACAAGACCACGTCGAACGTGCCTGGCTCGAAACGATGGCGCTGGGCGTCCGCGCACACGAAGTCGGCCGGCAAGCCTTCCTGCCGCGCGTGCAGGCGCGCACTGGCGATCATCGGTTCCGAGATGTCGATGCCGGTGCACCTGGCACCATGGCCAAGCCGGCGCGTCAGGGCCAGCGTGGTGCCGCCCGTGCCGCAACCGACGTCGAGCACCCGCGCCGCCGTGCCCGGCGCAACGGTTGCCGCCGCCTCCACCAGCAACGTCTCGATGGGCCGGAACATCTGGTCGATGACCGCCTGCTCCTCGACCCAGGCGTTGCCGGCGCCGCTCTTCCACAATGCGCTCGCTCCCGTTTCCATGCCTGCCTCCTTGTCTGAAATGCATGCCAGATGCTATCGTGCCAGCTCAAGTGCACTTGAAGTCAAGGACAAATCGATGGATATCGCGGAAGTTGCCGCCCGCTCCGGCCTGCCCGCCTCGACGCTGCGCTATTACGAGGAAAAGGGGCTGATCGCGTCGATTGGCCGGCGTGGCCTGCGGCGCGTGTTCGATGCCGGCGTGCTCGAACGCCTGGCCCTGGTCGCCCTCGGGCGCGCGTCCGGTTTTTCGCTGGACCAGATCGCCGGCATGTTCGCCGCGGACGGCAAGCTCGCCATCGACCGCACCCTGCTGGACGCCAAGGCCGACGAGCTCGACCACACGATCCGCAAGTTGACGGCACTGCGCGATGGCCTGCGCCATGCCGCCGTCTGCCCGGCGCCGAGCCACCTGGAGTGCCCGCGCTTCCGGCGCATCCTGGCCGGGGCAGCAAAGCCACGAACCAGGCTGCGCGCCACGCCGACGCGCCCGTAGGCCGGGAAGCGCCGGCGCACTGCCGCGCCCGGCACTCTGCGGGCGGATGGGTTAAGATCAGCCGCCCCGGCGGCCGCGTTCCTGCCCGCTGGCCGATTCGCCCCGTATTGACTCGACACTCCACTCGACACACTGGCCCATGTTTTCGATCATCCTGAACGTCATCGGTTCCCTCTTCCACTTCTACGTCGCGCACCGCATCTACCGCGTCACCCCGGTCCGCAGCCGCATTCCGGCGCGCGCCTGGTGGATCGGCGCCATCGTCGTCTGGCTCGTGTATATGTGGGGCGTGCGCCTGGGCGACGAGGCGATCGACTGGCGCTGGTGGCCGGGGCAATTCGCGATGACCTGGCTGGGCGTGCTGTTCCTGATGACCCTGTGCCTGCTGGTGGCCGACCTGCTGACCGGCTTCGGCCTGTGGTGGCGCGCGCGGGCGCCGCGCCTGCTCGGGATTGCCGCCGTGGCCGGCGTGCTGGTGAGCGGCTTCGCCATCTTCCAGGCCGTGCGCGCGCCGGCGATCAGCGAATACGACGTGCGCCTGACGAACCTGCCGAAGGAGCTGGACGGCATGGTGCTGGTGGCCGTCTCCGACCTGCACCTGGGCGCCCAGCGCCGCTCCGACTGGATGGCCGCGCGCGTCGAGCAGATCAATGCCTTGCGCCCGGCGGCGGTGCTGATGGTGGGCGACCAGGTCGAGGACAATCCGCTCGGCGAGCCGGAGCTGGCCGGCGTGCTGCGCCGCCTGCAGGCGCCGCGCGGCGTGTGGGCGGTGACGGGCAATCACGAGTTCTACGGCGATGTCGACACTACGATTGCCGAGTTCACGGCCGGCGGCGTGCGCTGGCTGCGCAACGAAAAGGTGGAACTGGCGCCGGGCCTGGTGCTGGCGTGGATCGACGACATCGGCCGCACCATGCGCGGCGGCGGCGAATTCCTGGGTGGGCTGGACGAGGTGGCGCCGGCCGACAGCGGCGTGGCGACCATCCTGCTGTGCCATATCCCGGCCACGCGCATCGTCGAGGGCGCTGCGGCGCGCGGCGTCGACCTGATGCTGTCGGGGCACACGCACGGGGGCCAGATCTGGCCGTTCAACTACCTGGTGCAGCGCCAGTTCCCGCGCTACATCGGCGAATACAAGGTGGGCGAGATGGCGCTGGTGGTCAGCCGCGGCGCCGGCGGCTGGGGGCCGCGCATGCGCCTGTGGCAGCCAGGTGAGATCGTCAAGCTGACGCTGCGCTCGGCAGGCTGACCGGCGCCAACACTGCGCGAACGTCGATCAGCCGGGGTTCGTGGCCCTGGCCAGCGCCGCGCGCGCCAGCAGGCGCGTGGAGTCGAGCGTGGGCAGGCGCGAATTCGTATGGTTGATCACCAGCGGGATTTCGGTGCAGCCGAGGACGACGGCATCGCAGCCTTCGGCCGCCAGCTGCTGGATCACCGACTGGAAGCGCGGGACGGCGTCAGGCTTGATCTCGCCGCAGACCAGTTCGTCCATGATGAGGCGGTTGATATCCTCGCGTTCCTCAAGCCCCGGACGCACGCATGCGATGCCCAGCGGCGCGAGCCGCTCCGGGTAGACCTCGCTTTCCACCAGCCAGCGTGTGCCGAGCAGGCCGAGTTTCCGGTAGCCGCGCGATTGAGCCTGGGCCGCGACGGCATCGACGATGTGCAGCCAGGGCAGCGGCGAGCGCGCGTCGATCAGAGGCAGTGCCCGGTGGATGGTGTTGTCGGGGCAGACCAGGAAGTCGGCGCCGCTGCGCGCCAGCTTCTCGCCTGAAGCGAGCATCAGTTCGGCCACGCCCTGCCAATCGCCGGCCTCGATGCAGGCAAGGTAATCGGCCAGCGAATGCGTGTGCATGCTGACCTCGGGGTGGGCATGCGGGCCGAGCTGCTGCGCGCCTTCGATGCAGATGGTGCGGTAGCACAGGGCTGCGCCTTCGGCGGAGCAGCCGACGATGCCGATGTGTTGCGTCATGCTGGTGTCGTTCCCGAATAGATGGTGGACCGGCCCGCGTGTGCGCGGCGAGGAATGCACGCAAGGAAGCCCAGGCGGCTTGCCGCCCGGGCGTGTCCATGCAGGCGCATCCGGACCTGGGCCGGATGACTGCGTCCTTAGCGGTTGCCCGCCCCGCTTTCCGGCTCGCCGCCGCGCGCTTCGGACTGGGCTTCCTGCTCGCTCTGGCGGTTACCCGCACCGCTCGCGCCCACCTTGCCGCTCAGGCTGCCGATGCCGGCCATGCCGGTCTGGATCTCGCCCTTGCCGTTCGGGTTCTGGAAGCCTTCGGCGCCGCCTTGTTCGTCAGCGCCCGAGGCCAGCAGGTCATCGGTGCGGGACTCCTGCTGCTGGCTGCCGCCGGCCTCGGTCTTGCCCGACATGCTGCCGATGTCGCCCGTGCCGCCGGTGCCCATGCTGCCGGCGCTGCTGGTGCCATCCTTGGTGATCTGATCCCAGGAGCGGCCTTGTACGTCCTGCTTGTTGTCTTTCGTATCCATCGTGCTCTCCGTATCGTGACTGTGGCTTCGATACTAACAATCCGGCAGAGCGCCGCAATAGGTACACGGGCGATGGCTTTGTAGGACTAGCCGCACGGGGCCGTCTTCATGGCTCTCTTCAGGCGGCAGGTTTGCCGCTCGCGGCGGGGATGCGCTCGAGCTGCAGGCGCGCCAGCGTCGGGTACAGCGGCGGACTGATCAGTCGCGATACAAAGCTGGCGACCAGTGCGCAACTCATCAGGCTGAGCACCATCGCGTGCCCGTTCACCATTTCCATCACGATGATGAAGGCAGTCAGCGGCGCCTGGGTGGCCGCCGCCAGGAAGCCGACCATGCCCAGCGCAATCAGGGCCGGCACCTGGGTGTGGAAGACCAGCAGGGCCACGTCGTTGCCGAGCGCGGCGCCGATGGCCAGGGAAGGCGCAAAGATACCGGCCGGCACGCCGGACCAGGTCGACAGCCAGGTGGCCACGAACTTGAAGAACACATAGGCCGCATGCATCACCTCGCTGCCCTCGACCATCGCACGCGTCGATTCGTAGCCGGAACCGAAGGTCGCGCCACCGGTCACGATGCCGATCACCGCCACCAGCAGGCCGCAGACGCCGGCGAACAGCACCGGGCGGCTGCGGCGCAGCCGGCTCATCGGGTCCTGGCCCTGGCCACGCAGCGAGACGATCAGCAAACGCGAGAACAGGCCCCCGGCAACGCCCGCCAGTAGCGTCAGCACCAGGCCCGGCAGCAGCAGGCCGAGGTCGAGCTGGGCCACGCGGATGATGCCGAAATAGGTGGCGTTGCCGTACACCGACACCGCGACCAGGCCGGCAAGCACGATGGCGGTGATGATCAGGCCGCTGTTACGCTGTTCGGGGGCGCGCGCCAGTTCCTCGATGGCAAACACCACGCCGGCCAGCGGCGTGTTGAAGGCGGCCGCGATGCCGGCCGCGCCGCCCGCCACGAGCAGGCCATGTACGGGAATCCGGCGCAGGTCGGGCATCAGGCGCCGCGCCTGCAGCATGATGCCGGCGGCGATCTGCACCGAGGGGCCTTCGCGTCCGATCGACAGCCCGGCCAGCAGGCCGCCGGTGGTCAGCGCGATCTTCGCCAGGCTCAGGCGCAGGGAAACGAACAGGCCGCGCGCGCCGGGGCCGGAGTCGAGCGCCGCCATCACCTGCGGAATGCCGGAACCGGCCGCGCCCGGTGCGAAGCGGCGCGTGAGCCAGACCAGCCCCGCGGCCAGTGCCGGCGTCCACAACAGCGGGAACCACCAGCCCATGCCGCGCAGGTCCTGGAAGATGTGGAAGGCATGCTCGCCGAGGGCCGTAAAGGCGACGATGACGAGGCCCGACGCGACCGCCATCGCGACGACAACCGAGCGTGCCCACCAGGTGCGCCAGTCCGAGAACTCGGTGCGCATCGCCAGGCGCCAGTCGTGCCGTTGCCCGCCCTTGCCTGCCTGTTGAGGCGAAGGGTCCTGTGGTTCCGGTGGCTGGGAGCCCGGATCGGTGGGTGTCATGTGAAGCTCGGTGTAGAATAAAAAAACGAGCCCGCAGGCTCGTTCGACAGACTACTCCTGCTCGCAGATAATGGCAACTCCATTTGCACAAATAGAGTTGCTTTTCGGCGTGCAGGCAGCTCGTATCACTTGTCCTTGAACAGCACGCGGCCCGACAGCTTGATCGTGCCCTGGCCGGTTGCCATGTCTTCGCCGCCGCTCAGCACGCCGCCGCCGGTGATCTTGGCGTATTTGCCGGTGCCGCCGGTGACCTGGAAGGTCGCGCCCGAGAACACGTACTGGGTGCCCTGGCCGGTCGGCACGAACTGGCCGCTGTAGTTGGCGTAGATCTGGTCGCCCGAGGTGGTCATCACGACGAACTTGCCGCCGCTGAAGTTGAACAGCGGGCCGATCGGGGTGATGCAGTCGGTGCCGATGAAGACGACCTTGCCCATGAGCGCGCTGTTGCCGTGGCCGCTGATCGTGCCGCCGAATTTCGACAGGCAGCGGCTTGCCGGACCGACTTCCTCGACCAGCACGCCTTCGATCTCGAGCGGCTTGTAGACCCAGCCACCGGCCGCGGCATGGGCCGAGGCAGCGAGCAGGACGGAAGCGGTGAGCACGCGCAGGGGTTTTTTGAACATGAACATCTCCAGGTGTGGTTGTGTAAAATCTAATACTAGCTTTTTTACAAAATTTCACGCGCACGCTCAGCAGTATGTGTGGCCTCATGCGCCTTGCATGCGGGCCGGATCCAGTCGTCGCTGCCGTGCGCCGGAAGCGCCCGCACTGGCATATAAATAAATCAACTCATCAGATTGGAGAATCCATGCGCATCGCCACTTTCAACGTCAACGGCATCGGCAGCCGCTTGCCTGCCCTGCTCCAGTGGCTGGAAGAAACCAAGCCGGATGTGGCCTGCCTGCAGGAACTGAAGGCGCCGCAGGAACGCTTTCCGCTGGCGGAAATCAACGCCGCCGGCTACGGCGCCATCTGGCACGGGCAGAAGAGCTGGAACGGCGTGGCGATCCTGGCGCGCGGCGTCGACCCGGTGGAAGTCACGCGCGGCCTGCCGGGCGACCCGAGCGACGAGCAGAGCCGCTACATCGAGGCGGTGGTGAACGACATCGTGATCTGCGGCCTCTACCTGCCGAACGGGAATCCGGCGCCGGGACCGAAGTTCGACTACAAGCTGGCCTGGTTCGAGCGCCTGATCACGCGCGCGGCGCAACTGCTCGAAACCGGGGCGCCGGTGGTGATTGCCGGCGACTACAACGTCATGCCGACCGAGCTCGACGTGTACAAGCCCGAGCGCTGGGGCGACGACGCCTTGTTCCGGCCCGAAACGCGCGAAGCCTTCCACCGGCTGGTGGCGCAGGGCTGGACCGATGCGCTGCGGACCATGCATCCGGGCGAAGTGATCTATACCTTCTACGATTATTTTCGGAATGCCTACGGCAGGAATGCCGGGCTAAGGATCGACCATCTGTTGCTCAGCCCGAAACTGGCGCCGACCCTGGTCGCCGCGGGCACAGACCACGAGGTGCGCGGGCGCGAGAAGCCGAGCGACCACGTGCCGACCTGGGTGGAGCTGGATTTGTCGAAAATGTAGGGTGGGTCGGTCCGCGTGCGGCTTGAACCCACCAGACGTAGCCAGCTGATATGGCAGCGACGCGCGCGCTGGAGTGGTGGGTTCGAGAACCCACCCTACGCGTCGGCACGGGCGATTTTCAGCGGTTGCTGCGATCGGCCAGGAACTGCTGCGCGCGTGGATGCTGGGGGTTCGTGAAGAAATCCTCCGGCGTCGCCTTTTCCAGGATCTTTCCCTCCGCCATGAACCAGATCCGGTCGGCCACGTCGCGCGCAAAGCCCATCTCATGGGTTACGCAGACCATGGTCATGCCCTGCCCGGCCAGCTTGCGCATCACCTGCAGCACTTCGCCCACCATTTCCGGATCGAGCGCGCTGGTCGGTTCGTCGAACAGCATGATCGGCGGACGCATCGCCAGCGCGCGCGCAATCGCCACGCGCTGCTGCTGGCCGCCCGACAGCTGGTGCGGATACGCGTCCGCCTTGTGCGCCAGGCCTACGCCATCGAGCAATTCCAGCGCGTAGGCTTTCGCCTCGGCCTCCCTCGCACGCTTCAAGGACACCGGCGCCAGCATGCAGTTTTCCAGCGCCGTCAAGTGCGGGAACAGGTTGAATTGCTGGAATACGAAGCCGATCCCGGCGCGCAGCGCGTTCACGTCCAGGCCGCGCGCGTGGATGTCGCGGCCGTCGACGGCGATGCGGCCGCTGTCGATTTCTTCCAGCCGGTTCAGGGTGCGGATCAGGGTCGACTTGCCCGAGCCCGATGGCCCGCACACCACCACGACCTCGTTTTTAGCGACGGTTTCGGTCACGTCGACCAGCGCGTGATACTCGCCGTACCACTTGTTGACTTGTTCGAGAACGATCATCGTTCAACTCTCTTTACAGCGAAATGGGAGACACGCGGCCGGCGTGCCGTCCCAGGCGGCGCTCCAGCAGGAAGGCCAGCCGCGACAGGCCGAAGCACAGCACGAAATAGGTCAGCGCCAGGATGATGTAGACCTCGACCGCCTTGGTGAACACCAGGGTATTGACCTGGGTGGCGATGAACGATACCTCGGACAGCCCGATGATGTAGCCCAGCGACGTCGCCTTGATGGTCGACACCAGCTGGTTGACCAGCGACGGCAGCACGTTCTTCAGCGCCTGCGGCAGCAGCACCAGGCGCAGCGCCGCGAAGTAGCCGAGGCCCAGCGAACGCGCACTCTCCATCTGGCCTTTCGGCAGCGCGCGGATGCCGGCCGCCACGATCTCGGCCAGGTAGACCGCATCGAACAGCACCAGCGTCATCAGCATGGTGGTGGCTTGGCCGGTCTTCACGCCGGTCACGGCCGGCAGGAAAAAGTAGGCCCAGAACACGACCAGCAGCAGCGGCACGGCGCGCACCACCTGCACCAGCGCCGTCACCGGCCAGCGCACGGCGCGATAGGGGCTGACCCGCGCGATACCGAGCAGCAGGCCGAGCGGCATCGCCAGCAGCAGCGCCGCGCCGGACAGCAAAATGGTCAGCGATAGCCCGCCCAGCGGCCCGTTCGGGTATTGGCCGACGAGGAAGTACAGCCAGTATTCCTGGATCAGTTCGATCATCTGGCCTCCTATACCGTGCGCACCGGGAAGCGGCGCCCGTACAGCTGCGCGGCCAGGGAAATCAGCAGCGACACCGTCAGGTAGGCCAGCGTCGCAAACGTGAACGCTTCGACGCTGCGGAAGCTCGCCGTCTCCACGCGCGCGGCCTGGTACATCATCTCGGCGGCGCCGATCACGGTGGCCACGCTGGTGTCCTTCCACAAATTGACGGTCTGCGACAGCAGCGGCGGCACGGAAATGCGGATCGCCTGCGGCATCAGCACCAGGCGCACGGCGGCAAAGCGCCCCAGGCCGAGCGAACGGGCCGCCTCCAGCTGGGCGGCCGGCACGGCGCGGATGCCGCTGCGGATGTCCTCGGCCATGTGCACGCCGGCGTACAGGCTCAGCGCGATCACGGCGCAAATGGCTTCCGGGTTGCTGTCGTAGAGCGCCATCTTGACCGGCTCGGGCAGCAGTTCGGGAAAGGCAAAATACCAGAACAGCAAATGCGCCAGCAGCGGCACATTGCGGAGGCTTTCGACGATGACCGCGCCGACCGACTGCA
>Ga0265798_10008579_pt1 | contig 12995 bp, 11 predicted proteins | sample P3T30metagenome_FD_192430 | JGI IMG/M metagenome (GOLD analysis project Ga0265798, IMG submission 192430) | Plant litter microbial communities from East Loma Ridge, Irvine, California - P3 T30 | ecosystem: Environmental > Terrestrial > Plant litter > Unclassified | place: USA: California...
GCCGCTAAGCGGTTAATTTACGCCTGAAATCGCGCTATACTCCACGCCGCTGTCTCCTTAGTTAAATGGATATAACGAGCCCCTCCTAAGGGCTAGTTGCAGGTTCGATTCCTGCAGGGGACACCATCTCACAGTTCGCCACCCTCCGTCTTAGTCCGCAAAACCCCTTTAGAATCACACCACACATAATTTACCCGTTCGCATCAGTTCGTAATGGTTCGTTGACAGCCGCACTCTCAAGCGGGTAAAAAACGAGTAAATAAATTTACCCACCGGAATTTTACCCATGCTGACCGTTAAGCAGATAGAAGCAGCAAAGCCAAAGGAAAGGCCATACCGACTACTGGACAGCAATGGCCTCTATCTGTACGTGCCTGTCTCCGGCAGGAAGGTGTGGCAGATGCGCTACAAGATTGACGGGAAGGAAAAGGTTTTAACGGTGGGGAAGTATCCACTGATGTCTTTGCAGGAGGCGAGGGATAAGGCGTGGAATGCAAGAAAGGAAGTATCTGATGGTGTGGATCCGGTAAAGGCAAAGAAGCTGGCGGTTGCTGATAACACCTTCGGGGCCATTTACGCTGAATGGTACGAGCACAAAAAACAGGTGTGGTCTGCCAGGTATGGCGACGAGCTATCTCGCATGTTCCGCGATGACATCCTTCCGATGATTGGCACAATGGATATTAACGACATCGAGCCCATGAAGATTCTGGAAGTCATTCGCCTGTTTGAATCCCGCGGCGCCATGGAACGGGCCAATAAAGCCCGTCGCAGGTGTGGAGAGGTATTCCGGTACGCCATAATCACAGGGAGAGCCAAATACAATCCGGCCCCCGACCTGGCTGATGCAATGAAGGGATACCGGAAGAAAAACTATCCGTTCCTGCCCGCTGACCAGATACCCGCATTCAATAAAGCCCTGGCTGGCTTCTCTGGAAGTATCGTGTCAAAGGTGGCAACACAGGTTCTTCAGTATACGGCGCTCCGCACTATAGAACTGCGCTCTATGCTATGGAAGGACATCGACTTTGAAACAAGGACAATCACTATTTCAGAAGAGGTGATGAAAGGGCGAAGGATACACATTGTTCCGATGTCGCAGCAGGTGGTCGATTTACTACAAAGCTTAAAGCCTGTAACAGAGCCAATATCTGATTTTGTTTTTGCCGGAAGGAATGACAAGAAGAAGTCGATAAGCGAAAACGCCGTTCTTCTCGTCATCAGGCAGATAGGATATGAGGGGCTGGCGAGCGGCCATGGATTCCGGCACCAGTTCAGCACTATCATGAATGAGCACGAATGGCCGGCTGACGCAATCGAGAAGCAACTTGCTCATGCTAACAGCGGATCCGTGCGTGGGATTTACAACCACGCTCAGTATCTTGATAAGCGCCGGGAGATGATGCAGTGGTGGGCTGACTGGCTCGACGGAAAGGTAAGCTGATCACTCCAGCGTGAAATCATCATCAAAGTCGTTCTCCTGTCCCTTTAGCCTTTCAAGCGAGAGAAGATACTGAAGCCCTGCACGTAATGAAGTCGGCCGCTCAAACTCCAACCAGAAGCAATCGGAGAACGTCCGGCCAAACCAGAAGCCGCCGCCACTTTCTTTGCTGCGCTGGAAAAACACCCATTCTCCTTCGATGAAGTGATCGAGTGATTCGTGCCGATACACGACGCTGTAGTTACTGTCCTTGCCACCCATAAGCCATCAACCATTTTACTGTTTTTATATACAGTAGTTTTATGGTGCGTTTCTGGCAACTGGATTTTGGTACAGGCGGACGTGCAGGCAGGGCATTCAAGCCGCTGGTTAAATGGTTAGTCCAGCGGCCATATAGGCTGCTCATAATTTTTTAATGGTAGGTAAACCGTTAAGGGGGTTGCCTTAGAGTACATGTCGGATAGTATTGCAGGGTTACCATAAGGAATATTGATGTGACTAATACTAATAGAATCCAAAAGCTTGGTTCAGTTGAGGGGGTCAGAGGCTTGGCCTGCCTAATGGTTTTCTTGTCTCACCTTTCATCAACATTTGCCCCGTCAATGCATACTGGTAATATTGCTAATGCAAAGACTCCAATTGACCTTGCTCTGCATAATTCACCGTTTGCTTTTATCTACTCCGGGGCTGCGGCAGTAGGTATCTTCTTTGTACTGAGCGGTTTCATTCTCGGATATGCTCTTTCAGAAAAAGGAGATGTGATAGAGAACGCATCAGCAATGTTCGTGAAACGTTACTTCAGGCTTATGCCGGTCGCTCTGTTTTCTTCCGTACTGGCGTTTTTAATTTTTGAATACACAATTGTCGATACATCAGATTTAGGGCAATGGGCAAAAAACTATGAAATAAAAAACCCATCTTTAATTGATGCTGTTTATTATGGTTCTGTAGGGCCTTTCTTCTCAGGAGCGGCGCCATATAACTGGTCATTATGGACAATGAAGATAGAAATGTTCGGATCTGTTATAATTTGTCTCCTTACCTGCATTTTAACTAAGATCAATTATAAGAAGACCATAATCTTAATATGCATGGCAGTACCTTTTTTTATGAATATAAAGAAGGGTGATGACATATACTATGCTTCGTTCATGGCTGGATTTTTAATCTACCATTTAGATTTAAAGCTGAGTAAATACGCTTCACTACTAATTTTCTTTTGCGGGCTGTACCTTTGTGGTTTTCATACTACATCCTCATATTACCAATGGTTAAATAGCATGACAGCCATTAGAATAGATGGTAGGGTCATAGACAATTACGGCCTATATAATAACGTCGGTGGTTTTTTTGTTGTTCTGTCTGTTATAAAGAGCGAGATTCTCAGTAAGATTATGTCAGTACGGCCTGTCTTATATATGGGCACTCTATCTTTCTCTGTGTATGCCATACATCAACCCATCATGCATGTGACTTGCCCAATAATTTACAATCAATTTAAGCTTCTTGGCTTTACATATCTCGAAGCATCATTAGCTGCATCGTTGGGGACTATCTTTATAGTTTATGCTATATCCGTACCTGTGAACAAATATGTTGATAAATTTAGCGTCCACTTATCAAAATACATAAAAGATAAAACATTAAGGGAGAACCCCCATTAAATCGAGGTCGGTATTAGAACCTTACATTTTAAGTCGTACATCTATCCAACTATTGGCAGGTACGTCAATGGCAACACCTTTTACCATTTCGATATCACCATCTTTGGTCATCACATAGCGACGATTATATAACTTAATAGTTATCCCTCCACTTTCCGTTTCTTCTGCTTCTACGATACCCAGATCACCTCCACCGTTTGGGTCCCGTGGAGGTAAAATTCTCCAACCTTCTTTTGCTAGTCCTGCTGAACCGGCCAGAACATAAACACCTGTCTCAAGGCGGGACAAACTTATTCCTTCAGCTTCATCATTTCGGGTACCGCAACCACACCAGTTAAAACCCTCCTCATCAATATCTTCACGCTTATTATCTTCCTGAGACTTTACGATTCGAGCGACTGGCGAAGCTGCTTTTAATGTACCATCAGAGGCCTTTGTGGTATTTGCAGTGCTGTAAATTTTATCATTTACTCCCAGGCTCATAGCGGTACTTGATGTTTGATCGCAAACCAAAACAAAACCGCCTCCATCTGCTCGGCCCATTCTCCACCCTGTTGCACCCCCAACTCTCTGAAAATTAAGCCAGAGGTTTGGCGAATTTGGTGATGTGACAAGACTCAAAACGTTTTGAGAAGCTCCTGTGATAGTCGTGTTACCTTGGAAGGAATTTGGTGAAAAACCTTGTGATACCAGGCTTCCTGTTAAAGTTACATCTCCAGATATTGTCCCTCCCGCAGCAGAAAATGCCCCTAAAGCCGACAAAGCAGCTGAAGCCGTTTTAGCTCCTGTACCACCCTGCGCTATGCTTAATGCCGTAGTAAGTCCGGCAAGTGAGGTGATATCGCTATTAGCACCCTTAGCCGCTTTCTGTCCCAGCGCAGTGGTAAAGCTGTTCCAGGCTGGCCCGGTGAAGCTTGAGCCGTCAGGCAGGTTAACCGTGATGTTTCCCGTTCCGCTGAATACCTGCTGCCAGTTGGCTTTGTCCATGTTCAGTCCACGAATGGCTTTCGCCACGTCAGCAGCAACCTGAGAGGTGATCCCAACCAGTGTTCCGTTGGGGATCGGCGTCCATGCAAGACTAGAAGTGGTGGGGCCGTCATAGGCTGTTTTCAAAACCAGCGCGGTATTGCTGGTCACTGAATCCACGCCTAGGGTATAAGTCACTCCACCCACTACGGCCACAAGAAAATCATTGGGTTTCAACTCACTGGTAAATGCGGTACCGGTACCGGTTACGGCAGTTGAGTTATTCGTTAATGCAATAGTGCCTGCTGGCATAACTTTTCTCCGCGCAATAAAAAACCCGGCACGGTGGCCGGGTTCTGATGATGAGGTTTTTTCTACTTGATGCAGGTGTCTTTAATGAAATTGGTTTTTGAGACCCATTTCCACCCAAAGGGATTTCCTGCGTAATACTGGGTCTGATTGGCTTCTTTTCTTACTCCGTAAATAGCAACTGAGGTTTCCTGAGCGCCAATCAACGCTGTAGCTGTGCATTTCTGAGGAGGAAGAGTCTGACATCCCGACAGTAAAGCCACGGCAGCAATTACTAAGTATTTTGTCATTTTTTAATCCCTTAATTAGTTATCCATCTTATATGAAATAATACTAAAAATAACAAATCACTTATTAGATCGATATGATCAAGTATATTAATATTTACTCATATCCACAGATATAATTCTATTCCTGAAATTAGTGTATGTAATATTTTGTACCCCTCCTGATACGCTGTCCGTTGCTAATGCTTTAATTAGCGTTGTGCTGCCATTGTAATAGGCTGAAGCATAATATCTTGCTTCAAAAGGTCTTGTGCCTCCAGACTGAATGACGCCGGTTACGGCTCCAAGCATTGCAGGGACAACAGCAATATTACCTGACTGCGTTGTGTTAATATTGTACCCGGCGCTGTCTGCGCCTTCCGTACCGATTGGGCTAACGCCTCTCAGAACTTTGGTTTCATTGGTTATAACGCACCTGCTTTGCGCGTCCCAGATCGCTATCCCCCACTTTGGTGGGGTTTGATACTGGTAGCCGAAAACAAATACATTCAGCCTGAAAGTGCTTGCGCCCTGGCATGATGCATAGATTCTCCACATAGCCGAGGTAGAATCATACGCATACCAGAAATACACATTAGGATCAGGCGAGTTAACAAATATAAACCTGACCGCCCCATCATTAGAATGGATCGCCTGAGATGCAACAGTGCCTCCGTTCAAATTTAGCGTGTAAGTTGTCTTAGATATCATGCATAAAGGCATCGTATCATCTATATAAAATGGCACACCTGCCGTATCTGTCAGCATTGCTCCCCATGTCGCCATTTTATTTCCTCACATACAGAAGAAAATTTCCACCCAGAGCTGGCTGTGTCCCTGTTGAAAAGTCCGTGTCAGCCACAGATGTTAGGGTCAACGTTCCGCCGGAAATGGCAACCTTTCTCCTCTTTGTTGTTAAGTCTCCAGTTGAGGGCTGAAAGAGATAATCCAGAACATAACCAGAAGGCAATGATATTGTTGAACTTCCGGTTTGCTGGCCTGCGGTTACCTTAAAAAATCCTTTAACAAGAATGCGAACAAGACCTGTATTATTATCAATCCCGTTCGCATCCCACGTTCTGATACCCCACGAAGCCATTAGAATTGCCCCGTAATTAAACCAATTTGTACTCTGAGAACGCTGTTTTCATCCTTGATGCTCTGGGTGACATTCGTCGTTTTCATTGCGCCATTTCCTGATGATCCGTAGTTTTCAAATGTGCCAGCCTTATCCAGCTTCCAGCCAGAGGCGTTCTGCACATAATTGGTAGACTGGATGAAGTTGCCGATTTTAGCGTTATCGATAGAGCCATCCTGGATGAATGCGGAACGAAGGAATACTTGCCCATTTAAAGCAGCAAAGGCGAGCTGATAACTACCGGCAGTACTCCCTGTATAGATTCCAAACTGGTCAGCATTAAACGCAATGGTAGACTTATAGCTACTTCCAGACGGCTCAATACCCATCGCCATGCCAGTTTTGAAATACTGACCGTTTCTGAGTATCTGAAGCCCAACATCATAGAATGCGCTGGCGCTTCCATCAGCATTTACCGTGGCAGTCAGTTTCTGATTTACTGAAGAGGTAAGATCGCCAATCTGCGCCTGGACAAGCGTGTTCTGTTCAGCCATCGCCTGATTTACATCAGCAATGGTTGTTTTGACAGTGATAATATCGGCACGAACCTCACCATACTGCCTGAACTGATGGTCTACGCTCGCATCATTATCAAGAGCGTTTTGAAGCATTCCTTCAATATTGGTATCGATATGCTCTTCGAGGTTTTTAAATGCTCCAGATTCACGGATAGCTTCATCAATATAATCAATCATGCCTGGAATATCTGACGATGCTTTACCTGATACTTCCACGAAAGGAGATACGCCGAAGGCATTCTTGGTTCTGACGTACATGTAATAAGTGGTATCAGCTTTGAGCGCGTGCAGTGTCCATTGAGATGCGCGGCCAAGAAACTGAGCTTCATCTTCTATACTACTGATACTTGTCGCGGGTACCTCACCTGTAAACCAGAACTCAAAAGAGGTATCAGTCGTGGCCGTGACATTCATAACAGGAACAATATCAGCCGAGAATAGACCTGGAGTCCACTGAATATAAGATGGCGCTCCCGGAGCACCAATCACCAGGCTAACCTGAGTTTCAGCACCCTTCATGCCATTCTCATTACGACCTCTTACACCAAGCGTGTAGCTCCCGGCGTTGAGTCCGTAAAAATCATAGCGGAACAACTCCGTTTCGTACTGCGCCACAACCTTTCCATCCAGCGTATAAACATAAAGCTCAAACACTATCTTTTTGGTTGTGGTGGCTGTTTCCCACGTTGCTGTGACTTGTATCGTCTCGCTATTGGTGTTGATGATCCTCAGGTTTTCAATATTAGGGACGCGGTAGCCATTCAGGGTGTCGTTGGGTATCTCGAAAACAGCACCCTCATCCACTATCGCTTGCTTATTTGGGTCATGCTGAGCAGCAGTAATGGTATAGACGGAATTATTATCAGCTTCCGCGATACCGATAATACGGAACAGACGCGTAGCCAGTTGGCCTGTAGAGATGACAAATACAGTGCCGTCCCTTACCCATGCCGGGGTGGTTTTGAGGGTAATAGCGCGACCTGAAACAGATTTAATTTCATACTTAACCAGTTTCCCATTAGAGCCGACTAAAGAGATGCTATCTCCGCTTCCTGCCAGGGCAGAAACATCGGCATCCACGGTTATGACTGCGGCAGCGTGAGAGATAATCCTCCCCCCTAACCGGGCAGCGGCATAGTTATTATCCATCAGCTCTATAATGTCGCCTGGCGTAAAGGCAATAGCATCGCGAGCCATCTGAAACTGCACTTTCTTGGTCTCGCGCTTTGCGGTCTCAAGCAGCCATTTTCCTGCCCGCCAAGCCTGACCACGGGAAGTGCAGCCGAAGGCCTCAAGCGTTGTCTCGTTATATTCAAAACGCGCTATCAGGTCATCGTCTGATACGTACTCTTTTTGCTGCTCCCAGCCATTATCAGGGTCAGTCCAGGACACAACCACCGCATTGAACCGCTCTGATCGCTTGGTGCTGCTGTATGTAAATTTCCCATCAACAACATTGGCATTGGTCACCGCTGCAATCGCATCTTGTGGCGCATCAATGGAGACAGAGAGCCTCATACCATCCCAGAGCGCGATGCCACGAAACATCCCGGCGATGTTGTCCAAAATGTCACGCGCTGATGCCTGTTCAGTGATGTAAGCATTCAGAGTCATCCTTGGCTCTCTGCCGCCGTACCCATCATCAACCAGCTGATCGCAATACTGAGAAAGGATATAAAGCGAGCCATCGTCCACGTCGATATATCCTGCCCGCCGAGACAGACCATAGCGGTCATTCTTGACCAGTGCACGAAAAAGCCATGCCGGGTTATTAGTCCAGGCCGATTTAAAACCGCCGGTCCACAGCCCTGTGTATGTGCGCGTAATAGGATTATAGTTATCTGGAACATCAACTATCAGGCCGCGTAGGTGATAAGTGCGGCTTGGGGTGTCGGTATACTGGTCACGGTCGATTACGGCGCCTGAAATGGCAGAGAATGGATAGCTAAGGTTATCGTCTGTAATTTCGACATAGCTGTTCCAGATGGTGCCATTAACTAGGGTGTCTACAGTGCTGTCAGCAGTTATTCGGCGCACCCGAATATCAAAAGGTTTAGTATCAGGGGCGTCAATTACGTGAGCTTCCAGATACTCACCATTTTGCTTACCGGTTATCGTAACTGTCTCCTGAATACTCCAGGCACCATTGCCTACTCTCGTTTCCAGAACCAGAGTCACGGAAGTATTTTTCTGATTGCCTTTTGAGTCTTGCTCAACAAGCGAGGTCACGCCCACGTTGAATCTTACCCGTGTTACATCTACATCCGTAACAGTGCGTACCAGAGGCGTTGCCTGGGTTACGTCAGTGTTGATGATGGTAGTTGCCTCAATAGCTGAAAAGCCATTAATCGGAGACTGGGATTCTGAGCCGGGACGCCAGGCGACTGTCACACCATTGATATTCACATCGCCATTTGCCGCTGTTATTGGCGTTTTATTAACGAGGAAGGATGATAGATGAGATTGATCAATCGGTCCGTAAATCGGACCTTCTGAAATTAAATCGAGAACCTTGTAATACTGCTTTGATTTTAAATTGTCGTTTAGCAGTTTTGGTGTTGAGGCCTTTCCGCCGCCTGAGCTCATGTGCTACCTCAAAATTAGACAGGGTTAGTTAGCTGATAATTTCGTCCCAGTTATCGGTGTTGCTTGTATCTATGCCCAGGCTAATTACATTACTGCCTACAAGCATTTCTCCAAGCAAGATGGGGACAGGTTTACCCTGCCCAACCCGATTCTCTGCACTGGTAAAAGAGTTATTCGTAATGGAGTTTGACTCTGCTGCTTCTGCTGAGGTTTTAGTCTTCATGTTGTGTGCGCTGTAGACCGAGTACGCTACGGACAACACAGCGATGATGATCGCCCCAACAATCGCGCCTTCTACTGATGGGACGAAGTGAACTGTGGTCCCATCTTCCAGCTTCCTGTCCATGTGCCACTTCACTGACTGCTCAGAGATATCTTCCCCGGCAATGCGAAGGTTTATTTTTGAAGTGAGGAAGGCTTTCTTAAATTGCTGGCTTTGGGCTATCAACAGCCTCAAGCCCTGTGCAGGTGTATCGACGTGAAGTTCTACCTGGCGGAAATGTCTGCGGAGATGCCCGCTAAATTTAAAGATGAGCACTGTTCACTCCTCCAGATCGAGTGAGTCTGTTTAACATAAGCAAGTCGGTACGGTTCGCGCCTGCTGATATGGCCGGCGCAGTCGTGGTGAATGACCTGATTGTCCTGAAGCAAAACCATCGCGTGGCATGGGTCAGCACCGGGGAAAGGCTGTCTGATAATCACGTCACCCGGCTGAGCATCTTGCATTTGGATCAGCCTGAACCCATTGGCCTCTAAATTCTTCAGGTAAAGGTTCTCTCCCCGCAGCCACCACCCGTTAGTCCGCTCAAAATCAGGCAACTCGACGCCGCAAAGGTGATATGCGTCCCTCATGAGCGAGTAGCAGTCCATAACGCCATGCTCAAACTTGCGCCCGTTAAGGTGTGGCACAGGGCGGTATTTATGAAGCAAGCCATCACATGCCAGCCACCAGGGCAGGCCCGTCAGAACCTGCATTTTCCTGTCAGCAGCGGATAGGTAGTGATGTTCTGGGGGGTGAGAATGAAATACTGCGGTAATTTCCCCTTCTGACTCGGCCTCAAGCCAGTCTTCATCACTGATTCTAAAGTTTGTTGAAGGTGTTGGATGCGTGTTGCTGCAACGAAAGAGGCGGCAATCGTCAATTATCAACCCGCAAACCTCATCGGTGGATGTGGCCGCATAAGTCAGGCAATCTTTCATCACGTCACCTTTTGCGAGCCGGGGAAGCTGCTGATTGGCATCGGCTCAGGCCGAGGGAACCGCATCCGGCAACCTGAACGCCGGTGTGAGCATTTATCCTTACCCATATCGCTCGTTGGGTTATCACGCTCATCTGCAACAGGCGGCCCATCATATCCGCACCCGGTGCCGCGATAAGTCCACTGACAAACGTCAGCAAGTATTGTTCTGGCCGGGATGATGGCGTTGTCACAGTCTATGGGAGTCGCCAGTGAGTAGGTTACCTGCTCATAGGTTTCCTGAGTCATTTCCTCAACGACATAGCGCGACACGGCCTCCTGAGTTGGATCAGCATCAGCGTTACCGTTAGGGAAATTTACGGCATCCAGATGCTTTACCGACACCTGACGCCGGGTGATCACCACTCCCAGCATATCGTCGAAGTCGTGATTGATGCCGGTGATAAGGCCCGTGACGTTTGCCACGGTCATTGTTGGCCGTGCGTAGGAACCTTCATTCTTGCTCTCGAATCCCTCGACTGCTATCGGGTAGGCCTGATAAGCACTTCCCTTCCACACTACGTTGCCGTAATAGGCATTTGTGCCTGAGTGAAACCTGATTACGTCGCCACCATAGGGTTGCAGGTCAGCTTCAAACAGGTCGATGAATGCACCCACGCCAGCGTCCACGCTTTCAATTATCAGCCCTGCTGGTATGTCTCTCATCGCGGCACCTGCTCAAATGTTGCTGACAGTTCATAGTAAGCACCTGTCTTTTTCAGGGACCATGAGCGGCAAACAAATAACGCCTTCACCCCTGTATCAGAAGGAGTCCAGTAAAACGACTCAACAGCCATTCTCGCCTTCAGGAACGCGTCGGCCTGTTTAGCGTGATTTGGCCTTCCGCACATCCCGTCAGCACCCGTGAAGGTCAATGAGTAGCTGTCCATCAAAGGATTAATTCCTTTGGTCTGGCGCTGCTCGTAGCCGTCTCCAAGCTTCACGACAGTCACATTTGGGGCGCGACTTGCCGTGAAGCCTTTTTGAGGGCTCCATGTGAAAGTTTCTGGCATTGGATACTCCGGTTACCTGCTTTTTTGTAGCATCCCACCTGGGCGCTGCTGGTCTTTGATTGCTTTAAGAGACTGGTCGTAAGCTATTTTGGCGAAAGTAGCCTGGGTTTGAGTTGTGTCGGCGGTCGAGCCTTCGAAAGTAAAGTGGTTCACTTGGTGGATTACACCTCCACCACCGCCCGAGCCAGCCAGGTCTTTATTGCTGATAACTGAGCCGTTATCGCCGGGGATCATGTACTGCTTCCCGGTGCTGGCTTGATAAATCTCAGGCATCCCGCCTTCACCTACCTGGTACATTGAACCGGCTGAAACCGGCCCGCCGTTCTTACGGGCTCCAGCGATACTCATTGCTTGTGCTGAAAGCATTGCCTGCCCATAAGCAGCCTCTCCAACAGCCGCAGCTGTACCATAAGTGGCAATGGATGCACTCATGGCGGCTGGTGCCCATGCCGCAGCAGCTATAGAGGCTTGGGTAATGGTCATCGCCTGTCCCGCAGCGGCAGCAGCCTGCCCCATTACCATACTCTTCACGTACTGGAGGCCCATCTCGACTAAGCTGCCTACCACACTGTTCAGAATGGTTGAACCGATGTTAGCCAGCGACTCCTGAAGGCTCTGAGTGCCATTAATGAGGCCTGTTATCGCATTGGTAGCGCCACCCTGAAGGGAGTCAATAGCCCCACCAAGCAGCTGATTGGTCTGGTTCTGATTTTCCCAAATCTTCCATGCAGCATCGATGCGGGCCTGTTCATACTCGGTGTTCTGAGCATTCATCAGCGCCAGGCCATTTGCGGTTATTACCCCTTTCTCTGTTTCGAACTGCTGGATTAGGGCAAGCTTGCGCGCATTTTCGTTGGCTAATGCCTGAACCGGGTCGATAGCCCCTTGCGCATCCTGCAAAGCAGTTACACCGGAGTTACTCTCTGCTCTGATTTTGGCAAGGTTGACCTGGTGCTCTAGAGCAAGCTTTTCTGAGGTTTTGTTGTACTGTTCCTCTGTAATCTTCTTGGCTGTTAGCGCTGTTTTTAAGTCATCAACATCCTGCTTATAACTGGCATCTTCCTTTGCTTCCGGAAGAAGCTTCTCTGCTGCGGCTTGCGCCCGGATTGCATTGCCGGTATCCCATTTCGCTGCGGCATACTGACCGGCAAGTTTGATATCGTTCTGTGTTGCCGCGCTACCCAAAGATTGCTGAGCGGTGAGTATCGCCTGCTCTCGACTGAGTTCACGCGTCGAATCGCCAGCCAGCTCAGACTGTTGCTTTAAATTAGCCAGTTTCTCAGCGACGCTTTCTGCTTGAGAAGCTGCTTTTTTTCCTGCTGAGGCTGAATCTTTAGTCTCTTTCTTTAATTCCTGCTGTGCCTTTTGAGCGTCAAACTCTGCCCCTGCTCGTTGCCTGGCTAGATTTACAGCTGCCTCATCTCCACCTAGAGCCCTTATTTCCTTTTCAGTTTTTAATTGAGCACGCTTTCTTTCATCAATTTCCCCCTCAATTTCAACTTGGTCTAAAAGTTTATCGAGGTAGTCTTGAACTTTGGTGGGCCTGTCAACTTTCAGGCTTGATGAATTGAATTTCTCCTTCGCCGTAGCAGCTAGGTTAATCGATTGGGCGAAATGATTCATCATGCCGGCAGCGTCACCGGCTGCCGTACTTTCCCGACTGAGGAGGTCAATGCCCGCTTTCAGGCCGGTAGTCAGCTGGGCCTGGCCAAGGCTGATGGCGCTTTGCGTCTGGCTCAGGCGCTTCTGTGCCTTTTCCAGCGCGTCAGCTGCAATGTACTGATCGTCCATTGCTGAAGACAATGCGTCAGCAGCCTGGCGCCCGCGCGTCGTGCCCTTACCCCAGTTGTCGATCT
>Ga0265798_10008580_pt1 | contig 12993 bp, 10 predicted proteins | sample P3T30metagenome_FD_192430 | JGI IMG/M metagenome (GOLD analysis project Ga0265798, IMG submission 192430) | Plant litter microbial communities from East Loma Ridge, Irvine, California - P3 T30 | ecosystem: Environmental > Terrestrial > Plant litter > Unclassified | place: USA: California...
ATGCCGACGCCTGGCTGCACGGTGTCGATCAGTGTCGTACCGATGCCACGGATCGAGACAAACGCGCGGCCCACGCTGTCCGAATTGATGTTTAGGCCCGGCGTGTAGGACGCGACGTCCTTGACGGTGTTGACCTGCAGCTCCTTCAGCCGATCGCCGGTGATCGCGGTCACCGCGATGGGCACGTCCTTCAGCGACTCCTGGCGCTGGCGGGCGGTGACGACGATGTCATCGGAGCTGACGGACGTTGCGGTCTTGGCCGTATCGGCGGCGTCCTGTGCAAAGGCCGGTACGGTCGTGAAGGCGGCGGCGGCGCATCCTGCGGCGAGCAATGTCTTAAAGCGCATTGGATCCTCATCCCTTTAGAGCGCCGATCCATTGCCGGCTACTTCTACAGTCAGAGCTATCCGATAGCTTACCTGTATGAAAGGTCTCGGGCTATGCCGTCCGGCTCGCGGGCTTCGCCGATCGGTGCGCTACCAACAACTATAGCCGCCGTCCGCGAGGACGATGCTGCCGGTCATCAGGCTCGCCGCATCCGACGCTAGGAACGCGACGATCGATGCGACTTCTTCGGGTTCGCCGAGACGGCCCTGCGGCGTGCCGTCGATCCAGCGCTTGTACATCTTGCCCTCGCGATCCGCGAAGCTGTTGAGAACGGTGTTGATATAGGTCGGCGCGACCGCGTTGACGCGGACGCCGCGTGGCGCCCATTCGGCAGCGAGGCTCTTGGTAAGCTGGTGCACCGCGGCTTTCGATGCGTTGTAATAGCTCTGCGGTTGCGGTCGGTTGACGATGAAACCGCTCATCGACCCGACGTTGACGATCGCGCCCTTCCCCGCCGCCAGCATGTGCCGGCCAAAGGCGCGCGCACACCAGAAGGTGCCGTTGAGATTGACGTCGAGCACGTTCAGCCAATGCTCGTCGGCGACGTCCTCGGCTGGGGTCCCGCTGCGCGCGATGCCGGCATTGTTGACGAGGATGTCGATCGCCCCGAGCTGGTCGGCGACGGCGGTCACGCGGGCGGAATCGGTCACGTCCATCGCAATACCGTCGACCGCATAGCCCTTGCCTGAGAGCGCGACATGTCCTGCCGCGATCGCCGTCTCGTCGCGATCGGCGATCGTCACGTGCGCGCCCATCTCCGCCAGCGCTTCGGCACACGCCAGACCAATCCCCGCCGCGCCGCCGGTCACGAGCGCGCGGCGACCGGTAAGCTTCAGTCGTTCGAGATACATGATCGGTCCTCAGGGCAGGAAGGGTGCGGCAGGCATGACGGGCTCATGTCGCGCCTCCTGCCGGACAAACGAATAGACCTGCCGCGTCTCGGCATCGAATGCGCCCCAGGGCAGGCGGCCGTCGGTCGCGAACCGGATCCACAGCGCGTGCATCCGTTCGGCCAGATCTTGCGGCGGATTGGGTCCGCACAGCCCCTGCTCGCCGGTCGCGCACGCCAAGGCGTCGAACACGAACGGCAGCTCCATGCCGTGCGACGCGCCGAGCTCGCCGCCGAACATCGGCGAGCGCCAGTCGAACTCGTACATGTGCGTACGCCCCTTGTGCGCCTCCGCAAATCGCCGCGCGGGCCAGCGAAAAACGAGATCGTTCATCGCATCGGTCAGCGCCTGTCCGGGTTTGCGGCCCTTCGTGCCGATCCCGTAGGCCTTCAGCACCTTGCGCGCATGCGGTTGCGACTTGTGGAGGACATAGGTCGCCAGCAAACGTCCGATCTTGTCACGCACGCCGGTGGGAACGAGATACAGGTTCATCTCCTCGGCATTGGTACCGATCAGCAGGTCCACCTCCGCGCCCGCGCCGTTCGCCAGCGCATCGAGCGGACGCTGCGGCAGCACGTCGTCGCCGTGGACCGGGACGAAGCGGCTTATTCCGAACACCGGTTCGTGGCCCGCCTCGTCGCGCAGATCGATCCGCGCAGTCGGTGCGGATACCGCCTCTACCGCGTCGATCAATGCGTCGTACGACACGCTGCTAAAGCCGGTCGCGTCGGGGGTGATCTTCAGGAACTTGGCCAGCTTCTTTACCAGTCGCTGCATCACCGGGACCGAGCGAGTCATGCCGCCATGGCCGCTTTGAACGATCGCGCGCCGGAACAATCCCCTGGCGAGCGGCGAGGCGATCAGGTCGGCGATCGCCATCGCGCCCGCGGACTCACCGAACACCGTGACGTTGTCCGGATCGCCGCCGAACGCGGTTATCCCGTCCCCTACCCATTTCAGCGCTGCGATCATATCGCGCAGCCCAAGGTTGGTCGGCACGCCCGGAATCGGCAGGAAGCCGTCCACGCCCATCCGGTAATTGATCGCGACGCAGATCACGCCGTCGCGCGCGAACGTGCCGCCGTCCTGCACCGGCGCATCCTTGCTGCCGATCACGAACCCGCCGCCGTGGATGAACACCATCACCGGCAGGCCAGTCCGGTGGTCATCAGGCCGCCAGATATTCGCCGTCAGATAGTCGTCGCCCGGCGCCCAGCCTTCACCGATCAACGGTACGGTATCGAGGCCGGGAAACGCCTTGGTCCGCTGCGGCGCATTGGGGCCGGTCACCGTCGCGTCGCGCACGCCTTGCCACGGCACGACCGGTTGTGGCGGCGCGAACCGGTTCGCACCCACCGGCGCCGCGGCGTAGGGCACGCCGAGGAACCGCCGCACGTCGCCTGTGGCACTCCCCTGCACGATACCGTCGGCGGTCGAGACGATGGGTTGGCTCACGATGTTCTCTCCTCCCGATCCGCAGCTGCGGTCGGAGGACTAAGGTAGCAGTCCGGCAAAGTACGTCGCGAACTCACGTTATGCGCATCGTTGCTTTTATCGTGCAGTCCGGCGAGCCGACGAGCGCCCGCGTTACCAGGCCCCAGTTCCGGTCGCGCCCTGCTGGTATTCGGCGATGCGCCGCCGGGTCGCGGGAGATGTGGTCTCCGGCAGGTCGTCTAGCTTAAACCAGCCAGCCTCTTCGATCTCTCGCAGGTCGGCACGGTCTAGTATCCCGCTCGCCGCGGTTCGCACGACGAAGATCACGATATGGTCGTCCTTGCCCTCCCCGCGACTGTGATAGATGCCGAGTACCCGCTCGATCACCGGGTCGGCGATCGCCACTTCCTCGGCAAGCTCACGCCTCAGCGCGGCGGCGATACTCTCGCCCTTCTTCACGCCGCCGCCCGGAAGATACCAGTGATCGGCATAGGTGTGCCGTACCAGCGCGACCCGCCCGTCCCGGTCCAGCAACAGCGCGCGAACACCGATCGTGCGCGGCTTGGCGATCCGCCAGACCAGCCGCGCCGCCTTGCCGATCAGTCGATGACGTACACCCACGCGCTTATTCCCCAACCGTTGATCGCCGCGTCGCAAGCGTACCCCAAAACCTGGTTCGACGTGCCGTATGCTTCTCGGTGGGCACAGCCATGCAGCGGACGGGCACAGCAAATGGTTTCGTCGCTTGCGCCGAACGCGCGCAGATTGCGAGCGCTCCCCTGAGATCCGAATCACTGCGGGGAGACGCGTCGGGACGACGTCATCCCGCCGCGTTTGCCATCCCGAACATCGGCGAGGCGGTATGGCGTGGGAGAGCGACGGTGAAAAAGCTTCTGCTACCAGTAGCGATCGTGGCGGGCGCCGGATTGGCGATGGCCGGGACCCTGAGCCTGTCCGCACGATCGGGACTTGAGCCGAGGTCGGCGCCAATTCGCATCGTCAGCGGCGGCGTCGATGCATCGGTAGCCACGCCGTCACCCGCCGCCTCGACCGCGTCAGCCCCGGAACCCTGCACTGCGCTCACCAACTCCGCCGGCTCGACCGAACCCGCACCAGGTACGACCAAGTGCGGCCTGCCGAGTCATGTAACCTTGCAGGATCGCGTGTGGTTCGGCGCCTATTGGCAACTGCTCGCCACGCCGATCATCCTCGGCGGGGGCTACGTCAACGCGCGCGTCGAACGGACCAGCGACGGCAACTTCTTCGACGGCATCGTCGACAAGGTTGACGGCAATGGTCAGGTCACGGACGTCATTCTCGCCTTCGCGGGCGCGCAGGGGCTCGACGCCGTTCAGGGTGAATCGATCCTCGCGGGCATTCCCCTCGACGAGGCGACGCGCGCGACGCAGGTCTACGAGCGGCTGCTGAACGATCCGCGCTATGCCAATGCGCGCATTCACGTCACCGGGCATTCGCTTGGCACCGGCTATACCCAATATATCCTGGCCTACGCGCTCAAGACGCACGGCGTGGCCGCGACCGACGCGCGGTCCGACTTCCTGGCATTCGGCGCGCCCAACTGGCTCGCCTCGGCCGCGGCGCACTTCGGGGTCGACCCGGAGTTGGTAGCGGCGCGCATGGTCGACTTCACCGCCGCGAACGATCCGGTACTCCTGAACGGCGTGGTGCGGATCGGCATCAACAATCATTTGCCCGCGTTCACCGGGCTACCCGGGCTCGGCGGCGCGATCGACGTCATCGGCGCGCACTGGCCGACCACCTACGCCGCCGCGCTCGGCCTGCCCGACTGGCTGTCGGCGGCCGACCAGAAGGCGGCAACCAACGCACTCAGCGCACAGTTCAAGACGGGCGACTCGATCTCCCCCACCTACGGACCGGCGGGCGGCATGCCGCTGACGGTCGACGGCAGCGGCAAGGCTGAATGGATCTCTGGGCTGGGCGGGGCAGATCGGCTGATCGGCCATGGCGGCGCTGACGTGCTGACCGGCGGGGCTGGCGCTGATCGCTTCGTCTATCTCGATCGCAGCGATAGCGGCACCTCGCCAGACGGCGAAGATCGTATCACCGACTTTTCGCAGTCCGAGGGCGATCGCATCGATCTGTCGGCGCTCGCCGTACTGCCGCTCAAGTTCATCGGCACGGCACCGTTCACCGGACCAGGCCAGGTCCGCATAGCGTTCGAAGACGGTGCCACACTGGTGATGGTCAACCTGGACGGCGACCCGTCACCCGATTCCATCATCCGGCTGAGCGGAACCATCACGTTAACGCCACGAGACTTCATCTTGTGATGGCCGAGACATGCAAATGAGCGCAAAACCATGACGCGACTTCGACGGGCGAACAATGTTGCCGACCTGCGCCTGATGGCGCGCAAGCGGCTGCCGCGCCCGATCTTCGACTATATCGACGGTGGCGCCGATGACGAGGTATCGCTGCGCCAAAACGTCAGTGCGTTCTCGCACTACGAGCTGGTACCGGACGTCCTGAACGACGTCTCGGCAATCCGGACCGGCACGACGCTGTTCGGACAGCCATCGCGCTGGCCGCTGATGCTGGCGCCGACCGGCCTTACCCGCATGTTCCACGGCCATGCAGAACTCGCCGTCGCGCGTGCCGCAGCCCGGCACGGCATCCTCTACAGCCTGTCGACGATGGGAACGACGCGGCTGGAAGACCTTGCCCAGGCATATGCCGGGCCGAAGGTCTTCCAGATCTATATCTTCAAGGACCGCGGCCTGACAGCGGAGTTCGTCGCGCGTTGCCGGGACGCAGGTTTCCACGGGCTGGCGCTGACCGTCGATACACCCGTCGCCGGCAACCGGGAGAGAGACCGGCGCAGCGGACTGTCATTGCCGCCCAAGCTGACGCTCAAGTCGCTCATGAGCTTTGCGCGTCATCCCTCATGGTCGCTGCCTGCACTGACAGGATCGAAATTCGATCTCGCGAACGTCAGCCACAAGATCGACGCGCTCGCATCGGGGCCGATGAGCCTGTTCGACTATATCGGCGGCCAGTTCGATCGCTCGGTCGGTTGGCGCGAGGTCGAATGGCTTGCGCGCGAATGGAACGGGCCGCTCGCGATCAAGGGCGTGATGACGCCGGAGGACGCGCGCCGGTCGATTGCCTCGGGCGCAACCGGCGTGATGGTCTCCAATCACGGCGGTCGGCAGCTCGATAGCGCGCCTGCGCCGATCGACCAGATCGCGGCAGTGCGCGACGCCGTCGGCGATGCGCCGGACGTCATCTGCGACGGCGGTATCCGGCGCGGCTCGGACATCGTGAAGGCGCTGGCGCTGGGCGCGACCGCCTGTTCGATCGGACGCCCCTATTTGTACGGCTTGGCGGCAGGCGGAGAGGCAGGCGTCGACCGCGTACTGACGCTGCTCACGGAGGAGTTCGACCGCACAATGACCCTGGCAGGCGTGAACGATATCGCGGCCCTGGCCCCGCGCCATGTTCGAATGAACCGCGCGCAGGCGAAACCCGCCGGTACCTTTTGATCGTCATCGTTATCACGTCTGACGTGATCCAAGCGTTGTCTGTGGCTGCCGACCTGTCGGACGGCGCCTTCCAAGACATATGCTGAATTCCTTGCCTCAGTCCAAACCGTGATCCGCCTCTAGCGTGACCACCCTTGACATATATCCCTCCCGCATATTAGTAATATGCCAGAAGGATATATGGGTGCGAGATGAACGAGACTGAGTTCCTCGATGGATATGATCCACACCGGTACGATCGCCCATCGGTTGCTGTCGATCTGATCCTGGCCAGCGTCGTCAACGGTAGGCCCGCCGCGTTGCTCATGCAGCGTTCCGAGCATCCTTGCCTTGGTGCGTGGTCGCTACCCGGTGGGTTTGTCGGCATCGACGAGAGCCTCGATGCCGCGGCACACCGCGTGCTCGAAACGAAAGTGCGGATGGCGGACGCGTATGTCGAGCAACTCTACACGTTCGGCACGGTCGACCGTGACCCGCGCACCCGAGTTATCAGCGTCGCGTATTTCGCACTACTTCCCCCTGCCCGCTTCGCAGCCGCGCTGAAAGCCTCTCCCGACCTGACATTGGCCGAACTCGTTGTCCCGTGGTCCGGCGAGACCGGCGGGCCGGTCGAGGCGCGGTCACAGGATGGAGACGCGCTGCCGCTCGCATTCGACCACGCCGACATGCTCGGCCTCGCGATGCTGCGGTTGCGCGGCAAGCTCGATTACTCGGATGTCGCCTTCGCTCTGCTGCCCGAACGCTTCACACTTCGGGCACTGCAGGACGTCCACGAGACGATCCTCGGGCGATCGCTCAACAAGCCGGCCTTTCGCCGCCGCATGCTCGCCACGAACACGCTGGTGGCGACCGGCGAACGCGAGACCGGTGCCTCGTTCCGTCCCGCCGAACTCTTCCGCCACCATTCGACACAGGAGTAACCGTCATGGCCTCGATAAAGAACCTCGGTTTCCTCGCCCAATTGCGTAGCGATGCGAGCAACCACGTCATCCGCTACCGCAGCGGCAAGGTGAAGCAGAGCGGGCGCGGGCTGGTTTTCTGGTTCCGTCCGGAGACCGCGAGCATCGCCGAACTGCCGATGGACGACCGCGAGATGGCGATCTTCGTGAAGGGCCGCAGCCAGGATTTCCAGAGCGTGGCGATCCAGGGAACGCTGACCTGGCACGTCGCCGATCCCGAACTGCTCGCCTCGCGCGTCGATTTCAGCCTGGGCCTGCTCACCGGTGCCTACAAGAGCGAACCGATCCAGCGGATCGAGACCCGGCTCGCGGGGCTCGTCAACCAGGCCGCGTTGCAATATCTCGCGCAGGGCTCGGTGCGGGCGCTGCTCGATGCCGGTCCCGAGCCGCTGCGCCACCAACTCGAGGCTGCGCTCGCCAACGATCCCGCGTTGAACGAAATCGGCATCGCGGTCACCGCGGTCCGCCTGACCAACCTCGCGCCATCGAGCGAACTCGAACGCGCGCTCCAGACCCCGACGTTCGAGGCATTGCAGCAAAAGGCCGACCAGGCGACGTTCGAACGCCGTGCGCTCGCGGTTGAGAAGGAGCGTGCGATCGCCGAGAACGAACTCGCCAACCGCACTGAGCTTGCCCGGCGCGAGATGCTGCTCATCACGCAGGAGGCCGAGAACGCACGCAACCGCGCGACCGGTCTGGCCGAGGCGCAGCAGGTCGAAGCAGGCGCGGAAGCCGAGCGCATCCGCACGGTCGAGAGCGCCAAGGCGGAAGCGGAGCAGGCTCGGATGACGATCTACCGCGACTTGCCACCCGGCGTAATGCTCGGGCTCGCCGCACGCGAGCTGGCGGGCAAGCTGGATACGATCGAGCATCTGAACATCACGCCCGACCTCCTCGCGACCGTGCTCGGCGAATTCCGTAATGCACAGCCAGCCCCGACGGCTCAGACTGCGCTGCCCCGCTGATGGCGACCAACGCGCCGCGCGCGGTCTTCGTCACCCGCGAGACCGACTATGACCTCCTGCTCGCGCGGCACGCGACGCGTGGGCAGGCGAAGTTCTTTCTCGATACGCGCGGCCAGGACATCGACGTGATCGAGGATCGGCACCGTCGATTCCACGCCACGCTGCATCAAGCCCGCTCGCTCGTTCCCGATGACTGGCGGCAGGCGAGTGTCGCTCGTGCCGACCTCGACCGCTTCCTGTTTGGCCCCGAGGACGTGATCGTCGCCGTCGGGCAGGACGGGCTAGTCGCCAACGTCGCGAAGTATCTCGACGGGCAACCCGTGCTCGGGCTCAACCCCGCCCCCGATTTGTACGACGGCGTCCTGATGCGCGTGCCGCTCGCGCGCCTGTCCGCGCTGCTGCCGGCGAGCGTCTCGGGTGCGGCGCCGGCCGAGCAGCGGACGATGGTCGAGGCGCGGCTGGATACCGGCGAGCGGCTGCTGGCGCTGAACGAGGTGTTCGTCGGTCATCGCAGCCACCAGTCCGCGCGCTACCGGATCACGTGCGGGGACCAGGCCGAGCACCACTCGTCGAGTGGGCTAATCGTTGCGTCGGGGACCGGCGCGACGGGCTGGGCACGCTCGATCATGGAGGCGACGCATGCCGCCCTCCCACTCGATCCGCAGGAACGCGCAGTCGGCTTCTTCGTGCGTGAACCCTTCCCCAGCGTGGCAACCGCGACCTCACTTCGTGCCGGCAAGCTCGCGGGCGTGCCGCTCGCGGTCACGTCGCGGATGAACGACGGCGGGGTGATCTTCGCGGACGGCGTCGAACAGGATTTCTTCGCGTTCGACTGGGGCCGCGGCGTCACCATCGCCCCCGCCACCCGCACCCTCCATCTCATTACCGGTTGAGTCGTTCGGCACAGTGTTCGCTCAAGGCCAACACCGCCGCCCGAGACAACGGCCTTCGTGCTGGTCAGCTCAGGACGTCAGTAGCGGTAACGCAATACGGCCTTGCCGCCTGGTGGCAGCAGCGGCGACCAAGTAGAAATTCCGTCGATACGACGAACCTCCTCGCCGTCGGCGTCGATCGCCTGGCCTGCGGCGCCGATCGCCACGTCGAGCTTCACGGGAAACGAGTTGCCGTTGCTCGCCGTCACGACGGCCTCGTGCGAACCCGCGGTTCCTGATGCCAGCGCCCCCGGCGGGCTCAGCACGGCGACTGCCTGGGTTAGCGTCACACGGCTACTAACGCCGGCGGCCAGACGAACCGTCTCGCCAATTGTGCGGTCGCCGATCGTTCCCAAACCGAGAAGCAATCGGCCGCCTGCCTGCTCCGCGTAGAGCGCAGTGCTGCCGGCGGGCAGCGGCACGCCCAAGCTGTGCTGTTTATCGTTCTTCAGCACCAGCACGATCGACGTCGGCACACCGTCGAGTTGTTGTCCGGGATACACCGCTCGCCGGTAGCGCCGCTCGACCGGCACCGCCTTCTGAACGATCAGGGCAACCTGCTTCTGTCCCCTGGCCGCGACGGTGGTCGGCATCGGCACGCGGTACAGCTTGAGGTCACCCAGGTCCTCGGGTGGCGGTGGTGGTGGCGGTGGTGGTGGTGGCGGTGCCGGAACCGGCGCAGATAGCGCGAACTCCATGACTCGCGATCCGGTTACCACGATCTCTTCGGCCAGCTCGAATTGCTTTTGCCGTAGGTCGGAGGTCGTCGTGCCGAGCGGGTAGCAGACCAATCGCAGCGCACCAGCCGTCACAGGGATCGCCGGGACCGCGACGCGGTTGAGCCGGCCTGCGACAGCCTGAACGTCCGCGTTCGCGAAGATCTCCGGATTACCGTTGGCGAGAGTCAGCCAAGCGAACAGGTCGACCGTGCGACCGTCGGCGGCAAGCGACGTGACGTAGCTCGCTCGCCAGTCGAAGCCCGAGGACAGATAGGAGAGTCGCACCGTGACCGTGCGCGCCGCCGGGCTGGTCGTCGTTACGCTCAGCACCGGCTTGCTCGACAGGCTCGCTGGCACCCGGGCGAAGTTCAACCGCTCGGCCAGACCCGAGCAGCGCAACGCCTCGATCCCGGCAGTCGTGCGTAGGATAACCCCCGGTGTCGGGCCGGCAACGATCGTCGCGGGTTCGCTCACCAACCTTCCGCTAACCTTGTCGGTGCGGGTCAGCGTTACCTCGCGACCAAGCGTGCCATCGACCAGCGAGGCGGGCGACAGCAAGCGGGCGTCGCGGTTCTTTTCGATCGTACCGCCAGGTAGGCCGTCGACGATGGCGCTGACAGGGACGATCCCCTCCGCCACGCCTTCGAACCGGATCACTGCGGATCCCCGAGGCAATCGTACGCGACGGGTCTCCGTCACCAGGGCGAAGCCACCGAGATACCGCAGGTTCATCGCGCCCTTGCCGTAAGGCGAGCGGTATACCGTCAACGCGACGTGATCGGGCGCGGACGACGTAACGATGGCCGTGCGGGTCTGCGCTTCCGCCCCTCCCGACAACAACACGCCCGTCAACAGCGCGAGGAGCAGCCAAAGCCGCATCAGTAGCGGGTGTCGAAGGTCACAGTCACCGTCGCGGTGCCGTTGGCCGGCACTGGGACTTGCCACGTCATCGTGCCGGCGTCGCGACGCTCGCCCTTGGCGCTATCCGTAACGACGCGCACGTCGCCCCCGTCGAGCCCCCCCTGCACGAGTTCGACCGTCACCGGTCGGCCGCGTGCATTGGTCAGCGTATACCGCATCGCCGTACGCCATCGGCTATCACCCTGCCGCGTCCGTGATACGGTGGTTGGCTGCACCTTCACGTCGAAGGCATCGCCTGTTGGCAGCGCGATCGTCGATCCTTGGGGAGTATGCTCGATACGGTTTTCGCCCGTGAACTGTGGTTGGCCACGCGCGTCGCGGACATAGACCCGGACCACGCCCGCCGGCAGCGCGTCGCCCAGGCCAGCCGCGCCCGAGTTGCTGAAACGGAGCACCGACTGCGCGCTTCGTGGCTCGTCCGAGCTGCCCAGCCAGCCATTCTCGAACCGATAGCCCGCGCTTGCCGCAACGCCCTTCGCGTCGAGGAAACTGACCTGCTTGGTCTGCTTGTCGGCGATCGTGGTGCGCTCGGCCAAAGGATACAGATAGAAGTCGCCGAGCTGCCCGCGCGCGGTACTTTCGGTTCCAGGCAGAGTCGTCGTCATGCGGCGGCGGCGCGGGGTGTAATTGCCGTTCCCGTCATCATCCGTGCTGCCGACCTCGCCAGCGACCAGCAACGTTCTGGCGTTGCCGAACGTCGTGCCGCTGGTGTTCTTCAACGTCACCCAGCCTTGAACGTCCACCGTCCCACTCTTGTCGTCGAACAATGCGACATAGTCGGCACTCCAGCCTAGCCCACGGCTCAGGTAGGACAGCGTCGCCGGGCGCGATCCCGCACGCGTGCTGGCCAGCGTCACCGACAATGTCGGACGGGCTCGCAACGCATCGGGCACCCGGTCGAAGATCGCGCGCACGGGCAGTCCGTCGTCGCGCAACACCTCGACATGACCGTTCACCTCGATGACGACGCCGCCATTGACCGCCAACACTTTCGCACGGTCGCGGGTCTCGGTGCCGGTAGCGGGGTTGGTGCGCACCAGCGTGATCGTCTCGCCTACCGCTTTCTCCATCAGGCTCGAGGGGCTGAGCAGATCATAGTCGAAGTTCTGCTCGACGATCGCGGCATCGGGCACCGTCAGCGATACCGTCTCCGGCCTGATCGACGCGCTCACGTCGGGAAAACTCTGCCGCACCCGCCCGTCTGCCAGGGCCAGCGACCGCACGTCCTGCACCAGCGCGACGTCGTTATTGTAGATGGTGACCGACACGTCCCCCTGCGCGCTACCCGCGGTCGGCGAGTCGGCCGGGGGCGGCATTTGTTGGCCGCTCGCCGCCGTCGACCCGAGCAGCATTGCCAGCCCATACGCTCGCCGGATGTTGTCGCGCACACCATTCTCCCCTGAGTGCGCGACAATGACGCGGTCGGATCGGAAGGGCAATGCGACAATGCCCCGGCTTAGCGCTGGAAAGGCGTGGGATCGTTGGTTGCTGCGTGATCAAGCAGAAGCCCAATCGACTCCCGATGGCGCTGAACAGAACGTACGGAATCTCGAATTGCGCCGGGCCTCGTCGAACTGGCTCAAGGGGTTAGCAGCCCAGGCCATCTGCTCCAGGTCAGCAGCCCACCCGATGCTCTGCCGTCAGCGCTTCCCGCAGGGTGGCGCGTAGATCTTACCGGGGACTTCATGACGGCGGTGCGTCGTTGCGAAAGTTGGAGAGTGCCGACAAGCGGATTTGCGGCCGTTACCGCGGAGGCGTTCGTTTACGACGCATCCTGACAACTCTCGACCACCGCTGGAAAGGGCTTGGCCGGGCGCTGATGACCGCCCTGCGCGCGAAGCGTCGTGATCCGAACCTGCCCGAACTGCTCGTCGCAACAGCGAATAGCCGGGCGTTGTATCGGACCATGGGATGGGAAACTTTATCGACCTATCGACGGCATCGATCCCAATGGTCTGATTGCGGCCCCTGGCGGATAGCGGACCCGACTTTCAATCTGGCGGTTTTCGTTCAAGACTAGGTATCGAGAATCTGATCAACCCAACAAGGCTCTTCCTGACGAGGTGGCGCCCCGACGAGGCCTAATCGTCTTCCCCTCTCGCGACAGCAACATATGTAATTCCCGGAGCAGTTTAGCGGCAATTTCCGCAGACTTCGGTGGACTTTACTTTACGGACAGCTAGCCACGCGCTCAGTTTTGAGAGGACGTAATTATGGGCGAACGGGTCGGGATCGCAGTGATCGGACTGAATGGCGCGGTGG
>Ga0265798_10008581_pt1 | contig 12993 bp, 12 predicted proteins | sample P3T30metagenome_FD_192430 | JGI IMG/M metagenome (GOLD analysis project Ga0265798, IMG submission 192430) | Plant litter microbial communities from East Loma Ridge, Irvine, California - P3 T30 | ecosystem: Environmental > Terrestrial > Plant litter > Unclassified | place: USA: California...
CGTCATGAAATTCTCTCGTCTCCTAGGTGCTACGGCACTCGCCGGCGTTCTTGCCGTTATGCCTAACATTGCGTCGGCTCAGGCTGAACCATCGTCCATGCAGGCGCAGCCCAACGGGGTCGCAACGGATGCCACGGTGGGGTCGACGACGCAGAATGCCGAGGAAACCGCGGTAGCAACCGGGCAGGCGGAAGCTACGGACCGGGGCGATATCGTCGTCACCGGATCGCGCATTCGTTCACCAAATATCCAGTCAACCTCTCCGATCACGACTGTGTCAGGCGAACAACTTTTCCAGACCGGAAAGGTATCAGTAGGCGACACCCTGAACGAGCTGCCGCAGCTACGTAATACCTTTAGCCAGCAAAACTCTACTCAGTATTTGGGTACTCGGGGTCTGAACCTCGTTGATCTGTACGGCCTTGGCACGCAGCGCACGCTGGTGCTCGTTAACGGGCGCCGGCATGTTGCAGGCGATATCCTGAACACTGGCGTGTCGGTTGATATCAATACGATTCCCTCGGACCTGATTAAAGACATCCAGGTTCTGACTGGTGGCGCGTCGGCGACCTATGGTTCAGATGCCGTTGCAGGTGTCGTCAACTTTGTCCTGAAGGATGATTATGATGGCCTGAGCCTCCGCGGGCAGTCCGGTATCAGTAAATATGGCGACGCGGGTGCCCAGCTGATCAGCGGTATCGCGGGCAAGAACTTCGGTGGTGGACGCGGCAATATCACAGTAAGCGCAGAATATGCCCATCAGGAAGACTACTACGCGAGCGGACGACCGAACCTGAAGCAGGTAAATGGTTTCGTGACCGTGGATACCGATCCAGCCGGGTCGGTGAACGGCGCGGACAACGTTATCGACCGAGCGTTTTTCAACGACATCAGGTCGGCCACCATCTCGACCGGTGGTCAGGTGGGTATCCGGTATCGGCCGGGCTTAGCAGGAGCACCCTGTGGTAACGATGCGGTCGGCACGTCGTTCACCTGCGCTTATCTGTTCCAGCCTGGCGGGGCTTTGGCTCAGCAGAATGGCCTTCGCGTCGGCCTTGGGCCGAACGGGAATTTCATAAACGGTAACGGGTACAATAGCCGCCAAGGCCGCCTCTTGGTTCTCTCTCCTGATCTGAAGCGGTATTCGTTCAACGTTCTCGGACACTATGAGATTTCGCCCGCGTTCGTTCCGTTTGTCGAAGCAAAATACGCACGCAGCGACGCGCGTGGATCCCAAAGTGGTCCTTTCTTCTCGACCGGAACAACATTGGGTGACGTGACATCGGTTACCGGGGTCTCCGACTTTTCATACTTTACCACCGGCGACGTTAATCGTGAGGGCGTCCGGCTTGATAACCCGTACCTTGCTGCCCAAGCCCGCGCGACGCTTGCCACGCAGCTCACGGCCGGCATCAACTCTGGTGTGAACCCCAATACCGGCGCTGCATTTGGTACCACGGCAGCAGGCATCGCGCGGCAAAATGCATCACTGGCACAGGTTGCCGCCGGTACATATCGCTTCGGTCTTCGCCGCAATTGGCTCGATCTCGGTATTCGTGACGAACAGATCCGTCGTGAAACCTATCGGATCGTCGGTGGCGTTCGTGGCGATTTCAACGATGATTGGAACTACGAACTTTCTGCCAACTATGGGGAATTCAAAGAAAGGAACCTCATCCAGGGGAATATCAATACCCAGCGATATCTGCTTTCCCTCGATTCGACGACGAATGCCGCTGGTCAGGTAGTATGCCGGGCACAGGTCGACCCGCGCTATGCTGGTGGCGATGCCGGCGGGAACCCAGCTCAGCTAGCAGCTGACATCGCGGCATGCGTGCCGATTAACCCCTTCGGCGATGGTTCTGTTTCGCAGGCCGCCCGCGACTACCTGACGGTTGCATCACGCGCACAAGGTAAGATCACGCAGTTCGATGCAACTGGCTTTGTCTCAGGTGATCTGAGTCAGCTGTTCACGCTCCCAGGCGGTCCGATTGGCTTTGTCGTTGGCGGTGAGTATCGTCGCGAGACCAACAAGTACGATCTCGATGACTTCACGCAGGCAGGTTACGCTTTCTATAATGCGATTCCGGCCCTCAATCCGCCGACGGCTTTCGAGGTAAAGGAAGCGTTCGGCGAGTTGCGGGTACCGCTCCTCAAGGATTTGCCATTGATCCGTGAGCTTACCGTCAACGGTTCGGGTCGTGTTTCTGACTACAAGGGCGCTGCCGGTACCGTCTATGCGTACTCCGGCGGTGTTCAGTACCGTCCAGTGAATGATCTTATGATTCGAGGAAGTTACTCGCGATCTGTTCGCGCGCCAAACTTGGGTGAGCTTTATTCAGCTCAGTCTCAGAACTATGCGCCGGCGCCGAACGATCCCTGTTCGGCACGTAACTTGGCAACGGGTTCTGCTAATCGCGTCGCAAATTGTGATGCGGCAGGTCGCCCCGCAGGATATGACTTCGTGTATGGTGCGTCGCTTGAGTTTGTCAGCGGTGGTAATCCAAACCTGAAGGCAGAAAAGTCTGACTCCTATACTGGCGGCTTCGTTCTTACCCCATCCTTCGTGCCGGGACTTTCGATATCGGCCGACTACTACGACATCACGGTCAACAACGTGATTACCTCTACAGGGTCGGCGCAGGATATCTTGAACCTCTGCTACGACGCAGCATCCTTGGATAACCCCTTCTGCGGCCTCTTTCAGCGCGCAGGAGCAAGCGGCGGGCCTGGTGGTGAACAGCCTTTCCAGGTTTTGGAAGGGTCCCTTCTTCAATCCACGGCAAACTTTGCGAAGTTGAAGGTCCGCGGCGTTCAGGCGAACGTGAACTATAACCACAAATTCTCTTGGGGTAGCGGCTTCGTACAAGCAGCCTATGTTCGCTCGATCCAGAACGATACCTTCACCAATCCTGCTGACCCATCGTTCAGAGATCGGTTGCTTGGGGAGTTGGGCGATCCGAAGAATCGTTTGACCCTCAACACAGGTGTAAATGTCGGGAAAGTGGGGTTTAATTACGGATTCCGTTACATTGGTCCCGGTTATCTTAATACTTATGAGGACTACAATAGCTTGAATGGCGTTCCGCCACAGAATGCAGATTATGCGCCAATCAAGCAGTACCCTGCAGTGGGGTATCACGATATCCGATTTGAAGCGGACGTTTCTGATCGGTTTAATACGTACATCGGCATCGATAACATCGGTAACAAGCAGCCGCCATACGGCCTGACCGGTGTTACAGATGGGTCTGGTATCTATGACGTTCGTGGCCGGTATCTTTATGTAGGTGCAGTCGCCAAGTTCTGATCGTCCAATTACAGCATAACTCGGGGTCGGTGGTTTCCACCGGCCCCCATTTTGCGTTATGCGAAGGCGATGTCAGAAAGTGCATCTCTACAGGCGGTTGATCGCCTCGTTGCTAATCAACGCATTCCCGAAGCCATCTCTGTGCTCGTTGCCGCCGCAGCCCGTCAGGACCGCGAAGCGCTGTTTCAACTCGGCTTTTGGCAGATTGTTGGAGACGTCGTGTCGCGGGATCTCATCGCGGCGCGCTCAGCACTTAGTCAGGCGGCGGCTCTCGGTCACCATGAAGCGCAGATGATGGAGATCGCCCTCACTGCAAACGGAAGCGGGGGGGCACCGGATTGGAAGGCGGCTAGGCGGCTGTTGGAAGCAACGCCCGGAGATAATCATCAAGCCAGGCAGGTCCTGGAACTGATCCGCAACATGACGCTGGACGCCGACGGATTGCCCGCACAAGCTTTCGTTTCCGAACCATTGTCAGGAGACGGCACAGTTTCTCGTGTGTCTGCGTTCCTGACACCAGCGGAATGTCGCCATCTGATGCATAGCGCTGAGGATCTTTTGACTCCGGCGCTGGTCGTTGATCCACGAAGCGGTCGCAAAATTATCAATCCGATTAGAACATCCGATACCGCAAGCATTGGACCATTGCGGGAGGACCTAGCTATCAGAGCGATTAATATGCGGATTGCCGAGCTAAGCGATACTTCAGTCTTTGCGGGTGAAGCGCTCACAATATTGCGATACCAAGTCGGTCAACAGTTCCGGTTGCATTCTGACGCCTTGCCGGCTTCCAAGAACCAGAGAACCAAGACCGTCATTATATACTTGAATAATGACTTTATTGGTGGGGAGACGGTCTTTCCTATTTTAAACGTGAAAGTATTGCCCGTGATGGGCGATGCCATAATATTCTCAAACGTAACGCCGGATGGAAATATGGCTGTAACCAGTAATCATGCTGGCCTCCCCGTACTTCAAGGTAGCAAGTGGATTGCCACGCGCTGGATACGGTCAAATCCGTTTGATATTTGGAAGGGTTCTGAGGTACCTATTCGCGATAGCCATTCGGATTAGCTTGGCCGGCTACGGCATCCTGTATATTATTAGGCAGAAGCTCCCGTTCACTTTGGCAACGAACGCGTTGGGAATAGCCCGATCCGAGTAGACGACATAACCCCGTTCAAATCGTCGGCCCTTCGGGTTGAACATGAGTGTAGATCCTGCCGCTTTGCAACATTGCGAGGCGTTAAAAGCGTTGTCCGCTATCCTCGACGGGCTCAGCACGAACCGAGCTAGGCGCGGGTCAATTCACGACCATCTTGCTCTACGGCTGGCGCTCGTACCGTCCCTTGGCGCCCTCAATAACTAGCGCGGTGCCCGCGATGCGCAGGCGCAACGTGTCGAACGGGCGCGCCATCAGTTGCTGCCGATCGAAGCCGATCCGGACGATCCCGTGCTGCGGCGGTGCGAAGGTGATCGTCATGTCACCCGCGATTGGCGCCTCGGTGTGAACGGTAACGCTGACGACCTTCGTTGTTGCGCCGTGCGGGGCGAACGCGAAGCCGCTCCTGCCGGTGACCAGCTTCTCCTTCGTGCCATTCGCAAAGTGCAGCGTGACGGGGAGGTTGCGCGCGGGCTGGTCCGACGCGGGATCGAAAATCCTGATCGCCACGCCCGGAGAGGCTCGCGCGGTACAGCGTTCGGCCGCGTCGGCTGGCGATATGGTGCACGCCGCGGGCAGCGTCGGATCGGCTAGCGTGGGTTCCGGCAAGCCCGCCGCACGTGCGGCCTCGATCTCGCTGCACTGGTACCGCCGACGTTCGTTTTCGGTCTCATCATCCCACGGCGCGGTAGATAAGTAGAAGAAGAGCGGCTTCTGCGCGCTTGGTGCGGACGCCACGAGCACGACCTCGTCGCGCTCGACGTGCCACATGCCCTGCGCCTTCTGGTCCAGCGCACCGTAACTCAACGCCCAGTCGAACTGGCCGTCTGGCCGCAGCAACAGCTCGGATCCGGTCTCCATCACATCCATGAGGTAATAATGGCCAACGAGCGCGGCAGGTGTATCGTGGCCGCCGTCGGCACGCTCGTCGGCAGGCGTGCCCTGCGTCGAGAGGGCATCGGCAGAAGCGAGCGCATCCAGTGCGTCGCTCAGGTGACACGACTTGCCCGGTTGATAGTCGAGAAACTCAGCAACGGTCAGGACGTTACGATCACCCTCCTCGCTATAGCTGCCCATCACGTCGGCAGACGCGCGCCGGCCATCCTTGCGATAGCGGGCGACCGCCTGACCTCCCGGCACATCGCGCAGCAGGTAGCGCGACGCCGCCAGATCGCACCGCGTGAGGATGACCTCGCCTCGCTCGATTGACAGAGTACCGATGAAGCTGTCCATGCCGGAGAGTTGCGCATACGCCGGCAGCGGCGCGACCAGTGCCAGCGAGACGACGATCGCGCGGTGCCAATTCCGTCTCACAGCGATGTCCCATCGTTGTCCAGCATATCGAACCGATATGCGCAGCCGTAGAGTGTCTTGCCGGGGTGCGTGGTGACGTTGGAGATCGTTCGGGCAACTACCATGTGGCTGCCATAGCCGTCCTTGCCCGCCGGTTCGGTGACGTCGGTCATAATCCGCTCGCCCAGGAACTTGCGAAAGGGGAACTCGGCTTCCGCCTGGGCGCGGGTCACCTTACCCGAGGCGACCATCGCGTCGATCATCGGCTGAGCCGACATGCTGTTGTCGATCTTTTCGGCACGCGCCACGATGGCGGGGTCCGCGACGTCGAGCACCGCGAGGATGGCATCGCCGGTAAACGCGATCCGGCGCGTGCTGTATGACCCCGCGACGGTAATCGGCTTCGGCAGGTCATATTCGGCGATGAACGAATTGGGCGAGGCGATCTTCTTCCATCCCCGCGTCCGCGCGAGCTGCTCCTCGCCATCGATCGCCATGGCGAAGCGCATGTAACCGGGAACGTCCAGGCGGCAGCTAACGGCATCGATCTCGGAGACATCAGCCGGGTCGGTCTCCGCGGCGGTCTGCTGGAGCATCGCGGCGAGCATCAGGGCGTAGAGAATGAGCATTGACGGACGTTAGGGTTGCAGCCAGAATTTGCCAGCAACATCGCTGCAGCAGGGCCGGCCGGTTTCCATTCCCCCCGTTTCGCGCCAACGAGCGCCTGTAGCACCGGCTAAAAAACATCATTGCACGGTTGAGAAGCTGTTCTACCGCTACAATCATACCCCTTTGAATGCCCCTTTTATAGTGATTGAGGATGGGGGCCCCAGGCATCGATACGGACCCCACCAACTCATTAGTGTGGACGCCGACTTGCCTCCAGGGCTGCGACACCATCTGCGGCCATCGCGTTCCACTCCGCCTTGGTATGGCAGACCCTTTTAGAAAAGCGCGATCCGGTAGTCTCTTCAGATCGACAGATCGGCTTTTCCGCAGTCACCGGCTTGGCAGCTGCCACGACAGAATGGGGCGTGGTAGGCGCAGTTTGATGAGCCGCCGCACCCGAAGCCATTAATATGGTTGCCACCGGCAGCATCATAAACTTTCCCATCGTATACTCCTCGGCCCAGAGCTTTCAGAGCCTAGCGGAGCTATTTTGACAATCAAGGGCTCAAGGTCACTCGCAGACTTCCTAACCGACCTCTGGCTCCTCTTTATCCAGGTCAGTTGTTTTAACGTATCTATGATGCAAATATGCAACATGCCGCATCATACAGCGTTAAGTCGATAAGGCCGACAGAGAGGCGTAATTAATAGTGTCAGATGTATTTGGTACTGCACACGCTGCCTTGGCGTTTCTGGAATCCCACCATCTTCAGCCCACGACGGCCAACTACGCGTTCGCTCTAGAGGTTGTCAGCGACCTAGACGGGCCATTAGCGCGGGCTGTAGCGCTTGACACGGATGGCGGACTGAGGCTGACGCCGAGGTCTCTAAACGAATTAAGTCAGCGCTTCTTGGCAACAAAATCCGGGACCGCGGCGCGCATAGAAGACGCTGTCCAGAGCCATGCGACCCAGTTGGGATCATTGACATCGGATGCGCAATTACTGACAAAATCCCTAAGTGATGACGTCACCGCCATGGCGGTGGAGGTCCAAGACTGGCCATATTCAAACGCCCTAGTGGCACGACTGACCGACGCTGAACGTGAACTCGCCGATCTGCGCAGGGATGTGGCTAAACTACAGGCCAACTTGGGATCGCTAAGCGAGCAACGCATAGATCCTACACGCGATACAGCTACGCAGGCATTGACCTCCGAAGGGGCTCGTCCTCTTTTTGCGCGGCTCGGCGAACAGAATCGTGCGTACGTCATGATGATATTCAGCGTCGCTGATCTCAGCAATATCAACGAACGTTTCGGTCACCCTGTAGGTGACAATGTGCTAAGCGCATTCGTCGCCAACCTGCGGCAGGTTTTGAAAAACGAAGAGATCATCCGTTGGACCGGCAACGAGTTCATGGTCGTGGTTACCGATGTCGCGCTGGCGAACGCCCGCTTACTTGCAGAGGAGGTCCTTGCAGCATTCGCGACCAGGCGCCTAAAATTGCGCGGAAGCGGGGAGTGGATCGGAATGGTGACCGGCTCGGCGGGCATCGTCGTGGGACAGGGCGCCGACCAAGCCGCAGCTCTGATACAGGCTCGGGCTAAATTGTATCGAGCGACGATAAAGGGGCTAGGACAGGTTGAGGCGTAATTGCTGCGCTCTTCGCTGAAATGATGCTCTTGATGAGGGCAAATATGACAGATCGCGAGGCTTGGCTGAAGGCAGGCGAAATCGTCGCAGCTCATGGAAGCGATTCTGCACGATATGTGCTGAGATCGCTTGGAGATATTTTATCCTCGGGCCATGGAGCTGAGGATTGGCGCCGGGTCGCCTTAGCAGTCGACGATATCCTCGCAACACCACTGCAATAATTATGAACCGTGTCGAAGCGCTGGCACGGCAGGCGCTGGCGAGCTTCGAGCTCGTTCGGCAAGTCTATGCCGACAATGAAGGGGGATGAGCTGGTTCATGCTCAGCTTGCTCGAATCAGCGGAGCCGGAATATGCTCAGGGCATGGCAGATTTTGATGATTGCGCAGATCCTGAACTCGGCGCGGCGTGCAATCGCCTCGCTGCTTGGGTCGAGCCGATGCCTGAAGGACAGGTGATCGATCCCGCATCAGGGCTGACGGAGGAAGACCTCGCGATAATTTTGCGCCGGCTCTACGCTACGCGTGAGGATCTGCCCGCTCCTATCCTGAGTATGGACGAAGTCCCGCGGGCCCACGTCAGTCCATCGGTGCCGCTGACCAAGAGAGCGCCGTAGGGTTGATCGCCTGATGGGGCTTTTGTGACCCATTTTCTTGCCTAAGGCGGACATGGCCGACAGCGTAAGGCCTACTTGGTAAACAGCGCCCGGTTGTGGTGGCTGAGCAATTGGGCTCCTGCGATATCCAACCAACTGACGGAGTGCGCAGTGCCGCGTTTCGACTTCATACCGAGACCGACGTTCGCGTAACGGACACCGAAGGTCAGGAGTTTTCGAGTTTCGAGGACGCACGGTGTGAATCCATGCAAACTTGCGGAAAAATGATGAGTGACGCTGCAGACGCATTTTGGGGCTCGCGTCCTTGGAACGTATTAGTCACGGACCATAGCGGTCTGATCATCTGGGAAATCTACGGGGACGGTCAAACTTCCGCAGTTGGTAGAAGCCTTGAGCCGACCCGAAAATCATATGTTTCGATGGCCCCATGGTCATTTAAAGGGGCGGCCCGACAAAGTCCCTCGTTCTTTGCCGCGCTGGTATCTGCGGAGTAGGCCAAGCTGGCAACACACTGTTCAAAGTGGGTGGCGAGGTTTCGCTGCATTTCCGTGAGCGAGGCAGTTACGGCAAGTGAAGCCAAGAGGACATGGCGTCGCCGACTAGGTTCAAGATCAACGATATTAAAATTTGCCGGCAAAAGCATGCGCTGCATCTGAACGGGGAAAATTAACGCGACAGAAATAATGCCAAAGGAGCGTTCGATCTTGATCAATTTGGGCGAGTATTAGCTCGCACAGAATCGGCAGCCTCTTCGCCGTTGATATCGATGAAATGAGAAATCGCTGCGCGGCCGACCCACCGGACGGACCGGGTGGTTGGCCGCGCAGATGCTAGAAACTACGCCGCGCGCATTTCCCGAACGGTATTTTATTCACGGCCCGCCCGGCGAACCGGAGGCCCAGAAATCAAACCGCACGCGACCATTCCTTGCGGCTAAGCTCGGCAAGCGATCCCATATCGGTAAAAGCGCGCCGGTCAGGGCTGACCTCGCCTAATAGGGTCAGCCTGTCGAAACGTTCTTGACCGAACAGTCGCTGATCACGTGGGTGTTGTAGGTGAACGACCCCTTGCCGTTCCAGTCCTTCGACACCGCCAACGCGGCGCTGAACTGCGCTAGGTATGAGCCGATCGCGGGCGGGGGTACCGACACCACATACTGGCCGGTGAGATGGACCAGCAGCGTGTCATCGCCGAAGCCGGTATGGACCAGCGCGCCCATGACGTAAGGAATGACCGTTTCGCCGTAAGGTGGTGGAAGCGCCTGGGTGATAGTCGCCGAACCGCTAACCTGGCCGGTAGCCGCATTCACGCCTAGATCGAGATGGAGCACCGGCGCGCCGGCAAACCCATCATGCTGAACTTGAAGCTTTACTTGATAAAATCCAACCGCCTCAGCCATCGTATTCCTCCTAAGGATCCATACTGATCCGTCATTGGAGTTCCTTATGAACGACTGTCGAGTCTAGCGGGACTTGGTCCGAAACGAACCGGTCGCGAAAATCTGACATATATTAGCTGACGCGGCGTCAGATCTGCCTTGGTAAATGACGCCGCGGTAACTGCCCGATTAATAGTGCGGGGCTTCGATTTCAGCGATCAAACCAAGTGACCTCGAACAAATGCGCGGAACCGCGGCGATACGGCGCAGCCGCTAACTACCGAGGCGATTGCAAGCAGCGGCGCCCCCCAAATTATGCAGCTCATGATGAGTAGAATTAACATGCGTGGATTTATGAGGGGAAAATTGAATAGCGCCATGGGAATTGCTGGGCGACGTCCCGGATTGGTACATATTGTAAGGACTTGTCGGTCGGTTCTATCCGATAAGCAGAGGTAATATGTCGCGGCGTCAGCTTTGTCTGGTGAGACGCGTTGCGGGACGGCGCAGGTATCTGGCTAAGCCAGGCGTTTCCTGTCCGTCAGATCGCCTCATTTCGCTCTACGATATACTCAAGAACGCGATTTGGGAGGGGATGGCAGAAGTCGATTCCGATAGCTTCCGGACTGCTCCAAGCAACCCAGCCCGGTACATCGGCGAAATTCGGGATGGCAACGTCCACGAACGTGCCAACCGAAACCGCCAAGCGGGTCTCAATCCGACAACCCAATTGCGTGCAGTCACTGATCCGCACGGCTTGGGTATCAAACTTGTCTGCTGTGACAGTTGCCGACCAATCTACGGCTATCCGGACGGCCTTACGTCCGTCCTCTGCCCGCCACGACGGATATTCGGGTTTTGATGATCGATCGGCCATAGTCCGGGGATAGCCGTCCACCCTAAACATCTGGTTACAACGGGTCGGTTCCGGCTGGGGGGGATGAGACCCTAAGCGCTCGCCTTTAGCCAAGGGTATTAGCTCGTGAGAAGGATAGCCAAACGCTGCGACGGCTATCGGCATGAACAGTGACTTTGGCTCAACCGAACGAACGTTAGCTTACGCCGATCGCCCCCCGAAAGCGGCGAACTAGGCTTCGGTCCAACACGGGCGTTCACGCCCCGCGCCCTGCCGCATGAACAAACGTCCGTTTTATCTCAGACCGCGACCCGAAAGCCGCCGTTCCGCTTTCCACCACGAAAGGCCGAAATGCGGCCCTACGTCTCGGAAGGCGCTACCGTTTCCACTCTCGGGACGAACTTGTAGACGGTGCCTCGGGAGATGCCGAGTTGGCGAGCGATATGTGCGGGCTTTATACCATCGGCGATCAACTTACGCACCGCGGCGGGATCAATACGCGGTTTGCCGCCTTTGTAGACGCCCCGTGCCTTCGCTGCCTCGATACCTTCAAGTTGCCGTTCGCGTCGGAGGTTCGTCTCGAACTCTGCAAATACGCCGAGCATATCGAGAAATGCTTTTCCCGCTGCCGTGCTTGTATCGATCGGTTGCTCCGTCGCCTTCAGAGCGATCCCCCTGCCCTTCAGCTCGTGTACAATATCCTGCAGATCTTTCATCGACCGAGCGAGCCGATCAATACGGGTCACTACCAGAGTGTCGCCTTTGCGAAGGAAGTCGAGCAGGACTTGCAGTTCGGTCCGTGCGCCGCGCTCGCTCCCGGATTTTTTCTCCGACCGGATAGTCTGACAGCCAGCGGCGCGAAGCGCAGTTTCCTGTATCCCAAGATCCTGCTCCAGGGTTGATACCCGTGCGTAACCAAAAAGCGTCATTGAAACCTCATCTGTTCAATCAGGTTCTAGGCCACCTGCACGGAGTGTTCAATTTCTATGCAAGTTACCCTGATTGAACGAGCAGACTGTTCAAGGGCATGTGTTCACTCACGGTATACCCAGAATGACGGAGGCGATGTGAAAGGATGGACCTGATGTCAAAGGCTCAGTTGTGTCATATCGCTTAACGTGGCATAGTCCTCACGGAAGTATTAAGGAGGAGCGCCGCTATGACAACGCAGTCCATAGATGTTAAGGTGGCTAGTAACGGTCGGATGGTACTGCCCGCATCGGTTCGCAAAGCGATGGGCCTCCATGGAGATGCGAAGGTCATTTTGACGGTTGAGGACGATCAGGTCCGTCTGTCGCCGATTGGTCACGGGGTTTCTCGAGCCCAGGCGCTTTATCGAGAGCATGCCAAGCAGACCCGCACAGTCGACGACTTTCTGTCGGATCGTAAGGTAGAGGCCGTTGCGGAGGCAGGCGAGCCTTCCCATTCGAACCCGCAAGAAGATCTAGCGTGACGTCTGTTGTGATGGACGCATCCGCGGTGCTGGCGCTGGTTCGGGATGAGCCAGGCGCTGACAAGGTCACACCACACGTTGGACGTGCAGCGATCTCGGCGGTCAATCTTCAAGAGGTCATAAAAGAACTCCTGCTTAGCGATTTGGACGCAGCCACCATCCGCGAAATCCTAGACGAGCTCCGCCTCGATGTACGCCCTCACGACACCGAAGCAGCGTATGCGGCCGCTGGGCTGCACACTCAAACCAAGGAGTTTGGGCGCGGCCTCGGCGATCGCTCCTGTCTAGCTCTTGCGATCGGACTGGGCGTTCCCGCCCTCACTGCCGATCGCGAGTGGAAAAAGGTGAAAGTTAAAGGTCTCAAGCTAGAGCATATCCGCTAGCAGTCGGTCCTCCTTGCGCCGTGCCCCCGCGTCGTCTTTCACCGCCGAGATAGGTTGTCGCAAATGTGTTTCGAAACCGCCGCGTTCTGCAACGGATTTGTGCGACAACCGAGTAGTTAAAGGCGGGCGGTTTCCTCAGCTGTCGCAAAATCAGCACATAAGCGACATACCGTTTTCCCTTTTCTCGTCATCGCTCGCTGAGCCCGAGGTGACGCTGTCGTCGATAGTCGCGTGATCGGTCCTGTGATGTCGGGAGATCAAAGCGGCTACGCCGCTGAT
>Ga0265798_10008582_pt1 | contig 12993 bp, 11 predicted proteins | sample P3T30metagenome_FD_192430 | JGI IMG/M metagenome (GOLD analysis project Ga0265798, IMG submission 192430) | Plant litter microbial communities from East Loma Ridge, Irvine, California - P3 T30 | ecosystem: Environmental > Terrestrial > Plant litter > Unclassified | place: USA: California...
TGGTGGGGAGCTCCAGTATGCGCCAACCTGCAAACTTTCTGCAGTTAAAGCCATGTTCTGAACCGCGCAGGAAACCGCAGCCAACTCTTCCCACTCAGGTATTTTACCACTCACCTGCATATTAATGGCAATAATACAATCAGCCTGACTCGTTTTTTCTGCAAAACTATCATACTTTTTCTGAAGAAACTGTTGAGGGGAAACCAAATATTTATATAGTTTACCAAGTTCTTCACCTAGTTTAGCCAATCCAGCTTTTCTGATGACGACAAAACGCCAGGGCTGGGTTAACTTATGTGTTGGTGCATAGTTGGCCGTTTCTAAAATCTGGTTAATTACCTCAACCGGGATTTCTTTTTTGATATAGCTGGCAGGAAAAATACTGCGACGTTCTTTTATAACTTTCGAAACGATATCGTATGTTGTACTCATTTGGTAAAAATAGCTAAAAGCTCAAAGACTAAAGCTGAAAGAGAAAAACAATTTGAAATCAATTAAAATATTTGACGCTATGTTAACTGAAAATAAGATAGAAGCCGGAAGGATATATGAGGTGGAAGGCGGAAGGTAGAAGGTTTAAGGTTTAAGGTTAAAATTCCAAAGATTTGACTTTACGTTAACTGAAGCTTTAAACAATTAACTGCAAATTAATAACTGTCAACTGCAAACTGACAACTGCTTCCTGATCTGTTTAACTTTCGCAAAGAAACCTATGCTCTCTTTGTCTACCAGAAAATCCATGGTTTGCAACAACTCTTCCTTAATCCAATTGTGCCTGGTATTTAGATTGGCCAAAATGTTTAAACAATGTGATTTTACCGCCACAGGAATCTTTTCGTCAATTAACCATGCAAAAACGACCTCTACCAGATGATCGGTATCATAACCGGCAAGAATTTTCTTGATTTCCATAGAAGCATTTTTCCTCGTCATAAAAGCCAGTATTTTAACATAATGCCTCAATGCAGATAAATTGCTTTGTTGTGGAAATTTCTCTAAAAAATAAAGCGCATAGGGCAGAAATCTTTGCTGATGCTTAGCAAATACATTTTCTAAAATCCATGCGGCCCGAAACCCAATCTGTTCATCATGATAAAAACTTAAATCGATCAGATCTTTTACCGAAAAGGTGTCTTCTGAAGCTATGGCTGCTAATTTTTCTACTTTGCTTTTTTGAAGGGTGGTTTTTATGGTTTCGAGCAAGGAGTGGTTTGGCATGGTACTAAAATAACTTTTTGCTGGAAATAAACATATTAAAGTCTTATCAGAAATTTTATTTTTGTACAAATTACTTTGAATAGGTCGTCATTCCCAACTTGATTGGGAATCTAAAGCTTGCATTAAGATTCCCGCATGCGCGAGAATGACGTACCCCACTTTGAAACAGTTTACTAAAATCAATATGTTCCGTAATAAAAGATTTATTTCCATTAGCCAAAAGCTTCTCCCCTTTTGTAAAATAAACCCGGTAGTAGCGAACACGGAGTGCAACGCAGTAAAGCGGATAACGGGGCAGCTTCTGGCTACAAAGAACAGAACCCTTCATTTCCCAATCCTTCAAACTTTATAACATTCAAACACATTTCAACTTTTAAACCTTTCAACATTCCAACCCTTAAACCTTTCAACAATAAAACAATCAAACCATTAAACACTTTCCTACCCTCAACCTTTTTCCTTATCTTTGCGGCTTATTTCAATTATAGCATGATTTCAGTTTCTAATTTATCATTACGGTACGGCAAACGCACATTATTTGAAGATGTTAACCTAAAATTTACCCAAGGCAACTGCTATGGCGTAATTGGGGCTAATGGCGCAGGTAAATCTACTTTTCTTAAAATTTTATCAGGAGAAGTGAATCAAACCTCTGGTAGCGTGGCTTTTACTCCAGGCGAAAGAATGGCTGTTTTAAAACAAAACCATTACGAATTTGATGAGTTTTCGGTATTAGAAACCGTAATGATTGGCCATAAAGAACTTTATGCCATCATGAAAGAAAAGGATGCCATTTATATGAAAGAAGATTTCTCGGAGAAGGATGGCGAACGCGCCGGAGAGCTTGAAAATCTTTTTGCAGAAATGGATGGCTGGAACATGGAAAGCAATGCGGCAACGATGTTGAGCAATTTGGGCATAACTGAAGATAATCACTACAAATTGTTAAAGGAATTAGATAACACACAAAAAGTACGTGTGTTATTGGCGCAGGCCCTGTTTGGTAATCCTGATATTTTATTACTGGATGAGCCTACCAACGATTTGGATATCGAAACCATTGCCTGGCTGGAAAACTTCCTGGCTGATTATCAGAACATTGTATTGGTTGTATCTCACGACAGGCACTTTTTAGATGCCGTTTGTACGCATATCGTAGATATCGATTTTGCCAAAATGAGCATTTACACTGGTAACTATACTTTCTGGTACGAATCTAGTCAGCTGGCATTAAAACAACGCAGCGACCAGAACAAGAAAATGGAAGATAAAGTAAAGGAGCTTCAGGAATTTATCCGTAGGTTCAGTGCGAATGCTTCTAAATCAAAACAGGCTACTTCACGTAAAAAAGCTTTAGATAAGATAGATATCACCGAAATTAAAGCATCGAGCAGAAAATATCCGGCCATTATATTCAATAATACCGGTCGCGAGGCTGGAGATCAGATTTTACAAGTTGATGCTTTAGGCAAAAGTGGAAATGATGGCATTTTATTTGACAAAGTTACCTTTATGGTAAATAAAGGAGATAAAATTGCAGTTATATCTCAAAACAGTTTGGCTACTGCAGCATTTTATGATGTTTTAACAGGAAGAGATACGGATCATAGAGGCGAATTTAAATGGGGGGTTACCATTAGCACAGCAGATATTCCGAATGATAACTCTGAATATTTTGCGGGTAAAGATGAAAACCTGGTAGATTGGTTACGTGAGTACTCTGGTACCGACGCTGATGAACAATTTGTACGCAGCTTTTTAGGTAGAATGTTATTTTCAGGGGAAGAAGTACTTAAAAACGTAAAAGTGCTTTCAGGAGGTGAAAAAATGCGTTGTATGTTCTCCAGAATGATGTTACAACAGGCTAACTTATTAATGTTTGATGAGCCAACCAATCACCTGGATCTTGAATCTATTGAGGCACTAAATAATGGCATGAAAGATTTTAAGGGCGCCATATTATTTACCTCACGAGATCACCAGTTAACAGAAACCGTTGCCAACCGCATTATCGAAATTACACCAAAAGGCACTATTGATAAGTTGATGACTTATGATGAATACATCAACAGCAGCGATGTTGCAAAATTAAGAGAAGAAATGTACGCTTAATTTTACGCTTAAAACATTGTATAAAGCCGCATGAAAACCATGCGGCTTTTCTTTTGTAAAAAAAATCAACACTGGTGTAGCGTTTTCATTCTGTTAATCGTTTTACAAGAAAAAAGCGTTAATGGCCATTAACCAATTTTGTTCAAAGATTGATTTAAAACATTAAAATGAAAACGGATTTGAAAAATTTTAGCACTACGACAAAAATTATACTCTCTCTCCTTGCTATAACTTTAACCATAACTGCCTGCAAAAAGGATTTCAACAATGATCCGATAGAAGCTGCCGGTATTGGCTTTATTCATGCATCACCAGGAACAGCTGCGCTTGATTTTATATTGGATAACCAAAAAATAAACAGCTTTACCTATACGAAAGATCTTGGCTATTATGCTGCTTATCCGGGAATAAGATTGGTTGGTGTTGCAAAAAAAGATACTTTAAAATATTTAACCACTGCAAACGCTACGTTAAAATCGGGATCATTTTATTCAGTTTTCGTAGTAGACACTTTAAAATCTACAAAACTTTTGATCCTTGAGGATGATTTAAAAGCTCCTGAAACCGATAAGGCTAAAGTTCGTTTTGTAAACTTAAGTCCGGGTTCTGCACCATTTGATTTGGGCATTGCAGGTACAGATGCGCCATTATTTACAGCAAAAGCATTTAAAGAGTTCACTACTTTTAGCAATATTGCACCAAATGACAGTTACACTTTTGAATTAAAACAAGGTGGAACAATTAAAGCCAGCTTGCCTGCGGTTAAAATCGAAAAAGGTAAAATTTATACCATCTGGGCTAAAGGCTTATCAAGCAAAACCGATAGTACAGGCGTTGGCTTATCAGTGATGACAAACAAATAAAATATTCACTCTACCTGTGAAAACGAAAATTGACACCGCTCGGAAAATGGGGCGGTGTTATTTTTCTTAAATTTGCCTTAATTAATCATGATAAACCTTTAATAAATAGTCCTTTACGGGGGTGATAAAAAAAATACTCAGTTTTGAGGAAATTTTAAAAGGCTGTGTAAAAAACGACAATAGCTGTAAAGAAATGATGTATAAATCATTTTACGGCTATTTAATGGGCATAATTTTAAGGTATACCAAGAATACTTCGGATAGTGAAGAGCTTGTAAATGACAGCTTTATCAAGATTTTCAAACATGTTGGTGGCTTCAAAGCACCAAAGAATCCGGAAGAATTACAACGATCATTTAAAGGCTGGATTGCTCAGATTGCTTCTCGCACGGCGATAGACAAAATCAGGAGTACTAAAGTTCAGTTTTATGTTGATGATTTAGCAGAAAGCGAACATCCGGCTACCCACGTTTCGATTGCTTCGGAACTACACGTTAATGATATTTTGAATTTACTAAATCATTTACCAGATACGCAGAGACTGGTATTTAACTTATATGAAATTGAGGGCTTTGCCCACGATGAAATTTCGAAGATGTTAAACATTCCTGAAAGTTCCAGTCGTGTTTACCTTACACGTTCTAAAAATAAGTTACGTACCCTTTACCTAAATACCATGGTTAATTCATACGAAAAAAATGGATAAGGAATTAATTGAGCATATTACTGCGCAACTCCAAAACCATGAGGAAACCTATCCTGATGGTGCCTGGGAGCACTTTTCGGAGAAAAAAAACAACAGACGAGGCATTGCTTACTGGCCTTTGTGGGCTGCTGCTGCCTTAATTTTAATCTTAGGAGGTGTATTTTTTGCACAAAATAATATAGATCAGAAAAAACAGATTGTGATAATTAAGCCTAAAGCGCAGCAAATCCCTGCAGCCGATGGAAATACAAATGTAGTTACTGAAACTAAAACCAATCCAACATCATTAAATAACGACACTAATGTTTTAAATAAGCTAGCTGCCAATCGTGCAACAAAAATTTCGGAAAACCTAAAACCATTATTATCACAGGAGACCAGTTATCCTCTTATTAATACAGCAGAAGAATTAACTCCCGTAAATAATAATATTTTGGATAGTAAACCTGCAGGTGTTAATCTTTCAAACCTGAAATCCAAACAGTTTAATATTTTAATGGAGAACAAGAAACCTCAACCCGGTACACAAACAAATTTCGAAAAGTTGCTTGCTCATGATAGCTATGCAAACCAACAAAAACCAGCCGATAAAGCGAGTGGTAACTCTAAATGGCAGCCTGATGTATACGTTGCCCCTGCTATGGGTAATGATAATAAAGTAACCATGAATTATGGATTTTCTTTATCGTATGCCATCGCCAACAAATTATCAATAAGCTCTGGCGTATCATATGCCTCTATTAGTACAACAGAATCATTAGATGCCTCTGCCCCACAAACCTTATCAGGCAAAAACCTGGCATCAGTTGATGCTAAAGTGCATGGAATCAATGTTCCATTAGAACTAAAATATAATATCAGTGATAAACTTTATACTAACATTGGGGTTTCTGCACTTGCTGTTTTAAATAATTCGCAGCAAAACAGCTATATTATAAACCAGGTTCAAAGCTTCTCTTCTCCGGCAGTAAACGGTTATGCTGATTCGAAGACATTGATTGTCAAAGAAAAAACTGTTGAGCCTCAACCCGAAGCGAATTTAGATCCTGATAAATATATCGGATTCTACAATTTCTCGTTGGGCTACAAGCAAAAAATATCCAAAAAGAATAACATTGCCATCGAACCTTTTTTAAGGCTGCCCATGAAAACTTTCTCTAAAGAAAACCTTAACCTTACCAATGGTGGACTGCGGTTGAAAATTGATTTTTAAAAAACTAAGATATTTAGTATATTTGGTTAAATACCTCATATGAAAAATATCAAACCATATCCTACCGAGGATGAGCTACCTCCCATTAAAACCCTTAATGAGGTAGATTTTTCTGCTGTTTACAGTTATGCAGATTATATGTGCTTTGAATTTGAAGAGCGCTTAGAGATTATTAAAGGCTACATTTTTGAAATGAGCCCTGCACCTTCCAGGATCCACCAGAAAATATCAGGAAGAATTTTTAGCCCTATCTACAATGCATTAAATGGCCATCAATGCGAAGTTTATTCTGCGCCTTTTGATGTGCGTTTGGCCAAGAAAACTCAGGATGACAGAGAAGTTTTCACTGTTGTGCAACCCGATATTGTAGTGGTTTGTGATCCGACTAAACTGGATAAGCGTGGCTGCATTGGCGCACCGGATATTGTTGTCGAGATTTTATCACCAGGGAATAATAAAAAAGAACTGATTAACAAATATGAAGTTTACGAAGAAGCAGGCGTTAAAGAATACTGGATTGTAAGTCCTTCTGATAAAACATTTTTCAGGTATATCCTTGATGATAAGGGCAAGTTTCAGCCTACCAAACTGCTCACAGAAGGTGAAGAGGTAACCACAACGATTATACCAGGCTTTAAGCTTATTCTTGAAGAGGTGTTTAAAGACTAGGTAATTCTATGAAAAACATTAAACCATATCCTACTGAAGAAGAGCAACCTCCAATTAAAACACTTAATGAGGTCGATTTTTCCGCGACATACAGTTATGCAGATTATTTGCGCTTCGAATTTGAGGAACGCTTAGAACTGATCAAAGGCTGCATTTTCAAGATGAGCCCTGCCCCATCGCGAATCCACCAGGGTATTTTAACCAATATCTTTGGACCAATTTACAATGCACTCAAAGGCAAATCATGCCGTGTTTATACTGCGCCTTTTGATGTGCGTTTGGCCAAGAAAAGTGTAAATGATAAAGAAGTTTTTACCGTTGTGCAACCTGATATTGTGGTGGTTTGCGATCCGACTAAACTGGATAAACGTGGCTGCATTGGCGCACCAGATATCGTTGTCGAAATTTTATCCCCAGGCAACAATAAAAAAGAGCTGATCAACAAATATGAAGTTTACGAAGAAGCGGGCGTTAAAGAATACTGGATTGTAAGTCCTTCGAATAAAACATTTTTCAGGTATATTCTTGATAATAATGGCAAATTTCAGCCTACCAAATTGCTCACTGAGGGCGAAGAGGTAACTACAACGATTATACCAGGCTTAAAACTTATCTTAGAAGAGGTATTTCAGGATTAGAACAAGGATACTTAAACGAAAGAAGTCAAGTTTAAATGGCAAAGCTGCTATTTAAAACTTGACTTCTTTAAAATCGTTTATATTAACTAGTGACCTGAATGACCATCAGCTCCGTGAGCATGACCATGAGCCAACTCATCTTGAGTAGCTTCGCGTACGTTCAAAATTACACCGCTAAACACTAAATTTTTACCCGCCATTGGGTGATTTAAATCTACTGAAATGGTTTCGTCATGAACAGCAGTAACACCTGCTCTAAACTGGTTACCGTTGTTATCTTGCAATGGAATCACATCACCAACATTTGGCAATTCGCCACCAGCTTCGGTAAACATGGTTTTTGGAAGATCGGCGAAAGCTCCCGGATCGATATCACCATAACCATCTGCAGCAGATAGTTCGAAGCCATATTCATCACCGGTTTTTAAACCGGTTAAGTGTTCTTCAAATTTAGGCAACATCATGCCAACGCCATATAAAAATACTAAAGGATTTTCTTCATCAGCTTTTTCTACAAAAACTTGTTGTCCTTCTTCGTTAGTAGTATGCAATTCGTAAGTTAACGCTACTACAGAGTTTGGTGAAATATTCATTTAAATTAATTTATTGTAAATACTCTAATGCGTCCTCAACAGTGTTAACCGGCAACTGGCATACTTTATTTCGGCAAATATAAACTTTTGTTTCATTGCTTTGCTTACCTTTTAACAGCGGTAAGTTACTTTTTGTTCCACCCAATGTAATTTTGTTCGGAATATAATGCCCGCTTAATTCTAATTTAACAACATCCGTTTCTAAACCGGTAATGGCAATTTCATTTATGCCATAAATTTCATTCAGTAATTGAATGGCCCAATTTGAATAGGCAGAGCCATAACTTTTAATCTTCGGATGAACCGCAGCAAGCATTTCCGAAGCTTTTTCATTATATTTTTCAATATCAAAAAGCAGCCCCAGTTTCTTTAAATTCTGTGCCATTACAGAGTTCGAAGCCGGGATTACATTATCCATCACTTCATGTTTGCGGGCAATTAAATCTTCACTTTCGGCAGAGGTATAAAAAAACATGGGCGAATCCGGATCATAAAAATTAGCAATTACATAATCAGTAAACGATTTAGCTTCTTCCAGCCATTTTTCATCAAAATCATATTCGTATAATGCAATTAAAGCTTCGATAAAAAACGCGTAATCATCTAAAAAACCTGTAATAGATGCCTTTCCATTTTTATAGTTCCGGTATAAACCTCCTTTTCCCGATTTTAGGTGAGTTAAAATAAAATTAGCTGCAGCAGAGGCCTTTTCATAATATTGATTGTGACTTAAAACCTGAGCAGCATCGGCGAGTGCTTTAATCATCATACCGTTCCATGCTGTTAAACATTTATCATCCAAACCTGGCCTGATCCTTTTACTCCGCACAGCCATTAATTTTGTTTTAGCTGCGTTTACCTTATCATAAAGCACCTCCGCCGTAACATCAAATTTCGTAAGTAAATCATCATCGCTGATGGTTTTACGCAGGATATTGGTTTGTTCTTCTTCCCAATTACCATCTTCGGTAATGTTATAATAAGCCCCGATTAACTGGGCATCTTCTCCCAAAACCTGATCGAATTCTGCTTTATCCCAAATATAGAACTTGCCTTCTATCCCCTCGCTATCCGCATCTAATGCCGAATAAAATAATCCATCTGCAGAGGTCATCTCATCAGAAACCCAATTTACAGTTTCTACCACAGTCTGTTTAAAAGAATCGAACTTAGTACACTGGTAAGCTTCTGCATACAAACTGATCAGTTGTGCATTATCGTAAAGCATCTTTTCAAAATGCGGCACATGCCATTTATCATCAACCGAATAACGGGCAAAGCCACCTCCAATCTGATCGTAAATACCTCCCCTGCTCATTTCTTCAAGGGTATGGCAAACGGCTGTAAAAACCGATTCATCATCCTTTAAAAAGCCATAACGCAATAAAAAGACCCAATTATTGGGTAAAGGAAATTTCGGCGCACGGTTATAACCTCCGTAACTAATATCGAAATGGCGTTTCCAGGGATCAATAATTTCAGTTAAATGTTCGTGGGTATATTCTTCTGTAGTTACAGAAGCGATTATCTTTTCACTGTCTTTGATCCCGGAAGTTAACCTTTCGGCATATTGAATGGCTTTATCAGGTTCATTTGCCCAAAGTGCAGCAACATTCTCCAGAATATTGATCCAATCGTTTTTTCGGAAATAAGTGCCACCATAAATCGGGCGTTGATCGGGCAAACAGATGCAGTTTAAAGGCCATCCTCCACTCCCTGTCATGAGTTGAATGGCATACATATAAATCTGATCAATATCCGGGCGTTCTTCCCGATCTACCTTGATACAGATAAAATGCCGGTTCATCACTTCGGCTACTTCATGGTTTTCGAAACTTTCGCGCTCCATTACATGGCACCAATGGCAAGCCGAATAACCAATGCTCACCAATATAAGCTTATTTTCTGCTTTGGCCTTTTCTAATGCTTCTGCCCCCCATTCATACCAATTAACGGGATTGTGGGCATGCTGTAATAAATATGGTGATGAAGCGTGGATTAAGTTATTGGTTTCAGACATGACGGGTTATGTAAAAGGAAAATGGAATTTTAATTTCGAGGCGTAAATCTATTAATATTCTACAAACCTGTTTCGATTTAGTTTTTGTTTTTATACTTTAGTTGGAAATCTATACGATGAATGGAATTGAGCAAAAACGAGTTATTTAATGCCATAAAAGAGATTATTAGCCAATCTCGCCTGAAAGTATTTCGTACAGCAAATTCTGCATTACCTGAATCTTACTGGCAAATTGGAAAACTTATTGTAGAGGATGAGCAGCAGGGAAAATTACGTGCAACATACGGAAAAGAGACTTTAAAAAATCTTTCAAATCAATTGACATTTGAGTTTGGGAAAGGGTACGATTATACTAATCTTACTAACATTAGAAAATTTTATCTTGCTTTTCCAATTCTTGACGCAGTGCGTCAAGAATTGAGTTGGACTCACTACCGACTACTATCCAGATTAGATTCTGAAGAAAAAAGAAAGTTCTATATAGAAGAATCTATAACATCGAATTGGAATAGCAGAGAACTACAAAGACAAATAAATTCTTTATCATACGAACGTTCCTTAACTGGACCAAAAACAAACAATCCGAAACCAAATATTCAAGACTATATAAAAGACCCTTATATTTTTGAATTTTTAGGATTGGATTCTGATACTAAAAACACAGAGAAAACTTTAGAATCTGCAATTATAAACCATCTTCAAAAGTTTTTACTGGAATTCGGCAAAGGATTTGCCTTCGTTGCCCGTCAGCAACACATTGTAACAGATACTTCAGATTTCTTTATAGACCTCGTTTTCTACAATTACATTTTAAAATGCTTCGTAAGCATTGATCTTAAAACAACAAGTCTAAACCATCAAGACATCGGACAAATAGATATGTATGTTAGAATGTATGATGATTTGAAAAGAAATGATGGCGACAATCCAACTATTGGATTATTACTTTGTACCGAAAAGGATGAAACAATCGTAAAATATTCAATTTTAAGTGATAAAAATCAGTTGTTTGCCAGTAAATATCTATTGTATTTACCAAAAGAAGAGCAATTAAAAGCAATTATAGAACAGGACAGACAACGTTTTGAATTAGACAACTCATAAACCTTACACCTTCAGCCTTCAACCCTAAAAAAATGAAAATCACCCACACCGAAATATACCGCTTTAGCATACCGATGGAACCTTTTGTAATTGCAACCGGAACCATGCATTTTGCACAGAATGTGTTGATCAGGATTTATACTGATACAGGTATCCACGGCATTGGAGAATGTTCTGCTTTCCCGATGATTGTAGGTGAAACACAGGAAACCTGTATTGCCATGGCTAAAGATTTCGCCGCGATTTTAAAAGGTAAAGATCCTTTAGAAATTCCCGAACGGATGAACGATTTATTGGGTTATGCCGATCATAACAATACCATAAAAAGTGCTTTCGATATGGCTTTGTTTGATATTGCAGCAAAAAATGCAAACTTACCACTGTATAAATTTCTTGGTGGAACCAAACGCACTATTGAAACCGATATGACCATTGGTATCGATACACCAGAGGGAATGGCCACTACAGCTTTGAAATATCAAAGCCAGGGTTGCCGTATCTTAAAAATTAAGCTGGGTAAAAAAGTGCATGATGATATAGAAAGGGTAAAACACATCCGCGAAGCGGTGGGCGAAGATTTAACTTTACGCCTGGATGCCAATCAGGGCTGGAGTTTTGATGACGCCTTATTTGCATTGGGCGAATTGGAAAAATACAATATTGAGTTCTGCGAACAACCTATGCGCACCTGGTATGATGATAAATTACCCGAGCTGAATGTAAATTCGCCAATTAAATTAATGGCCGATGAAAGCTGCTATAACCACCATGATGCCCGTAAACTGATCAACAGTCAATCTACAACCTATTTAAACATTAAATTTTCAAAATCCGCGGGAATTTTAGAAGCACAAAAAATCCATGAAGAAGCCTTAAAACATGGTGTAAAATGTATGATTGGCAGCATGCTCGAAACCCGGATTGCTTTAAGCGCCAACTTACATTTTGCCTTGGCCAGCCCTAATGTTGAATTTTTTGACTTAGATACAGCGCTATTGGGTCATTTAGTTGATCCAGTGGTAGGTGGCCTCACTTATAACGGTTATTTTCTTGATGTTCCCGAAGAAATCGGTATCGGCGCCGAAGCTGATGAATTTTTCTTAGAGAAATGTGAAAGCTGGACTATTTAGTTCAGTTGTTCATTGGTCAATTGTTTAATGGTTTAATGGTTTTCTAGCGAGTCTTCTAGTATAGTTCATTAGATTCCCATATGATGTCAATGGTCTGGAACAATATATTTAAACAATGAAAGGATTGTAAAAATCACCTATTATAGATTCTGAAACAAGTTCAGGATGACGATTGGCGAAGTATATTACTAATGACTAATGAACTACTGACCCAATGACTAATGACCAGTGAACCAATGACTAATGAACCAATAACCTATCCAACGCCAAACTATCACCATTAAAGGCATTAAAATCGACTACATGGCCAATACCGTTAATTTTAGCTTTATCAGAGTGCTGCCAAAACTTCCAGCGGCTTTTATCCATTCTTAACTTTGGTTGATAATAATGGGCAATCCACAAAGGATAATCATCAAAATGATCAGCTAAATAATCTTCGTAAAATTTAAGCCCCGTATAAACAATTGGTCTTACTTTGGTTTTCATTTCTACATAATTGAGAAAATCAGAAAGTTCTGCTCTCATTTTTAGCGGTGAAACGCCATCTAAAGATTCAATATCCACAACTGGTGGTAAATCACCTTTCTCAATATTTACCTGTGTATTTCGGTGAAAGTGACCCCTCTGTTTCGGGCCAAACTGGCCACCAATTTGATTACCGGATGATGCACATCTAAGTTCCTTTCCCTCTGAACAAATATACACTTCGGATCCTAATCCATTT
>Ga0265798_10008583_pt1 | contig 12991 bp, 10 predicted proteins | sample P3T30metagenome_FD_192430 | JGI IMG/M metagenome (GOLD analysis project Ga0265798, IMG submission 192430) | Plant litter microbial communities from East Loma Ridge, Irvine, California - P3 T30 | ecosystem: Environmental > Terrestrial > Plant litter > Unclassified | place: USA: California...
TCACGCCCGAGTACAACCGCTCGGTGCCCGGCGTGCTCAAGAACGCGCTCGACTTCGCGAGCCGCCCCTACGGCGAGAACGCGTTCCAGGGCAAGCCCAGCGCGGTCATCGGCACGTCCATCGGCGCGGTCGGCACGGCCGTGGCGCAGCAGCACCTCCGCAGCATCCTGTCGTTCCTCGCGTCGCCCGAGCTGTCGCAGCCCGAGGCGTACATCCAGACCACCGAGGGCCTCATCTCGGCCGAGGGCGAGATCTCGAACGCCGGCACCGAGGAGTTCCTCCTCAGCTGGCTGCAGGCGTTCCACGCGCACATCGAGAAGAACCTGCAGGCCGTCTCCGCGTAGTCGGCGACGCACGACGAGGGGCCCGGGCGGATCGTCCGGGCCCCTCGTCGTGCGCGCGTCGGGTCGGCGCGGTGCCGACGAGCCGTCGCCGAGCGGGCCCCGCGGTCAGCCGCGCAGCTGGATCCCGAGCACGTCGCGCGTGCGCCCGCCCGGCACCGCGTGCACCGACACCGCGATCGTGCCGGCGGGGGACCCGGCGCGCATGGCGTCCGTGATCGTCACGTCGAGCGCGTCGTCGCCGACCTCGTCGCCGGGCTCCGCCGCGTCGACGCGCGTCGCCTCGACGCCGCCGACGCGGATCGCCTGGCCGACGGGGTCGGCATCCGCTGCGGCCGGAGCGCCCTCGCCCGCCGTCGCCTCCCGCCGCAGGAGCACGCGCACCACGGTGGCCGTCCCCGTGGCGTCCCGCAGCTCGTAGCCGAACCAGCCGGTCGCGCTCCGCCAGTGCCGGCCGTCGGCGCCGCCGGCGCGCGTGCCCTCGCCGCGGAACGCGTGGTCGACCTCGGGCTGCTGCTCGCCGGCGACCACCTCGTCGACCACGGCCGCGTCGGTCCCGGCGGCGTCCATCGCGCGGAGCTCGGCGGCGCGCGCGACCGGTTCGGCGCCCGTGGGCCACACGAGCGTGTGCCGCTCGTCGTGGATCCCGGCGAAGGGCTCGAGCGCGACCGTCACCCGCCCGCCGTCCCGCCACGCGTCGAGCCGGAACGCGAGCGCGCCGCGGTCGACGAGCGTCACGGCGCTCGCCGGGTCGGCCGCGGTCACGACGGGCGTCCGCTCCAGCGGCACCTTCGGCGCGGGCGACACGTGGCCCATGCGCGAGTCCTCGGCGAGCGACGTCGCGATCCCGTCGCGGCCGTCGCGGGAGGCGAGCGCGACCGGGCCGTAGCGGAACGACGTCCACGCGGATCCGTCGGGCAGTCCCTCGGCCCGCACCTCCATCCCGAACCGGACGCTCACGTCGGTCGCGCCCGACCACGTGCGGCGGAACGGCACCCAGGCGGCACCGGGCACCACGGCCACCGGCTCGTCGCCCACGTGCACCTCCATCGACGTCGCCCACCCCGGCCGCCGGAGCCGCAGCTCCAGGTCGGCGGGCGCGTCGGCCGTGATCGTGACCGTCGCGCAGCCCGTGCGCGCCACGTCGCCCGCGATGCGCGCCCGGATCCCGCGCGCCGCCCAGTCGAGCTCGGCCGGCACGTAGAGGTCCACGAGCAGCGCGTCGTCGGCCTGCGCGAACACCTGCTCGCCGGACCGCGCGTGGTTCTCCATGCCCGTGCCGACGCAGCACCACATCGACTCGCCGGCGACCGAGTACACGCGGTGGTGCGCGGGCCGCAGCGACGTGAAGTAGACGAGGCCGCCGTGCTCGGGGTGCTGCGTGGAGAGCACGTGGTCGAGCGTCGTGCGCTCCACCTGGTCGAGGATCGCCGGGTCGCCCGTGCGCTCGAACCGCAGCCGCGCGAGCTCGATCATGTTGTAGCTGTTGCAGGTCTCCGGCCCCTGCTCGTCGAGCACCATGGGCGCGAAGTCGCGCGACGGGTGGAAGTGCTCGCGCACGCTGTTGCCGCCGATGACGACGTTCCGGCGGTGCGCCACCGAGTCCCAGAACGTGTCGGACGCGGCGAGCAGCCGGGCGTCGCCCGTCATCCGCCCGAGCCGCTCGACGCCGATCACCTTCGGGATCTGCGTGTTGGCGTGCAGCCCGTCGAGCTCGTCGCGGCCGGCGGCGAGCGGATCCACGAGCGCCCGCTGCGCGAACCGCCGCGCCTCCGCGAGCAGGTCCTCCCGCCCGGTGAGCCCCGCGAGCGTCGCGAACGCGTCGCACATGCCGCCGTGCTCGGTCGCGAGCATGCCCTCGAACGCGTCGTCGTCGAGGTGCCCGGAGACGCCGAGCCACCAGCCGGCCATGCTCTCCGCCATCCGGAGCGCGCGGGCGGATCCCGTGTGCTCGTGCGCGTGGAGCAGCCCGCGGAGCGTCTTGTGCAGGTTGTAGAGCGGCACCCACCGGCCCTCGAGGTCGAACGTGTCCGCCTCGATGCGGCCCTCCGCGATGGCGCGGCCGAACGCGCGGCCGTCGGGCACGCCGCCGAGCCAGCCGTCGCCCGCCGCCTCCTGGCAGCGCTCGAGCACGTCGAGCATGCGCTCGAGGCGGGGGAGGATCCGCGGGTCGCCCGTGGCGGCGTGCAGCTGCGCGAGCGCGGAGAGGTAGTGCCCGCCGATGTGGCCGTCGAGCCCGATCGCCTCCCAGCTGCCGTAGCTCGGCGCGGGGGAGTCGAGCCCGGCCTCGCGGAGGAAGGGCGCCAGCAGCCGGTCGGGATCCAGGCGCAGCACGTGCTCGACGTCGGTCAGCTGCGCGTGCCGGAGCGGGCCGTCGCGGAGCCGCACGGCGGAGAGCGGGAACGAGCGCACGGCGCCGGGGCTGGCGGCGGCGGGGCGCGGGGCGGGGGCGGCGGTCATCGTGATCCTCGGCTCTCGGCATGCGGGCGCGGCGACGGTGCCGCACCGGATCGACCGCCCTCCACGGGCAGGGCATCGATGCCTCCACGCTAGTGCGACGTCGGCGGCACCCGGCGGTGGGCGGAGGGGCGTCGCGGTCGGGCGGCTCCGTCGCCACCGTGGGAGGGTGTGCCCATGACCGACCTCGACACCCGCCTGGACCGCATCGAGAGCGAGCTCGCGATCCGCCGGCTGGCCGCCGAGTACTGCCACGGCGCCGACAAGCGCGACCTCGACCGCTTCCTCGCCGTGTGGGCGCCGAACGCCGTGTGGCAGGTGGGCGACGACCCGGGGCACGAGGGCCGCGAGGCGATCGCCCGGGTGGTCCGGGCGCAGTGGGCCACGTTCCCGCAGTACGTGCACTGGACCACCAACCACGCCATCTGGATCGACGGCGACGACGCCCGCGGCGAGAGCGATGTCGCCACCACGGTGCGCGTGGACTCCGGCCGCTGGGTGAGGACGGGCGCGACCTACCGGGACGAGTACCGCCGCATCGACGGGCGGTGGCTCATCGCCCGCCGGCACGCCACCGCCCGGTTCGACATCGATCCCCGGCCGGACGAGAGCGAGACGCGCCTGCGGTTCGACGGCGACTGACGGTCCCGGGTCCGCGCGCTCGTCGTGCCCGATCGGCGCGCGAGCGCGCCCGCGGATGCTGGGTACCCTGAGCGCATGGTGACCATCCGCGACGTCGCTGCCGACGCGGGCGTCGCGCGCAGCACGGTCTCCTACGTCCTCTCCGGCAAGAAGAAGCTGCCCGACGCCACCCGCGAGCGCGTGCTCGCGAGCGTGTCCAAGCTCGGCTACCGGCCGGATCCCGCCGCCCGCGCGCTCGCGCTCCGCCGCACCAACATCCTCGGCTTCCTCGCCTCCATCGACCCCGCCTCGCGCGAGTCCGACATCGAGGTGTTCATGCGCTTCGTGCGCGCCGGGATGTACGAGGCGAACACGCGCGGGTTCGACCTCCTCATCATGGGCAAGGGCGAGGACGAGCTGCGCGGGGACGTGCTCGCGGACGCGCTCGTGGTGATGGACATCCGCGACCACGACCCGCGGCTCCCCGTGCTCCAGGCCATCGGGCTGCCCACCGTGCTCGTCGGGCATCCGGGCCGCCCCTCCCCGTTCAGCGCGGTGGACCTCGACTTCGAGGACGCCGGCCGCGTCGCCGTCGACCACCTGGTCGCGCTCGGGCATCGGGAGATCGCGCTGCTCGGCTCCGACGCGCCGGCCGCCGAGACGGAGATGGGCTTCGCCGTGCGCTTCCGCCGCGGCTTCGCGGAGCGGTGCGCGCATCACGGCATCCCCGGCGCGATCGTCCCGGCCGTGCCCGGCGAGGACGCGGCGGAGCGCTGGCTCGACGCCGCGCGCGCGGCCCTGCCCGACGCGAGCGCGATCGTCGCCCACACGCCCGGCGAGCTCGAGCCGATCGCGGCGGCGCTCCGCGCGCGCGGCATCCGGATCCCCGAGGACTGCTCGCTCATCACGGTCGCCCCCGAGGTGGTCATGCGCGCGTCCGCCCTGCCGCTCACGGTGATCGACCTGCCCGGCGACGAGATGGTGCGCCGGGCGATCGGCCTCGCGGTCGACGAGCTCGCGGGGGCGGCCGAGCCCGGCGTCGTCGAGCTGCTGCCCGCGGTGCTGGGCGACCTCGGATCCACCGGACCGCACGTGCCCGGCGTGAGCGGGTCGGCGTTCCGCCCGGCCGGCGCTCCCGCCTGAGCGACCGTCGGAGCCGGGCGTCCCACCCGCTGCCGCGCACCGGCCGGAGGTCGTGATCGGCGGCACCCGGCCGTCCCGATCATCACGATCGGAGAACCGGTTCGCCGAAAGTGTTGAACCGGTTCTCCAAAACCCGTAGGGTCGCCGCGAAGCCGCCGTGACGGGCCGCTCCTCCCGGCACCGCCGCCGGGACGGGGACGGCTCCCGGCGCACCCGGACGTATTCAGAGAGGAATACCGTGATCAACACACGCACCCGCGCCGCCCTCGCGGCCACCGTCGTCGTCACCGCAGGCCTGGCGCTCACCGGCTGCTCCACGGGGGGAGGCGGCTCGTCGGATCCGAACTCGCTCACCCTCTGGGACAGCTTCACGCAGTACGACGCGTCGTCGCCGTACGGGAAGCTCATCAGCGGCTGCGAGACGAGCACCGGCATCACCATCGAGCGCACGCAGAACCCGGACAACGAGACCAAGTTCCTGCAGGCCGCCTCGTCGAAGACCACGCCCAACCTCATCGTGCTCGACAACCCGGCCATCGCCCGCTTCGCCGACACGGGGCTCCTCGTCTCCAACGACGAGTCCGGCCTCGACACCTCGAAGGTGCTGCCCAACGTGCTCGCGGCCGGGCAGCTGGACGGGAAGACCTACGGATCCTCCATCGGCGCGAACACGCTCGCGCTGTTCTACGACAAGGCCAAGCTGGCGGCCGCCGGGGTGCAGCCGCCCACCGACTGGGCGAGCCTCCAGGACGCCGCCGCGAAGACCACCCAGGGCGACGTGCAGGGCCTCGGATTCTCCGCCATCGGCACCGAGGAGGGCACGTTCCAGTTCCTGCCCTTCTTCTGGGGAGCAGGCGCCGACCTGTCCGACATCTCGTCGCCCGCGGCTGTCCGCGCGCTCACCCTCTGGACCGACATGGTGGAGGACGGGCAGGCGTCGAGCGCCAACGTCAACGCCAACCAGCAGGACATCCGCGACCAGTTCCTCGCCGGGAAGCTGGCGATGATGGTGAACGGCACGTGGCAGCTCTCCGCCCTGGACGAGGCGGGCCTCGACTACGGCGTCGTGCCGCTCCCCGCGGAGGACGGCGGCGCCGCGCCCAGCCCGCTCGGCGGCGAGTTCGTCGAGGTCGTCGTGAGCGACCAGGCGAAGCAGGACGCGGCGGCGAAGTTCGCGCAGTGCATGATCGACCCCGCCAACCTGGCCGACTGGACGGCCGGCCAGTCGTACATCTCCCCGTACGCCGACGCGGCCGCCGCGCAGGCGACGGCGGATCCGGAGCTCGTGCCGTGGGTCGACGCCGTCCAGGTCGCGCAGGGTCGCACCGCCGACCTCGGCATCGCCTACCCGGACACCTCGAAGGCGCTCTACCAGGCCATCCAGGAGGCGCTGACCGGCAGCAAGACGCCCGAGGCCGCGCTCGACGACGCCGCGGCGACGCTGAAGAAGTGAGCGGCCGCGTGATCGACCGGCCCCTCGCCCCCACCCGGGGCGCGGGGCCGGCGGGCCCGGCCGACGGGCGCGTCCCGCGCCGTCGGCCGTACCGGACCGTCAGCATCGTGGCGGCGGTGGGGTTCATGGCGCCGGTCGTCGCGTTCCTCGCGATCTTCTTCGTCTACCCGATCATCCGCGGCTTCCTGCTGAGCCTGCAGGAGTACGGGCCGCGCGCGTTCGTCACGGGCGAGGCGCCCTACGTGGGCTTCCGCAACTACGTGACGATCCTCAGCGACAGCCTGTTCGCCACCATCGCCTGGCACACGGTCGTCTTCACGGTGGTCTCGCTCGCGGGCCAGTTCGCCATCGGGCTCGCGCTGGCGGTGTTCTTCACGCGCCGGTTCCCGCTGTCGACGACGTTCCGGTCGCTCATCCTGCTGCCGTGGCTGCTGCCGCTCATCGTCTCGGCGACGGCCTGGCGGTGGATGTTCGACCAGCAGTTCGGCATCATCAACTCGGTGCTCGGCACGCCCATCGGGTGGCTGAGCGACCCGTCGGTGTCGCTGTGGTCGGTCATCATCGCGAACATCTGGCTCGGGATCCCGTTCAACATGATCCTCCTCTACGGCGGTCTGCAGGGCATCCCCGAGAACCTCTACGAGGCCGCGGCGCTCGACGGCGCCGGCCGCTGGCGCACCTTCCGCAGCATCACCTGGCCGCTCCTGCGGCCGGTCACCGCGGTGACGCTGCTGCTCGGCCTCGTCTACACGATCAAGGTCTTCGACGTGATCTGGATCCTCACCAAGGGCGGCCCCGCCAACAGCTCCCACACCCTCAGCACGTGGGCCTACGAGAAGTCGTTCACCGACCTCGACTTCGGCGTCGGCGCCGCGGCCGGCGAGATCCTCGTGGTCGTCGCCCTCGTCTTCGGCCTCATCTACGTCCGAGCCCAGCGCAAGGAGGCGCAGTCGTGAACACCATCGACACCCCGGTCCGCCGGTGGACGAACGCGGTCATCGGCCTCGTCATCTGCGCGGTCCTGCTCTTCCCGCTCTATTGGATGCTCAACGTCTCGCTGACGAAGCCCCAGGACCTCATCTCGAGCACGCCGAGCCTGTTCCCCGCGGACCCGACGCTCGACGGGTACGCGCAGGCCATCTCGACGCAGCTGCCGAACCTGGTGACGAGCCTCGTCATCTCGATCGGCTGCGTGATCCTCACCCTCCTCATCTCGCTCCCCGCGGCGTACGCGATGGCGAAGTTCAAGGTGCGGGGCACGGGCGCGGTGATGTTCGTGTTCCTGCTGGCGCAGATGATCCCGGGCATCGTGCTCGTGACCGCCCTGTTCGCGATCTACAACGCGCTCGGGCTGCTCAACACGTACCCCGGGCTGATCCTCGCCGACGCCACGGCATCCGTCCCGTTCGCGGTCATCGTGCTGCGCGCCTTCATGCTCGGGATCCCCGACGAGCTGCTCGAGGCCGCCCGCATCGACGGCGCCACGAGCTGGCGCGCGTTCGTCTCGATCGTCGTGCCGCTCAGCCGGAACGCCATCGTGACGGCCGCGCTGTTCTCGTTCCTGTTCGCCTGGGCGGACTTCCTCAACGCGAACTCGCTCACGTCGGGCAACAGCATCGTGCCGTTCACGCTCGGGCTGTACCGCTACATCGGGTCCACGACGACGAACTGGAACGGGATCATGGCGACCGCCGTCATCGCGTCCATCCCCGCCGCCGTGCTGCTGGTCGTCGCGCAGCGCTTCGTGGCCGCGGGCGTGACCGCCGGTGCCGTGAAGGACTGAGCGGGGCGGGCCCGGCGCCGCATCCGGGCACGACGCACCACGACACGACGCATCGAGACACGACGCACCACGACACCGAGGACGAGCACGCATGATCGACGACGACCAGCACTTCACGACCGACGGGACGCGCCTCGTCTGGCGCGGCGACGGGGAGACCCTCGTCGTCGAGCCGTGGGGGCCCGACAGCCTCCGAGTGCGCTCCCGGATCATGGCGCCCGTGGCCGACGCCGACTGGGCGCTGCTGCCGCAGCCCGACGCCGCCGCGCGCATCGAGGTCGACGGCGCGACGGCCCGGATCGCGAACGGCGGCATCACGGCCGTCCTCGTCTCCGAGTCGTCCTACGGCTACCAGACGGGATACGAGGAGAACCGCTGCCACGTGACGTTCCTCGACCGGCACGGCGAGGTGCTGCTGGAGGAGATCGGCACGGGCGGCGCCCTGCACCTGCGGGCGCGCGAGCAGCGGCCGCACCTGGGCGGCGACTTCCGGATCACGGCGTCGTTCGCGACCGGGCCCGACGAGAGGCTGTACGGGATGGGGCTGTACCAGCAGGACATCCTCGACCTCGCGGGATCCACGTTCGAGCTCGCGCACCGCAACTCGCAGGCGAGCGTGCCGTTCGTCATGTCGAGCCGCGGCTACGGGTTCCTCTGGCACGACCCGGCGATCGGCCGCGCGACCTTCGCGGCGAACCGCATCGAGTGGACGGCCGAGACGAGCGAGCAGCTCGACTACTGGATCACCGCGGGCGACACCCCCGCGGACATCAGCCGCGCGTACGCCCGGGCCACCGGATCCGCGCCGATGATGCCCGAGCACGGCCTCGGCTTCTGGCAGTGCCGGCTCCGCTACTGGAACCAGGAGCAGCTGCTCGAGGTGGCGCGCGAGCACACCCGGCGCGGGCTGCCGATGGACGTGATCGTGGCCGACTTCTTCCACTGGCCGAAGATGGGCGACCTCCGCTTCGAGGAGGAGTTCTGGCCGGATCCGACCGCCATGGTCGAGGAGCTGCGCGGGATGGGAATCGAGCTGATGGTCTCCATCTGGCCGCAGGTGTCGCTCGAGAGCGAGAACTACGCGCGCATGAAGAAGGAGAACCTGCTCGTGCGCAGCGAGCGCGGCATCGACGTGCAGATGCAGTTCGAGGGGCCGAGCGCGTTCGTCGACGTGACCAACCCGGCCGCGCGCCGGTTCCTCGGGGAGACGGTGCGGCGGAACTACGGCGCCCACGGGATCCGGCTGTTCTGGCTCGACGAGGCCGAGCCCGAGTACGGCGTCTACGACTACGACAACTACCGCTACCACGCGGGTCCGAACGTGCGCGTCGGCAACGTGTACCCGCAGATGTTCTCGCGCGCGCTGCACGAGAGCCGCATCGAGGCGGGGGAGGAGCCCGGCGTCGACCTGGTGCGCGCGGCTTGGGCCGGGAGCCAGCGCTACGGCGCGCTCGTGTGGTCGGGCGACATCCACTCCACGTTCGAGGCGCTCGCGCGGCAGGTGACCGCGGGGATCCACATGGGCGTCGCCGGCATCCCGTGGTTCACGACCGACATCGGCGGATTCGCGGGCGCCCGCACCGACGACCCCGCGTTCCACGAGCTGCTCGTGCGCTGGTTCCAGTTCGGCGCGTTCTCGCCGGTGATGCGGCTGCACGGCGATCGCGGTCCGAGCGTCGAGGTGCGCGCGGCCGACGGGTCCCGCCGCGCGCCGAGCGGATCCGGCAACGAGCTCTGGAGCTTCGGCGAGGAGGTCTACGCGATCCTCGCCGGGTACGTGCACCTGCGCGAGCGCCTGCGGCCGTACCTCCGCGACGTGATGCGCGAGGCGCACGAGGACGGCCAGCCGGTGATGCGCGGCATGTTCCACGTCTTCCCCGACGACGCCGCGACCTGGTCGCTCGGAGACCAGTACATGCTCGGCGCCGACGTGCTGGTCGCGCCCGTGCTCGAGGCCGGCGCGCGCTCGCGGAGCGTGCACCTCCCCGCGGGGGCGTGGTGGATCGAGGCGTCGACGGGCGCCCGGCACGAGGGCGGCCAGCGGGTCGTCGCGGATGCGCCGCTGCACGTGATCCCGGTCTTCGTGCGCGCGGGAGCGACGGTGGAGGTGCGGCTGCCGGAGGGCGGCGCGATCGCCTGACGCGCGGCCCGGCCGCGGAGGCGGCGGCGCGGCGACGGAGGCGGTGGGTCCGCCCTCCCGTGGAGACGGGGGCGAGCCGCCCAGTGAGGTAAGGCTATGCTTACCCGCGGCCCGGGCTCCCCGCCGGGCCGACGCCGGCCTCGACCCCAGGAGACCCATGCCCCGCGCTCGCGCCCTCGCCCGCTTCACCGCCACCGCCGTGACGGGCCTCGTGCTCGTCGCCCTCACCGGGTGCGGCGCCTCCGAGGAGGTGCCCGCCGCATCCGTCGCCGAGGCGGGCCAGGGGACGACGACCTACCCGCTGACGCTCTCGAACTGCGGCCACGACGTGACGATCGACCAGGCGCCGCAGCGCGTGGTGTCGCTCGACCAGGACTCCACCGAGATCCTGCTGTCGCTCGGGCTCCAGGACCGCATGGTCGGCACGGCCTCGTGGACGGATCCGGTGCTCGACTCGCTCGCCGACGCGAACGCCAAGGTGCCGCGCCTCGCCGACAACGCGCCCACGTACGAGGTGCTGTTGAACGCGGATCCCGACTTCGTCACCGCCTCCTTCGGCCGCCACTACGGCACGGGCGGCGTCGTCACGCGCGACCGGCTCGCGGAGACGGGCATCCCCTCGTACCTGTCGCCGACCGACTGCGACTCCGACATCAGCATCAACGGCGGCGGCCAGCGCACGACCCCGCTCACGGTCGACGCGCTGTACCAGGAGATCCGCGAGATGGCGGAGGTGTTCGACGTGCAGGACCGCGGCGAGGCGCTCGTGTCCTCCCTCCAGCAGCGCGCGGCCGCGGCCACCGACGGCATGGACCTCGGCGGGGCGAAGGTCATGTACTGGTTCGCCGACACGAAGACGCCGTACATGGGCGGCGGATTCGGCGCCACGTCGCTCCTGTCGCGCCAGATCGGCGCCACGGACGCATTCCCCGAGGTGCGCGACGACTTCATCGCGACCGGATGGGAGACCGTGGTCGACCGCGACCCGGACATCCTCGTGCTCGGCGACCTGCAGCGCGACCGGTTCCCGGGCGACCGGCTGCAAGACAAGATCGACTTCCTGACGAGCGACCCGCTGACGCGCGACCTCACGGCCGTGAAGGAGGACCGCACGGTGGCGCTGCACGGCGCCGAGCTGAACCCGTCGATCCGCTTCGTGGACGGGCTCGAGAAGATCCGCGCCTGGTGGGACGCGCGCGGGGACAGGCTCTGAGCGCCGCGGCCCCGCGGGCGCCGTTCGCGGACGCCCGCGCGCGGGTGCGGGCCCTCCCGCACGCGCTCCGCGTCGGGCTGCTGGTCGTGCTCGGGATCGTCGCGCTCGCGCTCTCGGTGGGCGTCGCCGTGACCCTCGGGCCGGCGGACGTGTCGCTCGTGAACGTGCGCGACATCCTGCTCAACCACGCCGGGCTCGCGAGCATCCCGGTGCGCGTGTCGGAGGACGCCATCGTCTGGCAGGAGCGGCTCCCGCGTGCCCTCGTCGCGGCGGCCTGCGGCGCGGGCCTCGGCCTCTGCGGCGTCGTGCTGCAGTCGCTCCTGCGGAACCCGCTCGCGGATCCGTTCGTGCTCGGCGTCTCGTCCGGCGCCTCCACGGGCGCGGTGCTCATCGGCGTGCTCGGCCTCGGCGGCGGCGCCATCGGCATGTCCGGCGGCGCCTTCATCGGCGCGCTCGTGGCGTTCGGGTTCGTGCTGCTGCTCGCCCGGTTCTCGTCCGCGGGCACGGCCGGGGTGATCCTCGCGGGCGTGGCCAGCACGCAGCTGTTCTCCGCGCTCACCTCGCTCGTCGTCTTCGCGTTCGCCGACTCCGACGAGACGCGCGGCATCACGTTCTGGCTCCTCGGATCGCTCGAGGGCATGCGCTGGGACGAGGTCGGGCTCAGCGTCTCCGTGGTCGTGGTGGGCGCGGTCGTCTGCCTCGCCCACGCCCGCTCCCTCGACGCCTTCGCGTTCGGGGAGGAGGTGGCCTCCTCGCTCGGGATCCACGTGGGCCGCACCCGCACGATCCTCCTGGTGGTCACGGCCCTCCTCACCGCGACGCTCGTGAGCATCGCCGGCGCCATCGGCTTCGTCGGCCTCGTGCTCCCGCACGCCGCGCGCCTGCTCTTCGGCCAGCGGCACGCGCGCGTCGTGCCCGCCACGATCGTGCTCGGCGCGGTCTTCATGGTGTGGGTCGACGCGTTCTCGCGCCTCGCCTTCGCGCCGACGCCGCTGCCGGTGGGCGTGGGCACCGCGCTCGTGGGCGTGCCCGTCTTCATGCTGCTGCTGATGCGGAACCGGGGGCGCGCATGACGCTCGAGGCGCGGGGCGTCCGCTGGTCGCGGGGCGGGCGGATCGTGGTCGACGACGTCACGCTGGAGCCGGCGCCCGGATCCACCGTGGGCCTCCTCGGGCCGAACGGCTCGGGCAAGTCGTCGCTCCTGAAGCTGCTGCAGGGCGCCGCGTCGCCCGACTCCGGCCGCGTCACGCTCGACGGCGACGACCTCGCGGGGCTGCGGCGCCGCGACGTCGCGCGCCGCGTCGCGACCGTGACCCAGCACGGCGAGACCGAGGTCGACATCGTGGTGCGCGACGTCGTCCGCCTCGGCCGCACGCCGTACCGCACGCTCCTCGGCGGCGACACCGCGGAGGACCGGGCGGCCATCGACCGCGCGATCGCGCACGTGGGCCTCGAGGCGAAGGCCGACCGCGCGTGGCGCACGCTCTCCGGGGGCGAGCGGCAGCGGGCGCACATCGCGCGCGCCCTCGCGCAGGAGCCGCGCGAGCTGCTGCTCGACGAGCCGACCAACCACCTCGACATCCGCCACCAGCTGGAGCTGCTCGCCCTCGTGCGCGACCTGCCGGTGACCACGGTGATCGCGCTGCACGACCTCAACCTCGCGGCGATGTTCTGCGACAGCGTGCTGGTGCTGCGCGAGGGGCGCGTGGTGGCGGGCGGGCCTCCGCGGGAGGTGCTCACGCCGGAGCTCATCGCCGACGTCTACGGGGTGCGGGCGGTCGTGACGCACGATGCGGCGGCCGGCTGCTCGCGCGTGCTGTTCGACGCGGCGCCGCTCTAG
>Ga0265798_10008584_pt1 | contig 12991 bp, 25 predicted proteins | sample P3T30metagenome_FD_192430 | JGI IMG/M metagenome (GOLD analysis project Ga0265798, IMG submission 192430) | Plant litter microbial communities from East Loma Ridge, Irvine, California - P3 T30 | ecosystem: Environmental > Terrestrial > Plant litter > Unclassified | place: USA: California...
ACAAGATACATTGCGTAAAACATATCACAAAGCAGTTTGCATCCCTCTCGACAATGTCGAAGTAATTTGGAAAGCATACGATGCATTCGAAAACAATGTCAACAAACAGACTGTAAGTGATCACCAATGATTTCGGAAAGAGGTGAATCTGACGAACAGGCCAAGAAATTCCTAGCAGAACGTTCACCAGCGTATATGACTGCTCGAACTGCTCTCAAGGATCTCCAGCGCCTGACTGATCCGCTTTACTCTTCACAACCCATCTTACCGCCCAAACCCAGTTTCTCGGGATCTGAGAGGGGTTTGATCAATGGTTGGAAAGCTTATCTACAATGGGAACAGGATAATAAGTTGGTTATCGAGGACAAGGAGGCGCTGGCGGCTAGGATAGGATATGCTATGAAGCAATGTGTAGGGCAGATGAGGCATTTCCCGGAACTTTGGTATGTCCTCTTCTTTCCAATTAGCAAGGCTGACATCTAGGCATTACGTTTCAATCTATCATTCGGATTCTGGAAATATCGAACAAGCCATCTCTATCCTGAAAGCTGGTATTGAAGCTTGTCCAAGCAGGTAAGCTCTTCTACCCTTGTAGGGTCGCACAGAGCTAAATGATAGTGTCCTATTGACATACGCATGTGCCGATCTCTCCGAATCCCAAAAAGATATCAAAACATGTCATGAAATCTACAATTCCCTAATTGAGAACCTGACTACCGAAGTTGAAGATCTGCAGAAAACAGTCTCTGCTGAAGTGGAAATGGCTAAAGGGCCTGAAATCCCCAATGCTCCTCAAAGCACGGATGATGAGATTCAGATGTCGGATCAGATGAAGCGCTTGGTTGAGGAGAGAGAGGGTAGAGGGAAAATGGTAGAACAGAGAAGAGGCAAGGAAGTGGGGGATATTGAGACTGCAATTTCGATTTCTTGGGTCATGTACATGCGTTGTACCAGGAGATCAGAGGTGAGTCTTGTCCTCCACTTCTATCTCTATATCCTATCATATCACAACAAATGGAAAAAGGGAGAGGAAAGCTGATAATAGGGAATCAAAGCTGCTAGAACGATATTTGGAAAGGCAAGACGTGCATCCCATATCACGTGGCATATATTCGAAGCGTCCGCGATGATGGAGTTCCACAGTAACAAAGACGCAGCTGTTGCAATAAAGATCTTCGATCTTGGCGCAAAGAAGTTCCCAAACGAAGTAGATTATGTTATCCGACATTTGCAATTCTTGCTTTCTATCAATGATGATACCAGTACGTCTTCTCCCCTACTGGTCCTGAATAGGGATCGAGGCTGATGATAGATGCACGAGCTCTGTTTGAGCGATCTGCACTGAATATTTCTGCTGAAAAGGCTCGACCACTGTGGGATGCTTGGGCTAGATACGAGTACATGTACGGAGACCTTGCTGCTGTCAACAAGCTCGAGGCTAGGTTCGCGGAGATATTCCCAAGGGGTGAGTCAATTCTATGAAGGTTGGCAAAGTGTAGTGACTAACGATCAGACTCGCCACTGAAGAGACTAGCTCAGAGGTTCACATACAACGGAGTCGACCAGATCGGTATTCGAGAACTCGGGCTAGGTCGCCAAGGTCCACCTCCAATGACCATGCCGATGGCCCCACCTCCTCCTACCCTTCCTATCCAATACAATGGTCCTCCAAACGGCAGTCATCCCCCACCTCCACAACCAACCCAGACCCAAATGCAAAATCAAAATCAGAACCACAATTATAATCGACCCCCTTCCCCACCTAGACGAAATCGACCATCTCGATCCCCGTCTTTCTCACAACAGCAGAATAAGAGGCAAAGACCTTCACCATCGTACAACCCCCCTCCACGGGATGAGAGGCCTATCAATAGATATCCTTCTGCTGGGTCTGGACCACCTCCGGCACCTTATGTACCTCCTCCTACTTTCGTTCCTCCGCCCCGGGCACCTCCAAGGGCGTCACCTGCTCCTTCACACGGTCACGATGGGTTGGCGCCGGCTTTACCATGGTTCATTGGGCAATTACCTAATAATAGGTCTTATGACGGTATGTCTCTCTCATTCACTCTCGCGATTCTGTTTCCCAACCCGACCATTGATGTCGTATATACTAAGAGCCAGGCCCAATAATCAGACCAGAAGAAATCATGAGATCATTCGATAATGTCTCCAGAGATGGTCTTGTCATTCAACCTTTCAGAGGAGGATATGCCGCTCCTACTGCGGGATATTCGGCCCCACCACCCGTTGGATACGGTCGAGATGCTCCTTCAGGTGGGTATGCTAGGGACGGGCCTCCAGCTGGATATGGGCGGGACGCCCCTCCTCCTGGGTATGGAGCTAGGCCGCAGGGATATGATTATAGGCGATAAGCGGCGAGGGATGTGCTCGCTTTCAGAGCGATGGCGACAGCAGAATTGAGGCAGCCTTCGACCAAGCGGGATCAGTGAGAAGAAACAGCATATCATCGAGGTACAATCATGCATCATATCAAGCATTCTTGAACAGCAGAGAGCAGTAACGCTATGCCTGGCACGCATTATAAGCATACACGAGGCTCGAGATCGTCCACGCTGATAAATAGACGGGGGAGTGAGAATATGCTGAATGCATGATCATCACGATACGTGGCTTCATCAGCGCTACGAAACAACTCATCTTCTCTAAGTCCGTATCCACCACGACCCTTCTTTTTCACCACATTTCCTCGCTCCTCATCTCCTTACACGACGCACCACCGATTTAGGAATAGATCCCCATCCCTAGGCCTGGTACATCCTCATCAAACAATCCCCTCTCTTCCATCATCCCATTACCCATTTTTTGAGCTGGAGAGAGTTGTGGTGAATGAGGGAAAGCGGGGGAACCGTACATTCCTGGAGATCTCAATGAATCGAGTCTATTTGTCAGCTTTTTTCTTCCTCATCACTTCGTTCTGCACTATCTCTCCACGTCATCCGAGATTCAGCCTCAACATTTGACATTGGAGACGAAAGGGAAAAGAAGACGAAAAAGAGTGAGGGAAGTAAACCAAAGGGCAAGAAGAAGAAGAGACATACCCCCAAGTAGTCCTAAATTGTTCAAAAACAGCCATAAACCCTTCCTCACTACCTTTTTCCTGCCTAAACGTAATCCGAGTCCCCTGTCCATCTCCCTGACCCTGACTCCGAATTGACGAATACTGTGATCTAGGCGAAGCAGGTGGTCGTGGTGAATTACCTCCCCCACCCATCACATTGGCGTTGTAAGAGTTCGACCGGGGTATAAAGACTAATTTGATCTTCACGGGTCGAGTGATTAATTGACCTGATGCTCCTTCTCATCAGCCTTGCTGAACAGAAACAAAGGGAGGTAAGATGGACATACCCCTGACTTCGTGTTGAGTAATGACCAAGTTTCCCCAATTCTCTGAATCTTCAATCTGTACAGCCGCACCTAGAGAATTGAAAATTTTAAAGCATTCTTCCCTTGTCGTGGAACAATCATAAGTTGAGATCAGCTCGTAGTACTACTGATCAGCCCCTGTTCTCTCTGATTGAGAGCCATGAACGAGGATATACAATATGGAAAGGAGAGGATCACTACTCACACCAACAGGTTTACCAGAGAACGCCTTTTCAAACCAACCCCTCTTCGCCTGTGCTTCTGGAACCACAGCGAGTGGAGTTCTAGGTGCCGTACCGAATCCAATCGTCGGTGTTGCCAACTGACTCATAGTAGGTGTTTGAGCTGGGGAATTGACTAGACCAGGCGTGCCGAGTCGAGGTGAGGGTTCGAGGTCATGTCTGGCGACTAAATTTAAGTTGAGTGGTGCGGCTGTATATCAGCTTGCTAATTTCTTCAGAAAAGAGGGAATAGGTTGAAGACTGGGTCGAAACGGGGACTCACGCCTAGGCCTCCTATTCGCATCACTAAGTCCACCAGGTCGATTCTCCCCAAATTTCACATCGAGCGGCTGAGCAAAAGTACCATAAACCGATGTTCTCTCCCGTTCTCCACCACCAGAAGCGACAGTAGCATACGCCGAGTCCCTCCGATTCTCTTTATCCCTCTCCTTTTCTCGCCCACCGAAAACACTTCTTTTCCTCCTCAATACCGGTTCCTGTCCAACTGGATTCATTGGTTGATTCTCTTTATCTTTCATTAATCGGAATACATTACCCATCTTTCCTTTAGCAGGTGATGGATCCCTCCTCCTTGGCATCCCACTTTGTGATACTGAGGTACCCAGCCGGTCTAGATTCCTTCGAGTGCTCGAGTGAAGTTTTGAGAAAGGAGGTGTATCGAGCTCAGCATTAACTTCGACCAGTCGTTGGACATCATCCAAGAACGCTTGGTCAACTACTGCACTGACTCTCTTTCGAGGGGTCCTGTTGGGACTAAGCGGGACTTTTTGGATTTGAATAGGAGTATTAGATCGAGGTGAGATTGGAGGCTGACCGTAATCGGTCCGAGGAGGGGGAGGGCGGTATGTCGAGGAAGGCACGTTGACGCCATTGCCATGGGGATTAGTGAACCGCGTGAACCCACCCGTGACGGGTGTATTGGGTAAAGGGACATTGGCAGCCCATTTAACAACATCTGCAGTTGGTACAGCCAATCCACCGCCAACTGGTCCACTATGAACAGGGGCACGCGGAGTGTTCTCGATATCGCGCCAACTCGGGGTCTGGGGACTTCGCATTGGTTGAGGAGACCTGAGAGGGGTAGTGTAGTGGTCGCCTTGGGGTAATGCAGGTGTTTTAGGCATAGGTAATCTTGGACCATTCACTTTCCTCTCCCTTTCTTCCTTTTCCTTTTCCAACTTGTGAATAACGGTCGATCGACGATTGAGCTCTGGCGGCTGGGGTCGAGAAGAAGTAGCAGGTTGATGAGATGATCGTCTCTTCAATGCTCGAGCCGCTTCCGCTTGACCAGGGGTTGGTATCCGATCATGGTCCACAAGAACTATCATCAGCCCTTCCTCTATGGTTCTCCGAAGACCTGTAAACGAAACACTCACTAGGCGTCCCTTCTGCTGCTTTATGTACAATCTCCCACTCCGTCTCTGGACTTGGCATCCGTACCCGTCGAGCCTTAGGAGTCTCCTCAGCACGCTTAGCAGCATCAACCTCTGCTTTAGCTGTCTCGTGATATTGCAAATAATCGGCATCCAGGTGTGGATCGTAAGTTGGTCGGTATGGTTGATTCAAGAAGAATGATTCCATCATATCGGCCGTAAAGAGGGGTAAAACGATTTTGACTTCTTCGGGTTTATGGCCAAAGAAGCGGTAAGCGACTGGGTCTTGACCATTGATCTTTCGGTTGTCGTAGAGAAGGATGAGGCGGTAGCAGATTTGTTCATAGGTCTCCCTGTTTATTAGCAACTGGCTGGCTCGAAGCATAGGCGCAGGATTCGCCTGCAGAGCCGGGAATACAGACGTACTCATCGGTATGTAAAGCCCTGTATAAATCCTCAGCTTCTGCATCAGGCAGCAAGACCTGTAAACTCTGGAAAGCAGTATCATCCATTCCACCCCTCGAAGCCAAAACTTCCTTGATATCAATAAGTTCAGGCGGAGAAGCAAGGAAGAGGGCATCAGTCGGGAATTTCGGATGTCGTCGCTGACAAAAGGGATGTTTGATAATTTCGTCCATCTATCATCAGGATCTCGTACAAGATGAAAGGGAACGTAGCACATACCTTGATCCGCTTCTTTGGATCTAGGACCAACATTTTCGAAATGAGATCTTTTACATCCGGTGTGAAATCAGCTGGCATGTGGTACCGCCCGATCTTTACTTTTTGGAGTAGAGTTCTGGGGTTCTCATCGTCGAATGGCAGTCGACCTGCGCAGAGGGCATAGAGGATTACTCCGCATGACCAGATATCGGTGGCTGCTCCGTTATATTGGACTCCCTGTTTGTCAGCACTGCAGGATCAAGTCAACTGGTGGATTGAAACATTGAGGAAGAGCGGTGAAGGGGAAGAGGGAGAAGATGAAGGTCGCAGAAAGAGGAAGGAGGACTCACAGATACGATCTCAGGACTAGCATAATGAGGACTCCCACAACTAGTCCTCAATAGATTCCCAGGTTGTTGCAAAGCCGCCAATCCGAAATCCGCAACTTTAACCCTATTCTGGTGATCAATCAATATATTCTCTGGTTTGAGATCTCGATGAGCGATTCCGAAATGATGACAATATGATACACCCGAGATGATTTGTTGGAAATATTGGGATGCTTCGTCTGCTTGGAGTTTACCGTGTTTGACTAGACGATCGAATAATTCTCCACCTCCTACGTATTCTAGGAGTAGGTGGCTGTGAGGTTAGACTGGTTCTAGTTCATATGATCGAAAGGATAGGGAAGAAGCATTGGTGAAGGGGGAAGGAGTGGTATGAGACGGACTTTGTGGAGGATACGAAGATATCACAGAAAAGAGAGGGACATACATATTCTCGGAATCCTCATATACATCATATAACTGAATCACATTGGGATGTTGAATCAATTTCATAATAACAACCTCCCTCTCGATGGAATGCTTGACTTTTTCACATTTATCTTCTTCTTTCGAAGTAGCAGTAGCGATTGAGCAAACTGTTTCTCTTTCCGGAGCATTCTTGTCGATTACTTTCATAGCTGCGTATATAGTAGTATCGGCTTTCTTTGCGATTCTCACTCGACCTGTTCTCAGCTACATTTCTTATACCAGGTCATGAAGTAGGGGGGGACATACCTGAAGCACCTTTTCCAATTTCTCTACCTACTTGCCATGCTCCTATACATCCATTTTGCCCAAATGAAGAAGCTGGAGGAGGTACTTCTCCTCCTTCTAACAACTCGCGCTCTATCTCACGTGCATATCGAGTCATGTACTCCCTAGCAGTAGGAGCAGGTGAATGAGGGGCCGGGGGCATCGATTGCTGAGTGTGTTCGTCGGTGTGATGGTGGTTTCGTTGATAACGAATGAGGAGCCCTGTTAAAGGTGCTAGGTTGGTATAATAGCGGATTTGTGTATATGTAGATGATGGAGTTGACCTTTGCGGTCTTTTGTTTGGGTAGAGGGTGAAGGTGGAATGGTGACGATTGTATTCGACGGACCAGCCAGGGATTGACTGATCGATAGAAGAATCGAAGCCCGCGTAGCAGGTGAGGCGTGATGACGATAGGCGTTGGTTGTAGGTTATGAATGTGGTCGTGGGTGTGATTGGGTGTCCTGCAAGCCCAAGCAATTTATGTCGATAAAGAAGTTGCGTAACGTAAAAGATGGCAGAAAGAAGATGAGATGATTTAATGGAATGTATTAGATTTTGTTTAGTTAAATTCCAGAAAAGTGCATTGTTTGAACGAGGGCTAGCGACATGATCGAGTGGATATGGTTTTGGTTTCGGTGATGGAATCCAGATCAACGTTTCTTATCATGTCTCATTTGTGATTGACGCGAGACCATCCGAGGCACGGCGATGGATCTGAGTTTGTACAGTGTGATTCGGATGTTTCACATTTACATTTAGTAGATCGTATCATCAGTAGGTTTAGGAAGTGAAAGTGGAGGTAGCAGTGGAGGTGGAGGGTGGATGGGGTGGGTAGATCGAAAGTTTCAGGTAATGGTTGGGATGGTGATTGTCGAGATCGAATATCGAGGATCCGTGCACATGACGATACGGGGGTAAAGGGAGAATGACAAGTGTGGAATCAGTAGTATCATACCTGATGTACATACATGTCATGTCATGCTCGATCGCCGAGATCTACCTGGCAACTTCCTGTACTGCCTGTCCCTGTTTATGTCCTGGTCCCTCACCCATTACAGCTCCCGATCCCGAATTCCTCCATCCTCTCACTACATTCTCAAGATACGCATCAGGTGCAGCACCTGGGAAAACCTTTAATCGATCCAAACGTCGTTGACGGAATGTATTCTTGGGTAACATTCCAGATACAGCTCTTCGAACAATCTATCATTGTTAGCGTTACCCCCCTATTTTTACCCAATTTAATGATGGGATAGACTGAACTTACCTCCTCCGGACGCCTTTCTCTCATACGTGAGATTGGAACTTCTTTTAATCCCCCAATAAATCCAGAATGATGTTTATAGATCTTTTGTTCATGTTTCTTTCCCGTTAATCGAACTGATAACGCGTCGGAAACAACTACATAATCTCCAGCATCGACTGATTTGTCAGCTACCCTCTCTTCATTCTCCATTCTCTTAGATGATAGCCGAAATAGATGAGATGACTCACCAGCAGGATCATAAGTAGGTTTATGTTTCCCCATCAAGACCCAGGCTATACGACTAGCTAGATTTCCCAAGACTCGATCTTGGGCCGAAGCATGATGCCATACCCTCGTTAAAGCAAGTGCCGTCTATTAATCAGCTTGACTCTAAAACAGCATAGGAGAAGACAGACCTTTCCTCTCGTTGATGACATTGTGATTTATGAGATTACTTGATGTACACATAGAGAGGTCGAAATATCAGTAAAGGCCAAATACGGAGATTGGGGCTATCTCCGTGGCAACCTTTCCTCCCTTCCTGCGATATGCTGAATACCATGCTATGCTATGCCGTGCTATCTATGTGATGCTATACTATGCTATGCTACAGAGAAGAAGACTAAAACAACATCTGTAACGACAACCTACACCCTGGACCATTCATTCCTCTTTCTCATGCTCATCCCCATGCTCATCACGCCCCTCACCTTGCCCAGGCCAGAGATACCAACCAATGGTAATCAAACCCACAGCAACAACCTCTAGTCCAATCGTAAACCCCCATCCCCATCCAACCCGTTCCATAGTCCCATGTAGATCTTCATACCCCTCAACACCCGATCTGACTTTCCATATCTCCGGAGCAGGCTCTCTAGATCCACTTGCACTTAAATGCCGATAAGCTTCAGTGATTGCCACTCCTAGAACAAGTAATGCAGCTGGCCACATTACACCCAAAACTACTCTCTCGAAGAGAGATTTATCCCTCGTAGCGGGTCGAGAGAAGATGATCGAGACGAAATGTGAGATACGTGATCGGGCGAGTTTATCCTGAAGAAGAGGTTGGGTCGGGGTAGGATGGGATCTTTGGGTGGTGAATGCAGAGGGCGGTAACCAGGTTCCGTGTAATCTATCATTAGCCTCAGAAACGCTGTATGGTATGACAGACTCGAGGGGAGAACAGAGGGCGAGATCACTTACCCGTACGGAACCCTTTGAGGTAATTTGATACGACAGGTAATAGCCCCCAGACCCCTCTGCAAGGCCTTGGCGTCAATGACCCATAATTCACTCCCAGCGTCTTTGGCCGTGGAGGGAGTTCCATCAGGCATCAGATACCTCTCGTCGTAGACTAAACATCAGCTCCCCCCCTCACTCGCTTCCGTTCTACGATGCTATTTACGAGAAGATAGGGGCTCACCATAAGATAACAAGTACCCATCATCTTCCCCTCGTCCATTATGCCGAGGCACAAACCTAGGTTCTTGGGCATACCATCCATCAGGACAATTGAATATCGAGATCAAACCTCCTTGGTCCATAATCTCCCTTGCTGATCGATTATCAACTGGTACATCCCATTTCCCAGGTCCCCTTCTCTTGCCCCTTTCGATTAATTCTAGGACATCAAGTTTAACCAGGCAATCGACTTTCGCAGCCCCACCCAGCCTCTCGTCGAATGATCCAGAGGCCATTGTACATCCATATACATACCTACTAGGCATCATCCCCAGTGAGGGGGGTACAGTGGGAAACTCGAATGGAATACCGGCAAGTGGGAAAGCATGTGAGATATTACCGGTAACGAGGTCGAAGCGGTAGTAATATAGTTGAACGATATCATTCTCTCCAAAAGCCCTTTCTACTTTCGGGACATCGACTGCTCCAGCTGAATAAACGAGTTTGGCAGATTTGAATCGACATCCCAACATGTTGACCGCGATGACATTACCGGAACGATCATAGTCGTCCCATGAATTCGCAGTATGGAAGATCAAACAGGGTTCGGGGTCTGTGAATCGCATGATTCGATCTGGGTGAAGTCGAGGGAATATGATGAATTCCGAAGGTAGGGATCGATCAAAGTGGATAAGAGGTTGTGGTTTGAATTGGATCATGTTCCGTGGCGAGAGTGTGAGGGGTAGGTTGAGAAAAATGGTATGGGTACGTGTACATCCGAAATCGTGCATCCTGTCATCAGCACCTGGGTCATGATCACGACCGGGGTAGAGTGAAGGTGGAACTCAGAGCGAAGAGGGAAAAGGGACTCACATCTTCGCTCGACCGGTCTCAATACCATGTTTCCAGATCAAGTGGTTACCAAACCTGTCGATTACAGAGTATCTAGCGTGGGGCGCGTCGAACATTTGAGTTGAATAGAATATGAATGAGCCGTCTACAGGGTCGACACGAGGATGGGCAGTCATCCAGTCCTGGAATCAGCTCCTTCCCGTGCAGCCCATGCCAAGTCATCGATCAAACGCAGGAGGCGAGGGGGGAAAGAGTAAAATGAGAATGAAGAGCAGCAAGAACCCACCTCTTGAACCCTACTCAATCCCCAGCGCTTGAACCATTCCCATTTCCCTCTCCTATTTCCCAAACTCTCCCCGTTCCCATCCTCAAACCGATCCCAACGCACAGTCTCCAGCCCAGGAACCCTAACTTCCAACGGCGGTCCACTCTCACAAGTAGCCAATAATCTCCCATCTCCTTGTACATCATTCAATCCAAGTTGATCATCTATCTCTTTCTCTTCCTCTGCTTCTGTCCCTAGACCTGTCGCCCACCATATGACGGAAGTATTGGCTACTGATAAAACACCTAAACGGGCTCGGATTGCTATAGTGAATGCTTGGATTATTGCCGAGATTATTCGATGAAGTGATGAGAGTGGGGAGATTAGTAAGGCGATTGAAGGGATTGGGGATCTGAGGAGGAGGAGAGTGAGGTCCAAGAGGGGAGTTGCGAGGTGGCGATTCGTATAGCGCGCCGTACCGGGTGCTTCGGGCGGGAAATGAACCCCGTGAAGCATTCCATCGCCGTCGAACCTGATATCAGCTCAGAACCTTCAACCAAGGCTCCAGGTCTAGGTCTCGCCTGGCCCGTCCACTGTAATCTGTTTCCTTGATCATTGGCGGATGCGTCACGCTGTTGTAGACGCGTAGCTCTCTCGCCTGATTGCAGTACCTCGCCAGACTCAAACACTGCGCCGCGCGACACCTCGCCCACAGCCTCGGCTCAGAGGGACTCACCAATGATAATGCCTCCCCTTCTCAGGTGGATAAACCGGATTCCCTCCATTACGGATATACTGCCCACCAACCAGTTCCTCCGGTATATTCCCAGTGATGGTACATTGAACATCCACAAATTCCTCAGTGACAGGAGCGAAATTCCCTCGTAAGAAAGGATGAATATGATCGCTAGGTGGGACTGTCTGGGACATTATTTGTACATGCTGATGAATAAAGTGTAATCAGTCAGAGGTTGAAATATCAAACTGAGTGGACGTGTGCCTGATGACCATCCCATCTCAACAAGTGCCACACTCGTAATGACTTGTTTTTCCGCCTCTCTCTCTATCTATCTATCTACCATCCATCAACTTACCTATACAAGACTCAAGCATCAAGCACGATGAGGTACGCCCTCCTATACTGCCAAGAAAGGCGAAGATGAAATGAAAGCTGACAGAATCAGTCAATACGCCCACGTACCCAGATCCGAACTTGATGAAGGACAAATTAGGGAACTTGAGGAATATGAAATCTCACAAGGTCCCTTGTCTGTCCTACAGCAGGCCGTTAGGAATCAGTCGCAGATCTTGATTAGTTTGAGGAATAATAAGAAATTACTGGCTAGGGTCAAGGCATTTGATAGGCATGCTAATATGGTATTGGAGAATGTTAAAGAGGTACGTCTTGTGTTGAGGGTGAGGGGGGAATGCTGATCTATTTCTTTTTGCTGTCTTCCTCTTCGATACTCTACAACATGCCTGTCATTGTCATTGCTACACTACTCGACTCATCTCTTCGTATCACTTTATCACGAATAATCACCTCGAATCGCCTCTGATCACAATACCAAATGAAATCGCGTCCAACTACGACCTAATCACCAATCCGTTATCGTCATAAAATCAATACATCCATCCATCTTCTCGGCCGGTCTCGCTCCTCCCCCTTCTACTCGTGAAAATCTACCACTCGCTCGCTCGCTTGACTCGGTCAGATGTGGGTAGAAACACCAAAAGGAAAAGGAAAGAAACCAGTCAACAAAGATCGATTTATCTCGTATGTCTACCCGTTCCCTACTATATCGTCATATGCGAGGCATCTTTCGTGTGAAGGTATACTGACAAAATAGGAAAATGTTCTTAAGAGGAGATTCCGTTATTCTAGGTATGTTCATGACATCGATGAGATGAGAAACCTCGATATCTCGATAGTCGATGGTGGATCATGAACAAGACTGATCCGTAGTACTACGTAATGCCGCATAGACTACGAATGGGTGGTCAGGAAAGATATGGATAGGAGTCAGGGCTAGGACGAAGCTACGATGAATGGGGCTGGAGGGCGCAAGACTGATTGGATTGAATCACGATTAAGAGGATATATAAACCGTTCCGTTTTCAAAGGGACATATTTGTCAATGCATGGCGATGTACCATAGACCTAACTTCGGGTTATCTCAGCACAGAACAACATACAGAGTACAGAGCACAGTGCTGAGTGAGGTATTTAGACATATAATTTTGGGGTATATTTTATACATATGATATGATTTCAGGTATCTCTTCTCTACGTATCTTCAAGAACTAGATATCTTCTACTCCAAATTCTCCACTGACTCGCTATTACTTTTCACTCCGATCTGATCTGATCTGATAGGGTTCGTGTAGATGGGTTGATTCGATTCTTGCTTATGCAAGTACACCCTGTCCCTTTTCCGTTTGAGCGAGCTCAACAACTGCATTCACAGATGCCATATCTACC
>Ga0265798_10008586_pt1 | contig 12989 bp, 10 predicted proteins | sample P3T30metagenome_FD_192430 | JGI IMG/M metagenome (GOLD analysis project Ga0265798, IMG submission 192430) | Plant litter microbial communities from East Loma Ridge, Irvine, California - P3 T30 | ecosystem: Environmental > Terrestrial > Plant litter > Unclassified | place: USA: California...
GATACTTTGGACACCATGGCTACTGTGGAACAAACGATTAGAATGGTCGAATCCGGTTGTGAATATGTGCGTATTACAGCGCCGAGTATGAAAGAGGCGGAAAATCTTGCCAACATCAAAAAGGAACTCCGTAACCGTGGTTACCATGTGCCCTTGGTGGCAGACATCCACTTCACGCCGAATGCTGCGGAAGCCGCGGCAAGGATTGTGGAGAAGGTTCGGGTGAACCCAGGAAACTATGCCGATAAGAAACGATTTGAAAATATAGAATATACACCCCTTGCTTATCAGGCGGAGCTTGAGCGTATTTACAAGAAGTTTAAGCCGCTTGTGAATATATGCAAAGAATATGGTACGGCTATGCGTATCGGAACCAATCATGGTTCTTTGTCTGACAGGATTATGAGTCACTATGGCGATACTCCAAGAGGAATGGTGGAATCTGCCATGGAGTTTATCCGCATGTGCGAAGATCTGAACTATTACAACCTGGTTATTTCCATGAAAGCCAGCAATACGCAGGTGATGGTACAGGCGTACCGTTTGTTGGTGGAAACCATGGTTAAAGAAGGTATGAACTATCCGCTGCACCTTGGTGTTACTGAAGCCGGGGATGGGGAAGATGGCCGGATTAAATCTGCGGTGGGTATTGGAACGCTACTGGAAGATGGACTTGGAGATACCATACGCGTCTCTTTAACAGAAGATCCGGAGTTTGAAGCACCAGTTGCCAGGAGTCTTGCCGATCGGTATGCGAAGCGACCTGTAGCTGAGCCTTTAAAACAGGTTATTGATCCAGGAAACCTGAAGTACAATCCTTTTGAGTACAATCGTCGTGAGACTTCAGTTGTACAGAATATCGGCGGCCACCACCATCCAGTAGTGATGCTGGATGTACGCGCTGAAAACCTGAAAGATCCTTTTTTTCTAAATGCAGCTGGTTACCGGTATAATGCAGGTTTAGATAAATACAACCTGGCGGATCAGGCCGCAGACCTTGTCTTTCTTGGTGACGAGCTACCTTCATTTGCTTTTCCAGGGAACCTTCGCCAGGTTTACAACTATAAAACATGGTTGTCGCTGAGCGACAGGAGCAACTGTTATCCATTGTTTTTAGCGACGGAATTTATCCAGGCTGAAGTAAAAGACCCTTCGATCAATTTTCTTTTGATAAATGCGCTGCATTTTGATGAAGCCTTCATGATGGCTTTAGGTGATCATGTAGTGCTGGTATTAGAGACCTCTGCTGAACACGGCATGGCTGAGCAACGGACATTCTTTAATAAGATGCAGCAAGCTGGGATCAACTTACCGGTGATAATAAAGCGAAGCTACAAAGCAATCAGCAATGATGATCTGATGCTTTATGCAGCAACAGATCTTGGTGCATTGTTCACGGATGGCTTTGGAGATGGGGTTTGGATCGTAAAGGAATCGGATCAGGATCTTGCTTTAGTGAACAGTACGAGTTTCGGGATTTTGCAGGCTACACGCACGAGAATCTCGAAAACAGAATACATCTCCTGTCCAAGTTGTGGCAGAACACTTTTCGATTTGCAGGAAACCACCCAGCTGATCCGTTCACGTACAGATCATCTTAAAGGCATTAAGATCGGGATTATGGGCTGTATCGTTAATGGTCCTGGTGAGATGGCGGACGCTGATTATGGTTATGTTGGCACTGGGCCTGGTAAGATTACGCTTTATAGGGGAAAACAGGTTGTGAAGAAAAACGTAAATACAGAACGTGCTCTGGATGACCTGATTGAGCTCATAAAAGAAGACGGGAATTGGATGGAAAGCGTCCGTTAATTTAGAGCCTTTCTAAATTATTGTTAATTACAGCCTAATGACAGTGGGACAGCATCCGCTTGTTACTTTTGTTACCTAGAAAATAACACCAGAACCTACCTTGGAATATTTAAAGATTATTGCTTTCACTCACAAACAAATTGATCTAAAAGCTTTAGGTAAATTGGTGATTTGCGAGCAAACACTTGATGACCGACTTAAAAAAATTCAGGATGAATTGAACATAGAGGAGATCTTTTATGTCGGCACATGTAACAGAGTTGAATTTATTTTTACTACACCGGAAAAAGTTGACCGTGATTTCACGGTTGAGTTTTTGACTGTTTTGGATATGGGGCTTCCTGAAGAATACATGGAAGCTTTTGTGGACAAAGTATCTGTTTATGAGAAGGTAGAAGCCTTCAATCATTTGTTAAGAACATCTTGCTCTTTAGAAAGTCTGGTTGTTGGGGAGAAAGAGATTCTTGCTCAGATCAGAAAAGCCTATGAAAATTGCCGTCTGGCAGGTTTTACGGGTGATGGACTTCGTACCATTATGGACCGTGTGGTAAAAACCGCCAAGGAAGTTTATACCAACACTAGTATTTCGAAAAACCCAGTATCTGTTGTTTCACTTGCTTATCGGAAACTTCGGGATTTAAGCATGTGTGCGAACTCCAGGTTACTAATCATTGGATCTGGGGAAACCAACAAAAATTTAGCGCAATACCTTAAAAAGCATAAATACTCCAACTTTTCTATTTTCAATAGAACCGTTGAAAATGCAGCTTCTATGGCTGCAGACCTAAATGCGGAAGCGTATCCGCTTACAGAACTGGAGCACTTTGAAGGCGGTTTTGATGTGATCATTACTTGTACGGGTGCTACAGAGCCAATCATTACAGAAGAGATTTACAAAAAGCTTCTGAATGGTGAAACTGACAAAAAGGTCATTGTTGACCTTGCTATTCCTAATGACACCGCTCCTGAGGTGGTCAAAAATTATCCTGTCCACTATATCGAAGTGGAATCTTTAAAAGAAATTGCCCGTAAAAACATCCAGGAACGTTACAATGAACTGGTTCATGCGGAAACGATCATTGAGCAGAACATCAAAGAATTTGATTTGGTATTACGTCAGCGTAAAATAGAGCTTGCGATGAGCAGCGTGCCAAGAAAAATTAAAGAGATTAAACATACTGCGCTTAATGGTGTGTTTGCTGATGAGATTAGTACGATGGACGAAAATTCCAAGTTAATCCTGGAACGTGTAATGAACTATATGGAAAAAAAATGCATCAGTGTTCCTATGGTTATGGCCAAAGAAATCCTGGTGAATAACAACGAATTCTAGGCTTCGTCAAGGCAATTACATTATTTCTATATTATTTAAGACTATAACTCTTTTAGGTTAAATTTGTCCTCAATCAGCATGAGGTATCATCTTCCGATGATGCGCAGATTCATGTTGTTAATGCGTTATATCATATTAAATCTGAATGAAAAGACTTATTATCGGCACTAGAGGTAGTGACCTGGCTTTGTGGCAGGCCAATTATATCAAGGATAGACTTTCTGGTATTGGTGTCGAAGCTGAACTTAAAATAATTAAAACGCAGGGTGACAAAATCTTAAACTTAAGATTAGATAAACTGGAGGGAAAAGGTTTCTTTACCAAGGAGCTTGAAGAAGAGTTGCTAAGTGGTAAAATTGATCTTGCTGTGCACTCGCATAAAGATCTTCCAACAGTACATCCTGCAGGTTTGGTTATTGCTGCTGTTCCGGAAAGGGAAGACCCATCAGAGCTTTTGTTAATTCTTAAAGATTGTGTAGATGTAACGCAAAAGCTATCGCTTAAAACAGGCGCAATGGTTGGTACCTCATCCAATCGCCGCAAAGCGCAAATCCTGGCCGTTAGGACGGATCTAAACATCGAAGATTTACGCGGGAATGTTCCTACCCGGATCCAAAAACTCCGTGATGAAAACTACGATGCGATCTTGTTGGCGAAAGCTGGCGTGAACCGCTTGCAAATTGACCTTAGCGAATTTCATGTTGAGGTGATTGAACCAACTGAGTTGATACCTGCACCAGCGCAAGGTGCCCTTGCTATTCAAATTAGAGAAACTGATACAGCACTTTATGAGCTGCTGCAGCAGATTCACGATCCTGAAACTGCAAGTCAGATTGCGGTAGAACGGAAAGTGCTGAACATGTTTGAAGGGGGCTGCCATATGCCTTTAGGTTGCTACTGCAAAAAGGAAAATGGTAAGTACGAGATCTGGACTTCGAAAGCAGACGATAGTGATGCTTTCCCGGACCGTATTTTCGTTAGAACCGAAAATCTGGATGGTATAGCCGAAAAGATTGTAAGTAAATACAACCCAGCGCGTAAAAAACCTGGCAAGGTATTTATTTCACGGGAAATTGGCCCACATAGTTATTTCAGACGTGCTTTGGATAAGCACAGCATTCAAATAGAGGATCGCTCACTGATTCGGACATTCCCGATTGTGAACATTCTTGATCCTTTTTACTTGAAAAATATCGATTGGATTTTCTTCAGCAGCCGTAATGGTGTAGAATTCTTTTTTAAGCTAAAGCCGGCTTTGTCTAAGAAAGTTAAGTTCGGCGTTGTAGGCCGCGGGTCTGAAGATGCACTCCGCCGTTATGGGCACCTTGCCGATTATGTTGGCGAAAGTGGCGATGTGCAGGATGTGGCAGTGGAATTTGCGGAACTGGTGAAAGGTGAAACGGTATTGTTCCCTAGGGCACAGGACTCCTTGTTAACCATTTCCAAAGCTTTATCTGCCGACACGAAGGTTGTAGATCTACCGATCTATGAAACTGTGATTGCTGATGATACCGATAAAACCTTTGCTGATGTGCTCATCTTTACGAGCCCGTCGAATGTGGAGGCGTATTTTAAAGAAAATTTACTGGATCCGGGACAGAAAGTAATTGCTATCGGCAGTTCAACAGGGAAGAAGCTTGATGAGATGGGTGTTTCCTACATCCTGCCGTTCTCACCTGATGAATTGGGACTCGCCGAAGCTGTGTTTGGATTAGAAATTTAAAAAAGAGAGGTCACAAATGTTAAGCCGTCCTAGAAGATTAAGAAAAAACCCCATTGTTAGAGAAATGGTTGCTGAAACCAGGCTGTCGAAGGATATGTTCATCTACCCCTACTTTATTGTACCGGGAACTGGTGTAAAACATGCTATCGACGCTATGCCAGGTGTTCACCATTTTTCGATCGATACCCTGATCAAGGATGTTGAACATGGGTTGCAATACGGTATCAATAAAATAATGCTGTTTGGTGTGGGAGATGAGAAAAGTGAAGATGCACGTTCTGCTTATCACGACCATTCCCTGGTGCCTACAGCGGTAAGAGCATTAAAAAAACAGTTTGGCGACGATCTGTATGTCGTAACCGACGTATGTGTTTGTTCTTATACCACGCATGGCCACTGTGGTATCATGCATGACGATTACGTGCAGAATGATGCAACTGTTGAGTTGATTGCGAAAATGTCGCTTACACATGCACAAGCTGGTGCAGATCTACTAGCACCATCGGATATGATGGACGGACGTATTCTGGCAATCCGTAATTTACTGGACAGCAATGGCTATGTGAATACAGGCATCATGTCTCATGCAACCAAGTTTGCTTCTGCTTACTATGGTCCGTTCCGCGAAGCCGCAGATTGCGCGCCAAGTAAAGGTGACCGTAAAGCTTACCAAATGGACTTCCGTAACGGAAAAGAAGCGGTAAGGGAAGCATTAATTGATGAAAGTGAAGGTGCTGACATCTTAATGGTGAAACCAGCATTGGCTTATTTGGACGTTATTGCTGATTTGAAACAGCAATGTGATGTTCCAATCGCTTGTTATAACGTTTCCGGGGAATTCGCGATGATTAAAGCTGCAGCTGAGAAAGGCTGGATTGATGAGCAGAAGGTCGTGATGGAAACCATGTATGCTTTTGCCAGAGCAGGGGCAAGCGTGATTACCACCTACCACATTAAAGATATTGTTGAAAATAACTGGTTATAATGTTAGAGTCCTTTAAGAAAATGTTTTCCGGAAATGAAGGTGATTTGCCTGTAAATACTGGAACAAAGCCAGATATTTCAAGAGAGAAATCGGCTGAGCTGTATGAGAAAGCAAAGACCTACTTCCCGGGTGGGGTAAACTCACCTGTGCGTGCATTCAAGTCTGTATACGGTACGCCCTTATTCATTCAGAAGGGTGATGGTTGTTATGTGTGGGATGCGGACGGCAATCAGTTCATCGACTTTTGTGCAAGTTGGGGTCCTTTGATCCTGGGTCACAACAATCCGAAAGTTCGTGAGAAAGTGATTGAGGTCATGCAGCATGGCATGAGCTTCGGCGCACCTACGGCACTGGAAAATGAACTTGCGGAGCTGATCATCAAGAATAACCGCTTTGTGGAGAAGATACGTTTTACGAGCTCTGGGACTGAAGCGGTGATGTCGGCAATTCGCCTTGCAAGAGGTTATACCGGTAAGGACAAGATCCTGAAGTTTGAAGGCTGCTACCATGGTCACAGTGACTCGCTGCTGGTGAAAGCCGGCTCTGGTCTCGTTACTTTTGGTGAAACGTCTTCCAAGGGTGTACCGCAATCATTTGCATTGGAAACGATCGTTATTCCCCTGAATGATGAGCATGCAGTTACCGAAGCTTTTGAACAGTTTAAGGACCAGATTGCAGCAGTGATCATTGAAGGTATTCCGGCAAATAACGGTTTGTTAATGCAGGAGAAATCCTTCGTACAGTTTCTGGAGAAAACCTGCCATGAGCAGAAAGCCCTGTTGATTTTTGATGAGGTGATCACCGGATTTAGAATTGGATTTGAAGGTGCCGCAGCATACTATGACGTTAAGCCTGATATTGTAACCTACGGAAAGATCATCGGTGGTGGTTTACCAGTAGGAATGTATGGTGCTTCAGCTGAAATCATGGGGCACATCTCACCAGATGGTGGTGTGTACCAGGCGGGAACATTGTCCGGAAACCCAGTGGCGATGGCTGCAGGTATTGCACAATTGACGGAACTGCTACGTAGCGGTTTTTACAAGGAGTTGAATGCGAAGACTACGGAATTTGCGGAGAGCATTCAACGGTTTGCATCTGCGAGGAGCTATAAATTGAAAGTTTTTCATGTTGGTTCAATTTTTTGGTTTGCCTTCACGGATAAAGATAAAATTCAAACTGCTGAAGATATTGATGTGACCAGCATGGATAAATTCAAGCAATTCCATCGCGAGTTGTTGAACCGTGGTATCTACATTGGGCCTTCAGGTTATGAGGTTGGATTTGTTTCAGCAGCACATACCAAGATTGAGCTTGAAAAAGCGAAACGAGCTATTCTGGACGCCCTGGATATAGTTTTTAGAAATAAGTAAATTAAGTGGTACATTCGTCAGGAAAATAGGTCATCCGTATTGAAAAAGTCGATCATCATATTTTATTTCATGCTGTTGTATGCTTTAGTACAACTGATCTCCTGGGGTGCCTTAGTGATTAAACTACAGCCATCCAGAATGGCTATGGTTGTTGGTGAGGGGGCTGTTTTTGTTTTCCTGCTCGGTATTGGTGCTTATTTCCTGCACCGTTCCATCCGTAAAGAAGAAAACCTGCATGAACAACAGACAAATTTCCTGCTTTCGGTAACCCATGAGCTTAAATCGCCACTGGCAGCCATAAAGCTTTCCCTGCAAACCATCGTTAAGCGTGACCTGGATAAAACAAGACAAACGATTCTGCTCAGCAATTCTTTAAAGGATATTGAGCGTCTTGATGATCTGGTGGAAAACATGCTGCTGGCAACCAAGATTGAGAATAGATCTTATTCTTTCCCAAAGGAACAGTTTAGCCTTTCGGATCTTGTGGTGAAGATCACTGATCGTTTACAGATACATTCCTGCGGTTCTGCGCAGATGATTAAAACAAATATTCAACCGGATGTTAAGGTGGTTGGGGATCCTTTCGCATTATCATCTGTCGTGACCAACCTGATTGAAAATGCAATTAAGTACTCTGGTCCCTGTGCTGAGGTTTCGGTGAACCTCGGGGTTGAAAATGGTAGTCCTTTTCTAAGGGTTGCCGATAAAGGGCCTGGTATTCCCGATAATGAGAAGATGTTGATCTTTGATAAATTTTACCGTGTGGGAGATGAAAGTGTGCGTAAAACCAAGGGTACCGGACTCGGTTTATTTATAGTTAAAGAAGTTTTGCAAAACCATGACGCTGACATTAGCGTTAAAGATAATGTACCTCAGGGTGCTATTTTTGAAGTAACATTTAGTTAAAGCATATGCCACAGAAATTAAGAATATTATTGGTTGAAGATGAAGACCATTTATTAGATGCAATAAAATTAAACCTTGAACTGGAAGGCTATAAGGTTCATGCGGTGAAAGATGGCAAAACTGCGCTAAAGGTATTCAAAGAAGAACGTTTTAACCTGATCATTCTGGATGTAATGCTTCCGGAAATGGATGGTTTCCAGGTATGTGAAACCATCAGATTGGAGAATTCGGAAGTGCCGATCTTATTCTTGACAGCAAAAAACACCAGTGAAGATCGTGTAATGGGTCTGAAAAAAGGTGCTGATGACTATTTGGTGAAGCCGTTTAATCTTGAAGAACTTATCTTAAGAGTTGGTATTCTTGTTAAACGTAGCATGAAATCTGACGATCTAAAAGAATTGAATTCTTACAAGATTGGCGACAAGACGATTTATTTTAACTCCTTCGAACTAAAGCAGGATGATGGGCATATTGTTCCGCTAACCAAAAAGGAGACCATGTTATTGAAGTTACTTATTGAGCGTAAGAACGAAGCGGTTTCAAGAGAACAAATCTTGGAAACGGTTTGGAACTATGATGTGTATCCAAGTACACGTACCATCGACAACTTCATTTTAACTTTCCGTAAGTATTTTGAGCCCGACCAAAAAAATCCGGTTTACTTTCATTCGATCCGCGGCGTAGGATATAAATTCACAGACAATCAGAATTAATGTATAATGCTAAAGGCAGGTATATCCTGATGGCACTATTTTTAGTTGCTTCAGCGATATGCCTGGTGTATAAACAAGAAGAACTTGCGGCAGTTGCAGCGATGTTCTTCGGTTTTGTATTGTGGAGCCACTTCAAACAGAGCTCCATTTTACTCGCAGCGAAGTACTATCATAATGGTGACTATGATCAAGCTGAGCGGGTGTTGGCTGAAGTGCCGAACCCTGACCGGCTAGCCAGAAAACGCCGGGGATATTACGAGTTTATGATGGGGAACATTGTCCTCAAAAAAGGCATGTTCGACGAAGCTGAGCGGCATTTCCAGATCGCGAGTCGCTTTCCGCTTGGCGGAAAGAACGACAAAGCCTTTGTAATGATCCACCTGGCAAATCTTGCACTCCGGAAGAAAGACAAAGAACGTATGATCGCTTATATAGAGCACGCGAAAACACTCGCGGTAACGCCAAAAGCGCAGGAGATCATTAGAAAATTAGATATAGAAGCAAACAAGTTATAAAACATACAGATTGATGAACACGTTATTTTTAGATGCAGCATTTTCAAAACCTACAGAGCGTCCGCCAGTATGGATGATGCGCCAGGCAGGTCGGTTTATGCCTGAATATTGGGAGATTAAGAACAAGTATTCTTTCCTTGAAATGTGCAAAACCCCGGAGCTTGCTGCCGATGTAACGATGTTACCCGTAGATTTGTTGGATATTGATGCCGCGATCTTATTTTCGGATATCCTGGTTACTGGCGAAGCAATGGGTGGTGATTTGAGTTTTACACAAGGAGTAGGACCTAAGTTTGCAAATCCTGTGCGTACCGCTCAAGATATTGACAATTTAAATGTGGATTGTTTAGACAATCTGCAATATGTTGCTGATGCCATTAAAGTTATTCAGCAAAGGCTGAACGGTCGTATTCCATTAATCGGTTTTGCGGGTGCGCCATTCACCGTGATGAGCTACCTGGTTGAAGGCGGTTCTTCAAAAGATTTTAAACTAACGAAACTGCTGATCCATAATCAGCCTGAACTTGCGCACCGTTTGTTAGCAAAAATTGCGAAAGTTACAGCAGATTACCTGAACCTGCAAATTGCAGCAGGCGTAAATGCGCTGCAAATTTTCGACAGCTGGGCGCTTGCCTTATCCTGGAATGACTACCAGGAGTTTTCTCACCGTTACATTCAGGAGATCATTGCCAATCTAAACAGAAAGGATATTCCTATTATCTCATTCTGCAAAGGTAGTTCTGTGTTTGCGCCAATCATGGCAGAGGCAAAGCCCGATGTTGTATCGATTGACTGGAATGCAGATTTGCTGAACATCAAAAAAGCTTTACCTGCAGGTATAGCTGTTCAGGGGAATCTTGATCCACATATTTTGTATGCTGATAAGCCAGTGATTAAGAAGCATATTTTGGCTTTGTTTGAACGTATGCGTGGTGAGCGTGGATTTATCTTCAATCTTGGTCATGGTATAATGCCTGATATTCCTTTCGACAACGTGAAGTTTGCAATAGAAACCGTTAAAGCGTTCAAGTACTAATGTCTGCATACCTGTCCGTTCAATCTGTTCACATCATATTTGTGGTTAGCTGGATGGCAGGCCTGTTTTATAGTGTGCGCCTGTTTATTTACCATACGGAAGCGAATGAAAGGCCAGCGCTTGAGCGCGAGATTCTGCAGCGGGAGTATGAGAAGATTGAGCGGCGACTCTGGAATATTATTACAACACCGGCAATGGTACTTACCGTACTTGCCGGTGTTACCATGCTGATCATGAATCCAGCTTTGCTTCAGGCATCCTGGATGCATGTTAAACTAGCTTTTGTGGTTGGTTTAATTGCCTATCATTTCATTTGCCAGCGCATTATGAATCAGCTTAAAGCTGGTATATTCAAGCTGAGCTCCTTTAAACTTCGTCTCTGGAATGAAGTTGCCACCATTTTCCTGGTTGCCATCGTGTTTACGGTAGTGCTAAAAAGTGCTGTAAACTGGATCTATGGCCTTGCAGGACTAATCATTTTTGCAGCAGTTATTATGGCAGCTGTGAAGTGGTATAAGAGCTATCGCGCAAAACTTCAAAAATAATTTAGGTTGCATGCAACCATCTGTTGGCTTTCATCATCTTTGTGTTATAAGAGATCATGAAGTTGACGCGAACCTATACCATAACCGAATTAATGGAAGGCTGTAAAGCCGGCAATCGTAAGATGCAGGAATTGCTTTATAAGCAGACTGCTTCGAAGATGCTTGCCGTTTGCATGCGCTACGCCAAAGACCGGATGGAAGCTGAGGACTCCCTGCAGCTGGGTTATATTAAGATCTTCCAAAAGGTTACAGAATATCGCGGGGATGGATCATTCGAAGGATGGATGCGTCGCATTATGGTAAATACTGCGATTGAAAGTTATCGCCGAAACATCAAGTCGATGAATGTAGTACCTATTGACGATGCGTATGAGCAACCAGCTACTGGCTTTGATTTCCACAGGCTGGGTATGCAGGACCTGATGAAGCTGATACAAAACCTGGCTGATGGTTACAGACTCGTGTTCAACATGTATGCGATAGAAGGCTATTCGCATAAAGAAATCAGTGAAATGCTCGGGATTTCGGAGGGTGCAAGTAAGTCGCAACTATCAAGAGCCAGAGCTATCTTAAAACAAGAGATTATTAAAATGGAGGGCATAAATTATGCAACATATACCGGATAATGAATTTGATCGCTTATTCAAGGATCGTTTAATGGATGCCGAAGTGCAACCAGCAAACGATCTTTGGGAGCGCATTGCACCGCAGCTATCAACGAAGAAAAAGCGCAACATGTCTATATACTGGAGTGCTGCTGCAACTGTGCTGATCGCACTTTCTGCTGGTTTGTTGTTCAAACCACAGGAGAAAATCGCTTTACATGCAGCTCAGGAGTCAGTACCGGCTAAAGTACCAGCGGCAGCTGGAAATTCGGGTGTACCCGCAGAAAAGCATGTTCATGCTAAAGCGCAAGTTAGTTCAACTGCGCTTCAGGCTGTTTCTGAAGAGCAAGGTGATAATAGTCCCAGCCCCGTTGAGAAGCACTATGCTGCTTCTAAAAATTTGATTGTGGAAGAAAAAAGTTTAGTTGCCATGCAACCAGTTGAGGAAGATGATCATCATATTATTAAAGTGACTGAGGAACCTGCTGCTACGATCACAACGGAAATAGAAACAGCGATGACGGAAACGGCTCTGGCGAATAACATTAAGCCAGTAAACACTGAACCGGAAGTTAGCGAAGCAATGAATGAAGCCGCAGAAGTGGAGCAACAGTCAAGGCCGAGGATCAGAAATGCAGGGGATATAGTAAACTTTGTCGTTGATAAGCTCGACAAGCGGGAACAGAAGTTTGTCGAATTTAGAACCGATGATGATGAAGGTACATCGCTTGTAGCGATCAACATCGGACCGCTAAAGATCAATCAAAGAAGAAGTAGATAAAGAAAGACACCAATAGACAAACACAAAATGAAACGATTTATTTTAACTGCATTGATGGTAAGCGGACTTGCCGGTGCAATTGCCCAGAATGTTCAAGCACAGCAAGACACTACAGAGAAAACACAACAGGACACTACTGAGAAGAAAAGATATAAATTCAGTGTGCAGTTTGGTGATGATGAAAGACCAAGCCGCCGCAGCTCTCGGGATACCATCAGGCATCAGGATGAAACCAAAGGACGCTTCATGGGCGGTATTACTTTGACTAGGATTGATCTGGGTTTTTCAAAGCTTATTGATGACGGCAGCTTCAGCTTATCGCCAACAAATGATTTTTTGGATTATAAACCAGGTAAGACCAGTACTGTATCCTTTGATGTGCTCCAGTTTGGATACCGTTTAAATCAGAATTTTAAAGTGTATTTAGCAGGTGGTTTTGATTGGACGCTAATTCGATTAAAAAAAGACATCACATTACAGAATGAACCACAAGACCTCACATACATTAACGAGGATATCCATTTTGAGAAAAACCGTTTTTCAAGCAGCTACGTACATATTCCTTTAAACTTTGAATTGCGTACAAAAGAGAACGATAATGGAAAACGCTTTTATTTTGTTTTCGGCCCTGAAATTGGCTTCTTGTTGAATGGAAAGATCAA
>Ga0265798_10008587_pt1 | contig 12987 bp, 8 predicted proteins | sample P3T30metagenome_FD_192430 | JGI IMG/M metagenome (GOLD analysis project Ga0265798, IMG submission 192430) | Plant litter microbial communities from East Loma Ridge, Irvine, California - P3 T30 | ecosystem: Environmental > Terrestrial > Plant litter > Unclassified | place: USA: California...
GGTACGAATCGACCCGGCTGGCGCTCGAGGTGCTGTATCCCAAGCTGTCCCCAGGCGGCTTTGTCATCATCGACGACTATGGTTTGCCGTTTGGCTGCCGGCGCGCGGTGGACGAATATCGCCATGCACATGGCATCGATGCAGCGATCCAGTGGGTGAATCACCAGGTGGTGTATTGGCAGAAGGACCGGGCAAGCGCGTCGTGCGTGGTTTAGTCTGGCCTGTCGCGGCCGAACCAGCGCCGGCCCGGCTTGACGCGCCCTACGCGCTGGGCGCGATAGATGCCGGCGTGGCTGGAAAACAGATAACTGACCGCGCACGCCACCAGTGCATAAATGCCGACCTCGGCGCCGAATAATTCGATGGCCATCAGGGTCGACGCCAGGGGCGTGTTGGCAGCGCCCGCGAACACCGCCACCAGGCCGATGCCGGCCAGTAGCGCGAACGGCATGTGCAGCAGCGGCGCCAGTGCGTTGCCGAGCGTGGCGCCGATGTAGAACAATGGCGTCACCTCGCCGCCCTTGAAGCCACTCCCGAGCGAGAACACCGTGAACGCCATCTTGGCGGCTGCGTCGTACCATGGCACCGGTTGCCCGAACGATTCGACGATTCCCCCGATGCCCAGGCCGATGTAGCGGTCGGTCCCGGCCAGCCACACTGCCACGGCAACGACAATGCCACCGACGAAGGGGCGCAGCGGCGCGTACGCGATACGGCGCCGCATCCAGCCACTCAAGGCGTGGGTCGACGCGGCAAAGGCACGGCCCACCAGGCCAAAGACGGCGCCGGCGATGATCATCGCGCCGATACCCCAGGCCGACAGCGACGGCATCACGTCGATCACGTAGTGCGTGTGGCGCACGCCCCACAGCAAGCCCACCGCGTCGGCAACCACGGCCGCGACCAGGCACGGCACGATGGCGTCGTAGCGCAGGCGGCCGATCACCAGCACCTCGATCGCGAACACCGCGCCGGCCAAGGGCGTACCAAACACCGAGGCGAAACCGGCGGCGATGCCGGCCATCAGGACGATGCGGCGCTCGTCTTGCGGCAGCTTGAAGCGGTGCGTGATCTGGTCGGCCAGCGCGCCGCCCATCTGCACCGCGGTGCCCTCACGCCCGACCGAGGCGCCGAACAGGTGCGAGATCACGGTGCCGCCCAGTACCAGCGGCGCCATGCGCAAGGGGACGACCTGTTGCGGGTCGTGGATCTCGTCGATCAGCAGATTGTTGTCGGCTTCGGCGCGGCCGGCGAAGCGCAGATAGATCCAGCCGACGGCGAAGCCGGCAATGGGTAGAAGCCAGATCAGCCCGGGATGTGCGCTGCGGGTGGCGGTGGCCCAGTCGAGGGCGAACAGGAACAAGGCCGATGCGGTGCCGGCCAGGATGGCAACGGCGACCGAGAGCAGCAGCCATTTGGCCAGGTGGGCCAGCAACTTCGTCAGTGTGTGATGGCGTGCGCTCATGCTGGTCAGGTGGTGGGAGTGTGGTTGGCGACGGTGTGAACTTGGGTTCCTGCCTTCGCGGGAATGACGGTTTTCAGGTGGGTGGCCATGGTGGTTTGTCGTGGTGCGCTACCTTCGCACGTGATTCCCGGACTGGGCGTAACTTGACGAGAATCCAAGTCCGCGCCGCCGCCACCTGCGCCAATTAAAACGCGTGCAGCGCCACCACCGCCGCCACACCCAGCGCAATGAGCAGCACCTGCGGCACCGACTCGCGCAACGTGGCGCGGCGCTGCATCTGCGGCATCAGGTCGCTGACCGCGATATAGATGAAGCCCGACGATGCAAACACCAGCACATACGGAATCAGGCCGCTGGCGCGATCGAGCGTGTAATACCCCAGCAAGCCGCCGATGACCGCCATCAGGCTGCACAGCAGGTTGAACACGTATGCGCGCAGGCGCGAAAAGCCGGCATTGAGCAGTACGATGAAGTCGCCGATCTCTTGCGGAATCTCGTGCGCGACGATGGCCAGCGCGGTAACGATGCCCAGCTCGGGGTTGGCCAAAAATGCCGCCGCGATCAGGATGCCGTCGGTGAAGTTGTGCATGCCGTCGCCGAGCAGGATCATCCAGCCCGACTTGCCCGCCTCGCGCGCATCGTGACCATGCGCATGGTGGTGGCCGTCGCCTTCGTGATGGTGCGAGTGGCGCAGCAGCGCCACCTTTTCGAGCAGGAAAAAGGCCAGCAGGCCGCCGAGCAAGGTGGCGAACAGGCTGTGCGTGTCGGCGCCGGAGTCGAATGCCTCGGGCAGCGCGTGCAGCAGCGACGTCGCCAGCATGATGCCGACCGAGAGGCTGACCATCTTCTCGACCGCCTTGGACAACAGCGTGAACGAGAAAAAGGCCGCCCCGGAGATGCTGACGACACCGGCGACGACTGTCGCCAGCAAAATGGAGCCCAGTGTCGGGTCTAAGAGCGGGTCGATTTGAAAGCCTCTTGTTCTTTACTTGCGACGAGCCGCAAAACCGGACATTGTACCGTCCCCGGCGCGCGACCGTGCAAGCGGTGCGGGGCTTACGACACGCCGTTCTTGCGCAGCCACGCCAGCGTGCGGTTCCAGCCGTCCCTGGCATCAGGCTCGCTGTAGCTCGGGCGGTAGTCGGCGTGGAAGGCGTGGCCTGCATTCGGGTAGACGTGGATCATCGATTTGCTGTTGCCCTTATCGAGCGCCGCGCGCATGCGTTCGACCGAATCGAGGGGAATGCCGCTGTCCTTGCCGCCGTACAGGCCCAATACCGGCACCTTGAGGTTCTGCGCCACGTCGATCGGGTGCTTGGGCGAATTGGCAGTGGCGTCGCCCACCAGGCGGCCATACCAGGCCACGCCGGCCTTGACGTTCAGGTTGTGCGCCGCGTACAGCCAGGTGATGCGCCCGCCCCAGCAAAAACCGGTGATGCCCAGTTTCGCCGTGTCGCCGCCGCGCTGCTTGGCCCAGGCCACGACGGTGTCGAGGTCGGACATGACTTGCGCGTCCGGGGTCTTGGAAATGATGTCCTTCATCAGGTCGGCGATATTGGCGACCTTGGTCGGATCACCCTGGCGCGCGAACAGGTCGGGCGCGATCGCCATGTAACCCTGCTTGGCGAAGCGCCGCGCCACGTCCTTGATGTGTTCATGCACGCCGAAGATTTCGGAGATCACCAAAATCACCGGCAAGCCGGTCTTGCCCGATGGCTGGGCGCGGTACACCGGTACGTCCTGGCCATCGATCACCAGGATGCTGTCGGCGGCGTCCAGGCCGGCGGTATCGGTCTGGATCATCGATTGCGCCACCACCGGCAATGCCGCCGTGGCGAAGCCGGCGCCCAGCGCCGCGGTCAGGAAGTCGCGCCGTTTCACGCCATCGGTGAAGTCGCTGACGCCGAGCAGGCTGTTGCCGTCGTTGACGAGGTCTTTCATGGTCATCCCTTCGATCGGTATTGGACAGGCTTGCAAGTTTAGCATTGCCATTCAAGCCATGCAGCTCTGCACGGACGAGCTTGCAAAACTTGTTTTCGTGCCATTGAGCGAGACGTGCGTCATTACAACAGCGACGTGGTTTTCGTTTTCTTTCAAGCCTAAAGCATAGATACTTGCTTTGCGGAATATCCCGTTTCAGCGGAAAACCTCATCGTGTTCAAGCATTTACGTATCGGCGCGCGGCTCGCCCTCGGTTTCGCCATCATCCTCCTGCTTGCGCTGGCCGGCACGGCAACGGCTCTCTACAACACCCGCAGCGCCAGCGCGGCAACCAAGCAGATGATGGACAAGCCGCTGGCCAAGGAACGGCTGGTGTCGGACTGGTATGTGCTCACCTATTCGGCCATCGCCCGCACCTCGCTGATCGCGCGCAGCAGCGACAACACGCTCTCGACGCTGTTCGCCAAGCCGATCGCCGACAGCGTGGCCGACACCACCGTGATCCTGAAAAAGGTCGAAGCCCTGCTCGATTCGCCCGAAGAAAAAGACACCCTGAAAACCATCCTGGCCCTGCGCAAGAAATACCAGGATGGCAAGGTGGCCGTGATGGATGCGCGCAAGGCCGGCGACGGCGCCGCCGCCGAGCGCCAGTACGACGATGTCTTTGCGCCGGCCGCCGCGGCCTATGGCAGCAAGGTGCTGAGCCTGCTGCAACTGCAGCGTAAGGCGATTGACGCGACCGCGCAACAAATCGACGCCGCCAACGAGCGCAGCACGCAGCTGGTGACCTTGCTCGGCGTGCTGACAGTGGCGCTCGGCTCTGTTGGCGCATTCCTGATTACGCGCAGCATCACCGCGCCGCTGGGCGCCGCGGTAACGGTGGCCGAGACAGTTGCATCGGGCAACCTGGCCAGCGAATTCGGCGCCTATCCGCGCGATGAAGTGGGCGACCTGATGCGCGCGCTGCACAGCATGAACGGGTCGCTGGTCAAGGTGGTGGCCGAAGTCCAGCATGGCACCACGGCGATCTTGACGGCATCGAGCGAAATCGCGTCCGGCAACCTCGACCTGTCGGCGCGCACCGAACAGCAGGCCAGTTCGCTCGAAGAAACGGCGGCCTCGATCGAAGAATTGACCTCGACCGTACGCCAGAACGCCGACAACGCGCTGCAAGCCAACGGCCTGGCCAGGGAAGCGTCCGAGGTCGCCTTGCGCGGCGGCGCCATCGTCGGCCAGGTGGTCGACACCATGGGTTCGATCGATGCCTCGGCGCGCAAGATCGCCGACATCATCGGCGTGATCGACGGCATCGCGTTCCAGACCAATATCCTGGCCTTGAACGCCGCCGTGGAAGCGGCGCGCGCCGGCGAACAGGGCCGCGGCTTTGCGGTGGTGGCGTCCGAAGTGCGCAACCTGGCCCATCGCTCGGCCGGTGCGGCCAAGGAAATCAAGGGCTTGATCGGCGACTCGATGACGCAGGTGAACGCGGGGACGTCGCTGGTGCAGCAGGCCGGGACCACCATGCGCGACGTTGTGGCGAGCGTGGCGCGGGTGACCGACATGATGGCCGAGATTTCCGCCGCCAGCCAGGAGCAGCGCGCCGGCATCGACCAGGTCAATGTCGCGGTCACGCAGATGGATCAGATGACGCAGCAGAACGCGGCGCTGGTGGAGCAGGCAGCGGCTGCGGCGGCGAGCATGCAGGAGCAGGCGGCGCGCCTGGCCGAGGTGGCGGCGGCGTTCAGGCTGGCAGAGGCAGACGGTGCGCGGCGGCCGATTCAAGGCCAGCGCATACAGCGAGCGCTACAACTGGCTTGAGGGCCAGGGCAATCTGGCTTTGACGCTGACCAGGTTCAATCGTGAACACGCGCTTGCCTGGCCAGCTTGCAATCTGGCGCCGCTTACACGGATGTATCGATTGTAACCAAACCAAAATTCCCATAAAGATAACTACCGGAAATGATAAGTTCCTCTGAGCATTAATTTGTGATGTTCAAAGGAGAATCCGGATGAAGCAAATAAGGTATTTGTTGATCGCTGTATTCATGATGTCGAGTGTGCAAGTTGCACATGCATCGGCGCCGCTCAGTGATGCTGAGATGGCAAATTGCGATGTGCTGATGGGCAGGGCAAAGGTGGGCGCTTTCGACGCGACGCTCAGGTCGGCCAGGACTGCGGCGGCATCGGGTACTGTCGAAGAGGTCATGCGTTACGGGTTTATCCTGCATAACAAGATGGCATGCATTAACGAAGAAAGCACCGACTCCACCGAGTGGGGCAGCATGCTGTTCAACGAGGACGAATCGAAGGTCGAGGTCGTGCGCCCGCCGGCCGCCGACCCGTTCGACACGCCCGCATTGGCCGCTACCTTGCGTGAAGCAGTCCGCACCTTCGAACAGGTTGCCGAAACCGAGCCGGATGCGCGGATCTTGCTTGGAAAGTATTATTCGGACTACCACGCATTCCTGCAAAAACCGGGCAAGGGCTATGTGTATGTGGCCGGCGTGTACAGCGCCGAATGCCGGCAGGCGAACCAGCGCAGGGTGGGCTCGATCAACCGCTGCACGAGCTTGCGCCACGACCGCATCGTGTATAACAGCCTGCTGCCGTTCGCCCAGCGCGACAGGCTCGATGTGCAGGCCAGGGCCTGGGGCGACCGCCATCTTGCACGCATGCGCAAGATTTAACGCCACCAAGGTCAGTGCCAAACAAAACTGGGGTCAGTGCCGACAATTGGACACGAGCTGGACTATGGAGCTGAGTCAGAGCGCTGAGTCCGTGTCCACTTGTCGGCACTGACCCCGCTTGCTGACCCCGCTTGTTTACTTGTCGGCACTGACCCTAAGGATCGGGGTCAGAGGATCGGGGTCAGTGCCGACAGTCGGACACGAGCTGGACTATAGAGCTAAATCAGAGCGCTGAGTCCGTGTCCACTTGTCGGCACTGACCCCGCTTGCTGCTTGTCGGCACTGCCCCCCTTGTTTAACGTGATCGGGGTCAGTGCCGACAGTAGGACACGTGATCGGGGTCAGTGCCGACAGTAGGACACGAGCTGGACTATGGAGCTCAATCAGAGCGCGGAGTCCGTGTCCACTTGTCGGCACTGACCCCGCTTGTTTGCTGACCCCGCTTGCTTGTACAGCGCCGAATGCCGGCAGGCGAACCAGCGTAGGGTGGGCTCGATCAACCGCTGCACGAGCTTGCGCCACGACCGCATCGTGTATAACAGCCTGCTGCCGTTCGCCCAGCGCGACCGGCTCGATGTGCAGGCCAGGGCCTGGGGCGACCGCCATCTTGCGCGCATGCGCAAAATGTAGAAGCAGGCCAGTATCGATAGGTGGACCGGCTAAAGAATGGCGGCTTCTGCCGCTCGCGCACAATTGCAGAGCATTAACTCTTGGCATATGACATCATGTGCGCCCCTACCTATTCGTTAGAACATCATGTCGACCGCCCCTGTTGCTTCGCACCCGCTTGACGTCAGCGTCGCCGAGGCCGATACGCGATTCAAGGCATTGTTCGAACAGTCGCCACTGAGCATCCAGATACTCGCTCCGGATGGCCGTACGATGCGGGTCAACAAGGCATGGGAAACCCTTTGGCAGATCCACGAAGGCTCTGCGTTGAAGAAGTTTGTACTGAGCGACGACTATAACGTTCTTCGTGATCCTCAACTGATCGACAGCGGCATCGCGCCGTTGCTCGAACGGGCGGTCCAGGGCGAGTCGATCAAAATCCCGGCCGCCCGCTACGACGTCGCCGTTCTCAGTGGTTCCGGTCCGGCACGCTGGGTCACTGCCAGGGCGCATCCAATCAAGGATAGCAGCGGCAAGGTTTGCGAAGTCATGCTGATGCACGAAGACATCACGGACAAGATTGAAGCCGAGGCTGCCCTACGGGTGCGCGAAGAACGGTTTCGGTCATTGGTGATGGCAACCTCGCAAATCGTCTGGAGCAATACGCCCGACGGCAGGGTGGACGAAGACTCGCCTTCCTGGCGTGCGTTCACGGGCCAGACGTACGACCAGTGGCGCAACTTCGGTTGGCTCGAGGCCGTGCATCCCGACGACCGGGAAGCAACCAAGAAGCTGTGGCTCGAATGCGTGGCGAGCAAGTCGATCTTCGACACGCGTTATCGACTTCGGCGAGCCGATGGCGATTACCGCTGGACCGAAGTGCGGGGCGTGCCGATCCTTGACGCGAGCGGGACGATCCGCGAATGGATCGGCACCAATACCGATATCCATGAAATCGTGCTGGCCGAAGCGGAACTGACGCAAAATCTCGCGCGCGAAAAACGCAACGCCGCCCTGCTTGCCAAGGTCGCCCATGCTGCGAAAAAGCTGCAGACTGTTCTTTGGGATGGAGACATTGCCGACGTTCTCGTCAATGAAGTGCGCGACATCTTGCAGGTGCATCAGGCCGTTGTGTCCCTGACCGAGGGTGGCGGCTTGTCGCAAACGATCAACGCGGTATCGCTGTCGGATAAATATGCCGCTTACCGTGAGTATTCTGCGCAGACCGATGGCACGGGCATCTATGCGCAAGTGTGCCGCGCCAATCAGGCCATGCGCCTGACGCAGGAAGAACTGGAACGTCATCCACGCTGGAATGCCTTTGGCAAGTATGCGCATGATCATCCGCCCCTGCGTGGATGGCTGGCCGTGCCGTTGATCGATCGGATGGGCAGGAACATCGGGCTGATCCAGGTATCGGACAAGATCGACGGCGACTTCTCGGAACAGGACGAAGCAATTCTTGTTCAGCTCGCATCGATCGCAGCGAATGGCTTCGAGAATGCACGCCTGTACCACTCGCTTCAAGAACAGGACCGGCGCAAGGACGAGTTTCTTGCAATGCTTGCCCATGAGCTGCGTAATCCGCTGGCGCCGATATCGGCGGCGGCGGCGATGCTCAAGCTGGGAACCGCAAGCGAAGAGCGGATCCAGCGCTCGAGCGACGTTATCGGCCGCCAGGTCCGGCACCTGACCTCGCTCATCGATGACCTGCTCGACGTGTCGCGGGTGACGCGGGGCCTGATCAAGTTAAACCGCACCTTGCTCGATCCAATGGCCATCATCGCCAGCGCCGTGGAGCAATCGCAGCCCCTGATGGCAGCGCGCGGGCACCATCTGCTGATCGAAGGCGATGCCGGCGGCGCGCGCGTCTCGGGCGACGCAAACCGGCTCGTGCAGGCGTTTGCGAACCTGCTGAACAATGCTGCGAAATACACGCCCAATGGCGGCAACATCGCGCTGAAGGTGGCGCACCATCTCGACACTGTCGTGATCAGCGTGCATGACAACGGCAGCGGCATCAAGGCTGAACTGCTGCCTGTCATCTTCGACCTGTTCACCCAGGCAGAACGAACTCCCGACCGGACCCAAGGCGGGCTGGGCATCGGACTGGCCCTGGTGAAGACGATCATTCTGCTGCATGGCGGACAGGTTAGCGCGCACAGCGAAGGCTTGGGTGCCGGCAGCGTGTTTACCGTCACGCTCGATATGGCGGACAGCACGGCCACGCCGCCGGCACCCCAGGCGGCGTCTGCGTAGCGTGGGCATGCCGGTTCAGGACATCAATGCGCCTGGTCCTAGTTCTTGAAGACGTCGGTTTCGGCCAGCAGCGGCACATTCAGCCTGGCCACGCCCGCCATCAGTTCAGGCAGCTTGACGTGAGCGGGGGCAGCGTGATCGGGGTCAGTGATCGGGGTCAGGGTCAGTGATCGGGGTCAGAGTGATCGGGGTCAGTGCCGACAGTCGGACACGAGCTGGACTATAGAGCTAAATTAGAGCGCCGAGTCCGTGTCCCCTTGTCGGCACTGACCCCGCTTGTTTAAGGATCGGGGTCAGTGCCGACAGTCGGACACGAGCTGGACTATAGAGCTAAATCAGAGCGCCGAGTTCGTGTCCACTTGTCGGCACTGACCCCGCTTGTTTAATGCGCCTGGTCCCAGTTCTTGCCCACGCCGGTTTCGGCCAGCAACGGCACATTCAGCCTGGCCACGCCCGCCATCAGTTCCGGCAGCTTGACGCGCACCAGTTCCAGTTCGGTTTCCGGCACTTCGAGCACCAGTTCATCGTGCACCTGCATGATCATGCGCGTGGCGAGCTTGTCGTCTTCCAGCCATTTTTGCACCGCGATCATGGCCAGCTTGATCAAGTCGGCCGCCGTGCCCTGCATCGGCGCATTGATGGCCGCGCGTTCGGCGCCGGCGCGGCGCGGGCCGTTGGGTGAATTGATTTCGGGTAGCCACAGGCGGCGGCCGAACACGGTCTCGACATAGCCGCGCGCCTTGGCTTGCAGGCGCGTCTCGTCCATGTATTGCTTCACGCCCGAGAAGCGCGCGAAGTAGCGTTCGATGTAGTTGCTGGCCGCGCCCCGTTCGATGCCCAAGTTCTGCGCCAGCCCAAAGGCGCTCATGCCGTAGATCAGGCCAAAGTTGATCACCTTGGCGTAGCGGCGCTGCTCGCTCTGCACTTCGTCGGGCGCGATGCCGAAGATCTCGGCGGCGGTGGCGCGGTGGATGTCTTCGCCTTCGGCAAAGGCCTTGAGCATTGCGGCGTCACCCGAGATATGCGCCATGATGCGCAGCTCGATCTGCGAGTAGTCGGCCGAGACGATCACGCTCCCCGCCGGCGCCACGAAGGCTTCGCGGATGCGGCGCCCTTCGGCGTTGCGCACCGGGATATTTTGCAGGTTCGGCTCGTTCGACGACAGGCGCCCGGTGATCGCCACCGCCTGCGCGTAATTGGTGTGCACGCGGCCGGTATTCGGATTGACCATCTTCGGCAGCTTGTCGGTATATGTCGACTTGAGTTTCGACATGCCGCGGTGTTCGAGCAAAATCTTGGGCAGCGGATAATCCTCGGCCAGCTTTTGCAGCACTTCTTCGTCGGTCGACGGCGCGCCGGTGGCGGTCTTCTTGATTACCGGCAGGCCCAGCTTGGTAAAGAAGATTTCGCCGATCTGTTTTGGCGAACCCAGGTTGAACGGGCCGCCGGCCAGCTCATAGGCTTGCTGCTCCAGCTCTTGCATGCGCTTGCCCAGTTCGCCCGATTGCACGATCAGCAGTTCGCTGTCGATCAGCACGCCGTTGCGCTCGATCTTGTGCAGCACTTCCATGGTCGGCATCTCGATCTCGCGGTAGATGCGCGTCAGGCCGGCGTCGGCTTCGACGTGCGGCAGCATGCTCGCATGCAGGCGCAGCGTGATGTCGGAATCCTCGCCCGCGTACTCGGTGGCGCGCGCCAGTTCGACCTGGTCGAAACAGATCTGGTTCACGCCCTTGCCGCACACATCCACATACGGGATCGTGGTGTAGCCCAGGTGACGCATGGCCATGGTGTCCATATCGTGCGGCTTGTGCGATTCGAACACATACGACTGCAGCAGCGTGTCGTGGACGATGCCTTTCAGGGTCACGCCATGGTTGGCGAAGATGTGCATGTCGTACTTCAGGTTCTGGCCCAGCTTGGGCTTGGCAGGATTTTCCAGCCACGAGCGCATACGCGCCAGAACATGTTCGCGCGACAATTGATCGGGCGCGCCGGCGTAACGGTGCGCCAGCGGAATGTAGGCGCCCTTGCCGACTTCGACCGACAGCGAAATGCCGACCATCTGCGCCGTCATCGGGTCGAGCGAGGTGGTTTCGGTGTCGACCGAGGTGAGCTCGGCCGCTTCGACCAGCGCCAGCCATTTGTCCAATTGTTCATCGGTGAGGATGGTTTCGTACTCACCCTTGATCACAGGCATGCCGTCGAGCATGCCCTGCGCGCCTTCCGGCGAATTGAGCGGACCGCCACCGGGTGCGCTGCCGGCCGCTGGACGCACGCTGCCGTCGCCAGGACGGGCCCCGCCCAAGTCGCGCAACATGGTTTTGAAGCCATAGCGGTTGAAGAATTCGCGCAGTGCCTCGGCGTCTTCGGGACGGCCCACCAGCGACTCGTCGAACGAGACCACGTGCTTGACCAGGTCGCAGTCGGTCTTGACGGTGATCAGTTCACGGCCCTTGGGCAGCCACTCCAGCGCATTGCGCAAGTTTTCGCCCACGGCGCCGCCGATGCTGGCGGCATTCGCCATCACGCCATCGAGCGAGTCGTGCAGGGCCAGCCATTTGAGGGCGGTCTTGGGGCCGCACTTGGCCACGCCCGGCACGTTGTCGACCGTGTCGCCGACCAGGGTCAGGTAATCGATGATGCGGTTCGGCGGCACGCCGAACTTGGCCAGCACGCCCGCTTCGTCGAGCTTTTCGTTGCTCATGGTATTGATGAGCATGACCTTGTCATTGACCAGTTGCGCCAAGTCTTTGTCGCCGGTGGAAATGACGGTTTTCATGCCGCGTTTGGTGGCCTGCACCGACAGGGTGCCGATCACGTCGTCGGCTTCGACGCCTTCGACGGTGAGGATTGGCCAGCCCATATGGCGCACCACTTCGTGGATCGGGCCGATCTGCTTGCCCAGGTCTTCCGGCATCGAGGCGCGCGTGGCCTTGTACTCGGGGTACAGGTCGTCGCGGAAGGTCTTGCCCTTGGCGTCGAACACGCAGGCGATGTAGGCGGCCGGATAGTCGGCGCGCAGGCGGCGCAGCATGTTGACCATGCCGTGCATGGCGCCGGTCGGGAAGCCGTCGGGGCTGCGCAGGTCGGGCAGCGCGTGGAAGGCGCGGTAAAGGTAGCTGGAACCGTCAACGAGCAGCAGGGTATTGTCCATAGGGGCGAAAATCAGGGGTCTGCGTGGGGCAAAATGGGCGGCAGCGAGCGCGCCGGCGTAGCCATCATTATCGCAGAATCCGCGCGGCGGGAAGCACGCCTGGCCCGGCTCGCCACCGTCATGCCCGGCCGGCATTTTGATACACACTCTTCACAGCTTGGCTGCGCTGTTTGCTACAATGGACTAAACGACATTAGGTGACCACCATGCTGCGCTCGACTCCCCGCTTCGCCCTCCTGACCTTGTGCCTGCTGGCGCATGCCGGTATCGCTGGCGCCCAGACGCAGCCGGCGCAGAAGCCGGCCCAGCCGGCCGCCGGGCAGCGTTCGCTGCAACAACCGCCGCAGCTCGAGCGGATCGAACCGGGCAGCGATGTGCCGGCCACCACCATCGAGCCACGCCAGCGCACCCGCATCACCGAGCACCGCGGCAACGACGGCCAGGTGAAAGAAGCCGAAGTCGAAAGCGGCGGCAGCCGTTATTCGCTGAAACCGAATATTCCAGCTGGCAACGCGCAACCGGGCGATGCCCAGAGCACCGCCGGCCGCGCGCCGCAGTGGAAAGTAGTGGAGTTTGATTTCGGCAATCCTAAAAAACAGGACACCAGCGCCGAACCGGTCAGCCCGGCCCCGGCCCGCCCTGGCGTGCCGGGGCGCGCCGATGTGCCGCCACCGCCCGTGCTCGAACCAACCACCAAATAATGCGCGCCGCCCCGCGGCACGGGGCCTGACCTTTCTCTTTCTTTGCTAGCACATGGCAGTTTTTACCGCGGTCTCGCTGGATGACCTTCACCAGTGGATCAAGCAGTTCCCGCTCGGCCAGGCCGTCGGGCTCGAAGGCATTTCCTCCGGCATCGACAACAGCAATTT
>Ga0265798_10008588_pt1 | contig 12984 bp, 11 predicted proteins | sample P3T30metagenome_FD_192430 | JGI IMG/M metagenome (GOLD analysis project Ga0265798, IMG submission 192430) | Plant litter microbial communities from East Loma Ridge, Irvine, California - P3 T30 | ecosystem: Environmental > Terrestrial > Plant litter > Unclassified | place: USA: California...
GGCGCCTCGCCGACGACGACGAGCTCGATGCCCGCGGCCCGCATCAGCTCGGCCGAGTTGGCGAGCTCGCCCGCGAGGGTGACCGTCCGCTCGCCGTAGGCCAGGCGGCGGGTCTCGGCGATGGTCTGCGCGATCAGCTGCTCGGCCTCGTGCAGGTGCCGGCGCGCGACCTCGACGTCGCGGTCGAGGGTCTTCTCGGCGAGCTGCAGCTGGAGGCGGCTGACGTGCAGCGTCTGCCCCTGGATGTCGTGCAGGTCGGTCGAGAAGCGGTAGCGCTCACGCAGCACGGCGAGCTCCGCCTCCGTCTCGCGGGCGGCGTCGATCTCGAGGTAGAGGCCGAACTGGTAGCGGTTGAGGCGGTACGCGGCCCAGGCCGCGACGACGAAGACCACGGCGCTCGTGGCGAGCGGCACGACGGTCGCCGACGCCAGCAGGCCCCCGAGGCCGAGGAGCACGGGAGGCGCGGCGACGGCGAGAGCACCGCCCACGACCCACGGCCACCCCCGCGGCGGCGTGCCGAACGGCGCACCGGCGGGCGGCGTCGTCGCCACGACGGCCACGGCGACGGCGAACAGCACGGCGGCCCACGAGCCCGCCTCGCTCCAGGCGGCGAGCGACAGCCACCAGAAGGCCCACGAGAAGAGCAGGGCGACGGCGATGAGCGCGCGCGACGGGCCGTGCTCCCACGACCACGAGAGGGCCGTGACGACGCCGCCGACCACCAGCGTCGCCGCGGCCGGGGCCGGCGAGCCGGAGCCGAGCCCGACCACCAGCGCGGCGACGACCGCCATCAGCCCGACGAGCCCCGAGAACGACAGGGTCGTGTAGCGGCGCATGCGCGTCAGCGGCGACGGCGCGACCCGGTCGCGGGGCAGGTCGGCGTGCACGCCCGGGAGGTCCATGCCCCCACGGTAACGGGCCCCCGAGCGCCGCGGACCTGCCGGGAGTCACCCCGCCGCGTGACATCTGTCACGGGCGTCCGATGGCCCCGCGGCACTGGGCGGCGGGCGGGCGACGGAGGATCGTCGTGGTCATGACCGAGACCACACGACCGACCAGGGCGGCGACGGACGACGTGATCCGCGCCTCCGGCCTGGGCTGCTCCTACGACGGACACGTCGCCGTCGCCGACCTCGACCTGACCGTCCGCCGCGGCGAGCTGTACGCGCTGCTCGGCACCAACGGCGCGGGCAAGACCACGACGCTCGAGGTGCTCGAGGGACACCGGCGGCAGACCTCCGGCAGCGTCCGGGTGCTCGGCGGCGACCCCGTCGACCGTGTCCGCACGCGGCCCCGCGTCGGCGTGATGCTGCAGGACTCCGGCCTCGCGAGCGAGCTCACCGTGCGCGAGAGCGTCGCCCTCGCGGGCGCCGTCTCGGGGCGCCGCGACTCGGTCGACGCCGTCCTCGCCCGGGTCGGCATCGACCACCGGGCCGACACCCGCGTGCTGCAGCTGTCGGGCGGCGAGAAGCGCCGCGTCGACTTCGCGGCCGCCGTCTGGGGCACGCCCGAGCTCGTCTTCCTCGACGAGCCGACCACGGGGCTCGACCCCGAGGCCCGCGACCACCTCTGGGCGGCCGTGGGCGACCTGAGGGAGGCGGGCGTCACCTTCCTCCTGACCACCCACTACCTCGAGGAGGCCCAGCAGCACGCCGACCGCATCGGCCTGATGCACCGGGGCACGCTGCGCCGCGAGGGCACCGTGGCCGACCTCACGGCCGGCGCCACCACGACCATCCGCTTCGTCGTGCCGGGCGCGGTGGACGACCTCCCGCTGCCGGTGAGCCGCACCGAGAACGGCCTCGCGGTCGTCGAGACCCACGACCCGCAGCGCGACGTGGGCCGGCTGCTCGCGTGGGCCGACCAGGGCGGGCACGCGCTCGAGCGCTTCAGCGCCCACGAGTCGGGGCTCGACGACGTGTTCCGCTCGCTGAGCCGCGCGTCGTGAGCGGCTCGCCCGGGCCGACGCCCGCCTCCTGCACTCCCCCGACCCTCCGGAAGGACCTCTCGTGACCACCGCCCACTCCCCCTCCCCCGCCCCCGCGTCGCCCGCCTCCCCGCCTGCCCCCGCACCGCCGGCCGGGCGGCCCGCGCGAGCCGGTCGGCCCGCTGCCGGGGCCGTGCGGGCCATCGCCCTCGCCGAGCTGCGGATGATCGTGCGCAACCGCACGGTCGCCGCGTGCGCGGTGCTCGTGCCGCTCGGGTTCGGCGTGCTGCTGCTCTTCCTCGACGGGGCGGGCAGCGCGGGGGTGCTGGCCGGGCTGCAGATCATCGGCATGGTCGGCATGGGCGTCTACGTGACGGTCACGACCACCCTCTCCGCCCGTCGGCAGACGCTCTACCTCAAGCGGCTGCGGGGCGGGGCGGTGTCGGACGCCGGCATCCTCGCGGGCGTCGTGCTGCCCGTGGCCGCCGTCAGCGTCGCCCAGCTCGTCGTGGTGCTCGGGGTGCTGGCGCTGCAGGATCCGCCGACCCACCCGCTGCTGCTCGTCGTGGCCGTCCTGGCCGCCGAGGCGATGTTCGTCGGCCTGGGCCTCGCGACCGCCGGGGCGACGACGTCGCCCGAGCACGCGCAGTACACGACGCTGCCGGTGTTCGTCGTGGCGCTGGGCGCGGCGATCTGGTTCCAGCTGACGGGCGTCGACGAGCTCATCGCCGTCAAGCGCCTCCTGCCGGGCGGCGGCCTGACGGAGCTCGTCGCCCTCGCCTGGGACGGCGGCGACCTCGGGCTCGTGCCGTGGCTGCTGCTGCCGACGCTCGGGTGGGCCGCCGTGGGCGGGCTGGCGGCGCGGCGGTCGTTCCGGTGGGAGCCGCGGCGCTGAGCCGTCGTCGGCGCGGGCCCGCGTCGAGCACTCAGGAGGGACCGGCGCGGCAGGCGCCGCCGCACCCCGCCCGCGCAGGAAGCACCTGAATCCTCGACACGACGACCACCACGCGCGGCCGCACGCACGCGGGCCCGCGTCGAGCACTCAGGAGGGACCGGCGCCGCAGGCGCCGCCGCACCCCGCCCGCGCAGGCAGCACCTGAATCCTCGACACGACGACCGCTCGCGGCGGCGGCGCCGCACGAGACGGCGGCGCCGCACGAGACGGCGGCGCGGCGCGCGCAGGCCGCGGGGCGCCTCAGGCGGCGCGACGCGGCCGGGCCACCGCCGGCACGCCGGTCGCGACCGACCCGGGAGGCACGTCCTTCGTCACGACCGCTCCCGCGCCGACGACGCTGCCCGCACCGACCACGACGCCGCCGAGCACGGCCGCGCCGGCCCCCACGGTCACGCCCTGCTCGATCGTCGGGTGCCGTCGCCCGCCGAGGCCCCGGCCGCCCTTGCCGCCGAGCGTCACGCCGTGGAACAGCGTGCAGTCGTCGCCGACGACGGCCGTCTCGCCGATCACCGTGCCCATGCCGTGGTCGATGAAGAGGCGCCGCCCGAGCCGGGCTCCGGGGTGGATCTCGACCCCGGTCGCCGTGCGGGCGACCTGCGAGAGCAGCCGCGCGACGAACCGGGCACCGACGAGCCGCGGCAGCCCGGGGGCACGCCACAGCCGGCTCGTCACCCGGTGGGCCCACACCGCGTGCAGCCCCGAGTAGACGAGGGCCGTCTCGAGGCGCCCGCGGGCGGCGGGGTCGCGCTCCCGGACCGTCCGCAGGTCCTCCGCCAGGCGCGCGGCGAGCCGCACGCTACGCGCCCGCGAGGTCCTGGAAGAGGACCGTCGACAGGTAGCGCTCGCCCGTGTCGCAGACGATGGCGACGATGCGCTTGCCGGCGTTCTCGGGCCGGGCGGCGATCTCGAGGGCGGCGTGCACGATCGCGCCCGACGAGATGCCGGAGAGGATGCCCTCCTTCGCCGCGAGGTCGCGGGCGACGCGGAGCGCGTCGTCGAGCTGCACCGGGAAGACCTCGTCGATCTGCGACCGGTCGAGCAGCTCGGGCACGAAGTTCGCGCCGATGCCCTGGATCTTGTGCGGGCCTGCCGTGCCCTCGCTCAGGAGCGGCGAGTCGGCGGGCTCGACGGCCACGACCTTCACGCCGGGCACCTGCTCGTGCAGCACCTGGCCCACGCCGGTGATGGTGCCGCCCGTGCCCACGCCCGCGACGAAGAAGTCGATCTGGCCGTCGGTGTCGCGGAGGATCTCGGGAGCCGTCGTGCGGCGGTGGATCTCGGCGTTGGCCTCGGTCTCGAACTGCCGGGCCCAGATCGCGCCCTCGGTCTCGTCGACGATCTGCTTCGCGCGCTCGACCGCCCCGCGCATGCCCTCGCTGCCGGGGGTCAGCACGACCTCGGCACCGTAGGCCGCGATGATCGTGCGGCGCTCGACGCTCATCGTCTCGGGCATCGTGACCACGACGCGGTAGCCGCGGGCGGCGCCGACGAGCGCGAGGGCGATGCCGGTGTTGCCGCTCGAGCCCTCCACGATCGTGCCGCCCGGCTTCAGCTCGCCGCTGGCCTCGGCCGCGTCGACGATGGCGACGCCGAGGCGGTCCTTGACGCTGCCGCCGGGGTTGTAGAACTCGAGCTTGACGACGACCTCCGCGCCGCCGGGCACGCCCAGGGAACCCAGCCGCACGAGGGGGGTGTCGCCGAAGGCCGAGGTGATGTCGCCGTGGATGCGGGTCATGCGCGTCTCTTCCGTGAGGGCCCGCCGGGTGCGAGCGGTACATGCAGGCGAACACAGTCTAGGTCGGGGATGTTCCCGTGACCGGGGACGACGGAGGCGCGGGCCGGCCCCCGAGGGTCGACCCGCGCCTCCTGCGACGGGGCTACGCGCCGGTGATCTTGCCCGGGTTGAAGACGCGGCCGGGGTCGGCCGAGTCGAACAGCCCCTGCATCACCTGGATGCCCTGCGTCGAGACGTCCTGCTCGAGCCACGGGGCGTGCTCGAGGCCGACGCCGTGGTGGTGCGAGACGGTCGCGCCGGTGTCGATGAACGCCTGCTGGATGGCGTGCTTCACGACGTCGTACTCGGCCTCGGCGTCGGCGCCGTGCTCGAAGGCGAAGGTGAAGTACAGGCACGCGCCCGAGTGGTACGAGTGCGACAGGTGGCCCATGATCCAGCCCTGCTTGCCGATCTGGTCGAAGGCCTGGTTCGCGGCGGCGTACACGCGGGCGGAGACGTCGCGGAGCTTCGACCAGGGGGCGGCGGTCTCGCTGACGTCGGCCGCGCCTCCGTGGTCCATGAAGAAGTCGCGCAGGTAGGGCGTGTCGAACTTCTTCTGGTCGTAGAGCTTGCCCGGGCCCTTGCCGACGCCCATGCCGCGGTTCGCCTTCACGATCTTGGCGACGGTCTTCTGGGTCTGGGCGACGTGCTCGGGGCTGCCCTCGTAGCCGATGAACGACAGGCACATCGCGTCGACGTCCCAGCCCTTGGCCTTCAGCACCTTCGGCAGGGCGTCGTTGACGATCTTCGAGATGCCCGTGCTCGCCTTCGAGGTCGCGAACGAGAAGGCGGTCTCGTGCGCGTCGCTGACGCGGGTGACCGACGGGTGCGCGTCGCTCTCGGCGATGGCCTGCATCGCGGCGAGGCCGTCGTGCCACGACGGGAACAGGTAGGCGAGGATCTCGCGCTTCTCGGGCAGGCGGTGCACCTGCGCGGTGACCTCGGTGATGACGCCGAGGCGCCCCTCCGAGCCGATGATCATCTCGCGGAGCGAGGGCCCCGTGGAGGCGCTGGGCACGGCCCGGATGACGAGCACGCCCCCGGGGCGGACGACCCGCAGCCCCTTGGTGATGTCGGCGATGTCGCCGTACTTGTCGCTCTGCATGCCGGAGGAGCGGGTGGCGACCCAGCCCCCCATCGTCGAGTGCGTGAAGCTGTCGGGGAAGTGGCCGAGGGTCCAGCCGCGGGCGTTGAGCTGCTCCTCGAGGTCGGGGCCCTGGCCGCCGGCCTGGATGCGGGCGAGGCCGCTGTCCTCGTCGACGTCGAGCACCTTGGAGAGGCGGCCCATGTCGAGCGAGACGACGGTGCGCTCCTCCGTGGGCATCGGCTCGAGGCTGCCGACGATGTTGCTGCCGCCGCCGAACGGGATCAGCACGACGTCGCTCGCGACCGCGAGGTCGACGATCTGCTGCACCTCGGCCTCGTCGGCCGGGTAGACGACGACGTCGGGCACGCGCTCGAGCACGCCGGCGCGGATGCGGATGAGGTCGCGGATGCTCTTGCCGTAGGTGTGCACGACGCGGTCGTGGTCGCCCTGGTCGACGTGCTCCGTGCCCACGATCTGCACGAGCGAGTCGACGACCTCGGCCGAGGCCCGGGAGGCGGGGACGGCCAGCTGGGCGAAGTCGAGGCCGGTGTCGTGCTGGCCCTGCGAGAGCTCGACGCCCACGATCTTCTTGACGAAGGGCGCGAAGCCCGGCTTGTCGTCGTGGTGGAAGGCGACGCCCTCGACGCCCCAGCCCCACCACTTCATGTGCGCGACGCCGTGGTCGCGCACCTCGGTCTCGGGCTTGTTCTGGACGTCGGTCACGGTCGTGCTCCTTCGGACGGGGTCTCGGGACCCAGGATACGGGCGGTGTTCGCGTCCTTCAGACGCAGGATCTCCTCGCGCAGGCGGGCCGAGAACTGCACCGGCGTCTCGCCGGGCTCGGGGCGCATCGGGTCGCCGAACGCGACGCCGACGGGCAGCCGCCCGGGCCTCGGCCAGGCCGAGCCGCGGGGGTGGGCGATGTGGGCGCCGATCAGCGCGAGGGGGATGATCGGCACGTCGCAGGCGGCCGACAGGGCCGCGGCGCCCGGCTTGAAGGAGGCGACCGTGCCGTCCTTCGACCGGGTGCCCTCGGGGAAGACGAGCACCGGGTAGCCGCGCTCCAGCAGCGACCGGGCGCTGACGGTGGGCTGGCCGGCGCGCTTGCGGGCGGCCGACTTCGCGGCGGCCTTGCGGCGGGCGGCGGACGCAGCGGGCGTGGTGCCCGTCGCGGGGTGCGCCGCCGCGGCCGCGGCCGCCACGGCGCCGGGCGCCTGGGGCGTCGCCGAGCCGGGCGAGCCCGCGGGCGTCGCCGTCGACGAGCCGCGCTGCACCGGGAAGGCGTTGAAGAACAGCTCGGTCAGCTGGCGTCGCCACGGCACGTCGAAGAAGTAGTCGGCGGCGGCGCCGGTCGCGAGGTACCGGGCCAGGCGCCGCGGCAGCGCGCCGAGGATGAGCGGCGCGTCGAGGTGGCTCGAGTGGTTGGCGACGACGATGAAGCCGCCCTCGACGCCCTTGAGCCGGTCGCGGTCGATGACCGTGACGCTCGTGATCGACCAGATGGTCGGCTTGAGGACGACGCGCTGGGCGACGTAGCGGGCCATCGCCCGTCCGCGCGAGCTGAAGCGGTCGGTGACGTCGGTCGCGGCGCGGGCGACCGCCTCGCGGCGGGGGTGGCCGGGCCGGGGCGTGGGGTCGCTCACTGCTCCGCGGGCTTCCGGCGGCTCGACGAGATCGCTCCCGAGACGCGGCGCACGACGCTGCGCGGCGCGTGGCGCACCAACCAGAACAGCACCCGGTACCGAACCGTGGGCATGGACATCACCTTGCCTTCGTCGACGTCGCGCAGACACGCGGCGACCAGTGATTCGGCGCTGAGCCACAAAGCGTTCGGGATGCTCGACGACCGGATGCCGGCGCGCTGATGGAACTCCGTCTTCACCCAGCCCGGCAGCAGCACCGTGACGCCGACGCCCGTGCCCGCGAGCTCGACCGACAGGCTCTCGCTGAACGAGGTCACCCAGGCCTTGATCGCGGAGTAGCCGCCCATGGTCATGTAGCCGGCGGTGCTCGACACGTTGACGATGCGGCCGCGGCCCCGGAGGCGCATCGCGCGTGCCGCGGCCCCCGACAGCACCAGCACGCTCCGCACCATCACCTCGAACGCGGCGTCGTGCGTCGCGACGTCGTCCGACGTCAGCGGCGTGTGGACGCCGAAGCCCGCGTTGTTGACCAGCAGCTCGACCGGCGAGGCCTCGTCGGCCAGCCGGACGGCGACGCGGTCGACGTCGGCGCGGTCGCCGAGGTCGGCGGAGAGCACCTCGACGCGGCGGCCCGTCGCGCGGAGCGCGGCCGCCGTCTCGTCGAGTCGGGTCGCGTCTCGCGCGACCAGGACGAGGTCCCAGCCGCGAGCGGCGAGTTGGCGGGCGAATTCGGCTCCGATGCCGGACGTGCCCCCGGTGACGAGCGCTGTTGCCATGCCGCTTACGATACGGTCTTGAGGGCTCGCAGCGTGCATCGTGCCCCGCCCGCCCGCACGAACGCGTCACGAGAGGATCACTGGTCATGACGATCGACGGTGACCCCTACGACACCACCGACTTCGACATGCGCGAGTTCACCCTGACCGCCCAGGGCACCCTGCGTCCCGAGCTCGACCTCACGCCCTTCGAGGCGTCGCCGCTGGCCGACGACGACCTGCGCCTGGTGCGCCACCTCGGCCGCCTCGAGGCCGCCACGATGGAGCACCTCCGCAACCTGCTCGTCACCGCCACGCACAAGGACGCCCGGGTCACGGCCTTCCTCGTCACCTGGGCGTTCGAGAAGTTCTGGCTCGCCGACGCGCTCGACGCGGTGCTCGAGGCCCACGGCCGCCCGCGCCTCCGCGACGACGAGGAGGGCCCCCGCCGGCACGCCGTCTCCGAGGCCGCCGAGCGCCGGGGGCCCATCACCCGGGCCCTCGAGGCGATCAACAAGGGCGTGCCCATCGTCGCCGAGCACATGACCACCGGGCTGGTCGACGAGTGGGTGCTCGGCGAGGCCTACGACGTGCTCGACTCCCGGGCCGCGAACCCGGCCCTCAGCGCGGTCCTCGACCGCGTCCGCGCCGTGAAGAGGCGCCACGAGCGCTTCTTCGACCTGGAGGCCCACTGGCGCCTCGAGGACTCGGCCCGCGCGGTCAAGCAGACCCGCGCCTCCCTCGCGAAGGCCGTCTGGCCGATCGGCGCGATCGAGCGCGCCGACTCCGAGCGCACCTTCTTCGACGCGGCCGTCTGGGGCGGGGCCGAGGGCCACCTCCGCGCCGACTCGGTCGGCGACCGCGTCGCCGCCCTGCCGGGGCTCGACGCCCGCGTCGGCTCCACCGTGACCCGAAAGCTCACCGCATGACCGCACCCCTCCCCTCCTCCACGCCGGGCTCGACCGTGGCGAGCCTCGGCTCGGCCCACGTGCTGCTCACGGGCGGCACGGGCTTCGTCGGCCAGGCCATCCTCGAGCGGCTGCTGTCGACCCACCCCGACACGACGGTCACGCTGCTGATCCGCCCGAAGGCCGGCACGCCCGCCCTGGGGCGCCTCCGGCACCTCCTGAAGAAGCCCGTCTTCGCCGCCTGGCGCGACCGGGTCGGCCCGGAGGAGGTCGAGCGCGCCCTCACCGAGCGGCTGCGCGTCGTCGAGAGCGGGCTGGGCTCCCTGCCCGAGCTGCCCGCCGACCTCGACGTCGTGATCCACAGCGCGTCGACGGTGTCGTTCGACCCGCCCATCGACCAGGCGTTCGACACCAACGTCGGCGGTGCCGTGGGTCTCTACGAGGCGCTGCAGCGCGCCGGCGGCGACCCCCACGTCGTGCACGTGTCGACGGCCTACGTCGGCGGCATCCGCAAGGGCGTCTTCCCCGAGGCGGCCCTGACGCACGCCGTCGACTGGCGTGCCGAGCACGCCGCCGCCCGCGACGCCCGCGCCCGCGTCGAGGCGGCCTCGCGCCAGCCCGAGACCCTGCGGCGCTTCCTCGCCGAGGGCCGCTCCCGCCACGGCAAGACCGGCCCCCAGGCCGTCGCCACGGCCGCCGAGGAGGCGCGGGTCGCCTGGGTCGCCGCCCGTCTCGTCGACTACGGGCGCACCCGCGCCGAGACCCTCGGCTGGACCGACGTCTACACGCTGACCAAGGCCTTCGCCGAGCGCGCCGCCGAGGAGCTCTGGGCGGCCGAGGGCCACCGCCTCTCCGTCGTCCGCCCCGCGATCGTCGAGAGCGCTCTGCGGCACCCGTTCCCCGGCTGGATCGACGGCTTCAAGGTCGCCGACCCGCTGATCATGTCGTACGCCCGCGGGCTCCTGCCGGAGTTCCCCGGGGTGCCCGACAGCGTGCTCGACATCGTGCCGGTCGACTTCGTGGTGAACGTGATCCTCGCGGTCGCGGCGAACCCCCCGGCGCGCCCGGCGACCGACGACGCGGCCGCGGCGGTGCCGGCGACCCGCACCGCGACTCCGGCGGGGCCCGAGGCCCAGTACTTCCACGTCGCCTCCGGCAACAGCAACCCGTTCCCGATCCTGCGGATGTTCGAGAACCTCAAGGCGTTCTTCACGGCCAACCCGCTGCCGCGCGACGAGCACACGACGATCCCGGTGCCGCACTGGGACTTCCCCGGGGTGCGCAAGGTCGAGGGGGCGGTCCGCCTCGCGCAGCGCACGAACGACTGGCGCGAGCGCGTCCTCACGCGCCTCCCCTCGGGCCACCGCACGCGGACGGCGCTCAGCGACGTGCAGACCCGCCGCGCCGACCTCGAGTCGCTGCAGAGCCTGACCGACCTCTACCGCCACTACGTGCAGTCCGAGATCATCTTCGACGACCGCCGCACGCGGGCCCTGCACGACGGGCTGCCCGAGGGCTCCCCCGCCGACGTCGGGTTCGACGTGACCGACATCGACTGGGAGGACTACTTCCAGACCGTGCACTTCCCGTCGATCACGGCGATGACCCGCGCCTTCTCGGTGCGCCCCGCCTCCGCCGGCGCCGTGCTCGACACGCGGCCCCTGCCGCAGCGCACCGACGTCGTGGCCGTCTTCGACCTCGAGGGCACGGTGCTCGACTCCAACATCGTCGAGCAGTACCTCTGGGTGCGCTCGAACGGGTTCCGCAAGGCCGCGTGGCCCGGCGAGGTCGCGTCGCTGCTGACGGGCCTGCCGGCCTACCTCCGGGCGGAGTCGCGTGACCGGGGCGAGTTCATCCGCAGCTTCCTGAGGCGGTACAGCGGCATGCCCGTCTCGCGCCTCCGCGGAGTGGTGCGCTCGAGCGGCTACGCCGAGGCCGTGCGCCGCCACACCCTGCCCGAGGCCCTGGCGCGCATCGCCGAGCACCGCGCCGCCGGTCACCGCACCGTGCTGGTGACGGGGTCCATCGCGACCCTCGCCGGGCCCATCGCCGACCTGTTCGACGAGGTCGTCGGCAGCACCATGCACGAGCGCGACGGGGTGCTCACCGGGTACCTCGCCCAACCGCCGTTGGTGGATGAAGCCCGCGCTGCGTGGCTCTTCCAGTACGCCCAGGAGCACGAGATCGACCTCACGGGGTCGTACGGGTACGGTGACTCCCACGCCGACCTCGCCTGGTTGGAGCTGCTCGGCAACCCGTCCGCCGTGAACCCCGACTCCAATCTCGCCCGCGAGGCGCTCCGAAGAAGATGGAGCATCCGCGACTGGGCCAGGGCCCGGGGCGCGGGACGAGCGACGACCGGCGGCAGCACCACACGGAAAGGAGACGGAGGGCAGGTCTGACGACCCGCGCCTCCCGACACCACATGGCATTCGACATCGACAAGTTCGCCGCGACCAGCGAGCGGATCACGTGGGACGACCTCGACCTCGACCACTTCAAGGAGAACCCGCTCAGCGCGGACTCGCTCCGCACCCTGCGCTACATGGCCGACGTCGAGTACCACACCGTGTGCTACACCCGTGACCTGCTGACCACGCCCTCCCACAAGGAGGGCGACGTCTCGACCTTCATGACGATGTGGAACCGCGAGGAGTTCTGGCACGGCGAGGCCCTCGCCGCCATCCTCGAGGTGCACGGCGTCAAGGTCGACTACGACCAGCTGCGCGCGAACCGCCTGAAGCTCGGCTGGCGCGACAAGCTCGACCCGGTGAAGCAGGGCCTGCTCGGCAAGTTCGTCGGCTCCGACTTCGTCGCCGTGCACATGTCGTGGGGCGCCGCCAACGAGTACTCCGCCGTCGCCGCCTACAAGCGCATGGCCGCCCTCGAGAAGGACCCGGTGCTGGCCGAGCTGCTCGTGCGGATCGCCCGCCAGGAGTCGCGCCACGTGGCGTTCTACGTGTCGCAGGCCCGCGAGCGCCTGCTGAAGAGCAAGAAGGCGCAGAAGCTGACGCGCTTCCTGCTGCAGAAGGTCTGGGCGCCGGTCGGTTCGTCGATCATGGAGATCGACGACGTCCGCTTCGTCTTCGGCCAGCTGATGAGCGGCGAAGAGGGCCGCAAGGCCGCCGAGAAGCTCGACTCGAACATCTCGAACCTGCCCGGCATGACGGGGCTGACGATCTTCCAGAAGGCGCTCGACGGGCTCGGCGTCAGCCACGGGCCGTCGGCCGGCTCGGTGTCGGTGGCCTGAGGGCTGCGGGCACTCGGTCGACCGGGTCTCTCGGTCGGCCCGGGTCTCTCGGTTAGGCTGGGCGGGTCGGGCACCCGGCCGACCAGCGAGAGGCGACACCACGTGAAGACGAGCCACCTGAGGCACTTCCTCGTCGCGGCCGAGGTGCTGCACTTCCCGGTCGCCGCCGACAAGCTCGGCATCTCGCGGCAGAAGCTCGAGTCGTCGATCGAGGCCCTCGAGCTCGAGTTCGGCACGAAGCTGTTCGACCGCGACGCCAACCCGTACCGGCTGACCAAGGCCGGCCAGGCCGCGATCGTCGTCGCGGAGGAGGAGCTCGCGAGCCCCTCCACTCCCCCGCCGCCGCCTCCCGTGCCCGCGGGCGGCAAGGCCAAGGCCTCGAAGGGCAAGGGGCGCGCCCCGGCCGTCAAGGGCCAGCCGAAGCCGTTCAAGAAGCGCCAGGGGCGGTAGGGCCGGGGCTCCTGCCTCTTGTTCGTCCGCTCGTCCGCTCGTCAGAGCGAGGCGAACCACTCCGCGTAGCGGGTGTTCTCGGCCATGCGGCGGGTCTCGTCGGGGGCGTCGTCGTCCCACCACACGGGGCCTCGTTCGCCGAGGCTCGTCTTCGCGGCGTCGACCCGGCCCTTCGCGGCCTCGACGCCGGCGTGGTCGTCGGCAGCCAGGGCCGCCTTCTTCGCCCGACGGGCGT
>Ga0265798_10008589_pt1 | contig 12982 bp, 9 predicted proteins | sample P3T30metagenome_FD_192430 | JGI IMG/M metagenome (GOLD analysis project Ga0265798, IMG submission 192430) | Plant litter microbial communities from East Loma Ridge, Irvine, California - P3 T30 | ecosystem: Environmental > Terrestrial > Plant litter > Unclassified | place: USA: California...
GATCAGCGTGGCCCCGGTCAGCCTGGAGTTCAACGGCGTGCGCCTGGAGCCGCTGGCGCCCGGCCACGCCGATGGCCTGCGCGCCGCGGTCACCGATGGCGCGCTGTGGGAACTGCGCGTCACCTCGGCGCCGGAGCCGGATGACGTCGAAGGCTATATCGAACGCGCGCTGGCGATGCCCGACCGGGTCGCGTTTGCCGTGCTCGACACGTTGAGCGGCGCTGTCATCGGCACCACCAGCTACCACGACATCCTGCCGGCGGTCGACCGGGTCGAAATCGGCTGGACCTGGTACGCCAAAAGCCGCCAGCGCAGCCATGTGAATACCAGCTGCAAATTGCTGCTGCTGTCGCATGCGTTCGATACGCTCGGCTGCGCCGTGGTGGGCCTGCGCACCGATAATTTCAATCACGCGTCGCAACAAGCCATCGAACGCCTGGGCGCCAAAAAAGATGGCGTGATCCGCCACAACGCCGTGCGCCGCGATGGCAGCGTCCGCGATACCGTCATGTACAGCATCCTGCGCGGCGAATGGCCGGAAATCAAAACGCAGCTGCATTACCTGCTCCGCCAATGCTGATCGATTTCTTCTACACGCTGCGCGATGCCAAAGTCCCGGTGACGATCCGGGAATTCCTGAGCCTGCTTGAAGCGCTGGACCGGGGCGTGATCACCACGTCGCTGGACGATTTTTACTATCTGGCGCGCCTGACGCTGGTCAAGGATGAAGTCCATTTCGACAAGTTCGATCGCGCCTTCGGCATGTATTTCAAGGGCATCGACGACGTGTTTGAAAAGAACCCGTCGATTCCGCTCGACTGGCTGGTGAAACGCATGGAGCGCGAACTGACGCCGGAGCAGAAGGCGGCGCTGGAAAAATTCGGCTACGACAAGCTGATGGACCGTCTCAATGAGTTGTTGAAGGAGCAAAAGGAAAAGCACGAAGGCGGCAGCAAATGGATTGGCACTGGCGGCACCTCCCCGTTTGGCCATGGCGGCACCAATCCGGAAGGCATTCGCATCGGCGGACCGGGCCGCAACCGCACTGCCGTCAAAGTGTGGGAACAGCGCAGCTACAAGGATTACGACAGCGAGCGTGAACTGGGCACCCGCAACCTGAAAGTCGCGCTGCGCCGCCTGCGCAAATTCGCACGCCAGGGCGCCGAGGATGAACTGGCGCTGGACGCCACCATCCAGGCGACGGCCAGCAATGCCGGCTATCTCGATATCCGCATGCAGCCGGAACGCAAGAACCGCATCAAGGTGCTGATGCTGATGGATGTGGGCGGCACGATGGACGACCATATCGAGCGTACTGAAGAGTTGTTTTCAGCGGCGAAGACCGAGTTCAAGAACATGGAGTTCTTTTACTTTCACAACTGCGTCTACGACTATCTCTGGAAAAACAACCGCCGGCGCCACGCGGAGCGGTTTCCAACATGGGATGTATTGCGCAAATACCCGGCCGACACGCGGCTGATCTTTGTTGGCGACGCCACCATGAGCCCCTATGAAGTGCTGGCGCCGGGTGGGTCGGTCGAATACAACAACGACGAAGCCGGCGCGGAATGGCTGGCGCGGTTTTGCCACGCATTTCCCAAATTCGCGTGGTTGAACCCCGAGCCGGAAGGCGTGTGGCAGTACCGGCAGTCGGTGTCGGTGATTCGGCAGATCATGAACAACCGGATGTTTCCGGTGACGATGGAGGGGCTGGAGAGGGCAATGCGGGTGTTGAGTAAATAGGGTGGCCTGTGCATGCGGTGCGACGGTCTTTGCTTCGGCGATTTAGCGGGCGTGCCATGGGTCCCGGCCTGCGCCGGGATGACGTGTTAATGGCGAGTGCGACGGGCTCGAAGTCCCTACCCCTGACAACTCAGAAGGCGATTCAGCACCGCCACCAGCTCCCGGTCCCCGACCGGTTTTTCCAGCACCCCACGCAAGCCGCAATCGCGTCCGCGCGCCTGGTCGAACTGGAAACTGCGCCCGCACAGCAGCACCACCGCGGTCCGGAACGCGCCCTGCTGCGCCTTGATCGCGGCGCAGACCGCATACGGGTCGGCGCCCGCCGTGCCGGTATCGATCATCACCAGGGCAACTCGCGTCTCGTCGCATAATTTCAACGCCGCAGGCAGGCTGTCGGTCCACTCGATGGCGATGCGCCGCTCGCCCAGCAGGCCGGCCACGTGGTCGCGGAACGCGCCACGATTATCCAGGATCAGCACCTTTCCCGGCGCCCCCCCCTGGCGCCGCCGCTCGTCAACGGATGTGCCGGTGCGGAGCAGCGCCAGCACCTGGGCGCGCCGCTCCACCATCGCGGCCAGCGCCGCGTGCAGCTGGGCCCGGTGGAACGGGCGCGCGACGTGGGGAAACGGCAACGGCGACGGCGCCTGCGCCACCACCATGGCCGGCTGCACCGGTCCCGGGTTGACGCGCGTGAGCGCCGCCAGGCCCGCTGGCGCGTCTCCATCGGCGATATAGAAATCGGGTTCGTGCAGGCAGTTGTCGCCCAGGCATGTGTAAGCCGGCTGGCCTGCCGGGCACTGGCTCAACAAACCGCCAAGATGATGGCGTTCGCCGGGGTCAAAACCCAGCAAGCGCACAGTGTAGGGGACATTTTGAACAGCCATGCAGGCACCAGCAAGGAAGCGGCCCTCCATGCGGAACGCCTTTCGTACAATCTAGTCACGATGCATCTGGCATGCAAGGCCGAAAACTCTTTTCTTCTATTTGCCAGGCTTGAAAGATAGAATGCCGCCAAGGGAGCCCCTCAACCGTTGCACACCGGAACAATGTCAGTTGCGAGGAATACTGTACAGGCGTACAGTATCGGTCGCATGCCGCTCGTGCAACGTATCGCGGCTTTCGCAAGCAAGCAATTTTCATAAAGTACAGGCATGGCCACCAAAAAACCCGCATCCGACTACAGCGAATCATCCATCCGTGTCCTCAAGGGACTCGAACCCGTCAAGCAGCGCCCGGGCATGTACACGCGCACGGAGAACCCGCTGCACATCATCCAGGAGGTGATCGACAATGCCTCCGACGAGGCGCTGGGTGGCCATTGCGCCAACATTGGCGTGACGATCAACGCCGATGGTTCGATCACGGTGGAAGACGACGGCCGCGGCATCCCGGTCGGCATCCACCCGGAAGAACAGGTGCCGGTCGTCGAGATCGTGTTCACCCGCCTGCATGCGGGCGGCAAATTCGACAAGGGTTCAGGCGGCGCCTACGCGTTCTCGGGCGGCCTGCACGGGGTGGGCGTATCCGTCACCAATGCGCTGTCGTCGCGCCTGGAAATTTCGGTGTGGCGCAAGGATGAGGCCGGCAACAACTTCCACCATATGGCGTTTGCCGATGGCGAAGTGGTCGAACCGCTGGCCTCCGAAGTGGCGCCACGCGGCGGCAAAAAATCCGGTACACGTGTCACCGCCTGGCCGAATCCGAAATACTTCGATTCGCCAGTCATTTCCGCCACCGAACTGCAGCGCCTGCTGCGCTCGAAAGCGGTCCTGCTGCCAGGCGTCACCGTCACGCTCACCAATGCCAAAACCGGTGACGTGCAGACGTGGAAATACGATGAAGGCCTGCGCGGCTACCTGAACGAAATGCTGGCGCAGAGCTCCGACGGCGAGACCTTGATCCCGCTGTTCGAAGGCGCGCAATATTCCAACGGCGACGACGGGTTTGCCGAAGGCGAAGGCGCGGCGTGGGTCGTGGCATGGACCGAAAGCGGCGCCATCACCCGCGAATCGTACGTCAACCTGATTCCAACCCCTAACGGCGGTACCCACGAATCAGGCCTGCGCGATGGCTTGTACGGCGCCGTGAAAAACTTCGTCGACATGCACTCGCTGCTGCCGAAAGGCGTCAAGCTGATGCCGGAAGACGTGTTTGCGCGCGTCTCGTTCGTGTTGTCGGCGAAAGTGCTGGACCCGCAATTCCAGGGCCAGATCAAGGAGCGCCTCAATTCGCGCGATGCCGTGAAACTGGTGTCGACATTTGCCAAGCCGCCGCTCGAACTGTGGCTCAACCAGCACGTCGACTACGGCCGCAAGCTCGCTGAACTGGTCATCAAGCAAGCACAATCGCGCCTGCGTTCGCTGCAAAAAGTTGAAAAGAAAAAATCGTCCGGCGTGGCGGTGTTGCCAGGTAAATTGACCGATTGCGAGTCGAGCGACATCACCCGTAACGAACTCTTCCTGGTCGAGGGCGATTCGGCAGGCGGCTCGGCGAAGATGGGCCGCGACAAGGAATACCAGGCCATCCTGCCACTGCGCGGCAAGGTGCTGAACTCGTGGGAAACCGACCGCGACCGCCTGTTTGCCAACAACGAGATCCACGATATCTCGGTGGCGATCGGCGTCGACCCGCACGCATACGGCGACTCGCCGGATTTGTCGAACCTGCGCTACGGCAAAATCTGCATCCTGTCCGACGCTGACGTCGACGGCTCGCACATCCAGGTACTGCTGCTGACCCTGTTCTTCAAGCACTTCCCTGCCCTGTTTGAACACGGCCACGTCTGCATCGCCAGGCCGCCGCTGTTCCGCGTCGACGCACCGGCACGCGGCAAGAAGCCGATCCAGAAACTGTATGCGCTGGACGCGGGCGAACTGATCGCGATTGAAGACAAGCTCAAGAAAGACGGCGTCAAGGATGGCGCCTGGAGCATCTCGCGCTTCAAGGGTCTCGGCGAGATGAACGCGGAACAATTGTGGGAAACCACGATGAACCCGGACACGCGCCGCCTGCTGCCGGTCAAACTGGGCGACTTCAGCCAGGGCGACGCATCGGCCCGCTTCAATATGCTGATGGGCAAAGGCGAAGCTGCCGCGCGCCGTGCGTGGATCGAAGAACACGGCAACGAAACCGAAGCGGATATTTAATCCGCGCAGAAAAATAAAGAACCATGTCCCAAGCCAACCTGTTTGAACAAGCCGCGGCCCCCGCGCCAGACGACGCCGAAACGCTGACCCTGTCCACCTTTGCCGAGCGCGCCTACCTCGACTACGCCGTGTCGGTGGTCAAGGGCCGCGCCCTGCCCGATGTGTCCGACGGCCAGAAGCCGGTGCAGCGCCGCATCCTGTATTCGATGAACGAACTCGGCTTGTCCGCCACCGCGAAGCCGCGCAAGTCCGCGACCGTGGTCGGCGATGTGCTCGGTAAATTGCACCCGCACGGCGACCAGTCGGTGTACGACGCGCTGGTGCGCATGGCCCAGGATTTTTCGCTGCGCTATCCGCTGATCGATGGCCAGGGCAACTTTGGCTCGCGCGATGGCGATGGCGCCGCGGCAATGCGTTACACGGAAGCACGCCTGACGCCGGTGTCGCGCCTGCTGCTCGATGAAATCGATCTCGGCACGGTGGACTTCCAGCCGAACTACGACGGTTCCCACGAAGAGCCGCGCCAGTTGCCGGCGCGCTTGCCGATGGTGCTGCTCAATGGCGCATCGGGCATCGCGGTGGGCCTGGCCACGGAAATCCCGTCGCACAACCTTACCGAAGTAGCAGCCGCTGCGGTGGCGCTGATCCGCAACCCGAAGCTGTCGCATGCCGAGCTGATGGCGATCATGCCAGGCCCGGACTTCCCCGGCGGCGGCCAGCTGATCACCACTGCGGCGCAGATTGCCGACATGTACGCCAGCGGGCGCGGCTCGATGAAAGTGCGCGCGCGCTGGAAGATCGAAGAGCTGGCGCGCGGCCAGTGGCAGGCGGTGGTCACCGAACTGCCGCCGGGCACGTCGTCGCAAAAAGTGCTGGAAGAAATCGAAGAGCTGACCAATCCGAAAATCAAGCTGGGCAAGAAGGCGCTGTCGGCCGAACAGCTCGGCATGAAGCAGACGATCCTCGGCGCGCTCGACACCATCCGCGATGAATCGGGCCGCAATGCGCCAGTGCGCCTCGTGTTCGAGCCGAAATCGAAAAACCAGGACCAGACCGAATTCATGCTGATGCTGCTGGCGCATACGTCGCTGGAATCGTCGGCCTCGATCAACCTGGTGATGATTGGCGGCGATGGCCGCCCGCGTCAAAAGGGCCTGATCGACATCCTGCAGGAGTGGATTGATTTCCGCTTCGTCACCGTGCGGCGCCGGACCGAATTCAAGCTCGGCAAAGTCGATGCGCGCATCCACATCCTGGAAGGCCGGGAAGCGGTGCTGCTCAATATCGACGAAGTCATTGCCATCATCCGCAATTCGGACGATCCGAAGGCTGCGCTGATTGCCGAATTCAACCTGTCGCCGATCCAGGCCGAAGATATCCTGGAAATCCGCCTGCGCCAACTGGCGCGCCTGGAAGCGATCAAGATCCAGCAGGAGCTGGCGGAACTGCGCAAGGAAAAGGGCACGTTGCAGGATATCCTCGACAACCCCGGCACGATGAAACGCCTGATCATCCGCGAAATCGAGGCCGATGCGAAGCTGTATGGCGATGCGCGCCGCACCATTATCGAAGAAGCGCAAAAGGCAGTCGCCGAACAAAAGGTCATCGATGAACCGGTGACGGTGATCGTGTCGGAAAAAGGCTGGGTGCGGGCCCGCGCCGGCATTGGCCACGACGTGGCGCAATTCACGTTCAAGGCCAGCGATTCGCTGTACGCCGCATTCGAATGCCGCACGGTCGACACGCTGCTCGGCTTTGGCGACAACGGCAAAGTCTATTCGGTCCCGGTATCGGCATTGCCCGGCGCGCGCGGCGACGGCGTGCCAATTACCACGCTGGTCGACCTGGCCGGCGCGAATGGCAAATCGGCGCGCATCGACCATTATTTTGCCGGTTCCGGCAACACGCCGCTGTTGCTGGCATCGTCGGCGGGCTTCGGTTTCATCGCCAAGGCTGGCGACATGGTGAGCCGCCTGCGCGGTGGCAAATCGTTCGTGACGCTGGACGAAGGTTCGGCGCCATTGCCACCGCGCGTGGTGATGGATGCTGCCGGCGCGGTCGCCTGCCTGTCCGAAAAAGGCCGCGTGCTGGTGTTCGGCATCGATGAAATGAAAACGCTGACCAATGGCGGACGCGGCGTCACGCTGATGGAGCTGGAATCGAAAGAGAAACTGCTGGCGGCGCAGCCGATCAGTCAAAAGGGCGTGAATGTGATCGGCACCTGGGCCGGCGACAAGCCGCGCACCGTGGAGTTGTTTGCATCAGGTCTGGAGCCGCACTTTGGCAAGCGGGCCAAGAAGGGCAAGCCATTGAGTGCCAAGCTGAAAGCGAAGGATCTGGCGCCGCGCGTGCTGGACGGGGATGGCGGGCCGAAATAAGTCCATGCCACGCAGGCGGGCTATCGGTGCCCGCCTGGTTTCGCGCTACTGCGAGCGGACACTAAATTCGCCACAACCGGTGGACACGAAGGAGCGCGACAGCTGCTACCCAAGCAGGGCACGACCGATCTTTCCGTTGGAACTCAGGCGCATTTCGATGAGCTCGAGCATACCTTGTGCCGCAGTCGATAAAGGTCGCTCCTTATGCCGAACAATCAGGATGGGTCGCACAACCGCATCCGTCTCCACCGGAATCGCCACCAGGTCCATGCTACGGAACTGGAACAACGTCAGCTCCGGTACCAGGCTGACCCCCAGCCCGTGTCTGATCAGGCCAGCAACCGTCGCGAGATGCTCAACCTCCAATCCGGAGTGATGTACCGCAATGCCGCGCGTCAGCTGATCGACGTGTTGACGCACGCTGCTTGACGGCGCCAGATGGATCAGCTGGCAGCCGACAAGATCTTCCAGCTTGACCGACTGTTGATGGGCCAACGCATGGTCGAATCGGCACACCAGATAGAACGGATCGCTGCAGAGTGTTCGCGTGGAAAATTCCGCCAGGTCGGCGCCGGGCGCCGTGAGCGCCAGGTCGACCTTCCCCTGGCGCAGCATGTGCAGGCACTGGTCCGACAGCGAATCAAATAACTGCACCGTAATGCCAGGATAGGCCTGCTTGTATTCGGCAATGACACCGGGCAGTGCATTGGCGGCCAGCGAAGGCAGCGCCGCCAGCGCCACCCTGCCTTTCCTGCGCGCGATGAAATCGCCCATGTCGGTAAAGGCCGCGTCCAGATCCGACATCAAAGCGCGCGCGACATCGACGAACAACGCTCCCTCGGACGTCAGCGTGACATTGCGCGTATCGCGCTCGACCAATTTTGCGCCAACCGCTGTTTCCAGCTTTCGAATCACCACGCTGAACGCCGATTGCGACAGGTGACAGCGCTCTGCCGCGCGCGTGAAATGGCGGCACTCGTCCAATGCGAGAAAGGCTTGCAGCTGCTTGGTGGAGATATTCGGTAACACGGCCACATTCGATCAAGTTGAAAAGCAGGATAATCAATCGATATATTTCATTTTACAATATAAAAATGTTACTTCAGACTCGTTATTAGTGCTGCAACGATCAGCACACCATAATACAAACTGGAGACAACATGCTGGCACTGCTTGGCCTGGCCACGATCGCCCTTTTATTGGCATCGATCCTTACTAAAAAAATGTCGCCGCTGGTGGCGCTCATCGCCATCCCCATTGCTGCCGCGCTGATTGGCGGTTTCGGCATGGAGACCTCGAAGTTCATCGTCGGCGGAATCACGAAGATCGCACCGGTCGCCGGCATGTTCGTCTTTGCGATACTTTTTTTCGGCATCGTCACCGATGCCGGCATGCTCGACCCGATCATCACCGGCATTTTGCGCGTGGTCGGAAGCCGTCCATCGCGCATTGTGCCCGGCACTGCTCTGCTGGCCCTCCTGATTCACCTTGATGGTTCAGGCGCGGTCACGTTCCTGGTGACGATACCGGCGATGCTCCCGTTATATACACGGCTTGGCATCGACAAGCGCGTTCTTGCCTGCGTCGCCTCGCTGGCGGCAGGCGTCAACTTCCTCCCCTGGACCGGACCCATGATCCGCGCCTCCGCTGCACTGCATATTCCCGTCAGCAGTATCTTCGTGCCGCTTATCCCGGTTCAGCTGGTTGGCCTGGCATTTGTTTTCGGCACCGCGTGGTGGCTGGGCCACAACGAAGAGATCCGCCTGGGACTGCGCCACGGCGCTCCAGCTGGTTTCAGCCATACGCACGAACTGACTGATGCTGAAAAGCTGATCCGGCGGCCAAAGAACTTCTGGATGAACATCGTGCTGACGACAGTCGTGCTGGGCGTGATGATCAGCGGGAAGATCGACCCGGTAGTGATGTTCATGGTAGGCGTGGTGCTGGCCCTGATGATCAACTATCCCAACGTCGACCAGCAGCGCGCCCGCATCGACGCGCACGCCAAGGCCGCGCTCCTGATGGCCAGCATCCTGTTTGCGGCCGGCGTCTTCACGGGAATCATGACCCAGTCCGGCATGTTGAAGGCGATGGCGGCGACCGCGGTTGGCTTCGTGCCCGCAGAACTGGCATCGCACATTCCGGCCGTATTGGGCGTGCTGTCCATGCCCCTGTCGATGCTCTTCGACCCGGACTCGTTCTATTTTGGCGTGCTGCCGGTCGTCGCTGAAGTAAGCCACATGCTGGGCGTACCGCCGGTGCAGGTGGCGCAGGCCGCATTACTTGGCCAGATGACGACCGGATTCCCGGTCAGTCCGCTGACCCCGGCGACGTTCCTGGTTGCAGGCCTCGCTGGAATCGACCTGGCCGACCACCAGAAATACACCTTCAAATTCTTGTTCGCGGCGTCGATCCTGATGACGGTCACCTGCATCGTCATCGGAGTCTTCCCGCTTTGAGGAGCAACACATGAAACAGATTCGCATTGGCGCCGGCGCAGGATATTCGGGCGACCGTATCGAGCCAGCCCTTGAGCTTGCCGAAAAAGGCGAGATCGACTACCTGATCTTCGAATGCCTGGCCGAGCGCACCATCGCGCTGGCCCAGCAAGCCAGGATGAATGACCCGGCGCTCGGCTATGATCCCTTGCTGGAGCAGCGGATGCTGGCCGTGTTGCGAACCTGTAGCGACAAAGGTATCAAGATTATCACCAATATGGGGGCGGCCAATCCGCTCGCGGCTGCGGCCAGGATCAAGCAGGTAGCACAGACCCTGGGCCTGTCCAGGCTGAAGATCGCCGCCATTACCGGGGACGATGTCCTGGATCAGCTTCGCCGTGGCGACTACCAAGACGACACCGGAGCGCAAGTAGCCGACCTGGGCGAGCGGCTGCTGTCCGCCAACGCCTACCTCGGTGCACAACCACTGGTCGAAGCACTGGCACAAGGCGCCGATGTTGTTGTGACTGGACGCGTCGCCGATCCCGCGCTGGTACTGGCACCGTTGATCCACGAATTTGGCTGGGCTGCCGACGACTGGGAGCGTCTCGGTCAGGGAACCCTGGCCGGGCACCTGCTCGAGTGCGCGGGCCAGGTCAGCGGCGGCTATTTCGCCGATCCCGGCTACAAGGACGTGCAAAACCTCGCGCGCCTGGGTTTTCCTATCGGCGTGGTGTCGGAGGACGGTTCCCTCGAGATCACCAAGGTATATGGCTCTGGCGGCGCCGTTACGACGGCCACTTGTACCGAACAGCTCCTGTATGAAATACATGATCCCACAGCCTATCTCACGCCGGACGTGGTCGCGGACTTCTCCGGCGTCTCCATGCTCCAGGCCGGGCCGGACCGGGTCCTGGTCAAGGGAGCCACTGGCCATCCGAACAGCGGCATGCTGAAAGTGTCGATCGGCTATATCGACAGCTGCGTTGGCGAAGGGCAGATTTCCTACGCGGGACCGGGCGCAGTCGCGCGCGCGCGGCTTGCCGAGGCGATCGTCGCCGAACGGTTCAAGATCACTGGCATACCGCTGGAGGAAGTGCGGTTCGACCTCATCGGCTTGAACGCCATCCATGGGGAAGTGCCAGGGGCGCAACATCCGGAACCTTACGAGGTGCGCCTGCGCGTGGCCGGCCGCGTTGCCAGCATGCAGGAGGCCATACGCATCGGGAACGAGGTTGAGACCCTGTACACGTGTGGACCTGCTGGTGGCGGAGGCGCCACCAAGTCAGCGCGCCAGGTGGTGGCGGTGCGCTCCACCCTGATTCCGGCGACAGCTGTGCGCGCCGACATCCACTTCGAGGAAATCTGAGATGAAGTTGCGTGACATTGCACATACCCGCGCTGGCGACAAGGGCGATATCTCCAATCTGTCGTTGATTGCCTACCGGATCGAAGACTATGCGCTGCTTGAACGGCAGGTAACGGCCGAGCGCGTACAGGCCCACTTTGCGGGGATCGTGCATGGCCCTGTCGAGCGCTTTCTGTTGCCCGGGCTCGGCGCGATGAATTTTGTCATGCACGGCGCACTCGGCGGTGGCGTGACACGCTCGCTGGCCCTCGACGCCCATGGCAAGTCGCTGAGTTCCGCGCTCCTCGACCTCGACCTCGACCGCGACCTCAAGTAAACAATTCATCGCCGGCACGGTGTGCGCACGAGCTGCCGACCCGCTTTGGAAACGATATTGGCGCCCATTTTCCGGGCGTCACGCTGCTGCACGGCCGTCGCAACAAGTTCCGGGTACGCAACAGGGACATGCACCGCCTGCAGATTTTCTGCAATACCATGGAGGAGACATACATGAAAAAGACAATCATCGCCACCGCCCTGCTGGGCGCCATCAGCCAGGCCGCATTCGCACAATCAGGCATTACGATATACGGCCTGGTTGACGCCGGCCTTGAAGCCGAACGCGGTGGCGCCGCTGGCAACGTCGTCAAGATCAGCAGCGGCATCGGCTCCGCGTCGCGGCTCGGTTTCAAGGGAACGGAAGATCTCGGTGGCGGACTGGCGGCACTGTTCGTGCTGGAATCGGGCTTCCTCATCGATACCGGTGCATCCGACGTGGCCGGCGCGGCGTTCAATCGCCAGGCCTTCGTCGGCCTGAAGAGCAACAGCCTGGGGTCCGCCACGCTGGGCCGGCAATACACCCTGACCTACAACGCTCTGGGCCAGGTGGGAGATCCATTTGCGGCTGGCCTCGCAGGCAGTGCCAAGAACCTGTTCCCGGTGGCCGGCGCCAGCCTCCGCGCCAACAACGCCATCGTCTACGCCAGCCCGACCATGAATGGCTTCTCGGCCGAAGCACTGTATTCGGTTGGCGAAGTACCCGGCAACGGCAACGCTGGCCGCCAGTTCAACCTCGGTCTCAATTACGCCAGCGGCCCGCTGACGGCCCGCCTGGCCTACAACAACCGTAACAACGACACTGCCATTGTCACGACAAACACCATCGGCCATAACACGCTTTTTGTCGCCAACTACGACTTCAAGGTCGCGAAACTCTTCTTTGCCTACAGTGACGACAAAGGCATGAACAGTGCACCCTTGAACAACGCCACGCCCCAGCCATATGGCCGCGTCTTCAATCCGACCTTGAAGGGCGACGATTTGCTGATCGGCGCCCAGGTCCCCGTGGGCGCGGCTGGAACGTTCATCACCTCTTACATTCGCAAGAACGACAAGACGATGCTGAACCAGGATGCGCAGCAGTACGCAGTCGGCTACACATATGCCCTGTCGAAGCGTACGAGCGCTTATGCATCCTACGGCATGATGAAAAACAAAAATGGCGCAGGCTATACCGTCGGCAATAACAGCGATGCCGGCACCGGCGACCGGGGGACCAATGTAGGTGTCCGCCATAGCTTCTAACGGAACAAATTCTCGATGACATGGACGGATGCCCGGCTTTGTGCAGACGCTGGCATCTGGCTGCTCGCGGAGCGTGATCATTCAATACGTTACTCAACCGCTTGCACGCAGGCAAATGCGGACCGGCCGATACCGGCAGCGATCGCCACAGGCAACGTCCTGCTACACGCGTTAAATAACAGGAGATGATAGTGAAAACAATTGCGCCTCAAACCCTTCAAGGCCGCTACACCATGCTGTTGCCCGCAGTGCTTTGCGTGCTCGGCGGTTGCGGTGGCAACAGCGGCGATGTCGTTGCCAATGCCGGCAACACCAGCACCGGGAATCCGGCGTCGGCTCCTTCTA
>Ga0265798_10008590_pt1 | contig 12981 bp, 12 predicted proteins | sample P3T30metagenome_FD_192430 | JGI IMG/M metagenome (GOLD analysis project Ga0265798, IMG submission 192430) | Plant litter microbial communities from East Loma Ridge, Irvine, California - P3 T30 | ecosystem: Environmental > Terrestrial > Plant litter > Unclassified | place: USA: California...
TGAATAGTTAACCGTAAAACAAGCTATCGCTTTTTAAAACAATAAAACTGTTTAGTTTAGAAGAAACAGGGATTTACATTGCGTTAATTTTGCATTTATTTGAAACAGTGTGCTGAGACTCTCCTTCCTTAGCGTTTTCCTTTTAAATATTCAATAATAGCAAGCTGTTTTAAATCTTAACTTATTATATGATATGACGAATATACATTACCCTTCTAATGTGCGATAAAAATCGTTAACAAATGTTTTTTGTCCTTCGTTAAAAATATTCACACTGTTGAAGTTTATTATTAGTCCCTGGGGAGCTTCTAATAGTTTCATATAGGTTAATATCTGAGCTTCAAAGATTGGTTCAATTGTTTTGGAGGCTTTTATTTCCACAGCAAGACAGCCTTCTATGAATAAATCACATCTTAGGTAGGTTGCAACATTTATATTTTTATAATGCACCGGCATAGATATTTTGGTTAAAAAACTTATCTCTCTTAACATGAGTTCATGCTTCATGCACTCGTGATAAACACTTTCTAGAAGACCTGGTCCAAGTGTTTTATGAATTTCTATTGCTGCACCAAGAACATTGTATGTTATTTCTCGTAAATATGTCTTTGTCATCGTTTTGGGATTCTAACCATGTAATTTATTCTGATATTATTAACCATATAGGCATTTAGTTCATATAGATTTGTATTGATATGACAGTTCTATGTTTCTATATGGGCGTAGTATTTTTTAACCATATAGGCATTTAGTTCATATAGATTTGTGTCTCGTCCGGAAAAGTCTTTACAGTTGGGAGCTGTTAATACTAAGTATTCTTTACAATTGTTATTTCGTCCGGTTTAGGGTTTACATTGACTTTTTACGTAATCCTCTTCCGGCTTTACATCATTGTAGCAGTAATCCTTATCAGGCTTTACTTAATTGACTTTGAATATCCAAAGTAGGTAATTTATTTCTCTCATCATACATGACTTTATTTTGGTTTTCTTTCCAATAGTTTTTCCACTTTCTGAGCAAGTTCCCTTCAGAGGCATGTGCTGCTTCTGGCGTCATCATATTGATGCTCAAATGAGGTCTTTTAGTATTGTAGGCCTCAATGATCCCTGATATTTTCAATGCAGTGTCATACTTGGTAGTAAGCGCAGATCTGTTCAGCCATTCAGTTTTCAGGATACCATTAACCCGCTCTGCTATAGCGTTTTCCAAAGGGTCACTATTCTCTGTCATACTGATGTGAATACTAAAGGATCTTAGTTTCGAAATGTACCTATCACAGCAATATTGAACGCCACGATCTGAATGATGGATAAGACTAGCTGCTTTATCGTCGGGTAACTGATTAAGAGCCATTTCCAAAGCAGATACAGCACCATCTGCTTCTAGCTTATTGGATATGTTCCATCCAATTATCTTTCTGGAATAGGCATCAGTGATCAGCGAGAGGTATAAATATCCCTCGCTGGTTGCAATGTATGTGATATCACTTACCCATACTTGATGTGGACGTATTAGCTGAATACCTCTGATCAGGTTGGGATATTTACGATACCAATGTCTAGAATTGGTGGTTATGATTTTGATTTTATGGTGCCGAATCAATAAATGGTTTTCCCTTAATAAATCAAAAAAGGCATCTCTACCCATAGTTATATTTTCTCTTTTCATTTCTGCGCCAATTAAACTGAGCACTTTACGACCACCAATACCAGGTAAGCTGCTCCGCTCATTTTTAATCATTTCAAGTACTATATGAGATTGCGCCCGACATTTATACTCGTACTTCTGTAACTGATAATAAGCCTGTCTGGTAAAGCCAAACAATCCGCAGAGCTTGTCAATGCTAAGCTCTGGACGTTGTTCTTTTATTTCTTTGACTGTTTGGCTCCAGACTTTTTTCTGATAGAGATATTTAAATCACGTTCTGCAATATCTATCATCTTGTTTGTAGCCAGATTCATTAGGCGTTCCCTTTCCAGAGCTTCTTCCAATTCTTGAATACGTTTAACCATGCCCTGGTGAGTATCAGGCGTCTCGGTTTTGGACTTTTTTAGAGATTTGTTCATAACGGGTGTTCTGAATTCACCACCAAATTTACTAACCCATTGCCCAACTGATGCATGAACAGCTAATTTAAATTTATCAGCAGTTTTTTGCATGCTGTCATCAGAACTTAGGTAATGTTGAACAACCTCGCGCTTGAAATCGTCCGAATAATGCTTTACAATTTTCATCTTTTATTGAGTTTTATGTGCTCAAAATTGTAAACCTAATTCCGGACAAGACAAAGATAAGCCATGGCACGTGCCAAACTAAAATTTAAGGCTTTGAAAAAATAAACCTATCACGCTAAATGAACGAATTATCTCTAGTGAAATTCAGCTTTAGCACTATGGTGATGCTTTACGGCTTAATGAACTATATTTCTATATGGTAGAGATTTTGAACCATGTAAGACATATAAGAAAATATAAGCCATGGCACGTGGCAAACTAAAATTTAAGGCTTTGAAAAAATAAACCTATCACGCTAAATGAACGAATTATCTCTAGTGAAATTCAGCTTTAGCGCTGATGTAATGCTTTACGGCTTAAATGAACTATATTTCTATATTGTAATGATTTTGAACCATGTAAGACATACAAGAAAATATAAGCCATGGCATATGGCAAACTAAATTTAAGATTTTGGATTTGAGAAGACTAACCAATCTTGATAAATAGCTATGGTTCATGTTTCCACGAACCATAGCTATAAAATCTAAATAGAAAAACTATTCACTACCCTCATTAAAGTTGGTCGCTGTGGCTAAAGCGCTCCAAGCTTTCATGTCATTTTGAACATCCGCTATTTTGGCGTTTGCAATAGCATACGCATCGGGGCCTAGGAACAAATGCAATGGTGCATGGTCACTTTCGGCAGCAGCAATTATTACATCACAAGCTTTGGCAGGGTCACCGGGTTGTTGATTATTAATATCATTCTGATGTGCAGCCTGCGAATCACGAACCTCTTTGTAAGCGTCGATTGGATTAGAAGGAACTGCTAAAGAACCTGAAGTAAGAAATTCCGTTCTGAAATAACCCGGTTCAATTACTGTAGCTTTTATACCCATAGCTTTTACTTCAGCAGCTAACGATTCTGTAAAACCAGCAACGGCAAACTTAGTCGCGCAGTAGATTCCGAAGCCGGGGAAATTACCAGAGAAGCCCCCAATAGATGAAATATTAAAAATATGCCCAGACTGTTGTTTTCTCATTTGAGGCAATGCCTTCCTGATTACATTCAGTGAGCCGAAAACATTTACATCAAAGTTTTCCCGGGCCTCTTTGTCGCTCAGTTCTTCCAGCGCACCAAGCATTCCGTAGCCGGCATTGTTTACAACGAAGTCAAGCTGACCAAATTTACTCAGGGTTGCGCTCACCGCTGCTTCCACACTTTTTTCACTTAATAAGTCGACTGATAGGGGTAGAAAATTCTCATGTTCTCCTACTGCTTTTGATAGGTCGTTTAGATTCCTGGAAGTTGCTGCAACGCGATAGCCAGTTTTTAATAGTTTTTTTACCAATGTTAGTCCGAGGCCTTTTGATGCGCCGGTTACTAACCACACTTTTTTACTTTTCATAATTACTCGATTCTATTTTTAACTTTAATAATGGTTTTGGAGATTCAAATGCATGATTATTCATCTAAATCTGTGGAAATTGTAATCGCCTTCCACGCTTGAAATTCTTTAGTCAGTGCTTCAAGCTTTCCGGTAGCTCTAGTTAGCGCATCATTTCCAAGTAGTAAATGAACAGGAGGGTTAGGCATACTTGCCAAAGAAATCATCGCTGCCGCGGCTTTTTCAGGATCTCCAATTTGTGCGCCATCCATTTTTAAATATTGCTCATGAACATGACGAACATCTTCATAATCTTCAATCGAATTTTTAGACAGCACTAACGATTCTGGTGTGAGGAAACTTGTTCTGAATGCGCCCGGAGCCACAACAGTTACTTTTATTCCAAAAGCTTTGACGTCTTCGGCCAATACTTCAGAGCATGCAATTACTGCTGCTTTTGTAGCCGAGTAGATCGCCCAGCCAGTTGCACCGTTGATACCTGCGATTGAAGAAATATTAATAATGTGACCTGATTTTTGTGCTCTTAAATAAGGAATAGCTTTTCTGATTACATTCAGCGTGCCGAATACATTGATATTGAAGCTGTCGCGGGTTTCTTCATCTGTAAGTTCCTCAATGCTACCTCCAATACCATAGCCAGCATTATTGATTACTACATCTATCTTACCAAACCTGGCGATAGTAGCGTTGATTGCTTGCCCTACGCTTAACTCGTCATTTAAATCTACCGCTAAAGAAAGAAAATTTTCAGTATCGGTATTTATAGCAGCGCTTAAGTTGTCTTTATTTCTGGAAGTCGCTGCAACAGACTGACCTGCGTTTAGCAATTGATTAACTAAACTCAGCCCTAAGCCTTTTGATGCACCAGTTACAAACCAAACTTTTTTAATTCCCATGATTTTATCTTTTTTAATAAGACAAAATTACTGTAGAAATGAGGGTTAGCGATTACGGCAATCAAACCGATGATTACGAAATTCAAACAATTCTAAAAGATGTAGGAGTTAGTTTCGTAAGTTTTTTGAAAAAATTATTGAAATGGGTGGGTTCTTCAAATCCAAGGCAATAGCTTATCTCTGCTATATTCCAGTCGGTATGTTTAAGTAATGCTTTTGCTTCACTCAATAAACGCTCAGTGATATGATGGGTTGTTGTTTTTCCGGTAGTTTCTTTAATCGCCCTGTTTAGGTGATTTACATGCACAGATAGTTGTGCCGCATAATCTTTAGCTGATCGCATAGTGAGCCGATGGTTCGTTGTTTCGATAGGGAACTGGCGGGTAAGTAACTCTGTAAATACGTTGGTGATTCTGGAATTGGCATTGGGGTGTTTAAACAGTGTTTCTGAAGGCTCGGTTTTTAAGGCAAAGTGAGTAATCTCTGTAATGTAGTTCCTGATCAGATCATATTTGTATGCATAATCTGAATTTACTTCGTCCAGCATTTTAACAAAAATAGCTGATATTTCGCTGGTCTGATGGTTATTCAAGATGTACGCAGGCTTCCCACCCTGAACAAACATCGGCAGGTCTCCAATGTCTCCACGAATTTTTTCATTAAAAAAGTCTGCTGTAAAAATACAAAAATAGCCAACAGCATCTTCTCTTGCACCACTTGCCAATTCCCAGGTGTAAGGAACGAGTGGATTAAAAAACATTAAAGCTGTTCCATTAATCTCGATACTTTTGTCGGCATAATGGTAAATGTTATGGCCGCTAATGAGTGAGATTTTGTAGAAGTCGCGTCGGCTGTAAGTCATTTGCCTGTTATGTTCCCGATGGCAGTCTTCTAACCTAAAAACATTAAAATGGCCCAGGTTTTCCTGTAAATCATTTGGCACTAAACTAAATTTATTCTGGTAAAAATCCGCAATAGTTTCTGTGGTGCTCATGGATCAAACTTACAAAATTCAAACTTAATAAGCAATCATGGTTCAGATACTATTATTAGCAGTGCAGTCTTTATCTACATTTTGCTTTATATCCAAATTATACCTCATCATGACAAATTAAAATACCGATTGGTATATATTTGAATTATCAATTTCAGGGAAATGAGTAAAGCAGAAAAAACGCGGGATTTTATTATAGAAAAAACGGCGCCTATCTTTAATATGAAAGGATATGCCGGGACATCTTTGAATGATATTACCGATGCGACCGGATTGACCAAAGGCAGCATTTATGGGAATTTTGCCAATAAAGACGAAGTTGCATTGGCTGCGTTCGATTACAATTTCAAAAACGTTGAAATGAAAATCCTTGCAGAAATGAATAATCAGCATACGGCTAAGGGAAAATTATTAGCTTATGTGTCTACCTTTCAGGGTTTAATCGCAGGTCAAATATCGCCAGGTGGCTGTCCGGTTCTAAATACTTCCATCGATGCTGACGATACGCATCCGGCACTCCGGGAAAAAGCATTAAATGCACTCTTATCCTGGAAGAACCGAATTACTGCTCTCGTTGAGGATGGCATTGCGAATAAGGAGATTGCCTCCAAATATTATCCAGAACAAATTGCCTTAACCATTATCGCCCTGATTGAAGGCGGAATAATGATTTCGCGATTAACAAAATCTCATAAAACACACGAATTGCTTTTAGAATCTTTAACGGCATATATTAATAACCTAAGCCCTTAATAGGTAAACATAAAAAATTGAATGATAATTAGTTATAAAACATTATTAAGGAATAGAAAAAAGAAAATCACTTTAAACCTTATTATAATGATATTTGCGCCCTGAATAACAAAATGGCATTCTTTGCATTTGATGAAAGTTAATTCGCATCCATCCGGATCAAATGATTGATTAGGATACCATTAAGATTAATCATTAACAAAATAAAAATCGGTTGCTCAATCATAAGTAACCCTAAAAATGAATAGCATGAAGAGAGTAGTTGTAACAGGATTAGGCGCAATAACGCCGCTCGGAAACACAGTAGAAAGCTTTTGGAAAAATATTTTAGCGGGTAAAAGCGGCGTAGGTCCGATTACCAAGTTTGATACCAGCAAGTTTAAGACTCATTTTGCTGCCGAAGTAAAAGACTTTAATCCTGAATCTTTTTTAGACAGAAAAGAAGCCAGAAAATATGATACGTTTACTCAATATGCACTGGTCTCAACTGATCAGGCGATTGCAGATGCAGGATTAGATTTCACTATAATGAGTGACGATCAACTTGCCGAGGTTGGTGTAATCTGGGCGACTGGAAATGGCGGAATTTCTACCTTTGAGCAGCAGTTAGCCGAGTTTCATCAGGGTGATGGTACACCGCGCTTCAGTCCTTTTTTTATCCCAAAAATGATTGTAGACATTGCAGCAGGTGCAATCTCTATTCGCCATAAATTACGTGGTCCAAACTATTGCACAGTATCTGCATGTGCATCTTCGAACACTGCAATTATTAACGCTTTCGATACCATAAGGTTGGGAAAAGCGAATATAATGGTTGCAGGAGGTTCTGAGTCAGCCATTACAGAGGCTTCAGTTGGCGGATTCAATGCAGCACAAGCCTTATCGAAAAGAAACGACAGTCCGGAGACAGCATCAAGGCCGTTTGATGAAAGCAGAGATGGATTTGTAATGGGAGAGGGCGCAGGCGCTTTGATTTTGGAAGAGCTGGAACATGCCATTAACCGCGGTGCACATATTTATGCAGAGATTGTAGGTGGTGGAATGGCCGCAGATGCTTATCACTTAACAGGAACGCCTCCTGATGGAATTGGCGCAGCTTTAGGAATGAAGAAAGCTTTGCATGACGCCGGAATTTCAGCCGATAAAATTGACTACATTAATGCACATGCAACTTCAACCGGCCTTGGCGATTTAAGCGAACTGAATGCTGTCAAAAATGTTTTTGGTGATTCACCGGTGATTATTGGGGCATCAAAATCCATGACGGGCCATTTACTTGGCGCAGCCGGTGCAGTTGAAAGCTTAATCAGTATTCTTGCGATCAGAGACGGGATCATTCCACCAACAATTAACACTAAAAAGCTGGATGAAAAGATCCCACAAGGTTTAAACATCGTTTTGGGTACACCAATTCAAAAAGAAATCAATTATGTATTAAACAATACTTTCGGATTCGGAGGGCATGTAGCCAGTACCATATTTAAGAAATACGAGGCTTAATTATTTATCCATGAGCAGGTTAACAAGTTCTTTCAGGTCTTCAACTTCTTGCTCCAGTTTTAAAATGCGATTTTCCAACGCTTCATTGGGTTGGAAAATCGTTGGTTCTGGTGCCTGATTCTCTGTTTCCGACACCTCATTTTGCGCGCCTAACAAATGAGCAAAGCGGGCTTCCTTTTGTCCGGGCCGCTTAGGCAATTGTTTAACAAATGCCGATTCCCCGGCAGCTAATTTGGTGAGCTGTTCCAGTACCTCTTCGATATGTTCAAATTCATATAACCTGGCAGAAGTGCTATTGATTTCGCCGGGCGTTAATGGTCCGCGTAATAGCAGCAAACACAGGATAGAAAGTTCTGATGGAACTAACGGATAGATAATTCCAAGATTATGTTTGTATTTAATTGCTCTACTGGAACCGCCTGTAGCTGTAGAGATTAAGCCTTTAATTTTTAATGCATTCAGTGTTAGCGTAACTGTTTCTTCATCATAGTTAACAATAGGATTTCTGGCACTTTTCTGGTTGCATGCTGCTGTTAAACTGTTCAGCGTCATCGGATAATAATCTGGCGTGGTTCTGCTCTTTTCAATTAATGATCCTAATACCCGCTGCTCTTCAGCTGATAAATCTGGTAAGGGTTTTGTTTCTTCCATTTTATAAAATTATAAAATGACTTCATAATTTCAGGATTTATTTTAGGTAATATCAATACATTCCTGCAGGCAGAGGATTAAACTCAGAATGTAATCAAACTTCATTAATCATGTGATGAAATTAATCACAATACAACATTGAGAAACGAAACATAAATTTTACATCATAGAATTATTCTAAATCCTTTAATCAACGAAATCTAAGCACAAGAATCACGATCTTTAAATCTGCACAATACTACAAAACAAAAAATTTATGCAATCATCTGATCAGAAACCGAATCAGGGTGACAGCAGGAGAGACTTCCTCAAAAAGAGCTCGATCATTTCTGCCATTACCCTTACACCAACCTTTGCAGTAAAAGCTGCAGAAAACCAGGCCGATGAACGTTTCGCTGAGCTTTTCGAAAAAATTCCACTCAATTTAACCGTAAACAATAAGGCATATAAAACGGCAGTTGAACCTCGGGTAACGTTGCTGGATTATTTAAGAGAAGAGCTGCATTTAACAGGTACAAAGAAAGGTTGTGACCATGGCCAATGTGGTGCCTGCACGGTACATGTAGACGGCGAAAGGGTAAATTCATGCTTAAGCTTAGCCGTAATGAATGAAGGTAAAAAAATTACCACAATCGAAGGCTTAGCAAATGGTGAAGAACTCCATCCCATGCAGGCTGCTTTTATCAAACATGATGGTTTTCAATGCGGCTATTGTACTCCAGGTCAAATTATGTCTGCAGTAGCTTGCGTAAATGAAGGTCATACCAGTTCACGTTCAGAAATTAGCGAATATATGAGTGGAAATATCTGTAGGTGTGGCGCTTACCCAAATATTGTTGATGCGATTGTTGAAGTGTCGAAAGGAGGAATGAAGGCATGATCAACTTTCAATACTTAAGAACAACAACTTCAAAATCTGCACTTAGTTTAATATCGAAAGATAAAAATGCTAAGTTCCTGGCAGGCGGTACGAACCTGATTGATCTGATGAAAAGAGGCGTAAGCTCGCCAGAAAAACTGATTGATATTAATCACGTTCCGTTAAAGCAAATTGAGGTGATCGGCGATAAAATCATCATTGGTGCGCTGGCGTCTAATACAGCAGTTGCAGAACATGCCCTGATTAAAGAGAAACTTCCATTACTCGCTATGGCACTGAACGCTGGCGCTTCTGCTCAATTAAGAAACGTAGCAACCGTTGGTGGAAACATGATGCAACGTACCCGATGTGGCTATTTTTACGATACAGAGCTGCCCTGCAATAAAAGACAGCCAGGATCTGGTTGTGGCGCAATTGGTGGGTTCAATAGAATGCATGCCATTTTTGGCACATCAGATAAATGTATTGCTGTACATCCCAGCGACATGTGTATCGCATTAGTGGCTCTGGATGCAACTGTTGTGGTTTCAAATGCAAAAGGTGAACGTAAGATTTTATTTAAAGACTTTCATCGGTTACCAGGAGATACACCTCATTTAGACAATAATTTAAGGCTTGATGAAATGATTATCAAACTGGAAATCCCCATAAATAAACTGAATAAGAATTCTCATTATTTAAAGGTTCGGGATCGGGCATCTTATGCATTTGCACTAGTATCTGTTGGGGCTGCTTTAGAACTTTCAGAAAATAAGATTAAAGATGTGCGCCTGGCCATGGGCGGTGTGGCACATAAGCCATGGCGTTTAACTGCAGCAGAAAACTTTTTAAGAGGCAAAGAAGCTTCAGTAGAAAACTTTGAACAGGCTGCAAAATTGTCCATGACGGATGCAAAGGGTTTTGGAGAAAACGACTTTAAACTTCAAATGGCTCCAAATTCAATTATCGAAGCGTTAACCGTAGCGAAATCAAAAGCTTAATCATGGAAAAAAGATTAATAAAAGACGAAAATGACCGTGTTGATGGTGTTTTCAAAGTAACGGGTAAAGCTAAATATTTTGCAGAATACGAACTTCCCGGATTGACTTATGGCGTATTGGTGACCAGTTCAATTACTAAGGGAAAAATCACTTCACTGGATACCAGGGCTGCAGAAAAAGCACCTGGCGTAATTGCTGTGATTTCACATTTAAATAAACCATCAGCGCCGGCTTATGAGCAGGAGGGTGGTTCACCAATGAAAATCTTTTACACCGATAAAATCTTTTATAACGGGCAACCGATTGCCATAGTAGTTGCCAATACTTTTGAACGGGCTACTTATGCAGCTTCTCTGGTTAAAGCAACTTATACAAAAGATGCTTTTAATACCGATTTCGAAAAAGCAGTTGGTGATGCGCAGTCAAAAAAACTGCAGGGCCAGCCAGATTATAAACGAGGTATCGAAGATGCCTATAAAACTGCGGAAGTTAAAGTAGAAGAGAAATACCATCTTCCGATTGAAACCCATAATCCTATGGAATTACATGGGATTATTGCAGATTGGAGACCTAATAATCAGGTTGTGGTTTATGCTAAAACACAGGGCGTAAAAGCTACCCAAAGCACGATAGCAAATGTTTTTAAAATTCCTGTCGAGAATATTCAGGTCAACTCTGAATTTGTTGGTGGCGGTTTTGGAATGGCGCTCAGAACCTGGCCGGTAGAAATCGCAACAGTAATGGCTTCAAGACATATCGGCAAACCTGTTAAACTTGTGCTTACCCGGATGCAGATGTTTACCATGGTTGGAAACCGTCCGGCGGCGATTCAAACGATTGGCCTGGGTGCCAGGAAAGACGGAACGCTGACTGGCATTACCCACAAAGCTTTCGGTGAAACCTCCGTTTACGAAAACTTTACTGAGGGCGTGGTGAACATGGCCAAATTCATGTATCAATGCGATAATGTAAATACACAATACACGGTTGTTCCTGTTGATCTGGGTGTACCCATCTGGATGCGTGGACCCGGGGAAGCGACCGGAGCGTTCGCCCTTGAAAGTGCGATTGATGAAATGGCTCATGCACTGGATATGGATCCGCTTGAATTCAGGATTAAAAATGACCCGGAGAAAGACCAGCAACTTAATAAACCATTTTCTGATAAAAACATAAAGGAAGCTTATCGCATCGGTGCACAGAAAATTGGCTGGAGCGAACGTAAAAACAAACCAGGAAGTTTGATTAACGGGCAGTGGAAAACAGGCTATGGCGTAAGTATTGGCGTTTTCAACGCGAACAGAGGCAGGGCAAGCGTAAAAGGGATTTTGAAAGCTGACGGATCTTTGGTGCTTCAAAGTGCGACAAGTGATATTGGTCCGGGAACAGGAACGGGAATGGTACTTATTGCCAGTAGACTCTTAAAAATTCCAACTGAAAAAATAAAATTTGAGCTAGGTGATTCTTCATTACCTCCGGCACCAAGCCAGGGTGGTTCTGCAACACTTTCAACTGTAGGTTCTGCTGTTAATGATGTCTGTGTAGCCTTAAAATCTACTGTGGCAGAATTGGCTGCTAATGCTAATATGGATGCAACATCTAACTTTGTAGATGTACTTAAGAAAAATAATCTGCCATCTATTGAAGTAACCAAGCAAAGCCAGGCAGGAAAGGAGCGGGATGAATATTCGATGTATTCTTTTTCTATCCACTTTGTGAAGGTGAAAGTAGATGGCTTAACAGGCGTAGTAAAAGTTGATAAAATCGTTTCTGTCGGAGATTCCGGCACTATTGTTAGTCCGAAAACGGCCAGAAGCCAGATGGTAGGCGGTGCAGTTGGCGGTGTTGGAATGGCCCTGACGGAGGAATCTATTATTGATCATCGTTATGGCAGATACATTAATAACAACTTTGCTGATTACCATGTTCCGGTAAATGCAGATATTCCGGAAATTGAGGTTCATTTTATCAATAAGCCTGACCCGCATATCAATCCTATGGGTGCAAAAGGAATGGGAGAAATTGCACTTATTGGTTTCTCAGCTGCTGTAGCCAATGCCGTTTTCAATGCAACAGGCAAAAGAATCAGAACGTTACCAATTACCCCGGATAAAATTTTAATGGATTAATTAAATTTTTCAACCAGAGATAAACAGAAATCTAAACGTATATCAACCAGCTTCATCTGGTATAGCCTGGTTAGTTTATAATAATGCGTTAAACGAAAGAAAGCGAACCATTTAGGTCCGCTTTCTTCATTATCATCCAATACGTAAGCTTATTTTGCGTTAGTACTTCGACCGTATGTAGCAGCTAATTTAAGCGCTTCATAGGCGTTAACGATCCCGCCACTGATACATAGATCAGAGAATGGTACAGAAACACTTTCTGCGTTTTCTTCTTCACCTTTTTTGTAAGATACATTATGGTTCACTTTAGTAACCGATTTAACAATGATCTCTTTTACCTGTGCAGCAGATAATTTTGGATAATAAGAACGAATCAATCCGGCTAGGCCAGCCACAACAGGTGATGCCATACTGGTTCCATCTAAATCTTTATATTTTGATCCCGGAACGGTAGAGTGAATGCGAACACCAGGAGCGAAAACATCAACCTGTGTTTTACCAAAGTTAGAGAAACTTGCTTTTAACGTCTCATCATCCTTCGGGCCTGATGCACCAACGGTGATCCAAGAAGAA
>Ga0265798_10008591_pt1 | contig 12978 bp, 6 predicted proteins | sample P3T30metagenome_FD_192430 | JGI IMG/M metagenome (GOLD analysis project Ga0265798, IMG submission 192430) | Plant litter microbial communities from East Loma Ridge, Irvine, California - P3 T30 | ecosystem: Environmental > Terrestrial > Plant litter > Unclassified | place: USA: California...
TCACTGTCTCTTCCTTGTGGTGCCGGTCGCCCTTCTTCGTGATCTTGTAGCTGATATCAAAGGGTGCTGTTCCAACAAGGTCAAGGTTGACTCGCAATCCGATCGGACTACCTGCACACTTGTCATAGATCTCGTCATGCTTGATAGTAAGCTCGGGCTCGGGCGCGTTCTGCAGCAGGCAAGAAGCAGGCTCCATGACTTCGCCCTGGCAGAACTCGGTAGAGATGCCGGTCAAGGTGTACAGTCCTGGCTCGCGGATCGAAGGCTGTTGCGTGGTGCTTTTGGCGGTGAAAAGTTGCTTCTGCGGATCAGGACCATGCTCGCCTCTCACAGTCAATGCGGCGTCTGGGGTGAACATGTACTCCAACCGGTACGCTGCATCCGTGATGGGTTTTCCTGACGAGCCATACTGAACTGGGAGGCCCTCAGTCTTGCCCTTGGCAATTTTGCGTGGCGTCTGGGGCGTACATCCCCTCAGATTTACGGTAGGACGCTCATGCACAGTGATCGTCTGGTGCAGGTTGACTGTCTTCTTCGACCAACTGCGTTCTTGCTTATCCTGGTCGTGCTCGGAGTACGTGACGTTGTTGCCAAAGCCGTCTTGCACCTCGTAGATTGAGTAGACATAGTCGCCGGCGATCCCAAGGTGCTCACTTAGAGGTACAGAAACCTGTCTCGATCTAGCCCATTCTGCGTCTACGCGGTTGGGCACAGTAAGGGCGTTGGAGTCTTGCTTTAAAAGTGGCGAAGAGAACTCCTCTGGCTGAATGCTCTCGAAGCTCGACTCCTCGCTCATCCTTTTGTTGATCATCTTGCGATACTTGACACGCAGAGGAGGGGTTCCGGTGACTTCCATCTCAACGTCGGAGAGTTCGCCCTTGCATTTGTTGGAGGAAGGCTTCTTGAGGCTGACTGTGGGACAAGGCACGACGACCGTATGCGCAAGCCTTTTTCGGGAGACTTCGAGATTGGTCTCATCAACAACCTTTTGCAACACGTACAATCCATGCTCCTTGACAGTGTAGTATAGCGTCTTGGGCTCGTTCGGCTTGTCACTGTAGGAGAGCATGCGGGACGCTTCCTTGTGCATTGTCTTGATCTGCGATTTGGAAAGGTGAATGGTCTCGTTGACCTGGGTATCGAGGTCAATTCGCAGGAGATCGATAGAGATCGGGTTGGTAGCATTGATGGTGATGGGTAGCCTCGCTTCAGTTGTGACGCCACCGATGCAGAAGGCTTCTCTTTCGGCGTTGAGCACTGCTGATCCCTCGGGCAGAATGTGGATGATCTGGCGACCGAGAATAAGGGAATCGTTGTGCATGACGGATTGCGGGTTGACGTTGTGTTCATTCACAGCCATCTCGTACGCACCCCAGAAGCTCCTTCCGATAGCCGCGAAACCAGCCCCAATAGGCAAGCCAACTTGGAACATGAGCATACCGTCCGCGATCGCATGTATCAGGAAGAGGCCAAGCATGGTCTGTGGCTCCCACTCGAGCCATGGTATCCTCAAAGAAGGCAGGCCAAACATGAAGGTTCCGTCGATGAGCAGCCATTTCATAAACAACCACAAGCTCTGCTCTTCCGAATCCTGCAATGTGTTCCAGTCGTATAGGCGCCATGACATGAGCGCCAGGTAGAGGGCAAATGCGTAGAAGCGTTGTGATGGAGCGTCGATCCAGTCGGTGGGAATGAGAGGCCCGCTCTCTGCGTTGTATTGTGCCGTGGACTGCTGCTTGAGCGGGCTCATGGTAGAGCGGTTCATGCTCCGCCGGGGCATGTTTGTTGATGCTCCATACTGGGGAGGAGGCCGCCTGTGTGTTTGGGGAGTCGAAGGGAATGCGCTCGACATGCGCGGAGTGCCGTTCATTGTGTCTGCAGAGCGCGGCTCATCTCATGTGGGAATCGTATTCGGAGGTGTCGTTGATCTCGCGAGTGTCGTGGTATATGAAGCGACAGTGTAGGTTGCAGAGGTGGGTGAGTGAGCAGCGAATCAAGACGAGTGAATTGATGTTTGGATTGAACGATTTCTCGGGCGACGCGAAACGCGCTCCTACGGTCGACTATAAACCAGTATCCGCCCCTCGAGAACAATTAGCCTTTTCCCACCTCACATCATTTCGACCGTGCTCAAGACGACAATACGCAGATATCTTGCTATTATTGTCGCCATTTCTGATTCAATCGAGAATAATCTCGCTCGAGCTCTTACCACAATGAACTCTCTCACAACCTCTTCCCACCAATTCCACTTTACACCGCACCTGCACCTTGTCCTCCCGCTACACAAAGCCGCTAAACGTACATCCGACGTGTTTGAACAAACATAATTCACTTCTTTACTGCGCTGGTCGCAGACACTGAATCCTCACTTCAATCCTCCTTCCGCCACTTACACCAAGATGCCTCCCAAGACCGGGAAACGCAAGGCCGCAAGCAAGAAGCCCATTAACACCAAGAAGTCCAAAGCCGCCAACGCCGCCAACGCGATACCCGACCGCCGCACCTGGCCTGGCTGGGTCGAAATAGAATCTGAACCAGCCTTTTTCAATGTCATGCTCAAGGAAATGGGCGTCCGTGGCGTCAAGGTCAACGAAGTCTGGAGCCTGGACGACAACAACATGGCCGCGCTTCCCCAGCCTGTCCACGCCTTGATTTTCCTCTTCCGCTATCAGGCGACTGACAAGACCAAGCTCGAGACCGAGTGTCCCAAGCAAGTCTGGTACGCTGAACAGGTTCCTGACTTCGCATGCGCCAGTTTCGCTCTGCTCAACATTTTCAACAACATTCCAGGCCTTGAGATGGGCCAGGAGCTGCGCGCCTTCAAGAACCGCACTCAAGACATGACGCCTCGTCTCCGAGGTGACGCGATCGACGAGTTCAGTTTCGTCAAAAGCATCCACAACTCCTTCGCGCGCGATGAAGACCTCGTGAACGCCGATCTGCATCTAAAGGAGAAGCTCAAAAAGAGCCGCAAGGAACAGGCCGTGGCGAAAGCCAAGAAAACCAAAGCTGCAAACGCGGCCGCTCGTGCTGCCGAGTCCAGCCCACCTGAGGAGAAGACGTCAAAGCCTGCTGCAACCGTCAAGTCCAGCCCACTTGAGGAGGACGTCTCGGAGTCTCCCCCTGTCGTCAAGTCCAGTGCGACCAAGGCGAATTATTTGAAGACTGCCCCTGGCGTTAAGTCTGGTCCATTTGCGGAGTCTGTCGCAGATGGTACTCGTGCTCCAAGGTCCTCCCCATCTGACGAGGAAGTTGCGGAACGTACTCCAGCCAAAAAACACACTTCAGCCACGAAGGACACTTCAACCACAAAATCCAGCCCTCCCGTGGAGACACCGAAGCAAGAGTCACCCAAAGGTACTCGCACTTCCAAACGCAACAAGAAGCCCACCATCAAAGCTGCGGAGGCTTCTCCCGCCACCACCACACCGCCATCTGTGCCATCCTCCAAAACCAAGGCCCCAGAGAACCCAGTCGCTAAACCTGACGTCGACCTTGCCGACGATGACACCACGTTGAAGAAGGAGTCCAAGAGTCCTGACAGCACCCCCACCAAAGTCAACGGAGCAAACTCCCTCGACAAGCACTCGAAGAGCTCATCCTCGTCAAGCTCGTCGACCTCGTCGAAGAGAAAGAACACCTTCGACGATCGTGACGAGGAAGTCACCGAGGTCATCGAGAAAGACAATGAAACCACAATGTCCAAGGCAAAAGCGAAGGCAAACGCAAGCAAGAAGCTCAAGCTCAATGCTCCGAAGCAAACGGCTGCCTCCGACCCCGACGCCGACTTCGCCACCACTACCGAGCAAGCTACCTCCGAGTCTCGACCCCGCCGCTCTGGCCGCCAGCACAAGCCGCGCAAAGACCTGCCAGCCACCGAGCCAGAGCAAGAGGTAGAAGAACCAGCCGCCGCTGCCGAGGCACAGGTGTTCGACGAAGAAGGCTTCCACTTCTGCGCCTACATGCCCATCGGCGACCGGGTCTGGAAGCTGGATGGCATGGACGGCTTCCCGCAAGACATGGGCCCGATCGAGGATGGCGTGGACTGGCTCAACATCGCGAAGCCAGCTCTTCAGGAACGCATGGCGCAATACGCCGCTGGCGCGATCGAGTTCAACCTCATGGCTGTCGTGCATGACCCCATGGTGGCTTGCACGGAAGCTCTTGCAGCCAACGTCAAGGCTCTCGAAGCCACCGAAGCCAAGCTAAAGTCCGTCGCTGAGGACTGGAAGGAGCTGCTTGACGAGAACGAAGACATCAGCGCACTGGTCGACGGCCGAAAGAACAATCTTGGCCTGCACAATGCCGACATCGAGCGAGTAAGCTTAACAGACAAGGACGAGCAGGCTCTTGCAAAGGCGGAAGATCTGACAGACCTGCTTGCCCTGCGCAAGGAGATCATCCTGCAGCAGAACGGTCTGCGTCATGCGTCCGGGATTGAGATGTGGGATGCCGGTAGAGACGCCCAGGAGGCCATGATGCGTAGGCAGGACTACACGGCGTACTGCGAGGAACACCCCGAGTGAATGCGGAATCTGGATACGTCGCTGGACGGCGATCTCGATTCACTGCTCGACGGGAACACGATGGAAGGCAACGGCGCTGGCGTCTGAGCTTGCGGTGCGATGATACGAAGATGGTGAGAGACAAACGACGCAGGCGTCTAAGTCTCTGGTGTGGGAGGCCGGATTAATGAAGCAAGCGAAGCAAGCAAGCTCCCGGCATTGCAATACAACAGCATCTGACCATGGGCATCTGCGAGCGATCAAGCGTTTTGTTTTGAACCAAAACGCAATATACCCTGAATAGACCTGAGCGAGAGACACAGACAGAGAACAGAGAGAAGAACCAGCTCGAGATTTTGCAACATGTTCCATAGCTTGCAACATCACGAAAACAAGTATGCCAGAAGAACACCTCCATAAAACCATGCAATGCATAACAATCAACTCCACCTCCGATTTCTCATGGAAACATCACCTCCCATCCTCAACCTTCTCCCACTCGCTATCCGTACTAACCTCCCCACTCAAATCCCCGCCCTGCTGTGCCCGCGCCTTGACAGTATTCCTCTGCCTAACCTCCGCAGCACTCTCCCCTTCTTCGCGTCCGGTATTCACAGCCCCTTCCTCAAACCCACTAAGCGACAAGTCCCCCCGACTCGACTCAAGCCCCCCATACGAAGACGAACCGGCACCATCCTCTCCTTCAACCTCCGTGCTCTCCCCCTCGTCATCCCCATCACCGCCGTCTCCTCCACCGTCCCTCTTCATCATGTTCTCCTCCTCCACTCTCTTCTCCTCCGCCGCTTTCGCTTCCTCCTCGGCGCGCACAGCCGCCACCTCGCTCGCGAACCAATTTATCGAGTACCACAGGCCGCCGCAGATTGTGCTCAGGATGACAAAGTGGATGCTGTAAGTTGCGAAGAGCAAGAGGGCTAGCACGAGCTGCAGGGCAGCGAAGGTGACGTTTGTGGCGAGGAGGAGGGTGGGCGTGGGGCCGGAGGTGAAGACTGATTCCCAGAGGTTGGGGAGGAAGTCGGCCATGGTTGCGGTGTTGTTGCTGGAGGGGTGGTGTGTGGGGGTTTTGGGAGAGAGGAGCTCGTTGCTCTCGCTTGTGTGCTTAGGTGTTGATGAGGAGGAATTTCGGTGTTTTGGGGGCGGAAGGTGGGTGTCGTTGGAGTACTGGCGGAGAGGTGTGTACCTATTCGGTTCTGCCTGTTCTTTTGGATCAGGCGGTGATGTTTTGCACTTGCAAGACAGATAGATGGATGGACCGCGGCGAGTGGGATGTTTAGGCCGCCCCGCTCTATTGCACGGAGGTCCCAGGCAACTTCTTACTGGAAAGCAGAGCAATCTAGTAGATAAGTGGCGGTGTCAAGTTCTTTTTTTTATGAGAAAGATATATGTAGGTTTGAGTGTGACTGTTTACTTTTTGTTTGGTAGGTACATGTATGTACTGTGCGGCGGGTACCCGTGACTTTCAATTGACCCGCACCAGAGTTCACGGGACTTCAAGTTTCGTGATCAGCTGTCGCTGTCACTGTCACGCCAAATACTTGACCTCACTTCCAAGCTTCCTCCACTCCTGATCGGGCAAGTGGTCTGGTCTGCGGTCTAACTGGAACACAAGGTTACATGGCGGGTTTTCTCGTCAAACTCTCCCACGTGTCTCCACTCCTGTCGTCAAACCGTGAGGAACTTACTGTCGAAGACATGGCTTTATTCCACCCAGCTCCTTTACTGCCAATTAATGAGTTTCCAGAATATTGGTATCATTGATCTACAACGTGGGTATTCATTTGTAAACCTCGACTCATCACAACTGCTACGACAAGAAACCTTCGCCGTCGCCGCAGTCCAGACGCGATATCCTATCGCCGTCGTAATGCAATGGACCGGTTTACACCAAACGCCTCATAATCCCAGTCCCAAGTATTCACGCCAAGTTCGTGGTTTCGTCCCGGGAAAAATAAGCTCTACAAGAAGAACAGATAGCGCTCTATCGAGCGGTGATGTAATCCTTGTTTTCGACAGTCACGCTCTTGGTCTGCGAGAAAATAATCGTTAGTTTTTCTGCTTTCCATAGTTTGGTTGGTTGCACGGAGATATCTTCGAAACTTACCATGTGATTGACCTTGTACACGCCGACCAGCCGCGATGCAAGTTCGAACATGTTGTTTCTCAATGAGATGACGATGAATTGGGCGTTCTTGGTGCGTTCCTTGATATAGGCTGCGACGATAGAGACCTGGATAAAATTTGATGTCAGCATGCTGTGTCTGTTCCTCATCTGGAAAGGGAGGGATTGCAAACTCACGTTCTTGAAATCAAGCGCAGCATCAATCTCGTCCATCACGTAGAGCGGTGTGGGCTTGTAGTGGTGCAAAGCGAACACGAGAGCCAGCGAACTGAGCGTCTTTTCGCCGCCTGACAAGTTGCTGATGTTCTTCCAGCTCTTCTTGGGCGGCATGACACTGAAGAGGATGCCCTCGGCGAAGGGATCGAGCGAGTCGACGAGTTCCAGCTCTGCGTTGCCACCCATGGTGATCATCTGGTACATCTCCTTCAATCGCATGGAGATGAGCGAGAAGCCTTCCATGAAACCTTCGAGGCGGAGTCGGCGCAGATCATCGGTTCGCTTCTTGGCCGTGTCGCGTGCGACGAGTGCTGTGTTGAGATCTGCGAGACGAATGGTGTGTTCCTCGACACGTCGGCGGTACTCCGCCAAAACAGCAAGCTCGACATGTGAGCTTGTGCGCTCTTCCAGCCCGGCGATGGCAGCTTTCAGTGACTCCTTGTCCAAGTCTTCGAGCTCGTCCCGGGAGAGTTGGGGCATGGGTTCAGGGTCGTGCTCCTCGCCTTCTTCGCTGACGTTTTGTAGCGACAGCTTCGAGAGCTTCTCTTCCCAGTATCTGAGGCGCTTCTGGTTGTCAAGCAAGATCTTCTGGTTCTCCTCGAGCTTGTTGCGCATCTCGACCTCAGCGCCTCGTGTCTCATTGAGTTCCGCGACATGCTCATCCAGTTGTGCCTTGAGCGCCTCCAGCTCTTCCTTTCGGTCCTCGAGCGCTTGTTGTGCGCTTTCGGCCTGCTGGCGGAAGTCGGACGTGCCTCTGCTCTGTGCGTTGATGTCCTCCTGGACCTGCTCGAGTTCAGCAGAGATCTTCTCGAGCTCGGCACCTGCATCGTCATTGGCCTTCTCGTGCTTCTTGCCCTGCTTCTCTGCCTTTGATTTGGCGACTTCAGCGGAGCTGAGACCTTCATTGCGAGTGTCGATCTCCTCTTTCAAGCCGTCCACCTTGGTCTTCTGGCTGCGAAGCTGAATACCGCCGACTTCCATGATCTTGTCTTGCAGCTCCTGGATCTCCTCTTCGATACTAGAGGACTGAGACTGGATCTGCTCCACCTCTTTTTGTAAAGCGATCAAAGTCTTCTCGAGACTAGCGATTTGTTGTTTGTCCGACTTTGAGAACTGTTGCTCAGCCGCGATCTCATGAATCCGCTTCTGGGAGTCCGCAATATTCTTCTCTATGCTATCAAGCTCAAGAGCAAGCTTCTGTCCTTGGGTGTCCAGACGAGGCAACTGGGTTTGGAGAGTGTGAAGCTGGGCCTCGAGCTCCCTGCTGCATTCTTGCAGCTCCGAGTATTGCTTCTCCACCGCGTCACGGTCAACTTCAAGCTTAGCGACCTGCTCTTTCGATACGTCTGCAGCGAGCTTGGAAGACATGCCACCCTTTGCCACCCTAGTGCCACCACCACTCATCGTACCGGACTTGTCAATAAGCTGACCGTCCAGTGTCACCACACGCCAGCGTTTGGCACCATAGGCAATGCGGTTGGCTTGCTCTAGATCTTCAGCAACCAATGTGTCTTGCATCACGCTGTAGAAAGCAGGCAAAAAGTGGTCGTGCTTGCTTTTGACAAGATCAAACAGTCGTGATACGTTTTCGGGGGTCTGGATGGCAGACAGATTGCGCCTCGGGAGACGGTCGAGAAGGATGAAGTTCGCTCGGCCGAGGTTGTTCTTGCGCAGATACTCGATACACTGCTGGCCGACCTCAACGGTGTCAACAACAAGGTTGTCGAGCGAGGGACAAGCGGTGGAGATGGCAACGTCAAACTTTTGGTCGATTGCGCCCAAGTTGCCCAATCGCCCATGGAAGCCATCAATGCGCCCAGACTCCTTCAACCTGGTCAATCCCGCCAGAACATTGCCCTGACTTTGAGTCGCTGAAAGACTTGCGCGAGCCTCATCAGCTTTCTGGCGGACACCGGAGAGCTTTGACTGCAAGGCTGGTTCTTGCGAACCTAGCTGGTCGACTTGCTTTTGGAGGCCCTGGAGCTCCTTCTCTGCACTCTTGCGGCGCTTCTTGCACTCTTCGAGCTCAGCAGCTTTGGTAGATTGTTGTTCCTGCAGAGCAGAAATCTTCGATTCTGTTTCAGCGATGGCGGTGGCCCCTGCGGTTTCTTTCTCATGCAAGATGTCCAACTCGCTCTGAGCCACGGCCATAGATGACTGCTTCTCGTTGATTTTGGCGTTCCAGGGTTCCAGCTGTTTCTGCTTTGCGGCAATCTGGTCGCTCAGGCCTTGGGTCTTGCCTTTGAGACTTTCACGGATCCTTGCGAGCTCCTGGTCTTCTGCCTGCATCTCCCGCTCAAGTTCTTCGATCTCGGCACCGATACGTTCGATATCATCTTCCGCATTCTTCGCCTGTGTTGCCGAATCCTGGATACCCAACTTCGAGCTGTCGAACGTCTTCTCGAGCTTCTTTGCCTTGTTGGCGAGAAATTTCTTCTTCTCGTCAATCTTGACGGTCTCTTTGTCGAGCTGAGAAAGTTCTTTAAGGATACCTTGCGTGCTCTTCTCAAGCTTCTCGTATTCCCTGGTACCAATCTTGTATTGTTTCTCCATGTTCTTGATCTCTTCCTCGCTGCCTTGATGTCTCTCCAGCTCGCCATTGAGTTGCTCCTGTATTTGCGCAATAGCTTCGTCCGTGACCTGGAGGTTGTCGCCGCATTCAGCCACGTATATCTGGTAGAGTGAGGATTGTTTCGAGGCGAGCTCGTTTTCGTCTCTGATATATGCGATAGCTTTGTTCTTCTTGTCTTCGAGGCTGTCTCTTTCTTTCTCAACATGTTGAACGCGAGTGCTTTTCTCGAGGCAAACTTCGTTCAGCTGCTCAGTCTCCACAGCAGCTTCGTCGATAGGCGTCTTGTATTTTGAAGTACCAATGATGTCTTCCAGATATTCCAGCAGCCCATCGTCGTTGTCGTTTGCAGCTTTCGGCTTCATTTGTGCGATCGATTCGACTTCACCCTGCAGGATGAGGAAGCGCTTATGATCAAGATCAATTCCCTTGCCTTTGAGTAAAGTGGTGACAGTGGTGAAATCCGAAGTTCGTCCGTTGATGTAGTATTTGCTCGAATTGTTCTTGAAGGCTCGTCGCGCGATCACAAGTTCTGAACCCGGAATTACTGTTGAGCCACCATTAGGCTCATCCATCACTTCGTTGAAATGCACTTCAACCTCGCAGAAGTCGAGGTCTGGGAATTGCGCGCTGTTATGGATAAGAGCAGAAATCTTGCCCTGTCTCATTTTGCTGGCACGAAATCCAAAGACGAAGAGTAGAGAGTCGATCACGTTCGATTTTCCAGATCCGTTTGGTCCCACGACAGACGAGAAAGACGAGTGGAAAGGTCCAACCATCTGCTTTCCCGCATACGACTTGAAGTTCATCAACGTCAGATATGTGATGGTCATGCGCGACTTGGGCTCGACGGGCTCTTGCGATTGCGGAACACCGAGCGCCCTCGTCCGCACTACAATATCCATGGGTTTCTCCAAATGAGTGACTTGAGCATCCACCTTCTTCACTTCCGTTCTGGCTGCTTTCGGCGTTGCTGCGGCCACAGTGGCCTGGGTGTCTTCCTCCATCACTGAAACATTCTCGTCTATTGAAGGTGTGTGGCGCGAAGCTGGTCGCGGTGATTGTTCGTTTATAGTAGACTCGGTTATATCGGCTAAGGGTGTCGTCTGCCGTGGTTGCCGTGGCGTAGCTTCTGGCGACTCTGATGGTTGCGGTGTTGGCAATGGCGCTTGCAGCTCAGGCGCATCCGGTGCGATTGACACTCTGCTTTTGCGCGCAGCTCTGGCATCCTTCACGGACCGTCGCTTTGGGGCGGCCTTTTTCGTTGGTGATAGTGGCTCGCCAGCTTCACTTTGTGGAGGGCTGAAGATCTGCGAGGGTTCTACTGATTCGCTCGCTCCTATTCGTCTGGCTGTGCTTGCTCTAGGTGTCGCAGCGGTACTGGCTGCAGTCCTTCGGCGCGGTGATGCGCGAGTGTTCTTTGGTGCAGGTGTGAATTCTTCTTCCTCGCTCTCTTCTTGTCTGCGACTTAATGTGCTGCTTTCAATGTCCGAACTGTCCTCCTCGTCGAGTACCACCTTTCTCCTCGAGGCGGCGCGTCGTGATGGTCGTTCCGGTGACACGTTAGACATCGCGATCGTATCTTTCTCAATCACACGCTTGTCGTCAGTGTGAGTCGTCGTCGTCGTCGTCTCGTTTCACCCGAACACTTTCGAGACGCCAAACAACAGTCAATGTTTACTCGAAGTAGAGCGCTAAACCTAATCCAGCCTAGCACATGAAGGTAAGCCGAGCGCGTGCAGCACCAATCAAAACGACCTGACTTTAAGATGCATTTACATGGCTGAATACATTGTTGCAATAGAATCGGAGTTTCTTAAATACCACCGGCATTGCGGTACAATTTCAACGACTCGTCGTCGTGGAATCGCCCATGGTCATGTCAAGCCATCACGAGGACGACTACTGTATCTCGGCTCAGATTACCTCCCAAAAGTCTTTGCATGTGACGCCCATCTGCAACTTGCGACTGAGGTAGAATGCCACCGAAGTTCACTGCACTCCCTCTCGCAATCAATAGTGATCTCCAGTGAGATATCAAGCGGTAGTAGACTTTCCCATATCTGTCAGCAGGCTCACATTTGGGTCCGACGCATTAGGAGAGCATGGAAATAGAGCTTCATCTCAACATACAGCCACACAAAAGATAGCGGTGCAACGTCTGGCCACGCCTATCTACGAATTTATCTTCACGCTGGCGTCATAGTCATCGACAATGCAAACGATGCTAGAAGATGGGAATGTAAATCGAACAATTTTCGGCGTTTTCATTAGGTCCATCAGCGTGCTTTCGTATCGGATGAAGAGGGCTGATCTGACTGTCAAATTCGCCGATGACCCGGCAAAGACTTTTACTGCCCCTGCAGAACCGCGCATCTTATAGAACCACTTTGCGGACTCTTTGTGCGGTTGTCGATGCTGTCGTAGCTGGCGTGCTGCGACTGGTTGCCGGTGTTTGGTGCCGCCACTACTGACAACACCGTGGTCTCTTTCATCCTGAATCAAAGGCCTGCTGGCTTCCGGGAGTCTTTCACACAGACGGCTTACATTGAGCGTCTAGAAACCTCTTCCGCCGCCGCGACCGCGACCACCACCCCTGGGGCCACCGCGACCTCTGGGACCACCCCTGCCACCACCACGAGGAGCGCCTCCTCGACCTCCACGGTCCGCGACTTCCTTGCGGGGCTTGTTCTTAGGCTTCGGGGCGTCGTCGACAAGCAGGTTGTCCAGCGGTAACGAGTCGGGCAGGATGATGTGTCGGATTTCGCTGCCGCGGATGGAGATGTGGTCGAGACTGACGGGAGAGCCACCCTTGACGGTCATTTTTGCTGTGCGGAGATTGGTGTTCATTTGCGGCGAGACTGATGCGATTGAGCCATTGATGATCGTGCCTGTGCAAGCTTGTAAGTCCCGTGTCGCGTGCCGTCGCTGTCGCATAATGACATATCAACCTACCCGACTTGAGCTCGACTGTAACAGTCTCGTTGGTGCACTTCATAAGAAATCTGAATTCCCAGGTCAGCCAGGTGCTTTTGAGCGCAGCCTTGGAGCAATCTTTCAGCATCTGGCTTGCGCGCGGATTCTTGGGGCTTCAACATACCTGACGAGCTTCATGATTGCGGTTGTGCTGTCGCGTCCAGTAAACTCGGTCGTGTGTGGGTTCGTATTGGGTGGACCAGTGTCGTGGAGTGTAACAATTGCGCGTGAGCAGTTCAGCGGTCCACCGACTTGCTTGACGTGAGTTGTGAGGTCGCAGTCCAAAACTGTCCTAGTGTTGTGCCTGAGGCTGCCATTTGGTAGCTTCCGCCGCGTCTAATAATGCGCGCTTGAGCCTGCAGCCACCTCTTCGCCCCGAACCAATCGCTGCTTTTACAAAGCTCTCGATAAATGCAACAAACTACCCTTGCAACATCGCCATTTGTTTGCCACAACCATTCTTGCGTATAAGCATCTTGAAAATACAATCGCAGCTCAGTCAACACACAAAGACTCTGCCTGAGTCGCCGATTGTCAGGCCCATGAACAATTGCCGCTGCCGGCCACGGTCG
>Ga0265798_10008592_pt1 | contig 12978 bp, 10 predicted proteins | sample P3T30metagenome_FD_192430 | JGI IMG/M metagenome (GOLD analysis project Ga0265798, IMG submission 192430) | Plant litter microbial communities from East Loma Ridge, Irvine, California - P3 T30 | ecosystem: Environmental > Terrestrial > Plant litter > Unclassified | place: USA: California...
GATTGCAGAATTTGCAGAACTTGTGTCCAGTGAAACCACTCTGTTCCGAAGAGCCAGGCAGGTTGTCGCCTTCCCTCTCGTGTTTACGCAGCTCCTGTGGAGTGAAGAGCTGATGCTCGTGTGTAAAGACTTTCTTGTTTCTCGTACACAAGTCACACATAACCTTCTGATGCTTAGTCCGAACGTGGCGGTGGAGATCTGGCCAGCCCAAGCAGGCTTCGTCGCAGTCCGGATCCGGGCAGTTGTAGCGCAAGAGTACCACAGTGTCCTCGAAAATCTCCTGCTTCTCGTAACTAATGCCCATATTTCCATCATTCCGGAAGAACTCATCGGTCTTGTAATCCTCGAACCGCTTTTCAGGGTCGTCCGTGAAGATGACTGTCGGTGCTTCTGTACGGCAATGCGCGCAAGCTTTCGTCTTGTACAGCGCTCGCATACGCAGAGCGCAGACGTGGCATGTCCGGTGGTTGCAAGGCGCTACACTGTGGTGATCGATATTCGAAGCACAGATGAAGCACATGTCCGAGTCGTCGTCTTGGCCCTCGCCGCTATGTGCATCTTTGACCAAGCGACTACCAGAGACGCCAGTAGCAATGGGTTGTTGTGTAGGCTGAGACTGCGCAGAGCCCTGGCCTTGCGACTGTGCCCTATCTCTATTCCCGCGCCCTCTTCCGCCACGACCTCGACCCTTGCCTCGACCTCGACTTCCCCCTCCGTCTACGCCGTCTCCTGCATTCGCTGCATGGTCGCCATTGTCCTTGGATGTACCCCCGCGGGCACCAGCAGATCCACGTCCCCTACCGCGGCCGCCTCCTCTTCTGCCTGTGTTCGCCGAGTCCTGCGGTCCCTGAATGGATGACATGTCCGATACACGTGTCGCAAGCTGTGAGAGCGGTTTTCGTCCGGTTGTGAATCCCTGCGCAAATAGCAAGAGAGTGTCAGGACTTCAAGGAGTCGAACGCAAGAGATGGTGTCAACAATGCGGTAGCAGGTAATTTGGTGTGTACAAAGGCGCGATCGAAAGCAGCTGGAGAAGAAAGGACATCAAATAATGCGACGTGGGGTGAAATCGTTAGTTATGCGGTCATCAACCCTTGAACGCTCGGGCCACAGCTAGGCGATGTGAGGTCAGGAACACTGCCTTCGTGCCTGTTGATGAGCAACAGTCGACACAACATGACTCAGGAATAATCGTTAGCACCGTGAAAGTCTTTTGCATGGATGAACTCGTTTCTCCTTAGCCTGCAACTCGGCTCTGTCAGCCAGCAGGCCTTCATTCAAGCGCAGAATGAGCGTCTGCTGCGTTCACTTCACGCCGCACCGGATGTGAACTTCTGCTTGAAGAGACCACAGAACAGTTCCAGAGCTGAACATGGGGCCCACTCACGAGCTGAACGGCCGACTGGCGTGGCTCACGGCGCCGGTGTCAGCAGCATAGCCGTAGACCGGTTCGAAGGGAAATACCTACTTTCCGGTGGCGCCGACTCATCTGTGGCAGTCTGGGATCTCGAAAGTGAGGCTGTTGCACCAGGCGAGCCCATCACGCATCTGCCACTGGGTCATACAGCAAGGACTTCCACAACCGGAAGCTTAGGAATTAACCACATCTCGTACTTCCCTTTCGATTCACTCGCCTTCCTCACAAGCGGGTACGACCATCATCTAAAGATATTCTCTTCAGAGACACTTCAGGCGTCTGGCAAGTTCGATCTCGGGTCGACAGTTTACAGCCATTCCACATCGAACGTAGCCTCGCATCTACTGGTCGCATGCGGTTCTCAACATCCGGCGGTGCGGCTCGTGGACCTGCAATCAGGCGCTAGCGCACACTCGCTGGCCGGCCACTCGGGCTCAGTGCTAACAGTGGCATGGCATCCTTCGAATGAGAACGTATTGGCAAGTGGCGCCACGGACGGGACTGTTCGACTGTGGGATATCCGCCGTAGCGCCAGCAGTTTGGGCGTGCTTGATATGGACGACAGTATTGGTATCGCAGGCTACGACGGCCAAGGTACGGGTGCCAGGCGACGTGAGCGTGGTCGAGCTCATGTGGGAGCCGTAAATGGCATCACCTGGACGGACGACGGTAAATATCTTGTATCCTCCGGCACCGACGAGCGCATGCGGGTGTGGGACATGGCCACAGGCGCCAACACGCTGGCAAATTTTGGCCCTACGATCAGAAACGCACAGAACACTGCTCTACAACCTTTGCTGGCGCCAAGCCATTTGACGCCGGTGGGATCGGAGACTATCTACTATCCAAACCCGCAAGAGATACTGAACTTCGATTTACATGCCGGAACGCTACAGCGACGCCTTCGCATAGTCGGTCAAGCTGCGCCGACCGGACCTGCACCTAGCATGCGCAACTTGAAAAACCGGACGACATCTCTGGCGTGGCGTGCGTTCAACGTAGAATTCTATTCGGCACATTCGGACGGATCGATTAGATGCTGGCGACCGAGAACTTGGGAGGACGAGTTGATTGAGCAGGAAGAAAAGGCAGCTGCCCAGGGTACGGGCGGAGAGGCTGCGGAGAAGAAGCGGAAGAGGGATGAGCTGGATCAGATCGTGCGGGATCTGACGAAAAAGCCGGTCACCTATAGTTGATGTGATCTCCCTGTACTTTACGTGTGCCGTTCTGCCACTCGAATGATGTTGACGGATGTCTCTGTGCCATTCCCGTGTCCGTGTCAAGAAGCCGTCTAGAGCCAACAACACCATACTAGCCGAAAACTTTCTGCTCGCAATCCCACGCCACTTTGCCGGCTGCTGAAGATCAGCAATCATCCCGCGCAGTCAAGGGTCAGCGCGCTCGACTGGATCTTCTGCTGCTTATCCTATCCTCGGCAACCACTCTGTCAATTTTCAGTCGCGTTGGAACAGCCTTTCCGGTGCGCATGCGCCGTACAGTGGAAGTGATCGCTACCTCTGATGACATGGGATAGCGTTCATGTACTCGTTTCAGGGCAGCTTTTGTGAATCGTGCTCGAATGTAAGGCTCCAGCTCCTGTTTCATGCTTTCCATGAGACCAGGCGACATTCTCGGTTGTCTTAGCACCATTGCGTTACGCCCTTCATAGAGTCGTTGCCTCGTTGCGCCTAAGGTCTTCTGAGGAAAATGCGCATGGATCTCAGGCATTTTCTTGCCTTCGTTGTAGAGCTTGACTAGTATATCATCTTCCTCTGCAGTCCAATCCCTGCTAGATCGTAATTCTTGTAGCAACCCTTTGGGTACCAGATGTTTGCAGTGCCTTCGCCAGACATTGTTGAGATTACTCCTCGAAGTTCCCATCGTGGCCGCAATTTCTTTCATGGACTTGCGCTTGTTTATGCGTAGATCGATCATGCGTTCAAAGTCCCGATTGGACCACTTCCTACGAGGGTTCGAGGCATTTGATGCCTCCACTGTCCTAGGCAATATGGCATCTTTCCATCTTTGCGTCAGGGCCCATGGGCTGCGCCCGGGAAGGTGTATATCTTTAAAACGACATCCCGCTTGCCGTTTGGCTATTAATATTGAATCCTCTTCTGCGGTCCAGTGTTCTTTCGAGCTGGGGTCTAAGCGCCCAAGCCGAAGAGCGTACAGTTGTTGAGCAACAGATGCATGACTTCGGTTGTTCAACTTTCTGGTAATCTCTGGGGCCGATAAGCCATTTTGATGAAGCTCCAAGATCTTGAGGAGCTCTTCTCGAGTCCAAAGGACGGGTGTCTTTTGCAAACCGGTGGACTGCGAAAAGCTTCTGCGAAAACATTGCTTGAAGCCGTCCAAACCGAGACATCTTGGCTCGAATCTCGCGAGTGAGACGAACGAGCGTTGCATCCTGGCTTTACTATGCGATTCCCGGTAGTCGGTAGTGGTGAAGTGACGCGAACGCGCCTTCACTTGAGAGTTGCCACGTCGAAGTCTGAATACCTAGGTATACAGCCGCGAATATGTAGACCAGACCTCGCAAACTATCGTGGCGCTCAAAGATTCTCTGTCGACATGGCGTCAGGGCGAATAGCCGTCGATAGAAGCAGAAAGGAAGAGATTGAAATGTGTTGGTGGTGAAGTAAAGTGGTAGAAGTTAACCCAGTCTCGCGTCGCGAAAGGTCGCCCTGATCTTTGACCCCTAACCCTAACCCTTCCCATGCCTACGACCTCGAGAGAATCTATTCCATACTTCTCACTTGACTACTGAACGAGTCAAAAGACCTGTGTATGAATGAACACTCAAAAGGGAAGACAAGGATTGGCCTTTCAAACAGAAAAAAAGAACTTTGGAGAAAAAAAGAGCAAAGACAAAGATCCTAGCCCAGCCAACAAGATCCAAAAATGAACACACCGACAAAATCCACCCTCAAAAGCCATCTACCTTACCCAACCTACGACAGCAGAACAAATAACCAAAGAAAAAAAGAAATGCCACCAACCCACCCCCACAACATCCACATCCGCCCCGCCTCCTCCGCCCTCCAAGACGGCGCCCGCATCCTCGCCTTCACCGACAGCCAACTCCCCTTCCTCGCCAGCATAGGCAGTGGCGGCCAATGGGGCTCAGCCTCCAACTCGGCCAAAGAAGCCCACCAAACCCGGTACCGGAGCCTCATCGAGCGGAGCGAAAACCCGCAGACTTGGGGCGAGAAGGACTGGGTGAAAGTTTCGATTCTGGAGGTCGACGTCGAGCTTGAGAATTTGTCGGATGAGGTTCGAGGTCTGGTGACCACCACGCATGATGGCAGATCAGGGCGACTGCCTGTGGCGGCTATGGTGCTGGAGGGCCATAGTTGCGATTACACGCGGCCTGTACTTGCCGAGCAGGACGCGGCGGATCCTTTTGTTTATGTGCGGTATTTGGTCGGTGATCGGAGGGTTGGGTCTGCTTATAGTAGAGGGGCGGGGAGGCTTTTGCTGGAGCATGCGGATGGTGTTGCGAGGTCGTTGGGGGTGGGGAGGTTGGCGTTGGATGGGTGGAGTGGGAATGGGGGAGTTTTGGTCAAGTGAGTTTTTTTTCCCCGTTTCTTGTTTCATGGGATGCATAGGTTCTGCTGATGGATTGGAATGCTTCTTTTGTGAGCTGACTGAGGAGCTGATGAAGTGAATTGAACGGGATTGACTAATGATTGGGTCATAGGTATTATGAGAAACTGGGGTTTGTGCGGCTAGGGGATGTTGATGATGATGGGTGGCCGGCGACGGTGCTTGAGAGACGGGTTAAGGCTGGTGGTGTTTGAGGGTGGTGCGTTTGATTGCAAGTGGGTTCACACATGTAGGTATTTAATCTCGTCTCGCCTCAGCGATGACGGTACATCGGCAATCTCTGAAGACCGGAAGAAGCCATTCACCAATCGATGGACGATACCGCTGCACAGCTTAAGGTGCACAAGAAGGCTTTCTTGCGTTGCTCGACGCCGCCCGATCGACACACGCATGCTCTCATCGCGAAGTAGCAATGCCTACCTTACTGTAACGGAAAGTGAAGCTTCACAAAGCGCTCAATCCGACTTGTCAGTGACGCTTGCAGACAACCACTTACACATATAAGCAATATTGTAGTAGATAGACTCATCCCAGAAACAAGCCGTTTAGCCTAGTGGTTAACGCAAGCAAAAGAAAAGCCGCCAGGTCTCAACCTGCAACCAACCACACTAACAAGCAACCTCCCAGAGCGAAGCACAATCGGCACAGCCTGGGTTCCATCTCCCGTTACCAAGTTGCTACATCTGGGCTCACCCGGACCCCTCAACAGGAGTACACCTTCACCAGAAGGGCTGTCACCTCCTCAAACGCGCATGCTTCCGATGATTCTAGACGCGTCGGAAGGCCAACAGCAGCAGAAGACAACCCGCCCAGCATCACAGTGTCAGTTGAGATGAGTGAATGAGAGCAAAGCGACAGATTCTCGCGGGGAGTAAAGTCAGTACCCCCCATGGTACGGAGGGACCATGTCTGCGGGTAAGTACTTCCTGATTCCTTGGAAGATCCTGATCTGGTGGCTTTGCTTGCGTTTGCTTTTTTTGGTGCTTCACCGCCCTGAATTCTTCTAGCTGACTGACCGTCACGTTCGCAGACATCCTGGCATCGTTGCGGACGGCAAGGGTGTGTTTGTCTTGAAGCAGTGGTGACCCCGGCAGCTGGTACGCCTTTGAGTCTCATACGTAGTAGCTGGCAGGCATATCGGAGGGTGCTGCGCAGATGGCGCTTGGAGATACACGATACTGAACCGACGAGCTGTGACTACTCGTTCCGGCGTCGTACACACCTGCATGTACATAGTACGCCATGTGGAGAGCTCACGTTTTCTTTGACATGTAGCGTGTAAGTTCCCGGGCAGGTGTTCTATCTTGATGAAGAAGGAGGTGTGATAGGGGCCGCATTCACGTGCCGTCTTTGCCCTGCCAATGGTGAGCACATCGGGCCGGTATCATGCAGTCAGAAACGCGATGACCGTCCGTTGATGCAACGATCCGAGCCAGAACACGATCGCAGTCGCCAGGATGCGGAGTTCCGCCTTGGATGGGGTATAACGTGAGCCGTCACATTCCGTGTGTAAGTGATGTTGTGGTGGGAAGAAGAGGAGGTCAGTCAGCCCTTTGCCTAGAAAGTCGATCCACTTGGCGGACTGCGGAAAGCTTCTCCCGGCCGGTGCTCACTTCCCTATTGACTTAACCTTGCCTATAATTCATGAACTCTGTTCCTTTTCCTCAACCACATGCATCTTCTCTTGCACGCTTCCAGCATTTCCAAGCATGGCAAGTTGCATAGGGCAGCTCCACTTCGACCGACTCGCCGGGCTCTATGATTCTATCTGTCACAGCCTGTCGCATCCAACGACATGTCGGCAGCCGTCTTTGCCCAGGATCTGGACGTGACCGTCGCGCCATCCTTGCAGATGCCGACATCAGAGGCTGCTATAGCAGGCTATTGATACACGTGAGACTTGCCCTAGCTCTGCTGATATCTTGTGTGGCATTGTGTCCCAAAATGTGAAAATGCCATTCGATCCCGGAGAGCCAGACCTCGTTCGTCGTTCGCCTCCTACGACACTGCTTAATATATTACTCGGCATTTATGGTTTCCAAGGTTGGTCTGTGATTCGACCAAGCAGTCTTGCTTGTATAAGGATCGGGACAAGGGCGAACCGTTCAGGCTGCTAGTATACTCGCATTATTTCCATACTGTCGACATCGAGATCGGGACGAGGCTACGACATACTGCCCTGTGTGCTTTTGAAATGGCAGACATCTATCCAGACGAGACAGCAATCCAAGTTTCATCCATCTCAGGACACACGTCGCAGGCAGTACTGTACGTGGTGACCGTCATCTTCACCATCGTCGCTTGCCTAGCGATTCTTGCGCGCCTCTGCGCTCGCACTTTCGTCGCGAAGCAAGCCGGAGTTGACGACGCCTTCATCTTCATCGCTGGAATACTCTCGATCGCTTTCTGCATCACCACCTACAAGCAGACCGAATATGGCATGGTGAGTGACACTGGTTGCAGGCTTGCGTGTAGCAACGTCGCTCAGGAGGCTAATCAACCTCGACTTCTAGGGCAAGCACATATGGGAGTTCCCAAGGAGCGAGTACGAGATCATTGCCATGTGGTTCTGGTCGTCTGTCTGGCTGTACTACGCTGCTCTCGGCTTCACCAAGCTCTCTATCCTCTTGCAATACTTGCGCGTCTTCCCACAGGTCGGTTTTCGCAGAGTTTGTTACGGCATGATCGCAATCGTCGTCGTGTGGAGCTTGTGGGCGACTTTTAGTGCGCTTGTGATGTGCTGGCCGCTGCATTTGTTTTGGACAGCTGAAGATTTCTTTAACGATCCAAGGTGTTTGCCGCGACTGGAAGTCTGGTGAGTTTCGCGAAGGAATGTTGCGTATGTCGTTCCTCGATGGCTAATGCGGAAAAGGTATGCAAACGCTGCGGTCAACATTGTCACCGACTGCGCGACTGCTCTCCTCCCTATGGGTGTCATCAACAGTCTCGACATGCCGAAGCGTCAGAAGAAGCTGCTACTTGCAGTGTTTGGAATCGGTCTTTTGTGAGTTCTCCGTGAGATACGTCACAATACAATTGCTAACAACACAAAGCACATGTTTCGTCTCTGTGCTTCGCTTGGTGTACATCTACCCCATGGCGGTCAATCCAGACCAAACCTGGCACTCGCCCTTACTATGCATCTGGTCCGCAGTAGAGCTGAACGTCGCCATCATATGCTCATGTGCTCCCACATTGAGGTGTCTCTTCCAGCGCTTCTGGCCCAAGCTGCTGAACTCGATGGCATCAGGCTACGGCTCAGCCAAGCGCTCCAACCGCGACGACTCGGCTGCCACGGCAGTCAACTCGGACTCGAACATGTCGAGCGCTCAGCGCTCTTACTACAAACCCGGCAATATCTCCCAAATCGAGGCCGGACGTGCGAGCAAGCAGCCTGTCAGCCGCTTGCAGGCGTTCCGTCGTAGCTTTACCAATCCCTTTGGCGATAAGAATCACCGGCCAGAGAACTACTACGAACTTGATAACAAGGCGGACGCAAGATTGCATCATGGTAGTAGTCTTGCGGATGGCAAATCGTCGTTGCAGATGGGAAGGGATATCGAGGTGGAGGTCTCGGTTGAGCAGACGTCGGATGCCAACTCGACTGATTTTAGTAAGCCGTCTGAGTGGAGGCCTTGCTAGGCGGCGTCGTTCGATTACTCTTTGGCATGATTCTTCCTGTATAATTTTGTTTGTAGTTGTCCGTCGAGTCTGACTGAATGCCATCAGTACATGTGACTTTAACCAAACATCCTCTAGAAATCATCAATCTCGCGTCGCACATGCATCGATGTCAGCTAGGAACAATCCAAGGCAATCAGCGCGATACTCTAGCCGAGTCGCAAGTAATCTATTATTCCCTTTGTTCTGGGCCGCGTATGCGTGTCACAGGGGCTGCCGGTCGTGCGTGGCTTCACACTCGGCATCAAGTTGCTTGATCACTGGCCACCGTGCAGACTGCAGATGCATACATGTAATAAGCATGCGTGAAGAGCACGTGTAGATTGTCACTTTCCTCGTGAAGATGAAGTTGAGGGATGAGCAGTGCTATACATAGTCATGTCCATGCCTCCGCCGTTGTTGATCGACGGATAGAAGGCGTTGGAAAGCAGGCATCCAGGCGGTTGCCGGTAACGGGCGGCAACCTCAAGCGGCTTTCGAAAGGGCTGAGAATTGATTTGTGTGACTAAGTGGAAGATCAAGGGATCGTGATGTGAGGTGTGCGTTTTATTTGACGCCGTTCATTGATGTCAGTGAATGTCGTCGAACGACGATAAGCCAATGGCGGAACACCAACTTATAAGTACTCATACGATCTATCAATTAGCACAGTAAACCAAATCGAAAGAAAAAAACGCGGATTACAGATAGTGGTCTCGATCGCCAGGTCACCTTGGTCTTTCTCCAGTCTTCCGGGGCCTGCCCCCCACAACGCAACGCACGCACCCAAGCCCAAGGCTGATGCAAGGAAGGGTGCACATGGGCTTATTGTTAATACTTGCTCGGAGGGTCCCTTTCAACCAACAACCAACATCCCACTCACCACCCGCCCATACCGATCACTTGTTATTGACATCCATATCACCCGCTGCAGGGCTCGTCGAGAGCCGCCCTGCCGATTGTCCCACATTCACTACCATCAGGTACCTCCCACCATTTCGTCTATGGAGAGATGCCGCCGGATCGACCTCCAGGCTCCCCAGTGAGCATCCGTCGTCTACGAGATGTTTTCCTGTACGCGACCCTGCTCGTACCCTTCGCAGCCGCTCTGCAGCAGCAGCCGCACGATGCCTACCCGTCCAAGCCCGCCGACCTCGACGCGGCCGCGACCATCCAGAGCGCCTACGACCAGGCGGCTGACTCGCTCAACACGCAATTGAGCGGCCAGCGAGGCTATCGCGACACATACCCCCATAAAGCGCGGACTTCGTCCAACCAGCGCGCCCTTGCGACTTTGTCTCCGGTCGAATCTGATTCGGCCGTTCGAGCACCTCCTGCCCACAGGTCGCCGGCATCAAGTGTCGGCCTCACCTCGCGACTCCCGGCGCGATCTCTGCAGGACTGGCAAGTCGAGGACATCATACTCCTGGCGACGGTTGATGGAAGCATTCACGCGCGAGACCGCACCAACTTTGCCCCGAGATGGCAGCTCGAGTCCGACCAGCCAATGGTCGAGACTCTGTACCACCGAATGGCGAACAAGTCTGTCGACAAAGACGGCTCAGACCTGGAGGATCCGCTGTGGATAGTCGAGCCGAGCCAAGATGGGAGCTTGTACATGTATGCTCCGGCCTCTGGCGTCAAAGGAATGCAGAGGCTTGGCTTCACTGTGAAAGAGCTCGCAGACATGTCTCCGTACGCGACCGAAGGCTTGCCAGCTGTCGCTTATACCGCCGACAAGAAGACTACGCTGTACACGATCGATGCGGCGACAGGCAACATCATAAAGATGTTCAGCTCTGGTGGTTCGTTGACGAACAATGACAGAAGCTGCCGCCGGGTTAATCCTCTGGAGGCAGTCGACGAAGAAGAATGCGAGAAGATCGGAACCCTTACCTTGGGACGTACAGAGTATACCATCGGTGTCCAAGACCGCAATACTGGAGATCAAATCACAACATTGCGGTACTTTGAATGGGCACTCAACAACCGCGATCAGGATTTGTTGAGGACTTACACGAACACACTCGACAACAAATATGTCTACACCCGACACGATGGAACTGTTTTCAGACCTGCTCGTAAGAACGAGAACCGCCCAGCTTCACTCCACCACAAGTTCTCAACTCCTGTTGCACGAGTCTTTGATGTGATCAGGCCGACTGAGGAACTCGGCGACGACATCTCACTGGTAGTATTGCCTCAGCCAGTACCACCACGCATCAGTGAGTACATCGAAGACGAGTCCCCTCCGAGCGTCTTCGTGAATTGTACTACGGCAGGTAGCTGGTATGCCCTCAGCGACGAGAACTACCCCGAAATCACTTACGAAGCTCCCTTCGCCCAGTGTTACGAGACCAAGCTGCCTGGTCTACCTTTAGCCAAGCGGGAGATCAAGAAATTCATCGGCGTTCATCCGCTACACGGGCCGGACGAGTCACCAAGCACGCCGCTGATAGCTGGATCTCATCATCTTGGGCTTGACGCGCCACCTAGGCAAACCATCACAGCCGATTTGGCATCACCAGATAAAGCTGGCTCTGCCGCCCCGAATGCGTCGTCCGTTCTTGCAATGATCATGGTTTCTCTGTTCATCGGACTTGCTTCCCTCGGGTGGTACGGGCACAGGAAGGGCTACTTGACCATCAAGATTCCGACGCAACCCCAGACTGCCACACAGTCGGAAACCGTTGCAGTCACACCCTCTGTCGAGGTCCAAGATGCCTTTGAGAAAACCATGGTACGCGACGCGGAACCTGCACAAGAGACCATATTTGCGCACACCCGAGGACGTTCGTCCACTGGGCTCGCTCCACCCGCTGAAGGCGATGAAGATGAGGACATCGAGAAGGTTGACTCGAAGGAAGGCACACCAACGGGCGAGGGTGTCGATGCCTTAGAGACGCCAAAGAAGAAGAAAGCTACGCGTGGTCGTCGCGGTGGCAAGAAGCAAAAGGAGAAGGACGCCGCTGCCGCTGAAGCGAAAGCTAAAAAGATGGGTGTTCAAATCGCCGAGCCAGCCGAGATCATCTCCGTGGCAGCGTCGGAAAGTCCTCAGGTTACCGGTCCGCTGCAGATCAATAGTTTGATCATTCACACAGACAAGGTCATTGGTCAAGGCAGCTGCGGCACGTCCGTGTTCGAGGGATCATTCGAAGGCCGCGCCGTGGCTGTCAAGCGAATGCTCTCACAATACTACGAGCTTGCCTCCCAGGAGGTGTCATTCTTGCAGCAAAGTGATGATCATGAGAATGTGATCCGCTACTACTGCCAACAAAAGGACGACCACTTCCTGTACATCGCCGTCGAACTTTGCCAGGCCAGCTTGTTTGAAGTGTGGCAATCCGACAGAACTAGGTACGACGACAGACAGCAACAGCTCTCCGCGCTTAAGCTGGAGATCCAGAAAGATGTGCCTCGCAACCTGTACCAGCTGGCGAAGGGTCTGCACCATCTGCACAAGCTTCGTATCATTCATCGCGATATCAAACCTCAGAATATACTTGTCGCTTTCCCTAAGCGTTACGTAGACACTGGGCCACGCATGGTTATCTCCGACTTTGGCCTTGGCAAGAACCTGCCGGAGAACGTCAGTACTCTCATCGATCCCACAGGCAACGCGGGTACGTCGGGCTGGAAGGCGCCCGAGCTCATCTCTCAACCTCGCGAGACCGAAAGTAGGCACAGTCAAGGCAACTCCATGAACGGCAGCGAGAGCGCTACGGGTGGTACTATCAGTGGCGTCAAACGCGCTGCTGATATATTCTCGCTTGGCTGCCTCTTCTTCTGGCTTCTCACCGACGGTATTCACCCCTACGAAGACGACAACGGGTGGACGCAGCTCAGAGAGCTCAACATCAAGCGAGACCACAAGAGGCTGGAAGTGCTCGAGCGTTGGTCGGATGCGTACGAGCCCATGCAATTGATAACGTCAATGCTGGCCCACCAGCCCGAACACCGCCCTACCGCCCTCCAAGTCCTGAACCACCCATTCTTCTGGTCTCCCGAAAAGCGCCTCGCATTCTTGTGCGACGTCAGCGATCACTTCGAGCGCGAGCCCCGCGGTACGTACGAAGACTACTACGCTGGCGACTCGGAGCACCTCACACGGCTCGAAAACTACGCGCAAGTCGTCATCGGTCCACAGCATAACTTCCTCGTGAGACTGGATAGGGCTTTCGTCGACACACTTGGGAAGCAGCGCAAGTACTCCGGCGACCGCTTGCTCGACCTCTTGCGCGCACTGAGGAACAAGAAGAACCACTATGAAGACATGTAGGATGAGGTCAAGA
>Ga0265798_10008593_pt1 | contig 12976 bp, 10 predicted proteins | sample P3T30metagenome_FD_192430 | JGI IMG/M metagenome (GOLD analysis project Ga0265798, IMG submission 192430) | Plant litter microbial communities from East Loma Ridge, Irvine, California - P3 T30 | ecosystem: Environmental > Terrestrial > Plant litter > Unclassified | place: USA: California...
GAGGAAAATGTAAAAGCCACTACCATATACAGCCGTAAAGATTTTTATAAAATTTCGTTGCTTACCGGCGACGCTTCCTATTTTTATAACGACAGGAAATATACCATAGCACCGGGAGAGTTTGCGCTTATTTTTACCAATAGCGAGATACCCTACCGCTGGGAAATACACAGCGGTGGCTGCGACGGTTATGCCTGCATGTTTACCGAAGACTTTTTACCCATTCACACCTACCTGAGGCCATCGGACTGGGCAGTGTTTGGCGCAGAATCGCAGTCGGTTTTTAGGCTAACCCATGAGGAAAAGCAGCGTTTTGAAGCCTTGTTCCTAAAAATGATAGAGGAGCAGGATTCGGCTTACCAAAATAAATATGACCTTTTGTTTTTATATGTGCTGGAGTGCATACACGGCGCTTTAAAGCTTCAGCCCGAAACTCAATCGCGCAAGCATACTGCAGCTAGCCGATTAACCGATTCGTTTAAAATGCTGCTTGCAGGGCAGTTTCCGCTGGCTACGCCCATGCAACAAATAGAACTGCACACTCCGCTGGCTTTTGCCAATAAGCTGGCCGTACATACCAATTATTTAAACCGCGCTTTAAAAACGATAACGGGCAAAACCACCAGCCAGCTGCTTACCGAGCGCATTATGCAGGAAGCGCGCGCCTTATTACTACATTCTAACTGGAGCATCAGCCAGATAAGCAATAGCCTGGGTTTTGATGAAGCTACGCACTTTGCAAAGGCTTTTAAAAAGCACACAGGACAAATACCATCGGCATTGCGCAATACGGTTTGATTTACGCCCGCTTTGGTTTGAATTACGTTCGTCTTCGCCTTGCATTCTCCTGTAATTTTGTAGTGTTATTTAATACTAAAAAACACCTCTTATGAAAACATGGTTTATTACCGGTACTTCAACCGGATTAGGACGTATACTTACCGAAAAATTATTAGAACAAGGCCACCGCGTGGCGGCAACCGTTCGTAAAGAAAATGCACTGGCCGACCTTCAAGCTAAGTTTACCGACCGCCTTTGGGTAGCAGTTCTTGATGTGACCGATACCACCGCCATTAAAAAGGTGGTAAATAAAGCTTTCGCCGATCTTGGCCGTATTGATGTTGTGGTTAACAATGCCGGCTATGCTTTGTTTTGCTCAGTAGAGGAAGCTGCAGACGAACAGATTGACCACCAGATAGCTACCAACATTACAGGCTCTATACAAGTAATACGTGCAGCGCTGCCACACTTGCGTGCGCAGGGCGGGGGCAATATATTGCAGTTATCATCGGCCGGAGGGCAAACAACCTATCCTAACTTTAGTTACTACCACACCACTAAATGGGCTGTAGAAGGCTTTTGCGAAACCATTGCCCAGGAGGTTGCTCCATTCAATATTGGGGTGACTATTGTTGAACCGGGTGCCCACAAGACAGCGTTTGCTGCCGGTATGGTTACAGCCCCTGCTATGGAAGTTTACGATGCCACACCTGCAGGCGATGTGCGTAGGGCTATTGCAGAAAATACTTTTCCTATTAAGGGCGATGTGAACGTAACGGTTCAGGCTATGATAGATGTGGTTGAGGTTACTCCTGCGCCAAGGCGCCTTACCATGGGCCGTGATGCGTATACTGATATACGTGCATCTCTTGTTGCCCGCCTTGAAGCATTGGATGCCCAAAAAGACCTTGCACTTTCATCTGAAATTGGGGATTAATATAGTCTAATAATATCAAAGCAGTATATTATATGCTGCTTTGATATTGGTTAGCTGTTCTCACGGTTAATCCATTTATCGTATCGCGATTGTTAGTGCACTTAGGAGCCATTCAATAATAATACAACCCGGGCTTCGAAAGATACGGGTTGCAGGCAATGTATTTTAAGGCTTTTCATGCCTATAAAAACTGATTTATAACTTCTTCTGCATGCAGACACTGTTCTCAACGCCTTCATACTGGCCATAGTTGGGTATAATTGTATAGCCGCTTTTTAGGTAAAGTACAATCGCTTCGGGTTGCTTTTTACCCGTTTCGAGTAAGCAGGAGTTAAAGCCGAGTTCGGCAGCCCATTGTTCCAGCTCCGTTAAAATCTTTCCGGCAATGCCTTTTTTACGCTGATTAGGCAGCACATACATGCGCTTAACTTCGGCAACGCCTTCGCTATAAAATTTAAAAGCGCCACAGCCTACTGGAGTACTATCACTATACGCTACCACCACATTTTTAATCAGGTCTACTTTATTAAACTGTGCATAAAAACTATGGTCTTTGCCATCGCGTTCGGCGAGGTCTTCATCCAGAAAACTTATCAGATACCTAAAATCTTTATTATCCGAATCTGTTCTTTCAAGTCGAAGCATAGCAGCAGGTATTATTTTATACCGATTTTATTTGAGGAAGCAGCCCAAGAGCATAGGCAGTTTTTCTGGCTTTGGCCAGGATATTTCGGGTAGTGGCTAACCACTGTTCTACACTTGTATTGCGCGTATCTACGGCGGTGCTTTCGTTAGCGTAGGGGCCAAATGTTTCCGGGTTGGTAAAGCCAAACAGGCCAATGGTAGGGGTTAATGATGCGCTTGCAAGGTGCATAATGCCACTGTCGGCGCCAATAAACGCTTCAGTGCTGGCAATAACGGCTGCTATTTCGCGCACATCATTACTGTAAAAAGTAGGCGCCTTAAAGCCTATTTGAGATACATTTTCTTTAGGGAGTATCTCTATAATGTTATGATCAGGAAATTGCTCTAAAAGCTGGTTGTAAAACAATTCCCAGGCATCTTCAGAGTAACATTTGGCACCGGTAGCGAAGGTAAATATGCTAAGTGTCTTTTTACTTGTGTCAACAAGGTTTTTAAGCACTTCATGGCCATGCTCAAGCTCCTGGGCAGATAGCTTAATATCAAGCGGTGGTACGGGCGCAGTATTTTCTTCAAACCCTATTTGGGTTAAAAAATTTCTAAAGTCGTAAACCGGGTGCTTGGCTATATGGTTGTAATCAGAGTATTTATCGCTTAGGCCTTCGGCACCGCCAAATATTTTTAATCCTGATCTTGCAAATTGTGCCGATAATCTGCCCGATGAAGAGTGAGGAACCACATTTATTACTAAATCATAGCGCTTCCTTTTAATTTTAATCCACGTATTTATATACTTAAGCAACTCATTAAAAGGTTTACGTGGTAGTTGAATAATGCGATCTACGTTTTTATAGTTTTTAAAAACAACTTCGGCTAAACCGCCCTTTACAAACAGGTCTATCTTGCAATCAGGAAAAGTTGCCACCACATCCTGTATAAGCGGGGTAATGAGGAGTATATTGCCAAGCCTGCCATTAGGCCTGCTGATTAATACTCTCTTAATTTCCTTATTACCAGCGGCGTTCGGATTTTTAATATACGATGCTGTGCCTACGTTTTTAGTAAGGCGTATCATGAGCCTTTTTCGTATGTTGTTTAATCTTATTGGTACCTTCATGCCTGATAATACTAAATTATGACGGGGGATTGAGTTATAGATTACAAATTGCTCACAAAATATGACAAATTTAAGAAAATAGATAACTTTTATAATGCTCTTAACAAATCATTGATTGAAATTTAAGCAACAATTAAGTATTTTACGCTATAATAATTTTTTTATCCTGATAAGGATATTATTAACTTAGGGCTTTTTTAAAATTGTAATACATACACAATGAAATACAGGGATTTTAAAGGCGAGGCTATTGCCGAAGTTGGTTTAGGTACATGGCAGTTAGGCAGTGCCGACTGGGGCGTGGTTGACAATACACAGGCGATTGAAATTTTGCAGGCGTACACCGATGCCGGAGGGAATTTTATCGATACCGCCGATGTTTACGGCATGGGCGTAAGCGAAAAATGTATTGGCGAATTCTTAAAAACTGTAAATAAACCAATTTTTGTAGCTACAAAGTTAGGCCGCAGGCACGATGGAACAAACGGCTGGCCTCAAAATTTTACTTATGATGCCATTAAAAGGCAAGTGGAAGATTCGCTTACGCATTTAGGCTTAGACCAATTATTTTTAGAGCAGCTGCACTGCATACCTACTGATGAGCTGCGTCGCGGCGAAGTGTTTGACCATTTGAGAAAAATACAGCAGGAAGGGCTTGTAAAACATTTTGGGGTTAGTGTAGAAACAGCTGAAGAAGCATTGATTTGCCTTGAACATAAAGATGTAGCCTCGCTTCAAATTATATTTAACCTTTTCAGGCAGCATATTGCTGACGATTTTTTTGCGAAGGCGCAGGAACAAAATGTTGCACTTATAGCCCGTGTGCCTTTAGCAAGCGGACTGCTGAGCGGGAAGTTTACTAACGATACAAAATTTGCTGAGAGTGACCACCGTAATTACAATGCCGATGGCGATGCGTTTAATGTAGGTGAAACCTTTAGCGGCCTTCCCTTTAAGGAAGGTGTTGCGTTCGCCGATGCCATTAAAGGATTATTGCCCGATGGCAGCCTGTCGCAACAGGCCATCAGGTGGATTTTAGACCACCCGGCAATTACCACCGTAATTCCCGGTGCCAGTAAGGTAAGCCAGGTAGCGTCTAACATCGCGGCATCTGAGCTTGAACCATTTGATGAAGCCACATTGCAACAACTTCGTGACCTTTATGACGCGAAGATAAAAGCTAACATACGTGGTGCTTATTAGTGTATGTAGTTCATTTTCAAATAACAAAAGTCGCTTTTAGGCGACTTTTGCTTTTTTAGTATTATTTTAATTACTATATTTAGTATATGGTAAAGCATTATTACAACGTTCTAACGGCCTGGAAGGGTAATACCGGGCAGGGTACTAAAACCTATACGGACTATGAGCGTGCCTACGAGGCGTGGGTAAAAGGCAAACCTAAAATCAAAGGATCGTCTGACCCAAATTTTAGGGGTGACGGTGCACGTTACAACCCCGAAGAACTTCTTGTAGCATCATTATCTTCCTGCCACATGCTGTGGTACCTTCACTTATGTTCTGTGTCGGGCGTAATTGTACTAACTTATACTGATAAGGCTGAAGGCCTGATGGAGGAAACTGAGAATGGTGGTGGCCGCTTTTCACGTGTAGATCTTCATCCGGTTGTTGGGGTGCAACATGCTACTATGATAGATAAAGCAACAGAACTGCACCAACAAGCCCATGATATGTGCTTTATTGCCAACTCATGCAATTTCCCGGTATACAACAACCCTGTCTGCAAGCTTGCAGATTAGTTACTCTTTTACAAATTTTAATTGTGTACTACCCTGGTTGGTTATAAGTTTAATAAAGTGCACGCCACCTGCAAGGCTGTTTACATTCCAGCTTGTTTCACCTCTGTCGTTTTTAAGAACCTCCTGACCCAGTATGTTATAAAAAACAGCTTGTTCTATAATTATGCCTGTAGGTAATTGTAAATTTAACTGGCCCGATGTTGGGTTAGGATATAATTTAATGCTGTTTGGAAGGCTAACTTTATCAGTACCCAACGTTAAACTAACAGTATTACCCGCAGATATGATATCATAATCAGCATTAACTTCTAAGCTTGATATTGTAAAAGGAACGGGGATAGAAAATTGCTGGTTATTTTCGGTATGATTAGCCACGTAATCTAACACTTCACCCTGCATTCCGTAAAAGCGTATGGGCACAGGCCCTTCAAAAAAATCAACCGATGGGTGCGATTGTACCTGGCTTAGCGTTAGCAACGCCGTTCCGGGTGTATTAAGCACGTCGGCAGTGTACGATGGATATCCCTGATTGTACACCCAATCGCTAAAAAATTCATCAAGATCAACGCCCGATGTTTCTTCCAGATGCGCCTGTAAATCGGGAGTTTTTGCATAGCCGTAGGCAAGATTGGCATCAGCAAGGTAATTTTTAAGTGCCTGGTAAAAAGCAGTGCCGCCCAGTTTAAAGCGCAGCATGTGTGCCACCATAGCACCTTTATTATAGGTAAGCCTGCTGCTAAATATACGGTCACTGTCTAAAGTGTCATTATCGGTAAGGTAAACGCTGCCATCGGGTGCAGCGGTAATGCTGGAGATCCTGTTAAAGCGCCAGCTCCTGAATTCAAAATCGCCGTCCTGGTTTTCCACCACAAGCCCTGAAAGGTAGGTTGCGAAACCTTCGTTAAGCCATATATCCTTCCATGATCCGCAGGTTATTTTATCGCCAAACCATTGGTGTGCCAGTTCGTGCGCAATAAGTTCACGGCTAAAGCCACCCATAAAAGAAACGGTTGTATGCTCCATCCCACCGCCAAAACCGCATTGGGCATGGCCGTATTTTTCTTCATGAAAAGGATAGGTTTCAAAAGTAGATTCATAAAAATCCATAATGGGCACGGTGCTGTCTAATTGCGATTGTACGCTTGGTAAAAACTCAGGGTAAATATAATTTACGATAGGGAACGTGTTTGGCGCCGTACCTGCCTGGATGGTATAAACCGAATAATTACTAACGGCTATGGCAATAAGGTAGGCCGGTATAGGGTAATTGTGTTTAAAATGAGTGGTTTTAGTGCCGTTTCCATTGGGTTGTTGTGATTGCTCTACGCCATTACTAACGCTAACATATTGCGATGGTGCCGTTATGTAAACATCTACACCGTCATCAACCTTGTCGTTAAGGTCCTGCTTGCACGGCCACCAGTCTTTTGCTCCATAGGGTTCAGATAACGTCCATAACACAGGCTGATCGCCATGAAAACCGGCTACAAAAGCTTCCTGTTCCCAGGATGGCGCACCGCTGTAATGAATCACCACTGTGCCCTCGGTACCTTCTGTCTGTATAGTAGGGAATGTAATAACAAGTTCATCATTATTGTTTTGGTCGAACGAGAGTACACTACCGTTTTTGGTCACGGTACTAACGGTAAGGTTATCATCCAGGTCAAACGTAATGGTTTCCATATTTTCCAAAGCCGTAAAGGTGGTGGTAACAACGCCGGTAACAAACTGTTCGGCAGGGTCTACAGTAAATTCAAGGGTATGGTGGGTAACGTCATAATTTGCCGTATTAATATTTGCTGTAAAATTAATAAGGTTAAGCCCTGATTTCATTTCGGCCTCAACAATAGTGTTAAGGTCAGCATCATCATTTTGTGCAAGGCAACCTAAACTAAAAAGGCCTGCCAGTAAAAGCGTAAAGTTTTTCATAAGCAAAAAAAATTTATCAAATATAAATATAAAAGCCTGAAATTGTGCTGTAAATTATACAGTGCCAAACCAAACATCAATAAAAAGAGGCCTACGTTACATACTAACGTAATTTGCCGCGCTAAAGTTGTAAAGGAGGCTTAAAATAGTACCCCTAAAATTAAAACAAATCATTAAATTTGCTCACTTTATAAAAAAAGACAACCATGTTACAGACAGCATTTATTAGGGAAAACAGAGACAAAGTAATACAGGCGCTGGGTAAACGCAATTTTGATGCAACCCCGCTGGTAGACGAGGTAATTGCACTTGATGAAAAAAGGAGGCATACCCAGGTAGAACTGGATACCATATTGTCCGAATCTAACAAGCTGTCTAAAGATATTGGCGAATTAATGAAGGCAGGCGAAAAAGCCAAGGCTACCCTGCTTAAAGAGCGTACCGGCCAGTTTAAAGAAAAGAGCAAAGAGCTTTCTGAAATTCTTGCTACAACTACCGAGGCACTAACGCAGGTGCTTTATAAACTTCCTAACACGCCGGCTGATATTGTACCGGTGGGTAAAACCCCAGAGGAGAATGTTGAGATACACCGCGAAGGCGATATACCCACACTTTTTGAAGGTGCATTGCCACACTGGGACCTGATTAAAAAATATGATATTATAGATTTTGAGCTTGGCGTTAAGATAAGCGGCCCCGGTTTCCCGGTTTATAAGGGTAAGGGAGCTAAACTGCAACGTGCTCTTATAGCTTACTTTTTAGATAAGAATACAGGCGCAGGCTATAACGAATACCAGGTCCCGCACCTTGTTAATGAGGCATCAGGCTATGGTACGGGGCAGCTGCCCGATAAAGAAGGCCAGATGTACCACGATGCTGCCGATGACCTTTACCTTATCCCAACATCTGAAGTGCCGGTAACTAACATTTTTAGGGATGTGATACTTGCCGAGAGTGAGCTGCCGGTTATGGCAACAGCCTACACGCCGTGTTTCCGCAGGGAGGCAGGTTCATGGGGTGCCAGTGTAAGAGGCCTTAACCGCCTGCACCAGTTTGATAAAGTAGAGATAGTGCGTATAGAGCACCCTGATAACTCATATGCCGCGTTAGACGGCATGGTAGAGCACGTTAAAAACCTGTTACAGGAGCTTAAATTACCGTACCGCATACTGCGCCTTTGCGGAGGCGATATGGGCTTTACATCGGCGCTTACGTATGATTTTGAAGTATTCTCAACTGCTCAGGACCGCTGGTTGGAAATAAGCTCTGTATCTAACTTTGAAACTTTCCAGGCCAACCGCCTTAAACTGCGTTTCAGGGATAAAGAAGGTAAGAACCACCTTGCGCATACCCTTAACGGAAGTTCGCTGGCATTACCGCGCGTACTTGCCGGTATATTAGAAAATTACCAAACGCCGGAGGGAATTGTTATACCTGAGGTGCTAAGGCCTTATACCGGATTTGATATAATAAATTAGTATATTTGTTACTAAGCGTATGTGATGGAACGTGCCTACCCGAATGGTACAGGCGGGGATGACGCGGATTTTTACAGATTTTCACGGATTTTAATATCATGAAAGCTAAAATTTCATTACACACGTTTATATATAAAATCTGCGTAGATTCGCTTAATCAGCGTCATCCGCGTTCTAAAATAGTGCTGTGGGATGAAAAAAATATTTCTATATATTGCCCTTGTTTGCTCTTTTTCGGCATTTGCCCAAAACGAGCAACTGGCCTATAATTATTTTGAAAAAGGCGAGTTTGAGAAAGCCCTGGTAATTTATGAGGCGCTAGCCAAAAGCCAGCCGGGCAATACCTTTTACATACAAAAAATAGTAGCATCGCAACAACAGCTAAACCAGTTTGATAAAGCCGGTAGACTACTTGCAGATATGTATGATAGAACGGGTCAGCCACTATTATTAGTAGAGATAGGCTACAACTACCAGCGCCAGAAAGACCAGGCTAAAGCCGACAAATTCTATAAACAGGCCATAGATGCGGTGGCACAAAATCCGTCTAACGTGTATTCGGTAGCCAATACGTTCGAGCAAAAAACCCTGATACAACAAGCCATAAAAACCTACGATGCCGCTACGGCAGTAAATGCGAACATGAATTTTGATTATCAGGTGGCGCTATTGCAGGGCCAGCTTGGTAACATGGACCTGATGATAGAAAAGCTACTTGCATACAGCTACAGCAACCAGCAAAACCTGATTTTGGTGCAAAACCAGCTTGCGCGTTTCATGAATGAAGAAGGCGGTAACGAAACTTTTAACGCTACATTGCGCAAGGCGCTTTTGCTCAACACACAAAAAACACAGGATATCTTCTGGAACCAGTTCCTGAGCTGGTTCTTTGTGCAGCAAAAGGAATATGGCAAAGCCTTTATACAGGAGAAGGCTATTTTTAAGCGCGACCCGGATATGTTCTTCAACATCGTTAACCTTTCTAAAATGGCGATGGAAGAGAACGAGGATGCCACGGCGCGAGAAATACTTGCATTTATACTTCAAAACACAAAAGAGCCGGAGCTCCTTATGCAGGCGCAATTTGATTTGCTAACTATGGACATTGAAGTAGCTCAGGAAAAAGACTATCCTGCCCTTAAGCAACGCATTGATGCCCTTATGGCCGAGTATGGCGTTACGCCGTATTCGCTCGATCTGCAAATACTCAAAGCCGACTTTGAGGCTTTCCATTTAAAAGATACCAAATTGGCCGTTGCAACGTTAGAAAAAGCACTTCAGCTACAGCTGAGCAAATACCAGCAGGCTGAGGTTAAAATGAAGTTGTCGGACGTTTTGCTGCTGGATGAAAAATTCAACCAGGCCATCATATACTACGCACAAATAGAAGAAGACCTTAAAAACGATGCTGTAGGTCACATGGCGAGCTTAAAAGTAGCGCGTAGCAGTTACTTTAAAGGCGACTTTAAATGGGCTGAAAAGCAACTTAAAGTGCTTAAAAGTAATGCATCGCAGCTTATAGCCAATGATGCGCTGGAGATCTATCTGCTTATAATAGATAACACCGCCCAATACAGCACGCAAACCGCACTTAAAAAATTCGCTAAAGCCGATTTTAAACTCTACCAGAACAAAAAGGCTGAGGCTCTTGCCGGTTTTAAGGAGCTATTGGCCAGCGACCAAACCAAAAGCATACAGGATGTTACCCTGTTGCGTATTGGCAAAATATACGAAAGCCAGGGGCAAACCGACCTCGCACTTGAGCAGTACCAAAAAATTATAGAGAACTATAAAGAAGGTATTTATGTAGATGAGGCGCTGTTTTTCTCGGCAGAGATATACAACAAAAAACTGCAACAGCCCGAAAAAGCCAAGCCATTGTATGAAAAGGTATTGTTTGAGCACCAGGACAGCATTTACTTTATAGAGGCGCGCAAACAGTTCAGGCTGCTTAGGGGCGATACTAACAGTTAATTTTGCGATTTTAAAAAATTAAGCTCGCTATCGTAATCTTTCGTCAATAAAAATTACAATAAAATTATAAAGCCATAACACTACTTCGCAGTATCTTTGTTATTTACACACAAACCAAACTATATTGCCATGATAATTTACAACGTAACCAGTAATGTAGACGACAGCATCCATGAAAAATGGATGGCATGGATGATGGAATCGCACATACCTAAAATAATGGCTACCGATAAATTTTACAAAGTAAAGATTGTAAAGGTATTGGGAGACGAGCAACACGGCGGTACTACCTACTCGGTACAATATTTTGCCGATAACCGCGAAAAACTAAATGAATACTACAACGATCATTCGCCTAAATTACGTGCCGAAAGTGCCGGACTTTTTGGCGATAAGATATTACAGTTCCGCACAGAGCTGGAAATTATAAAAGAATTTAAATCGGTTTAAAATCAGGGTTATAACAATACTTTTTGCTTATCTAAAAGAGAGGCTGTTGCCTAAGTCAGCGTCTGCCAAAACCAAACTCATGCGCGCAATTGTACACGTGCCCCATTTATACAGGTTGCATGCCCAATTTGTAAATTGTACGGCGTACCTTGCGCACCACGAATGGCAGCTTGCACATAACAGCCTTATAGAACTTGCGCACGAAACTGGATATTGTTTCTCAGACGATTTTTGGCTTGAGATGGCCAATGCTGCCGATGCCATGCAATTAACTGCTGATGCGCTTTATTGCAGGCAACAACTTATAAAAGAATTTAAATCGGTATAGCAATATACCTGCCCTGGCCTGTTATGGTGCGGGCTGTTACATATACACATGGATAAAGTTAAAGCCAAAAAGCACCTTGGGCAGCATTTTTTAAAAGACGAGGGCATAGCAAAAGATATTGCCGATACCCTTACACTGCAGGGCTATTCTAAAATACTGGAAATAGGCCCCGGCATGGGCGTACTTACAAAATACCTGTTAGACAAACCAACAGAAACTTTTGTTATCGAGATCGATACCGAATCGGTTGAGTATTTAAATGCACATTATCCAAAACTGGAAGGGCATATTATCTCTAAAGACTTTTTGCGTTATAACCTGAGCGAAGATTTTGGCGATGACCAGTTTGCCATCATCGGTAACTTTCCATACAATATTTCTACCCAGATCGTTTTCAGGGCACTGGAGTTGCGCTATCGCATTCCGGAGTTTTCGGGCATGTTTCAAAAAGAAGTTGCACAGCGCATTTGCGAGAAAAAAGGCACTAAGGCTTATGGTATCTTATCGGTACTTGTACAGGCTTTTTATGAAGCGGAATATCTCTTTACGGTAGATGAGCATGTGTTTAACCCACCGCCTAAAGTTAAGAGTGGGGTACTGCGTTTAACCCGTAAAGAAAACTACCACCTGCCGGTAGACGAAAAGCTGTTTTTTGCCGTGGTAAAAATGGCTTTTAACCAGCGCAGGAAAACACTTCGTAACAGTTTAAAAACATACAACCTCACGGATAATTTAAAGGAAGATACTATCTTTGACCTCCGTCCGGAACAGCTTTCGGTGGAGCAATTTATAGACCTTACCCAAAAAATAGCGGCCAATGGAGTTTAAGATCAGCAGGGATTTTATTACCCAGATAGAGCAATACGTTAGTGAAAACCGTGAGAATGAGCTACAGGCCCTTCTTGCCGACATACACTACGCCGATATTGCCGAAATAATGGGTGAGCTGGATGACGCTGATTCTATTTACATTTTCCATATACTCGATAGTGAGAAGACAGCAGAAATACTATTAGAGCTTGACGAAGAGGTTAGGGAAAAGATATTAAAAGGACTTTCGCCAAAAGAAATTGCCGAAGAGCTTGATGAGCTTAGTACGGATGACGCTGCCGATATTATTGCCGAATTACCCGAAAGCCGCCAAGAAGAGGTAATATCTGAACTTTTAGACGTAGAGCATGCCAAAGACATTGTAGACCTGCTTCGTTATGACGAAGACACGGCTGGTGGACTTATGGGTAAAGAGCTTGTAAAAGTTAACGAAAACTGGACGGTGCTTACCTGCGTTAAAGAAATGCGCATACAGGCAGAGAACGTTCAACGGGTACACTCTATATATGTGGTAGATGACGAGAATCGCCTTAAAGGCCGCCTTTCATTAAAAGACTTACTTACCACAAGCACCAAAACTCCAATTAGTGAGGTTTATATCCCTAAAGTAGACTCGGTTAAAGTTACCACGCCCGATGTTGAGGTAGCGCGTATTATGCAAAAGTATGACCTTGAGGCTATACCTGTTATTGATGAATTGGGCCGCCTTGTAGGCCGTATTACCATTGATGACATTGTAGACGTTATTAA